>Ga0334883_1000604_pt1 | contig 63195 bp, 54 predicted proteins | sample GraSluR1_MG_6_FD_207230 | JGI IMG/M metagenome (GOLD analysis project Ga0334883, IMG submission 207230) | Sludge microbial communities from methane-producing bioreactor in Wageningen University, Netherlands - Granular Sludge_09_05-R1 | ecosystem: Engineered > Bioreactor > Anaerobic >... | reverse complement strand
CCAGTGTGATTCAGGTTGGTCGTCGCGGGGAGCGGTTTTTGGGGGTGGGGCGCGATCTGATCGGCAAGCTTACGGGGCGGGAGGTTGCGACTGTGCTGCGGAACAGCGATCTGCTGGTTGGAGTGAATAATTCGTGGCGGCACTTAGCGGGGGCGGTCGGGAGTCGTGCGGTTCTGCTTGCGGGATCGGCGTCGGAGGCGTCGGAGCTGGAGAGTGAAGGGTTCTGTGCGGTGCGGGGGGAATCGGCGGTGAAGGATATTGCGATCGAGGCGGTGCTGGACGGCGTGGCGAGTGCTGCGGGCTGCGATTCGTTGGCGGATATGGAACAAGTGATGTGTGCGTAGCGGGTTTTGGCTTGGTTGAGAGGAACAGACAATCCGGTCCGCTTGTGAGTGTGCTGATGTCGACGTACAACCGGCCTCGGTACGTTCGACAGGCGCTGGAGAGCGTTCTGCGTCAGACGCACGGCAACGTTGAGGCGATTGTCGTGCGGGACGGCGGTCAGCCGGTGGGGGACCTTGATCGGGAGTACGGCGACGGTCGGCTTACGTTTATTAACAGGGACGAGAATCGGGGGCTGCCTTATTCGTTCAACGAGGCCCTGGATGCTGCGCGTGGTGAGTATATCTGCTATCTGGGGGACGACGACGTGCTGTATCCTCACCACGTGTCGACGCTGTTGGGGGCGCTCGATGGGCAGGACGAGTATGGGGCGGCGTATTCCGATTTGTACAAGGCGCACCATCGGGTGATGCCGGACGGCGGGCGGCTGGTCTTGGCGAAGAACGTGGAGATCAGCCGGGATTTCGACCGGATGGCGTTATTACAGTTCAATCATGTTCTGCACGTGAGTCTGATGCATCGGCGGGATCTGCTTGAGAAGGTTGGGCCCTGCAATGAGAATCTCAACGTGCTGATCGACTGGGACTTGACGCGGCGGCTGTCGTTTTTCACGGACTTCAAGCACGTCAATAGGATCACGGGTGAGTTTTATGCTCCGGTGGGGGACTGCGACCGGATATCGGTTAAGAAGCGGAAGGACGAGCATCGCTACATTTACAACGTATTGACGATACGGAGCACTCGGCCGGCGAAACCGTGGCCGAAGGTCGGGGACGTTTCGATTGTTGTGCTTTCGGATGGGGGGCTTTGGGAGGTCGAGCAGTCGCTTCGGGAGATATGGGCGCATACGTTTTATCCGTACCAGATTTATCTGCCTCTGACCGAGGGTGAACTGCGTGGGCTGGATACGGGGGTTCCGAACGTTGTGCGGATTAGCGTGAGTGAGGGCAGCAGCGCGGAGGAGCGATTCGACGCGGCGCTGGCGCGCTGCGAGGGCGACTTCGTGGCGGCTGTTCCGAGCAGCTATCGCATCGGGGGGGATGAGGTGGCGTGGATCGAGAAGTCGCTGAACCCGCTGATAGACGGCGGACGGGGGGCGTTCGAGTTGGTCAATGCTCGGGCCGGGTGCTGGGGGGCGGCGGCTCGGCGGGAGGACTTCGCGGGGGCGCGTCGTGCGTTCGGGCGGCTGTCGCTGCGGGAGTCGCTGGAGGCGGCGGGTATGACGGTTCGCGCGCCGATTCAGGAGGAATGGCCTTTTCAGTTCGAGAACCTTGTGACGGCGGGGCGGGAGTTAGAGAAACAGGGGGACTGGGGGACGGCGGTGAAGGTGTACGAGCATACGGCGGGCATGTACGGCAACGAATTGTGGATGCGTGTGCGGAGCGCCAATGCGCTTTATTACTCGGGGAGGTACGACGAGGCGCTTTGGCTGATCGACGGTGTGAATCGGGAGCGGCCGACGGCGGCAAGTCTGCTGATCGCGGCGCGTTCGCACGGGAAGAAGGAAGACCATCGGGCGGCGATCGGTCGGTACAGGGAGTGCCTTGCGATCATCGACGGCGACGGTTTTTTGTGGGATGGATACACGGTGCAGGAATATCGAGCGGCGCATGACGAAGAGAAGATGCGTTCTTCGGAGTCGTTGGAAAGGAGCCGCTCTTGCGAAGAGGAGAACATGGACAGGATCAAGGGAACGACGATTCCGGACAACGGTTGGACTCAGCATTATGACGTTCTGAAGGAGTTGGGCGATTGTCATGCGATGGTCGGTGAATATGCGGAGGCTCAGGAGTGTTACGACCGTGCGGCGGTACTGGCTCCGGACGAGGCGGGGCCTTACGTTGGCTGCGGTGTGGTTGAGCTTCAGAAGGGGAATCTTTCGGATGCTGAGGCGGCGTTTCGCGTGGCGTGCCGGCTGGATCCTGGCTGCAGCAAGGCGTGGTGCGGGCTTGCGATGATCCGTCAGCAGCAGGACGAGGCGCAGGAGGCGTTTGACCTGTACCTGAAGAGCCTGGAACTGGACAAGAACAACCTGACGGCACTGTTGGGGCTGTTTCAGTTGTCGTGCCAGACGGGCACATTCGGGCGGGTGATCGAATGTTTGCAGGTTTACCTGGAGATGCATCCTGGTGATGTTTCGGTGATGTTCTGTCTGGCGACTCTGCACATGAAGGACGGCGAATACGGCAAGGCGGGCCGGCTGCTGAAGGATATTCTGATTCTTGATGCGCAGAATTCGGACGCGGCGGACCTGCTGGAAGAAGTGGAACACACGTTGGCACAAGTGACAACACAGGAGACACATGTATGACCACGATCGACACGGCATCGAGGCGCGAGGACGCGCAGCGGGTAGCGGATTATCTTGAGAATATTCTGATGCGTCATCTGGAGCGGCTTCGCAATTATGACATGGACGGTGCGATGTCTCTTGCGGAGGAGTCGCACGAGGTTGCTCTTGCGATGGGCGAGGCGAGGATCTTCGACGATCCGTTCTTCGCGGAGCAGCGGGAGCGTATCCGGCAGCTTTACAGCGAGATCAGCCTTGTGATTGCTTCGGAGCGGCAGGAGGTGTCGGAGAAGCTGAAGGCGATTCGGAGGGGTCTCAAGACGTTGGGCGTTTATGTGAACGGATGAGGAAGGCGGGGGGTGCGCTTTGCCGAAGGGAGTCGGAATGCAGACGATTGACAAGACTGTTGCCGAGGAATTCGCGTGCGAAGGGCGGTCGCTGCCCGTCGCGAAGGCGGGCGAAGACAGGACGCCGGAGTGGAACCCGAGCAAGCGGTGGAACCCTTTTAACAGCTATAAGCTGCTGGCTCACGTTGAGACGTGGCGGAAGATCAAGCGGGGCAAGGCGTTGCCGGCTCCGATCCTCGTTACGGTCGACCCGACGAACCGGTGCAATCTTAACTGCGTCTGGTGCAATGCCGGTTACGTTCGGAGCGTTCGTTCGGGTTCTATTTCGGGCGCTGCTCTGGGGCGCATCGCGGATTTTCTGCCGCGCTGGTCGGAGGGGAATCCTTACGGTTTTCCGGGTGTTGGGGCAGTGTGCGTGGCTGGTGGCGGAGAGCCGCTTTTGAACGAGGCGACGGGTGCGTTCATCGACCGGGTGGTGGCCAACGGCGTCGAGGTGGGGGTGGTAACGAACGGTCTTCTGATCGACCGCTGTGTTGATGCTTTGTCTCATGCGACGTGGGTGGGGGTGTCGGTGGACGCGGGCACAAAGGAGACGTTTGCGAAGCTGAAGGGGGCGACGAGCACGACGGGGTTCGAGCGTGTGATAGAGAACATGGCGATATTGTCGGATTATGCACGGAGCCATTACAACAAGCTGGGTTGGTCTCATCCGGCATACGGGGTGAGCTACAAGTATCTTCTTTACAAGGACAACATCGGGGAGATTTACGAGGCGGCTCGGCTGGCGAAGGAGATCGGCTGCAAGAACATTCATTTTCGGCCCGCGGGTACGACCTGGGACAAGATCGGTTCCGACGAGGAGATCGGCTTCAGTGCGGAGGAGGTTCGTCTGTTCCGGGATCAGATCGGTCGGGCGATGGAGCTGGACGACGAGACGTTCGGGGTTTACGGGGTCACGCACAAGTTCAACAACCAGTTCGAGCGGGCGAATTATTTTGCGCGGTGTCATGCGGTGTTTATGACGGCGGTGATCGAGCCGCCGGCGGGCGATGATGCACCGGCGGACGGTTTCGTGGTGGGGTTGTGCTGCGACCGGAGGGGGGACGCGAAGCTGGAGCTTGTGCGAAATGTGACGGATACGGCGGAGGTGCAGCAGCTTTGGGGCAGCGATGCTCACTGGCGGATACACGACCGGATCGACCCGGCGCGCGATTGTCCGCGATGCACGTATGGGCCTCATAATGAGATTTACGAGCAGGTTATACTGAACGACAGCATGACGCATAAGTTCATTTGACGTGATTGGAACGTGATGATGAATCTTTCTGTTTTTGGTCTTGGGAAACTGGGTTTGTGTTCGGCGGCGTGTTTTGCGTCGCGCGGTCACAACGTGATCGGCGTTGATACGGACATGGAAGTGGTGCGGCGGCTGCGTGCCGGGGAGTGTCCTGTCGACGAGACGGGACTCGAAGGGCTGCTTGAGTCGTGTGGGGACAATCTGCACGTTACGGAGGACGCGGCGGAAGCGGTGTCGGAATCGGACGTTATTCTGATAATCGTGCCGACTCCGAGCGGGGCCGACGGGCGTTTTTGCAACGGGTACGTGGAGTCGGTGCTTCGGACGGTTGGGCCGCTGCTTGCGCGGAAGGAGTCGTTCTGCGTGGTGGACGTTGTCTCGACGGTGATGCCGGGGTCGTGCAGGGGCGAGTTTTTGCCGCTCCTTGAGGGTTTGAGCGGCGGTCAGTGCGGCAGGGATTTCGGGCTGGTTTATAATCCGGAGTTCATTGCGATCGGGTCGGTGATTCGTGATTTTCTGAACCCGGACATGGTGCTGATCGGTGCGTCGGACGAGCGCAGCGCGGGGATTGTGCGGGGGCTGTACGAATCGACGTGTTTGAGCGGGCCGCACATTGCGTGCATGTCGCTGGTGAACGCGGAGATCGCGAAGCTGAGTTTGAACTGCTACGTTACGATGAAGATCAGTTTCGCCAACGAGCTGGCGTCGATATGCGAGCGGACGGCTGGGGCAGACATCGACGTGATCACGGGGGCGATCGGGAGGGACAGCCGCGTGGGGTTGAAGTATCTGAAGGGGGGGCTTGGATTCGGCGGGCCGTGCTTTCCTCGGGACAATATTGCATTTCAGGCTTTTGCGCTTGAGGCGGGCGTTGAGTCGCGGCTGAGTCCGCGTGTGGTTGCGGTCAATGGGGAGGTGGTGAAGAGGGTGTTTGGCGCGATTGAGGAGCGGACGGGAGGGGGCGGGCGCGTGGCGGTTCTGGGGCTTTCTTACAAGCCGGGTACGCACATCGTGGAGGAGTCTCAATCGACGGTGCTGGCACAGAGACTGGCGGAGGCGGGATACGCGGTAGCGGTTCACGATCCGAAGGCGATTGACGCGGCGCGGGAGGTTTTGGGTGAGGTTGTCGAGTATGCGGAGGACGCGTATTCGGCGGCGGCGGGCGCCGAGGCGGTGGTCTTGATGACGGACTGGGAGGAGTACCGGAGGCTTGACTGGGGGCGGATTGAGCGTTCGATGTGCGGGGGCGGGGTTGTGGTTGACAGTTGGCGGGCTCTGCGGGATGTTTGTTTTGAACGGGCTGAGTATGCGGCTGTCGGTCTGGGTCATTTGGAAGAATCGTGCGACAAGACGGAGGTGCGCGCCGCGGCGGGCGTGCGTGAGTTTTGAACGGAGTCGATATGGAAGACGCGAGGAACGATAAGATACTTGTGACCGGCGGCGCTGGCTACATCGGTTCGGTGCTGGTGCGTCAGATGCTGGCGGACGGTTATCGGGTGTGCGTGCTGGACAATCTGCTGTACGGCGGGGCGAGTCTGGTGGGGGTGTGGTCCGATCCGGGGTTTACGTTTGTGCGGGGGGACGTTCGGGATCGCAAGCTGGTGGAGGGACTTCTGGCGGACGCGGACGCGGTGGTGCATCTTGCGGCGATTGTTGGGGACCCGGCTTGTGCGCGGCATCCGCAGATGGCTCAGACGGTGAACCTTGAGGCGTCGCTGAATCTTCTGGAGGCGTGTCGGAACAGCGGGGTTTTTCGATTTGTGTTTGCGTCGACTTGCAGCAACTACGGTAAGATGAAGAACGCGGCGCATTATGTTGACGAGCAATCGGAGCTTCGGCCGGTTTCGCTTTATGCGGAGACGAAGGTTGCGGTCGAGGAGGCGGTTCTGAATTCGTCGATGACGCGGGACATGTGTGCGACGGCTCTTCGTTTTGCGACGGTGTACGGGGTGTCGCCGCGGATGCGTTTTGATCTTACGGTGAACGAGTTTACGATGGAGATGCTGACGCGGGGTCGTCTTGTGGTTTTCGGTGAGCAGTTCTGGCGTCCTTATGTTCACGTTGCGGACGTTGCGGGGGCGGTGAAGCTGGTGCTGGAGCAGCCTGCTGAGGCGGTGGACAACGAGGTATTTAACGTTGGTTCTACGGACCAGAATTTTCGCAAGGCTGAGATCGTTCGGATGATTCGGGAGCGTTATGCGCCGGAGGCGGTTATCGAGACGGTGCACAGGGACGAGGATCCGCGGGACTATCGGGTGAGTTTCGGCAAGATCAGGGAGAGGCTTGGCTTCGAGGCGGACCGGACGGTTGAGGACGGGATCGGCGAGGTTGCGCGGCTGATCGTGCAGGGGGTTGTTGCCGACTGTGAGAACCCCCGTTATCGAAACGTTATTGGGCCTCAGCCGGAAGAGATGGGCGCGGAGGCGGCGTTGTGTGCGTTATCAGAGGTTTTGCAGTGATGGGCACTGAATTGCTGACAGATGTGCGGCGTGAGGGCGAGACGGAGACGGCGATACCGCTGAGCGTGCCGGATATCAGCGGGAACGAATGGTCTTATGTCAAGGAGTGCCTCGATACGGGGTGGGTTTCTTCGGCGGGCAAGTATGTGTCGCTGTTGGAGGAGCGGATTTGCGGGGTGGTTGGCGTGCGGTATGCGACGGCTTGCGCGAGCGGCACGGCGGCTCTGCAGATTGCGCTGCAGATTGCGGGCGTGCAGGCGGGTGACGAGGTGGTGGTTCCGACGATGACGTTTATCGCGACGGCGAATGCGGTGCGGTACTTGAATGCAGAGCCGGTGTTCGCGGATTGCGACGAGTATTACAATATCGACGTCGAGAAGACGGTGCGGTTCATGGAGCGGGAGACGGTTTGGCGGAACGGGTACAGTTGGAACCGTCGGACGGGCAGGCGGGTTTCGGCTATTGTTCCGGTGCATGTTTTCGGGAACGCGGTCGACATGGAGCGGCTGCTTGACGTTTGTCGCGTTCGGAATATTCGGGTGATCGAGGATGCGGCGGAGAGCCTGGGTAGCTTTTATACGCAGGGTGCGCTCGAGGGTCGATTTGCGGGGGCGGTGGGGGATATAGGGTGCTATTCGTTCAACGGCAACAAGATAGTCACGGCGGGTGGCGGGGGGATGATTGTTACTAATGATGCAAGTTATGCTGAGAGGGCGAGGTATCTGACGACGCAGGCGAAGGACGATGCGGTTCGGTATGTGCACGATGAGGTTGGATATAATCTTCGGCTGACGAATCTTCAGGCGGCGGTGGGTGTGGCGCAGTTGGAGCGGTTGGGGGAGTATATCGAAGTAAAGAAGCGGAACTATCGGCTGTATGCGGAGGTGCTGGAGGGGATAGAGGGGCTGTCGTTAGGGGGTGTGCCGGGGTATGCGGACTGCAATCACTGGTTTTACTGTTTGCGGGTGGAGGCGGAGCGATACGGGATGGATCGCGACGGGGTGATGTCGCTATTGGGTGGGGCGGGGATCGAGGCGCGGCCGGTGTGGTATTTGAATCACTGGCAGAAGCCTTATTCGGGTTGTGCGGCTTACTGCATCGAGGAGGCGCCGCGGCTGTGGAGTATGACGCTGAATATTCCGTGCTCGGTGGGGTTGACGGCGGACGGGATAGGGCGGGTGGCAGATGTTCTGAGAAGGAAGTGATGCTGGTGGAAAGAGAGGCGATAATCTTAGTCGGGGGCGGCGGGCACTGCCGGTCGGTTGCCGACGTGATCGCGGCCGGGGGGGAGTTCTTTGCAGCGGGGATTGTGGAGCGGCGCGGGGCAGAGGCGATTGTGCCGGCGTGTGTTGAGGTGATTGGTACGGATGAGGATCTGGCGGCGCTGGCGGAGCGATACGAGAACTTTGCGATTACCATCGGGCAGGTTGGGCGCAGCGGGCGTCGGCGGGAGTTGTTCGAGTATCTTGCGGACCTTGGGGTGCGGCTGCCGACGATTGTTTCTCCGTCAGGGCGTGCGGCAAGCTCGGCGGCGCTCGGGGCGGGTACTGTATTGATGCACAATGCGATGGTGAACGCGGGGGCTCGGATAGGCTGCAACTGCATAATCAATACGGCGGCGCTGGTGGAGCACGATGCGGAGGTTGGCGATCATTGTCATGTTGCGACGGGTGCGATTGTCAACGGCGGATGCGTGATCGGAGACGACGTGTTCTTGGGCAGCGGGGCCGTAGTATCGCATGGGGTGCGGATTGCGGACGGAGCGATCATCGGGGCGGGTTGTGTCGTTGTTGATTCGATAGATGAGTCGGGGGTATACGTTGGCGTGCCTGCACGGAGGATGGCGACAGTTGGGTAAGGTTTTCATTATCGCTGAGGCGGGGGTGAATCACAACGGCGATGCGGCGGCGGCGATGCGTATGGTCGACGCGGCGGCGGAGTGCGGCGCGGACGCGGTGAAGTTTCAGACGTTCGCGGCGGAGCGGATGATCAGTGTGCATGCTCCAAAGGCGGCCTACCAGAGGGAGACGACCGGTGATGGGGAGTCGCAGTTGGAGATGGTGCGGAGGCTGGAGCTCGATGCGGAGGCGCACCGAGTTCTGATAGGGCATTGCGAGGAGCGGGGGATCATGTTCATGTCGACGCCGTTCGACGTGGAGAGCGTGGATCTGTTGGCGGGGCTGGGGCTGGGGATCTTCAAGGTGCCTTCTGGGGAGATAACGAACCTGCCGCTTCTGCGGAGGGTGGGGGCGCCGGGCAGGCGGGTGATAGTTTCGACGGGGATGGCGGAGATGCGGGAGGTTGGCGCGGCGCTGGAAGTGTTGGAGGGGGCGGGGACGCGGCGGTGCGATGTGACGGTGCTTCAGTGCAATACGGAGTATCCGACGCCCTACGAGGATGCTAACTTGTTGGCGATGCTGACTATGAGGTATGAGTTGGGGGTGGCGGTTGGGTATTCGGATCATACCCTGGGGATCGAGGTTGCGGTGGCGGCGGCGGCTTTGGGGGCGGCGGTGATCGAGAAGCATTTCACGTTAGACAGGGACATGGCCGGGCCGGATCACCGTGCGTCGCTGGAGCCGGATGAGTTGGCGGCGATGGTTCGTGCGATACGGAACGTGGAGAAGGCGATGGGGGACGGTGTGAAGGCGCCGTCGCGGTCGGAAATGGCGAACATGGCGGCGGCGCGGAAGAGCATTGTCGCGGCGCGTTCGATTCGTCGGGGGGAGGTTATCACTCACGCGGACGTTGCGGTGAAGCGGCCGGGGACGGGGATGAGTCCGATGCGGTGGGACGAGATTTGCGGGATGAAGGCGGCGAGATATTTTGCGCGTGACGAACTGATCGAGGCGGAGGGGCTGGTATGAGGCGGGTGTGCGTGTTCACAGGTACGCGTGCGGAATACGGGCTGCTGGCGCCGCTGATGGAGGCGATACGGGCGGATGCGGGGCTGGAGCTGAAGGTTATCGTTTCGGGTGCGCACCTGTCGCCGGAGTTCGGGCTGACCTACCGGGAGATCGAAGAAGGCGGGTTTGTGATCGATGAAAAGATCGACATGCTGGTGAGTTCGGATACGGCTTGCGGGGCGGCGAAGTCGATGGGGCTCTGCATGATCGGGATGGGCTCGGCGCTGGAGCGGTTGCGGCCGGACGTCCTGGTGGTGTTGGGGGACCGGTATGAGGTTTTGTGTGCGGCGGCGGCGGCGCTTACGGCGGGCGTGCCGGTTGCGCACCTGCATGGCGGCGAGTGCACGTTCGGTGCGATTGACGAGTCGATACGACATGCGGTGACGAAGATGAGCCATCTGCATTTTACGGCTACGGAGACGTATCGCAGGCGGGTCATACAGATGGGGGAGGAGCCCTGGCGGGTTATCAACGCGGGGGCGATCGGTCTGGACGGACTTGATGGTGTGGAGTTTTGGTCGAGGGAGCGGCTGGAGGAGGACCTCGGAATTCGGTTCGGGCGGCGGAATGTGCTTGTGACGTATCATCCGACGACGACTGATGCGCAGGCTACGCAGACGGGGCTGGCGGGCTTGCTGGAGGTGCTTGGGGGGCTTGAGGACACGTGCGTTTTCTTTACACACGCCAATGCTGACGCCGGGGGGCGGCTCATTAACAAGACGATCGATGCCTGGGCGGCGGCGCACCGCGACAGAGCGGGGGCATTTTCGTCGTTGGGGCGCGTTCGGTATTTGTCGCTGATGCGGGAGGTTGACGCGGTTGTGGGCAACAGTTCGAGCGGGATAATCGAGGCACCGAGCCTTAAGACGGCGACGATCAATATCGGCGAGCGTCAGGCGGGTCGGCTTCGGGCGGGGAGTGTTATCGACTGCGGTGTGGAGGCGCGGCAGATCAGGGCGGCTTTTGAGAAGCTGTATGCGCCGGGTTTTCGTGCGGTTGTTGAAAACGTTGTCAATCCGTATTGGGCTGGCGGCGCGGCTGAGAAGATTGTCGGAGTGCTCAAGGATGTTGAGCTTGCGGGGATTGTCGTGAAGCGTTTCGGCGATGCCGGCGCTGCAGAAAGGAGATCGGCGGAATGCTTGAAGGTCTGCTGATTAGTCAAACGGAATCGATCCGGGATGCTTTGATGAAGCTGGACCGGACGGGCAAGAAGGTTCTTCTGGTGGTTGACAGGGAAGAGCGTTTCGTCGGGACTCTGACGGACGGCGATATCCGGCGTGGTATAATCGCGGGCAGGAGTCTGGACGATGGGATCGGTCCGCTGTACAACCGGAATCCCATATATATACGCAAGTGCGAGTTTTCGATTGAGCTGGTGAACAGAAAGCTTGTCCAGAACAAGATTGAGCTGCTGCCGATTGTCAACGAAGACAATCGCGTGGTGTCGTTCAAGACGTGGGATCAGTTGTTCGGGGACAGTTCGCCGGAGGAGGACGGCGGAGGCGGGCTGGACGTAGCGGTTGTGATAATGGCTGGGGGAATGGGCACTCGGCTGGACCCGTTTACGCGGATACTTCCGAAGCCGCTGATACCGGTGGGGAACAAGCCGATTGTGGAGTGGATCATTGAGGAGTTTGCGCGGCACGGGGTTGGGAGGTATTACCTGACGGTTAACCACAAGAGCAAGATGATCGAGTCCTATTTCAACGGGGCGTCGAGTGATCATCAGATCGTGTTTATTCATGAGGAGGAATTCAGCGGGACGGCGGGGAGTCTGAAGCTGCTGCCGGCGGCGGTGGGGGAACATTTCATTGTTACCAACTGCGACGTTATCGTTCGTGCCGATTTCGGTCGGGTGGTGGAGCTTCACCGGGAGCAGGGGGCGGCGCTTACGGTTTTGAGTTCGATTCAGCACCACAAGATTCCGTACGGTGTGATTGATTTTCAGAATGACAACGACGTGGTGGGGATACTGGAGAAGCCGGAGTATACGTTTACGATTAATACCGGGGTTTACGTTGTGAGTCGCGAATGCCTGGGCTATATACCGGCGGAGAGGGCCTATGACATGACGGAGCTGATCGGCGCACTTGTTGCGGACGGCAAGCGGGTGGGGATGCACGTGGTTCGGCAGGAGGATTACGTTGATATCGGGCAGTGGGATGAGTACCGTAAATCGTTAGACAAGCTTCCGGTGGGCGCGGCGGTTTGAAAAGGAGAGCAAGATGGATTTGATGATCGGCGGTTATATCGAGGCTTTGACGTGGTTTTTGATGAGTTTGCTGGGCCATGAATGATTTTCCGGATTTCGGCCGGGCGTTCGAGTACGAGAACGGGTTCTATCTGTCATGCGATGCGAGCCGTATTGGCAAGCTGCTTGCGCATTACGAACTGTTCAAGATGGTGTCGGACGTGCCGGGGGCGATAGTCGAGTGCGGCGTGTTCAAGGGGGCGTCTCTGGCTCGTTTTGCGATGTTCCGCGAATTGTTTGCAAACAGCGCATCGCGTGCGATTGTGGGCTTCGACGTTTTCGGGGCGTTTCCTGAGACAGAGTTTGCGGCGGACAAGGGTCCTCGGCGGGCTTTTATCGAGTCGGCGGGCGCAGAGAGCATATCGGTTGAACAGATGACGGAGGTACTGACTTGCAAGGGCTGCCAGCGGAACGTAGAGCTCGTCCAAGGCGATATATGCACGACTGCGCGGGAGTATGCGGCGCGGCATCCGGAGTTGAGGATTGCACTGCTGAACCTGGATACGGACATTTACGAGCCTTCGGCGGCGGTGTTGGAGCATTTGTGGCCGCGGATAGTACGAGGCGGGGTTCTGATACTTGACGACTACGGTACGTTTCCCGGCGAGACGCAGGCAGTGGACGAGTATTTCGCGGACAAGCCGGTTCGGATCAAGCGGTTGGGGTATTGCAGGACGCCATGCTACATTGTGAAGGGGTCGGCGGATTGAGTTTGGGAATCTTTGAGAATGATCGTACTTGGAATAAATGACGGGCACAGCGCCGGTGCGTGCGTGCTGAGGGATGGGGTGATTGTCACGGCGTGCGAGCAGGAGCGGTTTACTCGGAGCAAGAACGATCTTGGGTTCTGTCCCGAGGCGGTGGACTGGGTGTTGGCGGAGGCGGACGTTGGGGCCGGCGACGTTGACTGCGTTGCGGTGAGTACGCGGGATTTGCCGTATATTGCATTTGCGATGCGGAAGTCCGTTTTTTGTGGATGGAGGCTGCGATGAGTCGTAAGACGCGGATATTCCTTTGCGATCTGGTGCATACCCATCTGGGCACGGGCACTTACATGTTTCCGCTGAACATCGGTTACGTTGCGGCATACGCTCTGAAGCATTTCGGCGAAAAGATTGACATACGGCTGTTCAAGTATCCGGCGGATCTTTTAGCTGCTTTGGGGGAAGGGGCGCCGGATGTGATCGGTTTGAGCAATTACGTGTGGAACACGGATTTGAATACGCGGATTTCGGAGCGTGTCAGGGCTGTGTCCGGTGAGACGATGGTTGTTTTCGGCGGGCCTGACATAGACAACACGGAGGCGGATGTTCGGAGGTTCTTCGAGAGTCACGCGGACGTTGACTGCTACATACCGTACCAGGGGGAGACGCCGTTCGTGCGGCTCGTGCAGAAGTATATGGATGCCGGGGGTGAGACGGCTGCGGCGCTGGAGACGGCTGCGGAGGGGGTTTATTCACGATGCCGGAGGACGGGGCGGGTTATGAGAGGCGGCGTGCTGGAGCGGATCAAGGAACCGGATTCGATTCCGTCGCCGTATCTGACCGGTCTGCTGGACGAGTTTTTTGATTATCCGCTGATTCCGATTGTGGAGACGAATCGCGGGTGTCCTTATCAGTGTACGTTTTGTGCTCAGGCGCTATCTTCTCATCACAAGATTGATTTTTTCAGGATGGAGCGGGTGAAGGCGGAGCTGGACTATATTGCGGATCGGGTGAGGCATACGCCGCTGCTGCATTTGGCGGACAGCAACTTCGGGATTGTGGAACGTGACATTGAGATCGCCGAGCACATTGTGGGTCTGACGGAGCGGACGGGTTATCCTCGCAAGTGCAACATGAACTGGGCGAAGAACCAGCCGAAGATATACGAGATCGCGGAGATACTGCGGAATATCAACGTGATTCTATCGCTGCAGTCGCTGGACACACTGGTGCTTGACAAGGTCAAGCGGAAGAACATCAGCATATCCGTGTTCAGGGACGTGATCGAGCGGGTGTCGGATGCTGGGGGGATTGCGGGGACGGAGATAATACTGGGGCTGCCGGGCGAGACGAAAGCGAGCCACATGGCGAGCATACGGACGCTGTTTGACTGGAGGATACCATACATCATCTGCTATAACGGGCTGATTCTGCGCGGCAGCGAGCTTTCGGTGCAGAAGAAGGACGGGCGGTTTGCGTGCCGCACGAAGTTTCGGTTAGGGGATTGCAGTTTTGGGGATTACGAAGGGATGCTTGCGTTCGAGGCGAACGAGGGGATACTGTCGACGGATACGATGACTGAGGAGGAACTGCTTTCATTTCGGCCGATACACTGGCTGATTCAGTTCATGTGGAACTATCGTTTTTATCATGATCTGCTGCGGTACGTTGCGCAGCTTGGTGTGAATCCGCTGGATTTGATAGTGCGTGTTATCGAGGAGGGGTTCAAGAGTCGTTCGGCGGCGGTGCGCGGGCTTTTTGCGGAGTTCATGGATGAGGCGAAGGGCGAGTGGTTCGAGTCGGAGGAGGAGCTTCGGGAATATTATTCGCAGGGGGAGAATTTTGCGAAGCTGGAGGATGGGCACCGCGGCAAACTGAACGGCAAGTATATCTTCCGGACGCTGGTGGAGAGCAAGACGGAATTCGAGCGGCATGTGCTGGATACGGCGGCGGGTTACAGCGAGGGGCTTGCGGCGAAGCGGCATGTGTTGGAGGAGATAGTTCGCTTTTTGAATGCCTTGACGGTCGATTTCAGTCGTCGGCCGGAGGAAATGCACGAGCGGAGGGAGCTGCGATTTGGATATGACATCATGCAGTGGAGGAGATCGGGATACGAGACGGACCTGGAGGAAATGTGCGACGGGGGCGGGGTTGTGTACAGGTTCGAGCTGCCGGGGGACCGGAAGGCGGCACTGGACAAGCTGGCGGCGCAGTACAGACACAGGAACAGGAACGTTACGCTGCGGAAGATGGCGGAGTTTATGACGGTGAACGATTTCTTTTATGATGTTCAGGCGTGCGAGGCGAGCGTGCAGTGATGCAGGGTATTTCGGACACAGGCAGGTACGTGATCGGCGAGACGGCGTACAATCATGAGGGCGACTTCGGCTATCTGATGCGGATGGTGGAGGAGATTGCGGGCCTCGGGCTGGATGCGGTGAAGTTTCACCTTCTGCTTGACGCTTCGAGCTACATGCAGCTGCGGCATCCTTTGGCGGGGAAGGTGCGTGAATGGATGTTCGACAAGGGTCAGTGGGCGGAGGCGATGAGGCGGTCGCGCGGGCTGGGGCTTGATGTGGCGGCGCTGTGCGACGACGTGGAGAGCGTTCGGTGGGTGCGCCAGGAACGGGCGGGGGATGTTCGTGCGATCGAAATACATGCGACGAGCCTTAATGACTGGTTTTTGCTGACGGAGGCAGCGGCATTTGGCGGGACAGTGATTCTGGGAGTTGGCGGGTCGACGTTAGATGAGATCGGTTACGCGGTGGACGTGCTCCGAAGCCGTGGGCATGAGGATATCGTGCTGATGTACGGGTTTCAGAGCTATCCTACGGATTACGGGGAGATTAATCTTGCACGCATGGAGGCGTTGCGCGATCTGTTCGGGCTGCCGGTGGGGTATGCGGATCATACGGCGTTCGACGATGCGAATAACGAGGTGATCAGCGTGATGGCGGCGGCGATGGGCTTCGGGATTCTGGAGAAGCACTATACGCCGGAGCGCGGTGTGGAGAGGATCGATTATCATGCGGCGGTCGGGCGGGAGCAGATGGCTCGGATAATGGAGCTGATGGATGTGGCGGTGCGGGTCCGGGGCAGGCGGGGCGCGGGGATGAGCGAGGCGGAGAAGGCTTACGGGAACGTGGGGCCGATGAAGAAGGCAATTGTGGCGCGGAGGGATATTTCGCGGGGTCAGCGGATCGGTCTGGAGGATCTTTGGTTCAAGCGAACGGCGGAGGAGAGCACGGTGCGGCAGGCTCAGTTGTTTCAACTGGTCGGGCAGGAGGCTGGGGCGGATATTGCGGCCGACGAGGTTGTGGACTTCAGCAAGGTGAGGTATGCGTTTGGGGTTCGCGACGTGCGGAGTATGACGCACTTCGGCGGGCGCGGGGAGGAGAAGGCGTGAAGACGGGATTTCTGATCACGGCGAGGATGAAGTCGACGCGGCTGCCGCGGAAGGTCCTGCTGCCGCTGCACGGTCGCGAGATTATACGGTGGATGATCGAACGGCTGAAGCTTTGCGAATGCCTGGATGAGATTGTGATATGCACTTCGACTAATGCGCAGGATGACGTTCTTGAATTCGTCGCCCGCGAGGAGGCGGTGGGCTGTTTTCGCGGCTCGGAGGAGGACGTGCTGAGAAGGCTTTGTGATGCGGCGGCGGCATTTGGTCTGGATTATGCCGTGAACGTTACCGCAGATACGCCGCTGGTTTCGTTGGAGTATATCGGCAGGACGGTGTCGGCGTATGAGCGAACGGGGGCGGACCTTGTGAGGGCGATGGATTTGCCGCACGGGTTTTATTGTTACGGGTTGAGGGTCGCTGCGCTGGAGAGGGTTTGCCAGATCAAGAAGAGCGAACACACGGAGGTCTGGGGGCGATACTTCACGGAGTCGGGTTTGTTCGAGGTCGTCGATCTGCCCGTGGATGAGTCATGCCGGCGCGATTATCGACTGACTTTGGATTATCCTGAGGATTATGAGTTTTTCCGGCGGGTGTTCGATCATTTCGGGCATGATGCGTATCGAGCTTCGATGGCGGAGATAATTGCCTTTCTTGACGCTAACCCGGAAGTGGTGAAGATCAACGCGCACTGTGAGGCGCTGTACCAGAAGCGGTGGGAAAGTCAGAACAGGATAGAGGTGTGAGCATCAGGAAGGTTCTTATATTCGGTTTGGGTTCGATTGGCCATCGTCATGCGGAGGCGGTTCTCGGGATGGGGGGCTGCGCGGTCGGGGCGTACCGGACGGGCAAGGGAGGCAAGGCCGTGTCGGAGGCGCTGGCGAAGAGCGCGGCGATGTTTGAGGACATTGACGCGGCGTTTGCATGGTGTCCTGGCCATGTGATCGTGAGCAACCCGACGGTGATGCATCCTGCTTTTGCGGCGGCGGCGCTGGATCGGGGGATCGACGTGCTTATTGAGAAGCCAATGGCGGCGGATCTGCGCGACGCGGAGGAGCTCGAAAGCAAACTGACGTCTGACGGGGCGAGGGCTTTTGTGGGTTACAACCTGCGGTTTCATCCGATCGTGGAGACGGTGAAGGGCGCAATTGAATCGGGCAGGTACGGGCGCGTGCTCAAGGCGGATCTATATGCGGGTCACTGGCTGCCGCACTGGCACCGGTATGAAGATTATCGTGAAGGCTACGCGGCGCGCAGGGACCTTGGCGGCGGGGTGCTGAGAACGCTGTCGCATGAGTTGGACCTTGGGCAGTACTTGTTCGGGGATTATGTGGGGATTACCGCATGTGTGGCGAAGGTGAGCGGGTTGGAGATCGACGTTGACGACAGCGCGGAGATTATCGCGGAGATGAGGGGGTGTGCGGTGTTGAGAATCTCGCTGGATTATCTTCGGCCGGCATATCGCCGCAGGGGGGAGGTGTTCTTTGAGGGCGGACTGCTGGAGTACGACTTCGGACGGATGATGGTTGATTTCACCGATTACGAGCGGCCGGAGGGCAAACGGCTGTTAGAGGCGGAAGGCTATAATATCAGTGAATCCTACCGACGGCAGATGGAGGCGTTTTTGGCGGGTGGCGATGATCAGATATGTACACTCAGGGAAGGCGTCGAGGTCATGCGCGTCATAGAGGCGTGCGAGGCGTCGAGCCGCAAGAGAGAGGTGGTGAATGTTCAGAATTGACGACAAGGTGGTGGTTATCTTCGGGGGCAACGGCTATTTGGGCAGACAGTTTGCCGGGGCGCTTCTGTCTTACGGCGGCATTGTCCATATTTGTGATATCGATGCATCGGAGCGCGATGACATCAAGGCGCTGAAACGGGAATACGGCGGGCGGTTGTATCTTCATGAGGTCGACGCGACGGAAAAAGGTGAGGTTCACGCCCTGCGAGACGCCCTTATAGAGCGGTGCGGGCACGTTGACGTTTTGATCAATACGACGACTATGAAGGGCAGTGACTTTTATCTGCCGTTTGAAGAGGTTTCGCGGGAGGGGTGGGAGGTTGGCTTGAAGGGGAACCTGACGATACCGTTTCTTACGTGTCAGGCGTTTATACCGCAGATGGCGGGTCGGCGGAGCGGGTCGGTGATCAACATAGCGTCGCATTACGGCCTGGTTGGGAACGATCAGCGAATCTACGAGGGTTCGAATCTGCACAAGGTTTATGCCAAAGAACATCCGGAGATTACGCAGGTTTACTCGCACGGGGTGTATAACGCGGCCAAGGGCGGATTGATCAATTTCACGCGGTATTTGGCGGCTTATTACGGCAAGGACAATGTTCGGGCGAACTGCATTTCGCCGGGGGGGATTTCGCAATCGCAGGAAAATGAGACTTTTGTGCGGAAGTACGGGGAGAAGACTCCTTTGGGCCGCAAGGCGCGTCCCGACGAGATCAACGGTGCGGTGGTGTTTTTGGCGAGCGATGCTTCGAGCTATGTTACGGGGCACAACCTGGTGGTGGACGGCGGGTTTACGATATGGTAGCAGATGAGGTCGTCCGGGCTGACGGTGCAAGACAAGGGGACGAGGCGATAATGGAAGATATGGAACCAAGGCAGGCGGTCATCCTGGCGGGGGGACGGGGCGAAAGGCTTCGGCCTTTGACGGACGAGGTGCCCAAGCCGATGGCGCCGGTTGGCGATGCGCCGTTTTTGAGTTACTTGCTGAGGTCGGTTGCGGACGCGGGGATCAGGCGGGTACTGCTGCTGGTCGGATACAGGGCGGAGGTGATCATGGAGTATTTCGGGCAAGGTTGGGAAGGCCTGCGTATCGACTACTCGGTGGGCGGCGTCGATGATGAGACGGGTCGGCGGCTGCTGAATGCGTATGATCTGCTGGATCGGCGTTTTCTTTTGATGTACGGAGACAATTACTGGCCGATGGAGATTGAGGGCATGTTAGAGCATTACCGGGCCTGCGGCGTGCCCGTGATGACGACGGTTTTCGACAATGCCGACGGGACCGGCGAGTATGGGGCGGAGAACAATATTCTGGTGGGCGGTGACGGTCTGGTGAAGTGTTACGACAAGGCCCGCAAGACGCCCGGTCTTAACGGCGTTGACATCGGTTATTTCGTTATGGATCGGGCGGTTCTGGACAAGAGCCTCGCGGGCAACATTTCCCTGGAGCGGGATATACTTGCTGATCTGGCGGCGAGGGGGCAGGTTGGGGGCTATGTTACGCATACGCAGTATTATTACATTACGGATGCGGCGAGCCTGCGGCGGTTTGTGAGGGTGGCCGCGGCGGAGTGCTATGAGCCGCTGGATCGCTGTGTCATGGAGACGTCCCAATGACGAAGTTCTTTGTTCGATACCTGGAGCTGATCGCCAGCAAGGCGCGTGAGGTGGATTGTGATCTGCTTGAGGATATGTGCGGCATGATGCGGCGGGCGGGGCGGCGGGGCGGCAAGGTTGTGCTTGTCGGCAACGGCGGAAGCGCGGCTATTGCAGGTCATATCGCAGTGGACCTGACGAACAGCGCGGGCATTCGAGCGGTGTGCTTTAACGAGGGTTCGCTGATTACATGTCTTGCCAACGATTACGGCAATGACCAGTGGATGTCGCGGGCGATTGAGTCTTATGGTGACAAGCAGGACGTTGCGGTCTTGATAAGCAGCAGCGGGCGAAGTGCCAATATAGTGAATGCGGCCGAGAAGGCGCGATCGCTTGGAATGGGGGTGGCAACGCTGTCAGGGTTCTTTGCGAACAATCCGCTTCGGCAGATGGGCGACGTGAATCTCTGGGTCGACAGCGATATTTACAATGTCGTGGAGACGGTGCACACGACGTGGCTGGCGGCGGCGGTGGACCGCCTTGCACTGGAGATGCGACAGTTGCCGGCGCTGCCCGACGAGCGTGTGACAAGGATGACGGCCAAGGACAGGCCCGTGAGGGTGAAGATGGAGGGGGTGATTCTGTGAGCGGGGCTGTGCGAGTACTCGTGACGGGCAATCTGGGGTATACGGGCGTTATCCTGACGCAGATGCTTGCGGATCGCGGATATGAGGTGATCGGTTATGATATCGATTACTATGAAGGCAGCGGGTTGTACGAGCATGAGGCGCCTGTGCGACAGATATGCAAGGATATCCGGGACGTCGCGGCGGAGGACCTGAGAGGTATACAGGCGGTTGTTCATCTGGCGGCGCTTTCGAACGATCCCTTAGGGCAGTTTGATGTCGGGCTGACGGAGGAGATCAACTGGGATGCGACACTAAAGCTTGCACGGATGGCCAAGGGGTCGGGAGTGGAGCGATTTGTCTATGCTTCTTCGCAGAGCATGTACGGCATAAGCGATGGTGATGATGAGCTTGACGAAGACGACAGCGCGAAGAACCCGGTCACGGCTTATGCGCGGACGAAGTGGGAGGCTGAGTGCGGGCTCAAGGCGATGCACGGTGAGGATTTCACCGTGGTATGCATGAGGCCTTCGACGATATTCGGGGCGAGTCCTCGGCTGCGGTGCGACATCGTGTTCAACAATCTTGTTGCGTGTGCTTATACGACGGGGCGGATTGAAATCAAGAGCGACGGCAGTCCGTGGCGGCCGGTGGTGCATGTGCGTGATGTTAGCAGGGCTTACATTGCGGGGCTGGAGGCTCCATTGGAGATAGTCGGCGGAAGGTCTTTTAATGTCGGAATTCCCAACGGCAATTTCACGGTGCGGGCTCTTGCAGAGGCGGCGCAGCGGTGCGTGGCGGGCAGCGAGCTTGTATTCACGGGTGAGCATGGTTGTGACGCACGTACTTACCGTGTGAGCTTTCATCGCATCCTGACGGAATTGGATGAATACTACAGGCCTGCATGGGACCTTTTGCGGGGAGGGAAAGAGTTAGTGGAGATGTTCGAGCGGATCGGATTCGGCGAGGCGGAGTTCAGGGGTTGGAAGTGCACGCGGCTGGCGGCGCTGGAGCGTCAGATCGGGGCGGGACGGATCGGACGGGATTTGAGGCGGGTCATGGCCAAGGAGAAAGCTGCTGGATAGGATCGAGACATGCAGGGCCTGCGGTTCGGGCGGGCTGGTTGAGTTTTTTGACATGGGTTTGCAGCCTTTTGCCAATGCGTTGTTGTTGCGCAGTGACGAGGCCGAGGAACGGTATCCTTTGTCGTTGAGCTGGTGTCGGGAGTGCGGTCTTGTTCAGCTCAATGAGACTGCGTCGCCGGAGGAGCTGTTTTCGGATTATGTCTGGGTGACGGGGACGTCGTCGACGGCGCGGCAATATGCGGAATGTTTTTGCGAGGAGGCGCTTCGGAGGTTTGGCGGTCGGGGAGGTGGATACGTTCTGGAGGCGGCGAGTAATGACGGGACATTTTTGCGGCCGTTCATTCGGCGGGGGCATCGTGTTGTGGGGGTGGACCCGGCGGCAAATATCGTTGATTCGGCGATACGGGAAGGCGTGCCGACGAAGTGCGGTTTTTTTGGGTCGAGTGTGGCGGAGGAGATTGTGGGTGAGAGCGGACCGGCTGATATTGTGTTTGCGCGAAACGTGCTGCCTCACGTGGCGGATGTGCATGATTTTCTGGATGGTCTTGCGATGTGTATGGACGCAGAGACGCTGCTGGCGGTTGAGGTGCACTACGCAGGCGTGATTCTTGAAGAGCTTCATTATGATTCGATCTATCACGAACATCTGTGCTATTTCACGCTGGCGAGCCTGGAGAATCTGCTGGGGCGGCACGGGCTAAAGGCATTCGACATGTTGAGGAGTCCGATCAGCGGCGGATCGATAGTTGTATTTGCGAGAAAGGCGCCGGCAGAGGCGTCAGAGGCGCTGGATCGGCTGCGCGATCTGGAAGCGGCGAGGGGCATTAACGAGGTACGGCAGTGGATCGATTTTGCGTGCAGGGCAAGAGCACATTGCGGGCGGCTTGTTGGGCTGGTGCATGAGGAAAAGGCGGCGGGGCGTCGTGTGGCGGGTTATGGTGCTTCGGCGCGAAGTTCGACGCTGCTGAATTTCTGCGGTATTGACAATCGGGTTATCGATGCGATCGCCGACGGCAATCCGCTGAAGCATGGTCGGTTTACGCCGGGCACGCACATCGGCGTCGACAGTCCTGGGAACGTTATTGGGACGGGTGCGGAGACGGTTCTGCTGCTTGCCTGGAACTTCGAGGAGGAGATTGCAGGCATACTGCGGGACGAACTGGGATTCGGCGGGCGGATAATCGCGCCTTTGCCGAATGAACCTCGGGTGTATTCATTGGGAGCATGTCATGCCGCAGGCAGCCGGACAGATTGAGGGCGTGGTTATTGAGCCTCTGCGGCGCATTTGCGACGAACGCGGGACGATCATGCACGGTGTGCGGAGCGATACGATTTTGAATGACTTCGGGGAGGTGTATTTCAAGAAGCTGTACCGGGGCATCATCAACGGCTGGCACGTTCACGAGTCGCTGATACTGAACTATATCTGTCTGGCGGGCATGATGAAGACGGTTCTGTACGATATGCGGAGCGATTCGCCGACGCGCGGTGCGATACAGGAGGTGTTTTACGGGGACGATAATTATGTTCTTGTGCACGTGCCGGCGGGCGTGGCGAATGCGTCGAAGGTGATACGCGGCGAGGAGGCTCTTTTCTGCAATGTGGCTTCAGAGCCTCATAATCCGGAGGTGAAGTACAGGAGGATCGATCCGTTTTCATCGGAGATTCCGTATGACTGGAAGCGAAAGCACTATTGAGCGAGGTTTATGAAGATCAGACTGGTGAGACCGTTTGTCGGGGCTGAAGAACTGGAGCGCGTCAGGGGTGTGTTCGAACGTGCGTGGTTGGGGAGGGGGCCGCTATGTGCGGAGTTCGAGGAGCGGTGGAGCGCTTACCTGGGCGTCAAGGCGTCGACGGCGGTTAATTCGGGTACGGCGGCGCTTCACCTGGCGCTGTCGGTTTTCGGGTTCGAGGCCGGCAGGCGGGTGCTCGTGCCGGCGATGACATTCTGCTCGACAGCCAATGCGGCGATATACAACGGGCTGGAGCCTGTATTCGTCGACGTCGAGGAGGAGACGCTGAGCATGGACCTGGACGATATGAAGCGGAAGTATACAGCGGACTGCGCGGCGGTTATTGCGGTGCACTTCGGAGGGCATCCGGCGAGGATGGACGAGATTGTTCCGTGGGCGCATGAGCGGGGGATGCGGGTGATTTCGGATTGTGCGCATGCGGCCGGGGGCGTTTACAAGGGGAGGAAACTGGGGATATGGGCGGACATAGGGTGCTTCAGTTTTCAGGAGAAGAAGCTGATGTGCACGGGCGACGGCGGGATGATAAGCAGCGACAATCCCGACTGGATAGAGCCCCTGCGGTCGCGCAAAGAAGTCGGCATGACTACGGATACTTATGCGAGGCATATTCAGGCTGGGGGGGAGTGCAATCCGATGCACTGGTATTACGAGGTGCGCGAACTGGGTTACAAATACAACATGTGCGACATTATTGCGGCGGTGGGTCTTGCGCAGCTCGATAAGCTGGACGGGATGAACAGCAGCAGGAAGGATATACTTGGCAAGTACCTTGCGGGCATCGACGGATGCGTTCACGTAAGGCCGGCTTTTCCATATGATGTTTCGACGCCGTATTATGACTTCATGGTGCGGGTTGCGGACAGGCGGGCGAGGGATGCGTTCATCGTGCACATGCAGGAGAAGGGCATCGCCACGGGCGTTCATACCATGCCGGTGCCGTATCTTCCTTATTACAGGCGGTTCGAGGCCCATGTGCCCACGGCGATGCGGATATGGGAGCAGTATGTGGTGCTGCCGTTTTATGTCGGTATGAGGGATGATGAGATTGGGTACGTGATTGATGCGATGCTGGAATGGGAAGAAGTACAAAATGAGGTTGGGGCCGTTCAGAAAGCGGAGGTGAAGAGTTGTCGCTGATGACGCAGAGCCGGGAAGCAGTGGGCGCAGTTGGCATACGCGGAGATGTTACATGCGGTGTTTGCGGTGGGGGCGATCTTGTGATTGTCTACAAGGCGCCGCTTATGCCGCTTGGCGGGCAGTTGATCGATCCGGCGGATGAGTTTGCGCCTGAGTTGTTTTATCCGCTGCACTATGCCGTGTGCCGTGAGTGCAGTACTTTTCAGTCGGTGGAGTCGGTTCCGGCGGAACTTCTGCCTTCGGAGAACAAGTATCTGTCGAAGACATCCAGGGCGGTCATTGAGCGGGACCGGCGGGTTTATCTGGAATTGAAGCGGCGTCTCGGATTGGACGGTGATTCACTGGTGGTGGAGGTTGGGGGATCGGACGGGGTTTTTCTTGAAAATTTTGCCGGTGACGGCGTAAGGATTGTGAACATCGAGCCGGTGGGTGAGATTGGGGCATTGGCTCGCGATAAAGGCATTGAGACTATAGTTGACTTCTTGAATGGATCGGTTGCGGCCGACGTAGTGCGGCGCAAGGGTAAAGCGGACCTGATTGCAGCAAAGCACGTGCTGGAGATTGTGCCGGACTTGCATGAATTCGTGGGCTGCTGTGCGGCGATGCTCGGCGATCATGGGCGGATTGTGATGGAGGTGCCTTATGTTAGGGACCTGCTGGAGGGGAACTTTTACGACATTCTGGCGCATCTGCGCAAGTACCATTTTTCTTTGAGCAGTCTTGCAAGGCTGTTTGCAGTGTCGGGACTTGTGATTTCGGAGGTGAATCATTACAACGAGTTGGGGGGCGGTTTGAGGTTCTATGCGGGCTGGAAAGGCGACGTTACGGTTTCGCCGGCGGTCGAGTCGATGCTTGAGGAGGAGCGGAAGATCGGCATCAGCACCGCCAGGTACTATGCGGAGAGATTCGAGAGGGGGCTTGCGCTGAGGCGGGAGTTGTTCGAAGTGGTGAGCCGTGCGCGCGAAGCGGGCAAGCGGATCGTCGGCTACGGGGCGGGCATAAAGGCCAGCGCGGTGCTGAATTCGTGCGGTTTGGATTCGCGGTATATTGATTATCTTGTAGACAATGGCGGGCACAAGCAGGGCAGGCTTATGCCGGGCGTTCGGCTGCCGATATATTCGCCGGACGCCATCGACGAAAGCGTTGACTATGTTCTGCTTCTGGCATGGCTGCATCAGGAAGAGATCGTTGAATCACTGAAGGGCTTCACCGGAAGGGGAGGCAGGATAATTGTGCCTGCACCGGCGGTATATATTACAGGCGGCGGAACGAGTGAATAGGCCCATGTCAAAACTGCTGATTTTTTCGGGTGTTCACAGGCGATACAAGTACGTTGTGAACAAGCTGCTGGACCGCTATCCCGGCTCTGCACTGATCGTGCAGGATATCGTCAAGGGCGATTATGTCGGCAAGTACGACGTGTCGGGCGATTTTGAGCGGAGCGCCGTAGACCTGCTGAATGGGCATCTTATGAAACGCGACGAAGTGGAGGGGCGTTATTATCCCGATGATGAGTTTCATTTGGGGGAGTGTCCATCTGTATTGCGCGTGAATACGGAGACACTGAATAGCGAGGAGACCGTGCGATGGGTCAAGCGGGAGGCGCCGTCGGTTGTGTTCAGCTTCGGAATCGGGATGATAAAAAGACCTTTGCTTAACACCATTGCGGATTGCCGCAGCGTGAATCTGCATCTTGGTTTGTCGCCCTGGTTCAAGAGTTCGGACACGCTGTTGTGGCCGCTATATATGCAGCGGCCGTGTTATACAGGTACGAGCCTGCACGAGATCGACTCGAAGGCTGACAATGGTCCTATTTACCATCAGCAACGGACGGTATTCGACGTGGAGGACACGATCCATGATGTGTTTTGCAGGACGCTTATTCAGTCGGCGGGGCCGGTGGTGCGTTTGATGGATTTGCTTCTGGCGGGCGAATCACTTGAGCCGAAGGTTCAGAATACCTCGGGCAAGACATTCTACCGGGGGGAGTTTACACCTAATCACCTGAGGATCATATACCAACTGATCGAAGAGGGTTTGCTGCAAAGGTGTGCACGGGGTCAGTGCGGCTGCGGAGGCGGGGAGCTGTTCAGTTGTCTGGGGGGTAGTGGGGCATGAGAGTTCTGCTGGTCGTTTCGCCGAGTTTTTCGCTTCACATGTTGCGTGAGGAGATTGCCAATCTTCGGAGCGGCTGTTCTGACTTTACTCGGAGTGTGGATTGGCGGCCTGCGGCTCCGCTTGGGATACTGTATATTGCGGCCGGATTACGGAGGGCAGGGCACGATGTGAGGATACACGACGTGCACCGGGCGTTTTATGTATGCAGAGAAGGAGGCTATTTCGCTGATAAGGATATGTCGGATTTCTTTGAGGAGCATTTCGAAGCAGTCTTGCGGTCGGGCGGGTTCGACGTAGTCGGGGTAAGTTGTCTGTTCAACGTGGCGTGGAGTTCGGTGGAAGAGATGGTCCGACGAAGCAAGCGTGTGTGCCCGGCCGTTTTGACTGTAGTCGGGGGGCACTATCCTACGAAGATGTACAGCCAAGTTCTTGCGACGGGCGCCGTCGATTACGTGATACTGGGCGAGGCGGAGGAGGAGTTTGTCCGACTGCTCGACAGGATCGGCAGCGGGTCGGCGAAGACAAGTCCGCACACAGCGGCGGCGCACGGGGACTGTGCTGGCGCGAAAGAGGCGGCTATTGTAGAGGATTTGGACAGTCTGGCGACGCCTGCGTGGGATCTTCTGCCCGAAGTTTGGGATTACATCGGCAATTCGATCGATGCGGAGAGAATGGGATCGGGTGAGGTCCAAGGCGGCGCCAGGTCGGCGGCGGTGATGACGACGCGCGGCTGCCCGATGCGGTGCACATTCTGCGCGGCGCATGGAGTCCACGGTCGGCGTGTCAGGGGTCACTCCACAGAATATATGATGGAGCACATCGGCCGGCTGGTGCGGGATTACAACATCGACAATTTGCTGATACAGGATGATATGTTCAACTACTCGGCGCGACGCGCGGCGGCATTCTGCCGGGCTCTTTGCGAGAGATATCCGGGGCGGTTTCACCTTGAGTTTCCGAACGGGCTGGCGGTCTGGAAATTGAGCGAGGAACTTGTGGTTAGCCTGAAGGAGGCAGGGCTGCGGTCCATGACTATTGCGGTCGAAAGCGGCAGTTCATACGTTCAGAAGCACATATTGAAGAAGAATCTGGACCTGGACCTGGTCAAGGAGAAGATTGCACTGCTCAAGAGGCACGCCATCGGCATCAGGGCGTTTTATATAGTGGGTTTTGTAGGCGAGACGCTGGGAATGATGGAGGAGACGGTTCGATTTGCGATGGAACTGGATATTGACTGGTCCGAGATAAAGGTGTTTACTCCGCTTGTCGGCAGTGAGATGTATGATATTGCGCTCGCGCGACACTGCCTGACGGGCGATATGAGCGAGCACGTTTATGGTCGGGCTTGCGTGCGTACGGCGGACTTCACACCGGAACAGGTCAAGCAGGTTCAGTACGACAGCAACATCAGGGTCAATTTTCTGGGCAACCGCTACCTGCGTGAGGGGCGGTACGAGGAAGCGGAGCGTGTATTCGGCGGCCTGCTGAAGCGATTCGGCAATCATCTGTTCGCTCAGTGGGGTCTTTGGCGGGCACTTGACGGTCAGTGCAGGAAGGATGAGGCGCAGCAGGCCATCGAGAGACTGGCTGCCCTGTCCGAGGAGTCGCCGTCGAATCGTGAGCTTCTTGACAAATACGGTGTTCGGCTTCCTTGTGGTATGGTTTAAGATTTATGAGAGGCGGCGGCAGGATGAAAGAAACGAAAGAGGCTGTTTGCTGGGATACGGAATCGCTCGGGCCTTTTGTGAAGCGGTGCGAGCAAAAAGATGATCCGGGACTGGCGGAGGCGGCGGAGCGGTGGCTGGAAGCTTCGGCAAAGAACCGGATCGATTATGAGATCGAATGGTTCGGGGTACCTGTTATTCAGACTGCCGAGGATATTGTTCTGATGCAAGAGCTGATATTCAGTGTGAGGCCGGATTATGTTATCGAGACAGGGATTGCACACGGGGGCGGCCTGATATTCTATGCTTCGATGTTTGAGGTTCTGGGCAAGGGTGAAGTGATAGGGGTGGACATAGAGATCAGGCAGCACAATCGCCGTGTGATCGAGGCGCATCCTCTTTGCAAGCGGATTCGAATGATCGAGGGGGATTCAACATCGGAGGAAGTTGCGGCGGAAATAGCCGGTGTTGTCGGGCGGGGTGCCAGTGTGATAGTCTGTTTGGATTCGAATCATTACCGGAAGCACGTGCTCAATGAACTTCGGCTGTACAGCCGCTTCATCAAGCCGGGGGGGTATATGGTGGTTTTCGACACAGTTACATCCAGCCTTGCTGAAAAGGGCGCATGCCACGAAAGCTATATCGGCAACGGGCCGATGGAGGCGATCGCGGATTTTCTTGCGGAGAACAGTGATTTCATTATAGATTCAGGCTATAACAAGCTGTGGACTTCGACAAGCCGCGACGGCTATCTCAAGAGGATTAAATAGCAGATGATCATTTCGCGGACACCTTTGAGGGTCAGTTTTGCAGGGGGCGGGTCTGATCTGGCGGCTTACTATAAGAGCGGGTACGGGTCGGTGGTGAGCACGGCAATAGACAAGTACGTCTATATAACGGTCAACAGGAAGTTCGACGATCTTATACGGGTAAGTTACTCCAAGACCGAAATAGTCAACAGCATTGACGAAGTGGAGCATAACATTATCCGCGAGTCGCTGCGGATGGTGGGTGTCGAGCGGGGGGTAGAGGTGGTCTATATGGGGGACATTCCGTTAGGGTCGGCGGGGATAGGACTGGGATCATCCAGCGGGCTGGCGGTGGGCGTTTTGAATGCGTTGTATGCATATCATGGCCGACACGTTTCCGCCGAGACATTAGCGCGGCAGGCCTGCGAGATTGAAATTGACATCCTCAAGTGCCCGATCGGACGGCAGGACCAGTATATTACGGCTTACGGCGGCTTGCAGCAGATTCGTTTCAATCACGATGAGAGTGTTTTTGTGGATCCGGTGATATGCCAGCCGGAGACGCGGCTGCGTCTTAATCGTCGGCTGATGCTTTTTTACACCGGCATGACGCGGATATCGTCGGACGTTCTTGCCGAGCAGCAGGAGAATACCGGGGAGCATCTTCGTCATTTGCGGCAAATGGTGGGTCTTTCAGAGGAGCTTGCGGCGTGTCTGCAGCGGGACGACCTGAGCCGGTTCGGACGGATACTGCACGAGGGATGGGTTTTGAAAAGAGATCTTGCGTCGGGCATCACGAACGCCAAGATCGACGATTACTACGCACGGGCGAGGGGAGCTGGCGCCGTTGGCGGAAAGATTCTCGGCGCCGGCGGCGGCGGTTTTCTTCTTCTGTATTGCGAGGAATCGCGGCAGGACGGTGTTCGTCGGGCCTTGGCGGACCTGAAGGAGTCCCCTTTCAGATTCGAACCGCAGGGGAGCAAGATAATCTACGTGAGCGATTAGGGTATATTCCTAAGGCGGCATTAAAGAAGAAGGACTGCGATGGGCCGGGATATCTTCGACAGAGTTACGCTTGTGATCCCCACATGTGATCGGCATTTTTATTTGCACAGGGTGTTGAGCTATTATTGCGTGCAAGGCTTTCCTATACGAGTTCTTGTGCTTGATTCCAGTGTTCAACCTGTGCAGGATGAGGGGCTGCTTGAACTGCTGAGCAACACGAGAGTCTGTTATCGGCGGCTTGACCATGATACTGATATCTGGTCGAAAATAGTGACGGCCGCGAGGCTTGTTGAGACGCCGTACTACGTGTTATGCGCGGATGACGATTTCATTACGGTTAAGGGTATTGTTCAATCGGCGTCTTTTCTGGATGAGCATTCCGACTATGAAGTGGCCCAGGGTTATCATGTGATGTTTCGTATAGATGAGGATCGTGATGGGGACGAGCGATTCTGCTGGTGTACTCACAAGTGGCCGGAAGAGTCAAATGATTCGGAGGATGCTGAAAGCAGGCTTCGGTTTCATTTTGTGAACTATCAACACACGTTCTACGGAGTTCACCGGACGGACCGTGTCGAAGAATTTCACAGGGACAATATTCGTCTGCAGATCGCTCCATATCTGAGTGAGATGCTTCCCTCGATGCTTACGGCTATACGGGGCAAGATCAAGGTGTTGGATGTTCTTTATCAGGTGCGTGAATTGATACCGAAGAAAGCGGCTCGTCCGGCGAACATTGGCCAATGGGTTCGAAACGGCACGTATCAGGAGAAATATGCGCCGTTTCGTGCTTGTCTTGCGATGAATTTGAGCAAATATGCGGGTGTGGATTTGCAGCGGGCCGGTGCAATCGTCGACGACTCAATGTTCAAATACTTCGCCATATACTATCGCAACCTGCCGTCGGCCATGTCGGTGTGGCGGCAGAGGTTTCGTGTGGCGCAGATCCCCTGGTTTGACTTCAGGGATGCAGTTGGGCTGTCCGATTCGGAATACTACGCTGATTTTGACGCAATCAGGCGACATGCACTTTCTTTTGTGCCTCGTTTGGTGCTTGAAGGGGCGTGTTAGCGCATTGGCACGAAGCCGGCGGCGCTGTTGTCGAAGTACACGTTTCTAAACATTTCGAGGTCTTTGCGCAGTTGGCGGCGGTAGAACTCTTCCAGGAGCGCGGCGTTGGCACGGTAGAGATGCTTGTCGAATTCTTCATCGGGGACCTGCGTAAGGTTGACAGTCCACTTTTCAGAGCTGAAGAACCTGGCGTAGAAGTCATCTTCATCCTTGATGAGTCCTTTGCGCACGCACTCAGACCAGTAATAACTGCCGGGATACGGCTGCATGGGTCTTATTGTTCTCTTGTGATGCCAGGAAGTTGTTGCGATTATTGCGTCGACGGTTTTCCGGAGGCTTTCGGCGGTCTCGCCGGGCAGGCCGAACATGGCGGGTACGGTGACCAGCATTCCCTCTTCTTTTGTGATGGCGGCGACTTCGCGGATTTGCTCGACTGTGATGCGTTTGTCCATTTCGTCGAGGATACTCTGATCGCCGGATTCGAGCCCGTATGATATTTCGACGCAACCGGCGGCTTTCATGGCGCGGAGTTGTTCGCGGTCGGCGATGTTGAATCTGCCGTTACAGAGCCAGTTGAAATGCAGTCCGCTGCGGCTGATGGCGTCGCAGAACTCAAGCGTTCTTTGCTTGTTGAGCATGAAGAGATCATCATGAAATGCGATGAAACGAACGTCATATCGCTTGATCAGTTGGCGTATTTCTTCGAGACAGGACTCGACTGAGCGTGCGCGATAGCCTTTTTCCATGCGATAGCAGAACTTGCAGGCGTATGGACATCCGCGTGAGGTCAGGATGCCGAGGCTCCTGACAAAGCCGTCAACGCCGGCGCGCCTTGTTGGAAACGTGTAGCGGTTCATGTCGAAGAGGTCCCATGCGGGAAAAGAGAGGCTGTCGAGGTCGGCGGGGGGAGCGGCTCTGGGGCTGGATCGAACCTGGCCGTCTTGTGTCCAGTACAGGCCGGGAACATTGTCAAATGATGTTTCGCCGCTTAATGCTTCGATGAGTGCGATGACGGATTCGTCGGCCTCGCCGGTCAGTACGCAGTGGGCGTCGAATTTGTGGAAAAAATAATCCGGTGATGCGGAGGGTGCGCTGCCGCCGAGTACGAGGGGAAGGTTCGGGGCGGCGTTTCTTACTACACTGCAAGTCCGTGCGGCTACATTGAAGTACGCGGCCTGGAAGCCCATGCCGACGAAATCGAAAGACGTGTCTGACTTCAGGAGTGCGTAGAGATCTTCGTTTGAACATCGGCTGTCGGCCTGGTCGAAGACGGTTACCTTGTGGCCGGCCTGCTGCAGGGCGGCGGCAAGGTAGCCCAGGCCGTAGGGGAAAACACCATAGGGTGGCGGGCATTCATGTGCTATTAGCAGGATGTTCATTGCGAGGTCCTCAAAAAACCTGGGGCGTCTTGCCCGGTCCGGCTCAGGAGCGGCGGTCTAATCTAATGCAACGGGGCCAATCGCACAAGTCTATGTGCAAAAGCTTTACACTTTGGCGTCTGTTTTGGGAATCTTGCAGGGGCCCGTCGGCATTTTTGGGGCATTGCCTCGCGGTGGCATGGATCTTGCATTGAGTGGTCGTTATCGGAAACCATTTTGAGAAGAAATGAGGAATAGTCTCTGAGACTGCCATGAGCTACGTCCCGCGGCTGCGCTATCTGTTTAACTTCGGGCGGTGGTACGACACGGACCGCGTACTGCCGCTGCTGCGTTATCTTAATGCCGCCGGAACAGCGCCGCCGGTGCTTGCTGGGGAACCGGATATATTGGGGCGCCTGCAAAGCGAAGGGCTGGCGTTCGAGGCGGTCAGAAAACTGCCTGAGAGATACGATGTCATGCTGTCGCCGGGCGTGGGGTACATACCGTTTGAACGATACTGGCTGCAAAGGAGCATGGAAGCGGGCAAGATCAATGTCCAGACTTTTTATCCGCCGGTGATCAACGGCAGTTCCAATCTCAACAACGAGCCGCGCCGCACGAAGTTCACGCACGGCGTCTGTGTGGGATGTCAGAAGACACTCGATGATCTGCGGGCGATGAACCGGGAGGTTGTGTACATACTAACCGGTATGCCGTCGTGGGACCGGTTTGCGACGGCTGAATTCCGTGGAGAAGTTGAACGTGTGCGGCAGCGGTACGGCGGCAGGCTGCTGGTGATCGCGGTGAGCGGTTTTATGATAGAAGAGGAGATGGCCTGGTACCAGCGGATGATCAGACATGCCGAGTCGCTGGGTTTCAGGGTGGTGCTGCAGGTACACATAGGCAGGGAGGAAGCTCTGTACGCTTCGCTGCGGCCATACGCCAATCCCGGCATTGACCGGTACTGTCTGTTTGCAGCGGCGTCCCATGTAATTATTTTCGTACAAAGTCTGATGGGCCCGGAATGTCTGTACTTAGGGAGGCGCGTCGGGGTCAAGCCGCTGGGGCACAATTATCACGGCTGGAACCGGTATGCGTGGGTGGATGATCCGCAGGACTGGGCCAAGTGGGCGTCGCCGCTGTACGGTGAGGAGTTTGTTTCGATTATGCCGCTAATTCACGATGAAGGATCTTTGTCGCGTTTCCTGCTCGCAAATGCACCTGCTTCGCCGGATCGTGTGGATCGGATGTTCGGTTTTCCGATGGTGCAGAACTTTACGGAACATACGTTCAGGTTGATGGACACGTACTTCGGACCGGACAACAGTGACAACGTGGCGGCGATGCTGAGGAAGAGGGACTATTGCAGGGATCTGGTGATTGATGTTTCGTTCTGGGACATTCGATACGATTGGAATCAATTCCGGGGCGTGAACGACCTGAGGGGGTTTGTTTCGGCAGGTCTGCACTTCATCGATCAAGGCAGGTACGCGGACGCACTGCGGTATCTGCAGCGGGCGGAGATGTACAGCAGTACGGAGGTTTTTGCGTTTGTTCAGTATTTGAAGTCAGTCTGCTTTCTGTCGCTTAACAGGCTCGACGAGGCTGAGAAGCATATCTACAGAAGCCTGTTTGTTCAGCCGGATTGCCGACAGTTTCAGGAGATGCAGCATAGGATAGCGGCCGCGGCAGAGTCTGAATCGCCGGGGCGGCGGCAGGTTAAATTTGAGGCTGTGAGATGACCGAATCAATCAGGAAACTCGAGCTTGCCATAACGGACTACTGCAATCTGCAGTGTGCTCTGTGTTCGCAAGGAACGCCATTTCACAAGAACAAGAGTGTTATGTCGCTTGAGGACCTGGAGCGAATGAGCTCGCTTGTAATACCTTTCGAGTTCGAAGTGATCAAGATATCGGGAGGGGAGCCGACGATGCATCCACATTTCGGTGAGATTTGCCGGATGCTGAGGAGATGGTTTCCAGCCAACCGGTACGAGATGTCCACCAACGGATTCAAGCTGGAATCCTATTTGCACTGTACAGATGTTTTTGACGCTATATTCCTCAGCCTGTACCCAGGCAAGAACGATGCCATTGTCCAGCGATGCAGGCGTATGGGCATACCGAATCTTCAAGGCGGCGTCAAGAAGGACTACGAGCGAATGGTGGACGTTTACGCCGAGAATAACATCGGCAAAGAGAATGTCTACGCCCATTGTGAGTTCAGGGGCTACCGGAAGGTTGTGCAGGACAGGATTTATCCGTGCTGTATCATCTTCGGACAGTCCATTCGTCAGGCGATCGATCTGGATGAGATAAGCGTGCGGTTTGACGAACACTGGCGTGATAACCTGCGGCATATCAATATCGAACCACACTGCAAGAGATGCTTCGTCGAGGTTGAAACAGGGTCGCCGAAACAGCAATCGGATTGCGTTTTGCGAGGTCTCGGACAGGCGGAGCCGGCGAGGCGTGCAGTATCATCGAGTGAGATTCGGGGCGGTGACTTCGCGGGCGGCCAACGACTTGCGGTGAGCCGCGGCGCCGGGTTGGTTGGTACAAGCAAATCACTTGCACAAGACCACTCGGCGAGTATTACAGGTACCGAGCCGGCAGCTCGGCGAGGAAGCGGCAGCAGTGATGAGCCTTATCTTAGCGTCGTGGTTACCTCGCGGAATGACGATCATGGTGGTAATACGCTGCATCGCACGCAGGTGTTTGCCAGCGGGTTCATCGAGCAGTGCAAGCGTTTCGGATTGGATGCCGAGCTCATATTTGTAGAATGGAATCCGCCGAGCGACAGGCCGCGATTGTATGAGGCGCTTCGATGGCCGGAGGATTTCGGGGCGGTGGCCGTTCGATTCATCGAGGTTCCGCCGGAAATCCACCACAGCATCGGCAACTCCGACAAGTTTCCGCTGTTTCAGATGATAGCCAAGAACGTCGGTATTCGCAGGGCATTGGGCAAGTTTGTGCTGGCGACCAACATTGATATTCTCTTCAGCAACGAACTAATGGAATTCCTGGCTCGTCGGCAACTGAAGGAGAACTGTTTTTACCGGATCGATCGTCATGACGTCGGCGTGGGCCGGATTCCGGAAAACGTGGACATAGATGCACAGCTTGATTTCTGCGGCAGACATCTGATCCGCATACATACGATGTACGGCACAAAGAACATAGCTGAGATTGGGGCGGATCACTTAAGCTATGGTCCGGTCGACAGAAAGCTGCACACGCACGCGTGCGGAGACTTCACGTTGATGTCGCGCAGGCACTGGCATGCACTCAGAGCTCATCCAGAACTGCCGCTGTGGTCGATCTATGTTGACGGAGTGTTCCTGCACATGGCGCAGGCCGGCGGATTGCACCAGGAGGTGCTTGACGAGCCGATGCGAATCTATCACATCGAGCACGAAATGGGTTATGAGGTCATCGCAGAAACCATGAAGGAGAGGCCCAGCCTTGATTACACAAGGGACTACAGGGCATGGTGCCAGCGGATGATTGACAGAGGCAGGCCGGTGACCACCAACGACGAGGGGTGGGGCTATGCATTGCAGGATTTCCAGGAACACATCCTGGGTGGACGGAGTGAGGGCAAGAGCGATTCGGCCCATGATACCGAGAGGACCATCGGCGGTTTTACCGCGGCAGGGTCAGGACGCCCTTTTACCATATTCAGCATTCCGAAGCCGTTCAGCGGACATATCGGTGTTATTCAAAGGAATGCGATCAAGAGCTGGACAATGCTGTGTCCGAGGCCGGAAATAATACTCTTCGGCAACGAAGAGGGGACGCGCGAGGCTGCCGAGGAACTTGGCATCAGCTATGTGCCGGAAGTTAAGCGAAATGAGTGCGGCACGCCGCTTGTCGACGATCTCTTCAGCCGTGCCGAACAAATCGCCGCCCATGATGTTTTGGCGTATGTCAACGCGGACATCATCATCACAAGCGATTTCGGTCCGGCTCTGGAGCGAGTGCGCGATCGTTTTGATCGTTTTCTGATGATCGGCAGGCGACATGATGTCGACATAGCCGAGCCCATCGACTTTAATGATCAGAAGTGGGAGGAACGGCTGCGGCTCCGCGTCGGTGAGAAGGGGACGCTTCATGGCGTAAGGGGCATAGACTATTTCGCTTTCACTAAAGGTCTCTGGCCGGACATTCCGCCTTTTTCACTGGGTCGGACTGCATGGGATAACTGGCTGGTGTACGAGGCATTCCTGAATCACGATGTTGTGGACTCGACGGAATGCGTCTGCGTCGCACACCAGAATCATGCTTACAATCATGTGTCGGGCGGCAGGAGCGGCGTATGGAAGGGTGATGAAGCTCGACAGAACCAGCGGCTTGCGGGCGAAACGGTGCTGGCAGGCATGGGGTCGACGGATGATGCGACGTGGCGGCTGACGGGTGATGGCGTTGTAAGAAAACATCCGGAGGATTATCCTCGGCGGATTGACGAGTACTGCAGGAGACTGATCCGGCGGGGGTGGCGCGACAAGACGGCGATTCACAAGGATGCATTCGAATCGGTGGATTACCTGAATATTGTTGAGTCGCCGACGGCGTCGGTTATTATTATAGGCTGGCGTCTTCAGCGGGATGCAATCACCAATCTGCGGACTCTCAATGCTCAGCGCTGCGCGAACTTCGAGGTAATATTCGTCGACAACGGCGCTTCTCCTGGCGAGTTTCTAAACCTGCGGCCTTATATCGATACATATGTACGGCTGAGCCGGAACACAGGGGCGTATCTGGCAAGAAACGCAGGCGCCGCATTTGCAAATGGGCGGGTGCTGATATTCGTGGACGACGACGGGATCGTCGAAGAGGGGTTTGTCGCAAGCTATCTTCGCTTGTTTGAGGCATACGATATCATTGCGGCCCGTGGAGCTATTCGGCCAAAGGGCCGCACTGCGGTGCAGGGAGAACACGATGAGTATGGCGACAAGGCGTTTCCATACTTTTCATGCAAGGAGGGCAATTGTGCATACGATGCGCAGGCCTTTTTCGCCGTCGGCGGGTGGGACGATGCGATAATACGCGGTGGGGGCGGACTTGATCTTTGCTGTCGACTGCTGAAGATTGAACCGGACATGAGAAAGCAGATCTACTCGCCGCGACCAGTTCTTTATCACGACAGCGTCCAGGAAGGGGCGGAGTTTGCAGAGAAGAAGCGGCTCCTTCAAGCTTCCATCGACCGGCTTCGACGCAAGCACTTCGATTATGACGTTTTTCAGGAATGTTACCGCCGTTATCGGCACCGTGATGACCTGCTGATCACAAGAGGCTGTGGCGGCGCAAACGGAGAACATCTATATCAGAATCAGCAGCTTTACAAACACGTCGTGTCGGTGAGAGACGCGGCCATGCGGCACCGTGAGGCGCTTACGGCCGACACATTTTCAGTTCCTTCGAGAGGCACGTCTGCAGAGCCTACCAAATTGAGCATCATCGTTACGGTGTACCAGAAAGAACATCAGATCGGGCGAATCATCGAGGGGATCATCGACAATACGACTTCGCCTTTTGAGCTGGTGATGGTCTATGACGGATGCACGGACCGCAGCGAGGATATCGTGAACAATGTTCTGGCCGGCAAGCGAGGCTGCATGCGCAAACTTACGGTGGTGCATACGCCTGATGTTAATGAGACGCGGGCCAACAACGCCGGCATGAAGGCCGCTGACGGCGACTTTTTCATACTTGTGCAGGACGATATGCTCGTGTTGGAGAAAGGGTGGCAGAAGAGACTGCTGGAGCCGATGCTGCGATGGGGTGACGTATTCGCGGTGAGCGCAAGAAACGCGCACAACTATCGACTGGGCTTGCCGCCGGATACATCGGTGCAGGCCTCATGCACGGAGGAGGCGGTCCGGGACATCTTCAAGATTCGCTTTGCAGTCAATCGCGGGCCATTGGCGCTGCATGCCCATGCCATGCTCAGGCTCAACTACCTCGACGAGGCCTATGCGCCGCTTTATTTTGATGATATTGACCTCTGTGTGCGGGCGTATCGTGATCTGCAAAAGGTGTGCGGAGTTTACGGGATCAGATGGAAGAATCTGCAGACTACCGTTGGTTCAAACAAGAATCAGCCATTGTCAACGGGCGGGATATGGAGAGACAGTTGCAGAAAGAACCTGCAAATATTCTGGCAAAGGTACCATAAGTATCTGCAAGGGCAGGATCACGACGAGGACCGGCCGTTAGTCATGGAGCCTGAGCGACAGACGGCGATGAATGGGTTCGGGCATGGATCCGCGATTCAGCATAACCAGCGAGGCGCAGAGCTTTTCAACAAAGGTGATATACGAGGCGCACTGGAGGCCTTTGAGCAGGCGGTTACCACGGAGCCGAATAGTGTTGCGGTCCGCAATAACCTTGCAAAGGTGCGTTGGAAAACGGGCAACCGGCTTGGAGCACTTGAAAGTCTCAAAGGCGCCCTCGGGGTCGATCCTGACGACCGCCAAACGGTATACAACATCGTGCGGTGCTACAGGAGTCTGAACCTGGTTAATGAAGCCGCGGAACTGATACGGATGTATCTGAGTAAGTGGGGGGGCGATACGAGGCTTGAGGAGGAACTATCTTCGCTGCACGGCGGCGGGGGTTTGTCCGGCGGCAAGGCTGTGGGGCAGGCGGCTTCACTTGTCGAGCCGGTGCGCGTGGGGTCGAAGCTCAATATGCAGGTACTGGGCACGGATTACGGCGGTTGGGCTGTCGATTTGAGTTTGATTCCACGCGGCAGCACGGTCATTGCGGCGGGGGTGGGCGAGGATATCTCGTTTGATTTGCGTCTGATCGAGCTGAGGGGCTGCACCGTCGTTGGAGTCGATCCGACGGAGAAGGCCAGAGATTATGTGCGACGGCTGGGGCCGTGTGGTTATCATTTTTTGCAGAAGGCGCTTCACAGCCAGGGCGGGCGCAGGATACGCATCTATCGCAATAGTAATCCCGAGCATGTTTCGGAGTCGATTCTTCCGACGCATCGGAGCGTGGCAGCCAGAGATTATTATGAGGCCGAGACTGTAAGCCTTATGGAGTTGATGGAGGCTTACCCGAACGTTTCTCTTGTGAAGATGGATATCGAGGGCGCCGAGTATGAGGTGTTGAATTCCCTTGAGAATCTGACGGCGGCACAGTTGTGTGTTGAGTTTCATCATCACTGCACGCATTATTCCCTGGCTGACACAATGGAGTGTGTAAGAAGGCTTGAGCGAATGGGATACGTGTGCGCACATTCGCGCAGCAGAGCCCAGGCTTATCAGGAGGTTACGTTTGTGCGTGCACAACTCATCGGCGAAGGGGCGGTAACGGATCATTCAGGTGCGCGGACAGAGATTGCATGTGTGGGACAAGGATGAAGCCATGAACGATACGCCGGTCGCAGTGGTTTGCTATAATCGTCCGCGGCATACCGCCAGGGTGCTGGAGTCGCTGCTGGAACATAACATTCAAAACCTCTACATCTTCGTTGACGGGCCCAAGGTGCAGGAAGATGTTGAGAAGATCAATACCATCAAGCGGCTTGTCGGCACCATAAGGTGGACAACGCCGAGGGTGATCTGTCAGGATGTCAATCGCGGCCTGGCGAGATCGGTCGTTGGGGCGGTCAATTATGTCATGCAGTCTCATGACCAACTGATTCTTCTGGAAGATGACTGTGTGCCGGGCGAGTTCTTTTTTGAATTCATGGATACGTGTCTCGACAAGTACCGCGACAATGAACGGATCTTCGGCATCAACGGCTACACTGTGCCGATTCCTGAAGACCTGCTCAGCGCGCATCCATATGATCTGTACTTTTATCCGCGGATCGGCAGTTGGGGGTGGGCGACGTGGAAGAGGGCGTGGAGACACTTTGATCCGGACTTGTCGAAGCTTTACAAGGAGGCGCTGGCGCGAGGTGTCGATCTGACGCAGGGAGGTGCGGATATACCCTCTCAGGTGCAGCGGGTGCTGGGCGGGCACGATGCATGGACGCTCAACTGGGTGCTGGCGACATACCTGAACGGCGGATGCTATGTGTATCCGACACGATCACACGTGCAGAACATCGGGTTTGACGGCTCGGGCACAAACTTTGGTACGTCGCGTTGCAGATTTGAGAACAGTACAAGCAGTTGCAGACCGATGCGATATCCGGCCGATGTCGTGATAAACCATGATTTGATTAACCACTACAACAGTTACTTCAGACCCAGGTCGAAGGCTGCATCCGGCCTTGCAAGCGGGCCGCGGCGGCAGTCGAGTGAGTCAGCGCTGTCAATCGTGCATATTAATACGCACGACGTGGCGGGAGGGGCCGCGAAGGTGGGTGAGCGACTGGCCGAGGCGCAGCGCGCCAAGGGACACGGGGCGGTGATGTTGGTCGGGACAAAGAACTGTGACTCGCCGCATTCGTTTGCGTTCGATGTTGAGCACGACTCGAGCCTTGTTGGGCACTGCCGCTCGAAGGGTCAGCTTTATTATGAGTCGCAGGGCAGTCACAGGCTTGTGAACAACCAGCATGTCAAGAACGCCAGCATTTTACATCTTCATAACCTTCACGGCTACTACTTCAATCCGTTCTCTCTGTCGGCACTGTCGCAATTAAAGCCGGTTGTGTGGACGCTTCACGACATGCAGGCCTTCACAGGGCATTGCGCGTATTCTTTGGGCTGCGATGGCTGGCGAACGGGGTGTTTGAAATGCGATCATCTGGAAATACCACCGGAGATACCGATTGACACCGCGGGGCGGCTGCTGGCGGACAAGAAGCTTATCTATGATCATTGCCATCTTCAACTCGTTACGCCGTCTAAGTGGCTTAAGGATATGGTCGAGAAAAGCGTGCTCAAGGATCATCCGGTTGAACTGATTTACAATGGTGTTGACACTTCCACGTTCTGTCCGTCAGACAAGGCAAATGCTCGTGCTGAATTTGGAATCGCCGCCGATGCCCTCGTTATCGGCGCGGTAGCCAACGGGAGCACCCTTGGCAATCCATTCAAGGGCGGATATTACACACAGGAGGCACTGCGGGTGTTATCGCGGCGGCTTTCGAATCATGTATTTGTCAATATCGGCGGAAGGCAAACGGGAAGACAGGGGGACATCATAAACATTGCGCGAATCAGCGATGAGCGGCGACTTGCACAGGCCTATTCGATGCTGGACATCTTTCTGTATACTCCGCTTGCCGACAATTGCCCGCTTGTCATTCTCGAGGCGCTGGCCTGCGGCGTTCCAATTGTGACATTTGATACGGGGGGCGTTGGAGAACTTGTTCGCAACGGTATCGATGGATTCGTGATCGAACACGGCAACGCAGCAAAGGCGGTCGAGGCGGTTGGCAGGCTGGCGACGGACAGCAGCCTTCGCAGCAGTTTCAGTCGGAATGCACATCAGGCGGCTGTGAACAAGTACGATCACGCAATTGCAGTTGATAAATACGAGCGGCTCTACCGCCACGTTTTGCAGCCAGGCAGGACGCGCACACCGAAAATATTCGCGGCGGCAGATATACCCGATGTCATCAGGACACCTGCATTTGAGGCATTGGAACGTCACAAATCCGGCATGGCACACTCAAAGGCCGGGTCGCGGGCATCGTGCACCATACCACCCGCTCCGGAGTATGATGTCAGCATCGTGGTCGGCACAAAGAATCGCGCACAAATGCTTGATCGCATGTTGGGCAGTCTTAAGGCGGCGACGGCCGGTATCCGTTACGAGGTTATCGTCATCGAGGGCGGCTCTACGGATAACACGCTGCAAGTGCTGCAGCAACACCGCATCGGTAAGATCTACAGCGAGAAACAATGCCTCGGCGACGGCAGGCACGGATGGCCGAAGGTCTATAACGCCGGATTTACATGGGCGCGCGGGAAATGGGCCATGTACGGCAGCGACGACATCATCTATGGTGAGGGCTGTTTGCAGAGAGCCTTCAATATACTCAACCGGCACGGCGACGAAGTCGCAGCGGGGCTGTTCTTCTATAAGAACCTCTACACGCGCCCGGACTGGGACCGGTTTGGCATCGATTTCATGAGCGGAGACAAACTACTCGTGAATTTCGGAATGTTCAGGCTCGACTCTTTCAGGCAGGTCGGCGGACTTTCCGATGAGTACAACTTCTACTGTGCCGATACGGATCTCTGCTATCGGTTCTATCATCACGGGCTACGGACAATTGTACTGCCTGAATGCTTTGTCGTTCATGACAATGCGCTGGACCGCAACAAACGTGAGCATGCCGATGAGAGCCGACGAGACATCGAGCTTTACAGGGAGCGATGGAAGCATTTTGTTTCGATGGAACAGCCTGCGCCGCGGCGCCTGCTCTGGCACGAAGACTATATTGATGCTCTTTCGATGCCTTCCATGCTGGCGAAAGTGCCGGCGGGCGTCGAACATTACTGGCACGGACTGGCGTGTCTGCAATATGGAATGTGGGGGCGTGCCCAGGCTGCTTTTACGCGTGCGGTCGAGGGCGGGCTTGATCATGAACTTGTCAGGCGGCTCCTCGACCAGGCATCAACAAAATATCGAGAGCCGGGGAGCATCAGGAAGTCTTTGTGCACCGGTCGGGGGCTAATGGCCGAAGAAGCAGGATGCAAAACGTGAAGAGTAAACTTGTGGGCCTTGTTTTCAGCAAAGACCGGGCGATGCAGCTCTGTGCGGCGCTTGAATCTTTTTCTATGCGATGTCGCGACCACGACGAGGTGGCACTGCATGTGCTCTATATGGCATCGAGCGACATCCAGATGCGGCAATACGATGCCCTCAAGGCCAGATTCCCGGACGTTGTGTTTGTCGAAGAAGTTGATTTCAGGCGCCAGACGATAGAGCTGATCAGGGGTGGTGAATACATTCTCTTCATGGTGGACGACAACATATTCATAAAGGATTTCCGCCTGTCGCAGATAATAGATAGCCTTTTGCGTCATCCTGATGCAGCGGGTTTTTCCCTGCGTCTTGGGCGCAACACCGTTTACAATTACAGCCGCAACATTCGTATGACGCCGCCGGACTTCGTGGAATACGACGGTGGCGTACTGGAGTACGACTGGACCGGTCATCAATATGATTTCGGTTACCCGCTGGAGGTCTCCAGTTCCGTCTATCGCACGGCTGACATATTGGGGCTGATTCGACGGCTCGATTTTGCCAACCCGAATACGCTGGAAGGCCTGATGGCGGCCAATGCCCGCCTTTATGCGGTACAGCGGCCCAGGCTGCTTTGTTTCGATCTTTCAGCAGCATTCTGCAATCCTGTTAATATGGTGCAGACAGTCTGCACGAACAGGATCGGCGGTGATGCGGCGTATTCGGCCGAGAGCCTTGCCGCTCTCTACGAAGCCGGGTGGAGAATCGACGTTGCGAAGTTCGACGGTTTTGTCCCCATTGGCTGCCACCAGGATGCCGAGCTGTGGTTCCGGAAGGAATCGACTGACGGTAAGCCCTCCGGACCGCTGGTTACAGTTGAGATAATCACCTACAACCAGGAGAAGTACGTCGGCCGCGCGATCGATTCGGTGCTTGCTCAGACGTATGAGAATTTCGAACTCCTTATCGTCGACGATGGCAGCACCGACAGAACTCCACAAATCATCAGGTCATACAAGGATTCACGTATTCGATGCATCTTTAAGGAGCACAAGAACCGCTGGGCGGGGACAAACCGCGCTATTGCCGAAGCGAGAGGCGAATACATACTGGCCGTGGATTCGGATGACTATATTGCTGCCGACTACATTGAAAAAATGGTTTCCTGCGCGACGGAGCATCCTGAAGCGGATTACTTCTATCCGTCCGAACTCTTTCTGGTTGACGATCAGGACAAGCCCACCGGTGCACGGTGGCAGTATCATGATTTTTCGGACAACCGACACCTGCCGCACCATCTTTTCGATCAGGGCTATTCGCCGATTCCTTATCCGGGGAGCCTGCGCCGCATGTCGATCTTTGAGAAGACCGGCGGCTATGAAGAGCTGCCGAATGTGGCCGATTTCGTGTTTCTGTGCCGCAACGCCCTCAAGATAAGATTCTGGAGAGTCGCCGACCATGCTACCTATTACTATCGAATGCTGACGCACAGCCTTTCGAGGAATTTTGAGCAGCGCGATCGCGCCATAGCCCGGACACTTTATGAAATGGTTTCACAGTATCCGCCGGAGGTCCTGCTGCCGCAAGTCAGCGGCCTGAAGGATCCGGCGGCTAAACGACGCAAGTATTACAGCTATTTGGCCGAAACATTCGAGAAGCACGCCGCCGGCTATCATATGGTGCGGCACGGACAATATTTCAAGAGACATGCAGACGTTTTCAGGGCCGTTTTGCGAGGAATGCGGCCCGAAGACGCAGAACTGCCGGAGAGAGCAGGACAAAGGTGTATATATGGCTGAGCTGAGGCTGTCGGGAATCTCGACGGGGATCGACACCGCGAAGATCATCGAGCAACTTATGGAAGTCAACCGTCGTCGGCTCCGCATGATGGAGGCGGACGTTAACCGGTTCGAGCAAAGACGAGGTGCGGTCAACGAGCTGCAGGGCAAACTGAACTCCCTGCGTTCCGCAGCCGGCGAGCTTTCGGACAGCAGTCAGCTCCGTTCATACAAGGCCGCGACCAGCGATTCGGATATCCTTACCGCCGAGGCGAGCTCCAATGCACTCGAGGGCAATCACTCCATCCAGATCAAACAACTTGCCACCAGCGACCGCTGGGTGCATGACGGGTTTGCCTATGCCTCTTCATACGTCGGAGCGGGCAATTTCATCTTCAGCTACAACAACAAGGAACTCGTCGTGCAGACCACCGCCGAGACAACGCTGCAAGACCTCGTTGGCCTTATTAACAACGACCAGGACAATTGTGGCGTGACGGCCAGCATCCTGAAATACGACAACGGCAGCGGAGGGGTATATCATCTTGTTCTCGGCGGAAAGGACAGCGGTTCCGATTACCAGATAACCATCAGTGACAGCAACACCGAACAACATGCCGCCGACACCGCGATGAAGGACGGTAACGACCAGAACGCCGTTCTTACAACCAGACTGACTCAACTCAGCACATTCAGCGGAGAAATGGAAAGCGGTATTACCGCCGACCGCATACATATTGTAGGGACCGACCACGACAACAACAGCGTCGACCTCTATTTTGGCGTCACGCGATATACGACGCTTGAGGATGTAATAGGTCAGATCAACACCGCCTATGACGGAAGCGCCGTTGCGACCCTGTCGGAAGGCGTCATCAAGCTGACCGATACGACCTCCGGCGAAAGCCATATGACGCTGTCTTTGACATTCGTCGCGGGGACGGGCTCCAGCGCCGAACTTGCATTGCCGGATATCGTCCAGAGCGTCGAGGGCGGCTCCACAATGGCGAATATCGCATCTCTCGACAGATCCACGTTCATGGAGACACAGTCGGCACAAGACAGCAAAGTACGTGTCGACGGCTATCCCTCTTACCAGACCACCGCTGAGGTTCAGCTTCTCACCAGCAGCAGTGACGCGACGTCGGGCACCTATACGCTGGCCTTCGGCGGCGAGACCACTGCGGCTATCAACTACAACGATGACATCGCGACAGTGGAGGCGGCATTGAACGGTCTTGCTTCCATTCAGGCCATAGGCGGCGTAACAGTAGGCGGAACTCCGCCTTCCGACAGCAACTCTTCAATGACGTTTACCTTTCTGGAGACGGCCGGGAATGTGCCGCGCATCATAATGGACAGTTCGCTCAGTCCCGGAACGCATGTAACCTCCACTCAGACTCAGGGTCAGGATGGATGGATAGCCCGAAGCACCAACACTATCGACGACGTTCTAACCGGCGTTACTCTCAAGCTTCACAGAACGACTTCAGACGGCGCAGGAGGTTTCAATAATGTTGAGGTCAATCTGACCCGTGACACCGAGGCGCTCAAATCGAAAGTCGAAGAGATGATCACCGCTTACAATACGGCCGTGATGTTCATCCAGGAAAAAACAAAGTATGACGCTGAGACCGGCAAATCAGGTATTCTTGCAAACGATTACTCGATAAGCACCATCTGGAGTCAGATCAGAATGCCCTGGTCGCAGGCCGCAAGCGGATTCGGCAGCGCCGACAGCTTTGCCAAACCCTCCGACATCGGCATCACGCTCGGCGCGGACGGCATGTTAAAGCTGGACGCCAATACCTTCAACGAAGCTGTTGTCGAGAACTATATGGGCGTGCTTTCTCTCATTGGCGCCGTCAAGGCGGGCAGCAGTGACAGCACGACCATCAAATTCAGCGGTGCAAGCAAATTCACCACAGCCGGACGCTTTGAGGTCCAGGTCTTCGGCGACGGCAGTCAGATCACGTCAGCCCGCATACGCGAAGTGGGCGGGGAGTGGAGAGACGCTACATGGGACGGCAACGTTGTCTATGGCGACTCGTCCTTTGACAGCAACGGCAACCCTGTCCATCCGGAAAACGGTCTTCAGTTCACTGTAGACTTGTCTAAAACGGCAAGCAGCCCCACGGCGGTTATTACCGTCAAGCACGGTTTCGCCGGAGGCCTCAAGGAGACACTGGACAACCTGCTGCACCGTACGCGAGGACGTGTTCCCATCAGCATCAACAGCATCGACACGCAGATCAAGAATGTCAACAGCAGGATAAGCCAGGAACAGATGCGCCTCGAAGGCGTCGAGAAACGGCTGATCGATCAGTTCTCGCGTCTGGAAAAGACCCTTTCAATGATACAGCAGCAGATGGGCGCCCTGAACATGTTAGGTTAAACCGTTGGCGGCAGTCGGTATGGACGGCCTCTGCTCTACTGCGCAGCATCCGGCTTTTCTCAGGAGTTGCTCCAGACCGCTGTACTCTTGCGGAGCATCTGCGAATATGAGTGCGCCTGCCGCTGCGGCTATGATGGCTTTGGCATGGACCTGGTGCGGGAGGTTAGGCGCGTAGACGATAACGTGGTCGAAGTCTTGGATTCGCCGTATGGCTTCATCGACAGTCGACTCGCCGGCGGAGGCGGTTGCATTCAGCCCCCATACAAAGAGGTTTTCGACGCATGTGGCAACGGGCTCCATAGGCACGCTTCTGTTATCCGCCTCGAATACCGCCGCCACCGCCTGGCGTCCCGATTCGGCGTCGATCACCAATGTCCGCAGCCCGCGTTGAGCCAGACGTATTCCGACGTTTACAGCCACGGTTACCGGCAGCGATTCGGCCGACAGCGCGGCAAACAATACGGGCATTCCATCTGTTCCGACATTAGCAACATGTGAAGCCAGTGCGTCGTAGTACGAGTCTGCACCATTAAGGCCGAGTTCATTTTTGATTCCATATGCGTCGCGGGGCAGGAATTCCGAAATATTTTCTTGTAGACAGCACGATGGGTTTGCATCGGACGCTATCTCAGTAAAATCAGGATTCAGCAGTTCCACCTGTTCGGGCCTGCCGGTCTCCTGGGAAACGATCTCAATCACCTCGCCCCGGTGCTTTCTACCCTCTTGCGCGGGCGGCTTGAGATACCTGCATGTACGCTTTGTCAGACCCGCGGCCGCAGCCGTAATCGCCAGTGGAGGAAGCAGCATCAGTACTCCGCCGCCGACTGCTGCGGCGCTGCACTGTCGCAAAGACGATGTACTCATTGTCTCATGCATCGTGAGAACCAGGAGCTGTCCAACGATGATCGTCAAGATCGCCCCTGCACCTATAACAGCGTCGCAGCGCATCAATCTTGCCGCGCCTCCGATGTTCAGATAAAACCCGGTCTGCCCGAGTGAGCGATCTTTCAACTCTCGGGCTCGATAAGGACTAATCAGTCCCGCCTGCTCGTCAACGATAAGCTCGCTTTCATTGTCTGGGATAGTCTCAATAAGGCACTTCAGCGCCGCTGCGGTCATTTGTCCGGCCGATCGGAACACGAGCATTGAAACGGCGGCGGTCGCCAGGAGAAGCAGCGGCAGCAGAATGACCGAGCCCACTGCGGCGGCCGATTCACCCGCGGCCTCTATCAGCGTGCCGCCGATCCTGCCGCGGAAGACCAGAGCGGTTGTTGCCGCGCTCAATCCCATGCGCAGGAGGGCTCCGAATACCATCAGCGGCGGAAAGGCCGAAAGTTCAAGCGGCTCCTTGCCCATAAGACTGATCAGCACCAGGGCGGTTGACAAGCAAAGACTGCACCCCCAGGCTATATCCACGAACCAGGCCGGAACGGGCAACAGTGCACCGCAGAAAACAGACACGACCGCCGCGGCGGCGATAAAATCGCCGCGAGCGATCAGTACCCCACGGGGTTTCTTCTGGAAGCCATGCTGTTCGTCGGACATAGTTCTCATGCACAGATTGCCGGCATTATGCGCCATTTCTTTGTCCCTGTAAGCCTTATCTGCGCTGCCGCAGCCGGTAAACCAGCGCCAGGATTTCCGCGACGGCGACGAACAGTGAATCCGGAATGACCTTGCCGACGTCGACGGAGTCGTACAACGATCGTGCGATCGGCGGACGGCGGATGATGGGCACGCCGTAAGCACGGGCTACCTCCTTTATCTTCTCGCACATGTGATCGCCGCCTTTGGCTACGACCACCGGCGCGGGCATTGTGTCGGGATCGTACCGCAGCGCCACCGCTACGTGTGTGGGGTTCACGATTACCACATTGGCCTTGGGAACTTCCTGGAGCATTCGGCGAGTCGCCAGCTCGAACTGCTTCTGGCGGATGCGCCTCTGGACTTCCGGCGGACTCTCCGTGTCTCGTCGCTCTTCCTTGACTTCCTGCTTTGTCATCATGAGGCCTTTGATGAACTTATGCTTCTGGTATAACAGGTCTATGAAACCGATCACCAGTAACCCAAGGCACAGCCGGATAACGACACCCAGGAGCAATTTGGAGATGACCGTCAGGAGCTGGGAAGTCCAGGCCCATTGAAAAGTTGCCAGATAGCTCAGCTTGCCGCGCAGGTAGAAGTAAACGATCGCACTGATGAAGATCAACTTAACGACCGACAGCAGCAGCTTTACCACGGCCGAGGGCGAAATTAACTGCTTGAGACCGTTAACCGGATTAATAACATTGAACTTCCAGGCCAGTGCTTTGGGCGCCCACCGGAGCCCGCTGGTCAGGATGTTCGTCCCCGTGGTGAATATCACGAGTGTCAGCAGAAAAGGTATCGTAATCATCGCTGCGCCGGCCATTTTGGCGTTCATATAACTGGCAAACGTCTGGCTCGTCGCCATCCGTGAGAAGTCGCAGGCCAGTCCGTCTCTGATTTCGGAGGCAGCCCATTGGACGATGCGCGGTCCCATCAGCGCCGTTGCGGCCAGTAGCGCAACAAGCGACACGGCCGAAACCAATTCCTGGCTGTATGCCGATTGACCCTGCTCATACGCCTTGGACATGCGGCGGGCGGTTGGTTGTTCTGTCTTTTCGGCTGCACTCTCAGCCATTTATTATCCTGTACACAGTGTCAGAGCGGTATAAGTTTGTTTAACCACTCCGTGAATTCCGTTACGAAGCTGCCGATAAACGGCAGAAAAATGGCCACCATCACCAGACCCATTCCAATCTTCAATGGCAGACTCAGAAAAAGGATATTCGTCTCCGGCGCAACCCTCGCCAGGAAGGCAAGCACCACCATCAGCAGCAGAAAGGCCGCAAGTATCGGCGCCGATATCCGCAGACCCAGTATGAGCATTGTGCTGCCTGCCGTTGCGACGCTTGCCGTCAGTTTGTCGATGGACGGAATTGAGCCTATTGGAAAAGTCTCGTAACTGCGCGACAATGCCATCAAGAAGACATGATGTCCGTTGGCCGCCAGGAACAGCAGAATGAAGACCATTTCCATGAGCACGCCAAGAGGTTCGCCGCTTTCGTCCGTCATGGGGTCCAGGATGTTTGCCATTGACAGGCCCATTTCCCTCTCACAGATCCTCGCGGCGATCTTCACGGCGCCGAAAAGGCAGGCAGCCACCAGACCAAGGGCAAGCCCGTAAACCGCCTCGGCGGCAATCAGCAAAAAGGCCTCCAGCGCCGAATACGACTTCTGCATGGCGGGGTTGACGAATATGCTTGCGAAGAATACAGATACGAAGACTGTCAGCGTCAGCTTGACCGTCATCGGGATCGACTGCCAACTGAAAACCGGCGCCGTGAAGAAGAACGCTCCAACACGCGTCAAGACCAGCACGAAGCACAACAGATTGGGCTGCAGCAGATCCATGTCACTGACCGTAAGATTGAATCTGGTTGAATATCTCCACGGTGAACTTGACAATCACCTGCATCATCCAGTTGCCGAAAATCAGCGCCGTAATGCCTATCGCCAGCAGTTTCGGCACCAGTGTCAGCGTCATGTCCTTGAGCGAGGTGACCGCCTGGAACAGCGAGATCGCAAGACCCGAAATAACGCTGACCAGCAGGATGGGCGACGCCACCAGAAGCGCCGTCTCCAGCGTGTGCCGTCCAAGATAAAGAACGTAACTTGCATCCATATTAATCCTCTTGCGTCTCTATCGAAAACTCAAACTCAAACTCTGCGCCAGAATTCCCCATCCGTCAATCAGTATGAACAGGATGATCTTAAATGGCAGCGAAATCATCACGGGCGGCAGCATCATCATGCCCGCTGTCAGGAGCACGCTGGCGATCACAAGATCGAGCAGCAAAAACGGTATGAACATGAGGCAGCCGATTTCAAAGGCGGTGCGGAACTCACTGATGATAAAAGACGGAATTACTATATGCAGCGGCAGGTCGACAACTGATTTGGGCTGCTCGAGTTTGGCTATCTTGATGAACCGCGCCAGGTCGGCTTGACGCGTCTGGCGAAGCATGAATTCCTTTATGATGTTCGAAGCCGCCAGGCTTGCCTCAGTTGAATCGATGTCCCCCGCGATATAAGGCTGAATGGCCCGTTCGTTCATCTTATAAAAAGTCGGCGCCATCGTATACAGCGTCAGAAACACTGCCAACCCCATCATGGCGATATTAGGCGGAATCGTCTGTGTACTCAGGGCTCTCCGCACGAACCCCAGGACGATCGTGATACGCGTAAACGATGTAGTCATGGCCAATACGCTTGGCAGAATCGCCAACAGCGTAAAGATTGCGACCAGCTTAACCGGCGTGCTCCACTCAGCCGGTGTATCGGGCGAATCGCCCGCGCTGGCCTTATCGATCACCTCGATGATTTGCGGCAGCGTGGGCATGCCGGCACCCTGCGAGGATTGCTGCATGGCATTCTCAGTCTGTGCTGAGCACGCGGCCGCCAGCATCAATGTCGCCCAAATAACAAGACCAAGGCATCTCGACGGCTTCATCATCCAACCTGTTCTTGTCTCTGTGGTTCTTCGTGGTAATCGGCCGAGGTTACATCGGCCAGAAAATTCACTGATTGGCTCGTACTGCCTACCAGAAGCCGCCGTCCCGACGCCACCTCAACCAGGTGCAGCATCTTGTTGGGTCCCAAGGGCACCGTTTCGATGACCGCGATGTTGCGGCCGCGCGCCGTGGTCAAACGGGGCACAAGTTTGCGCGACAGATACCATGCCCCTGACCCCAGCAGAACCACCAGCAAAACCGCATAAGCGAACTGTTTCATTAAATCGTAGCGGTTGCCTGTGTCACTGCCTATAAGGTCCAGCCCCTCCAGTGCCGTCAGCGATGGTGCGCCCTGACTGTTGGGTTCCGTGCCTGCGTATGCCTTCGTCCTGTCAACCCGGTCCGACAGCAAAGCATTCAACAGAAGGCACACCATCAGAAGCACACACGCCGCAATAATCTTCTTTTTGCCCATAGCTTTCATGTCGCCGCAATTACCGATTCACATCCCTTTGGCAAAGTGCAAATCCCATGCCGCACAACCTCTAAAGTCGCTTCATGGCGCATCAGCAGCGACACGACGCCTGTGATCGCATCTGCAGCGGATTGCAGGCTTGTTAAGAAGAGCCATAAGTCTTACGCAGGCAGGAGTTTACAGGGCATAGCCGGCCTCTGTGGTTTAGCTTGCCAAGTTGTATGCAAATTCAAAAAAAGTGTGTTTGCGACAGTTGCGGCCGCCTCGAGTGCAATTTTAATGCGCATGCAGCAACCATTGCGAAAGATAAGGCTGGTCAATTGCCTGTACGTTCTTCGTCTGTCAGCACCGCAATGGCGATCTGCATCTTGGTGCTGAACATCCCGCTCTGGCCGGTCCAGACACCGCCCGAACCGGCACCCCAGTTGTAAACCGTCCAGGGAGCATTGTCACCCAGCGCTCGTTTGATATGGTCCGCCACCGCCTGGGATCGACGAGCTGAAACGAGCCACTGCTGTTTTTCACCCGGTTCGTTTCCGGCCAGGCCCACTACATACAGGATAGGCTTCTCTTGAACAAAACTCTCCCGCAACTGTCCGACGTAACTGTCCAGATAGGACATGCCTTTGGAATTCAAAGTCCAGTCGCCGTCCGAAAACGATATATCCGTTATGTGAAAGGTCTTCTCCGTACAGGTGATCTGTGAGGGCATTATCTTCATCATTTGCTCGATCTCCTCCAGCAGACGGCGGTAAATCTCCGTCGCCAGGTCAATCGACCGGTCTTCGGGTTCGTCTTCGCCCTTGTCTATCTTGTATTTGATCCTGGGATGGCTGAACTGAGCATTCACATCCTTGTTGAAGAGAAGCCCGGACAGACCGAAATCAGCGATGGCGCGCTTGAACGAATCTCGTCCCTTCTGAAGCAGACCTGCATCGCGTTTTTCGGCCAGACTTAGCAGCAGTACAAAAAAGGTCAAAAGCAGCGTAACCATATCCGAGAAGGTTACGATATAAGCCGGCACCGAGCTCTTTGAATCATCAGTTTTTTTCTTTGCCGGCCTCATTCGTAGATATCCCGCTCAAGCAAAGTAATCTCCAGCATGCGTCCGCTGCCGCGTCTCTGCCGCACCGTGCACGAAGCCGTTATGCTGAACATACTTCTTTCAAGTCCTTCCTTAGCCGACAAGTACTCAACAATCGCCCAAGCCCGCTGGAGCCCCATTTCGGCGCTTCCTTCCGGTCCGTTTTCGCTTACAACCACGCGGGTTCGCTGCATGATCAGAAACTCTGCAAGTTTGTCAAGAACGGCGCGGCCCGACTGCGATATCACTTCGCCGCGGCCCAGGAAAAAATCCTCCGAGGGGATTGTGAAAACCTTCAGATTCTTAAAATCCAGCGGCCGCCGCTCTTTCATGAAGTTGCTGCTCTCCGGCGGCGCCTGCGTGGGCACTTCAGCGCCCTTGTCGATGCGTTCGGTTTTCATGATCTGCCGACGCTGCCAGATATCCTCCTGTCTGTCGGTAAACGACATGCCTGCACTCGGCAATGCCTGTGCAAAGGAAGAACCGATTCCCTCCAGAGTGTGCGGGCGAAAACTGGCGAAACTCAGCATTAGCACGAAGAATGTGAGCAGCAGCGTCATACAATCGCTGAAGGTTACCATCCACTCGGGCGCGCCCGCTTGCGGTTCTTCGGCTTTTCTGTCGGGTCTTTTCGCCATGCCTAAATGTTCGCCTTGACGTCTTCGCGATTATTCGGAGATACGAACGATTGCATTTTTTCACGCACAACCGTTGGGTTCTCGCCCCGCGAGATCGTGCATATACCCTCCACGGTCATTTCCATCGCGAGTATTTCGGCGCTGGAGTATATACCAAGCTTGCCCGCCAGCGGAATGAACACCAGATTCGCAAGAAAGGCGCCATAGAAGGTCGTCAGCAGGGCTACCGCCATGCCGGCGCCGATGTCGTCGGGCGAGTTCAGGTTCTTGAGCATCTGTACCAGACCAATCAGCGTGCCGATCATACCGAATGCCGGCGCCGAGGCTCCCATGAACTCCAGTACCTTCTTGCCGTTTTTGTGACGTTCCTGAAGGTACTCGATCTCAAGTCCCATCACGTCCCGTATCGCCTCCTCGTCCTGGCCGTCGACGAGCATCTGCAGGCCTTTGGCCATGAATGAATTGTCAGTCCTGCGGATCTGTTCTTCAAGCGCCATTGCACCGTCCCGCCGGCTGATCGCCGCGAAATTCACCATCTGCTGGATTATCTCCGCGGGCGACAATACCTTTACGAGGATAGTTTTGCGGATTATTGAGAAAATATTCAGAAACTGATTCATTGAAAAATGGATCAGCACCGCACATAGCATGCCGCCCATTACGATGGCCATTGAGGGAATGTGAATGAAACCCTTGGCGCCCCCGCCCATGGCAATAGCGAGGATAATCACTGCAAAGCCGCAGAACAACCCTGCAATTGTCGCAAAGTCCATACTCTACTCGCTTTCCCTGACCTTCTTCAACTCCGTGCTCAGCAGCGACGCCAGATCCGGCTTGGTCACGCTGATCTCACCCAACAGTTTCGCTGCCGTCCGCTCGCTCATAAGATGAACGATCTTCACGGCGTCCTCCAGTTGTTTGTTGGAGGCCATGTTGATTATGATTTTGCTCGCCTGTGTAGCGTCCATTTTGTCGTACGTGGCGGCGATTCGCTGCAGGTTGGCCTTTTCGATCGTACTGATTTCGACCATTCGATGCTGCAGCGCCTCCTCCTGCTGCCGGAGGCGGCCTGCCGCAACATTAAGAGCGTCGTGAAGCCGGCTGAGTCGCTCGATGTCGGCCTCCAGGGTCTTCCTTGCTGTGTCTATGCGCTGCTCTTCGGCTGCAAGGGCGCGCTCCTTGGACTTGTATTCGTTCATCTTTTCGCGTATGTCAAAAATGAGACCTCTGAGTTCCTCTTCGCGCATCGTGTCCTTCAGCACAGCGCCGCCGAAAGCGAATCGTTCGATTTTACTTTCCTGCTCGTCGGTTCCGTCGTTTGATGTGGGCAAAGCGGGCGGTGTTGCCGCATCCGCCGAGGACAACTGCTGCTTCATGTACCATGTGAAGCCGAACGCGCCGGCGAAACTGGCCAAGCCCGCAGCCGCCATGATGATTATTTGTATCTTCCGCATATCGCCGACTCCCGATCTGCCGCAGCAACCCGCGGCATCTACTTTATGACTGCTTGATCATGTCCCGAGCAAAGCTGAGGGCGGCATACTCGTCCGTTTCCTTCTGTTCCTGCTTCTGCTCATACCGAACGAACTCCGCCAGCGCCTTTTCTCTGAGCTTCTCCAGCCCCTTTCTGAATTTTCTTATTTCGAGCACTTCGGCGATCTTTGCCCGCTGAAGCGTCTCCAGTTCGGACAAGTTCGCCTCGAGCCTTACTATCTTTGCGTCAAACACATGTGCATAATTCAGAACGGTTTCCTGTTCGGTCAGCCGGTCGCCGTCTGGCGTGTTCCGCAATTCCGAGAGCATCCGACGGAAGCCGGCCCGCTCGATGAGAATCCGGCTCCGGATTGCTGCTGCCCGTTCCGTAAGCGCCACGAGCTCATCTCGCTTCACATCTTCTTCTCGCGCCTTAAGATCAAGCAGGCGCTGCAATCGCCATGTAAACTTCATCACACTGTTCCTGTATGGCTGCTTCGACGTTTACCAATGCCCAAGCGTCTAACCTCGCTGAGCAATGGCAGTATTCCGACCCGTACCGTTGAGGAGATCGTCCCAGGCCCTAGCGATGCTCATCACTTGTCGCGTTGTTTCTTCGAAGCGGGTGCGTTCGCGCGGTCCCTGGATCAAAAAGCTCTGTATGCGATCGATCAGCGCAACCGAGCCGTCAATCCGCTTGTTGCTGCCCGGCGAAAACGCCCCGATGCTTATTAGATCTTCCGCATCGGTGTACGTTGCGTATATCTCACGAAACTTCTGCGCTGCTCTTGCATGCTCCGGCGCAGTCACAGTGTTCATGAGCCGGCTGACGCTCTGAAGAATATCCACTGCCGGATAGTAACCGCGATCCGCCAGTTTGCGGCTCAGCACGATGTGCCCGTCCAACAGCGACCGTGCGCTGTCGGCGACCGGGTCGGCCAGGTCATCACCCTCAGCTAACACCGTCAGGATGCCTGTTATGCTGCCGCTGCTGCTGCATCCTAACCGCTCCACCAGGCGGGCCAGCAGCCCGAAGACACTCGGACAATAGCCCTTGGACGTGGGCGGTTCGCCCGCCGCCAATCCGATCTCTCGCTGAGCCTGTGCAAATCGCGTCAGCGAATCCATCATGAACAGAACGTCCAGCCCCTTGTCACGAAAGTACTCGGCGATAGTAGCCGCTACGAAGCCTGCTTTCACTCGCTGGATAGCCGCCGAATCGGAGGTTGCAACAACGATTACGCTGCGGGCAAGCCCCTCTGCTCCGAGGTCCTTTTCCAGAAATTCCCGTACTTCGCGGCCTCGTTCACCGACCAGCGCAACGACGTTCACGTCGGCGTCGCTGCTGTTGGCGATCTCGCCCAACAAGACGCTCTTGCCGACACCGCTGCCCGAAAAAATGCCCATTCGCTGGCCTTTGCCGCACGTAAGAATCCCGTCGATAGAGCGGATGCCCAGTGCAAGCGGTTCTTTGATCATCTCACGTGTCAACGGCGGCGGACTCAAGCTGTCAATCGGCTGCTGCTCGACGCCCGTCAGGGGCCCCTTATTGTCTATCGGCCGCCCAAGTCCGTCCAGGACGCGACCCATGATACTCGAGTCCAGCGGAATACAACGCGGCCGATTCAGGGCGACTACCGTGTCACCGGGACGAATACCCTCAACGTGCTCCAAGCCTAACAGGATGATATTGCCGTCCTGAAAACCGATCACCTCGGCCAGCGTGCTCCGACTATCGCTTAAATTTATGCGGCAAACCCGGCCCAGCGCAACCGCCGGACCGTTGCTTTCAATCCGCAGACCCGACACACGTACGATCGATCCCTTGTATTGCGGCAGGTCCATATCCGCGATCGCTGCCGTCATCTGGTCAAAATCAAGAACGCCTGTATGTGATTCTTGCCGCATCATTGCTTATTGCATCGCCTCCAGCGCCTCGCCGATCTGCCGCAGGTGTTCGTTTATGAAGTATTCGACTGTGCCCTGTTCCGTTTCTACGACACACTCTGCTCGACCAACGCTTGCGTCCGCAGCCAGCTTAGCTCTGGAAAGCGGCTTGATCGTTTCGCTTTCGACCATCTGCGTATACCTTTGCAGGTCGTCAGGATTCAACCGCACCAGGACGTCCTGCTTGCCGGGGGCCGCCTTCAAGGCTTCGGCGATAATCCTGGCAATGTCATAGTTGCCCGATGCTATTTCCCGCATCAGGATCTTTTCTGCGATCTGTACACTCAATTTCGCTATGCACTCGGCCTGCGAGCAGACCGTATCGCCGTAAAAAGACTCAAGCCTTCCGCATGCCGCCTCCAGCACCGAGCACAGCCGGTTCACCTGCTCTGTCTGCCGCTTCAATTCTGCCTCTCGCTGCTTCATTGCCGCTCGCGAGGCCGAATCGGTTTTGCCGTCATCAACCACGCCAACAGAGCGGATCGGTATCTCCAGATTAATCTGAAGTGTTTCGGACATAACTCTAATCCTCTTCTATAAACACAAGCTCCTCGGCCTCATTGGCCTCTCGAAGCGGTTTGACAACTTCTTCACGAGCCGTAGCGATATCCTTCTTGCGAGGCTCGCCCATCAGCGACGATTCCTCGTCGACCAGTTCCCGCACGCGCTGCGAGATATTGGACAGTATCTTGTCCCGGATGCTCGGTTCGGCGCCGAACAGCGCTTTGGCAAGCACCCCGGCATCCACTTTTCGCAGGTACTCCTGCAGCGATCTGTCCTCGATCTTGGTAATATCTTCCCATGTCACCATCAGTGCCCGTACCGTTCTGGCGACATCGTCGTCGTTCTGCTCTATCTCCTCCAGGAGAGCATCGCGACGCTCTTTCTCCAGCCCGCTCAGGACCAGCGCCACCTTCCGCAGCGTTTCAGTTGTCGCCGTCTCCTGGACGGGACGACTTTCTTCGCTTGTAAGCTCCATCAGACGCTTGCACACCATCTCGCCTATGCGGCGCATCGTTCGTCCCGAAACCTCGATCGGCCGGGTCATCCGCCATACCGCCGCCAGGCTCGTTTTGTCGTCCAGTCGGCTCAGCACCTCTGTCCCCAATTTGGCCGGCAGTTCTGAGATTACAAGCGCCACCGCCTGCGGCGGCTCACCCTCCAGCGCAGCGGCAATCTGGGATGCTGACGCCGAAGTGATAGCGAGAAACGGATCCTTGTCGCGAATAGCCTTCTGCATCTGCGCCTGAAGCTCAGCCGCTTTTTCCTTGCCTGCCGTACCCTTGAGCATACTGTTGACGAAGCTCTTTACGTGCAGCCCGCCGGACGACTTCTGAAGCGCTGTCGAAAACTCCTTTGCAACCGCTTGCACAGAGTCCTCGTTGGCCTGCCCGCTGGCATCCAGGTGCGACAATTCCATCGCGATTTCCTGGACAACTTCCTGCGGCTGACCTTTCAGAAGTTCCGAGGCCGTAGCCGCATCCAGGCTGAGTAACAGCATCGCCGCCTTGCGCCTTCCGCTGATGCTCATCGCTTATTTGTCCTCCGTAAGCCAGCTCGCAAACAACTGCTTGACCTGTTCGGGATTCTTCTGCAGGGCCGTCGTTATCTGATTACGTATAGCCGTCGGTCCGGCAATTTCTGCCTGGCCTGCGGGCAGCAGCGCCCAACCTTCACCCTCGCCCGCCGGTGCCAGCGCAGCCGTCTCGCCGCCTAACTTGCGACGCGCACCAGCGAAAATCTTCAATGCTATCAGCGCGCAAACCGCCAGTATGCCCATGGAAGACTGGCGGGCGATCTCAATGTACCGCGTGAGCCGTTCGTAGCCCATGTCCGCCTCCGCGGCCGTGATTATGGGCTTGTAGAACGGTACGTCCTTAACGGTAAGCGACTTCTCGTCAAGCAGCAGATCGGGCCCAACGGCGTTGCGGATGATCTCCTCAACGTCTGCAACCGCCATAAGCTTGGCCGTCCCGCCGGCTGCTTCACCTTCATTTTCGCCTTGTGCGGAAGCCGCGCCCGTGCTTAGATCCACGACCGCCGCCACCGAAACAGCAAGTATCTTGCCCGGTACGTCGGTCTTCTGCGTTATTGTCTCCGGCACCTTATACTTGTTTTCAATCGTCTCCTGTTTATCCGTACTGCCCGGTGATTTGGCTGTGCCGTCGGCGGCGCTGATTGCCTCCTTGATTGTGGAAGTCGTATTGATAATCTCCTCTACCGGCTCACCCTTTTCGTACTTGGTTGTTTGCACCGTTTGGCTGCTCATGTCCAGCTTGGCGCTGACCTTCACCGACGCCCGGCCAGGCCCCAGCACCATGTCCAGCAGTTCCTGAACCTTGCCGGCGATCTCACCCTCCACTCGCTGCTTGTAATCCATGAACGTATTGGCGCCGTGTATCACGCCGTTAGATGATGCATTACTGCTCAACAGCCGCCCCTGCGTATCCACGATCGTAACGTTTTCAGGCTTCAATCCGTCCGTCGCGTTGGCCACAAGATTTGTAATCGCTGCGATACTTGAGTTGGTCATCCGCCAGCCCGGCTTCAGCCGCAGCGTGACGGATGCGGTGGCTTCCTTGGCGCTTGCCGTGAAGATTGTCTGCTCCGGCCGAACAATGTGCACCCGCGCAGCCATCACACCCTCGATCATGCCGATCGTACGCGCAAGCTCGTCCTGCATCGCCCGCGTATAGTTCATCTGCTGAACAAGCGGACTGACCCCTATCTTTTCCTTGTCAAACAGCTTATACCCCCCATCGCCGCCGGACGGAAGCCCCTCACCCGCAAGTCTCGCACGCAGCTCCAGCACCTTGTCGGCGGGCACATAAACACTCCTGCCTCCCTTCCTCAATTCGTACCTGACGTCCTGATCCTGCAGCTTGCCGACGATCTGATCGATCTCCTCCAGCGGCAGGTCGCCATAAAGCAGCGTCATATCGGGCGCCGATGCCCATTTGGTCAGGAGAGCCGCCGTGATTGCGCACGCCATAATAATCGCCACAAGCAGCGCTCGCTGCACCACGCCGATTTTCTGCCAGACCGCGTTGATCTTCTGCAACAGCCCCATTACGCCTCAGCTATCCTTATATACACTTAGCCCCCCTCAGCCCTGCTTGTTGCGTCAAATCTGCATCTTCATCGTTTCTTTGTAGGCCTCGACAAGCTTGTTGCGGACCCCGACGAGCAGCTTGAAGCTCATGTCGGCCTTGGCCACCGACGCCACCACCGAGTTGATGTCCTCGTTCTTACCGGCCAGCAGATCAACGATCGAGGTATTCGCGTCTTGCTGCTTGTCATCCACTCGCTTGAGCGAATCGCCGACCATCTTCACGAAATTCGTCTTACCCTCACCTCGCGCTGTCCCTTCCGAGCGCCCGATCGACTGCGGGGATATAGAACTGATCGTCGGATCAAAATTTATTGCCATAATGCTTCCTCATTTAAATATGTCGCCGCACGTCTTGCGTTTCTGTTACGCCAACGCCCGCAGACTCTGCCTACTTCAGGAGTTCCAAACTCGTTTCCACCATCTTCTGGTAACGTTTCAGCATAGCCGCGTTTGCCTGATATGCACGGCTGGCCAGATTCAGGCTAATCAGCTCCATCGGCATATTTACGTTTGGCAGCGTGATGTTGCCGTCCGAGTCGGCCCGAGGATCGCCGGGATTCGCCGGCACTTTTTCGAACGGGCTCATATCCTCGAAGATGTCGCCGATCTCCACCTGGCCGATGCCGTCCTCAATCGACTTGAACTCCACCTCCAGGCGCCGGTACGGCTGTCCCGTACCGTCGACATTGGTCGTCCGCGCGTTGGCAACATTCGAACCGATTACCTCCATGTGTTTGCCGTACGCTCGCAGACCTGACACTGCTATATCGATAGCGTCAAACATGCCGCTTCTGATTTCCATGATGTCCTTCCTTCAATACTCACAAATGCCGGTGGTCGCCCGCATGATCAAACCTGGATCGCCTGCTTCATTTGACCGTACTTGACTTTCAAAATCGCCATATAAGCCCGGTGCCGCAGTGCGTTCTTCACCATCTCCCCAACCTCGCCGTCCAGCGAAACATCGTTGCCGTTTGCATTGACAGCGGTAGTCATCGGCTGATAGACCTGCGGTTCGAGATCCGCCGGGTCCACGGTTCCGCTGCGATCCATGGCTTTACTGAGTATTTCCTCGAAGCGCACATCGCAGCGTCGATAGCCCGGCGCGTTCATATTGGCGATGTTGCTTGCAATCGCCCTTTGGCGGATACCCTCGGCGCGTATTCCCGCCTCGACAATGCCGATCAGATTTACATCATTAGTCATTGGCCATCTCCTTGACTACACAATCAATCGCCAAACCTTTTGCAAGCACCGTGCCAGATCGTCCGAAAATGCGGTTTTCGTGCCGTTGCCCGCCGGATCAGCCTGTTTGCCTCTTTCAATCTGAAAGAACCGCCCGTCGCATTGAGCCGCCGCGCACGGTTTCTATACATCCGGGCCATAATCTGCTCACCTGCTGCCCCCTGAACCTCTGAGGACGGTTTCCCGCGGCAAGGCACGGCGGATGCGGTTTGTTGGCTCAGGAGCGGCTTGGTCCACGGAAATTTCTTCCGAAGACGACTTTCTGCTTACCTATTTTGAAATACCTGTTTGTCCATTGCCATCTCGCTGCTGTTAATTTGTAAGTTGATTTTCGACAAGGACTTAAGTCGCCTGAATGTCTCGCTGGCCAATCTGATGGCACGCTACTTGCACAGGTTCTGCAAGCCGCGGAAGTACTATTGCGCACAGGAAAAAAAATGGTTGAGATGACTACATCATTAGCTCAGGCCCTGCAGTCGCCATCGGAGGCTCAGGCTGTTCGAGCACAGCATTCCTCACAGGCACCCCGGCGTCCTGAGTTTGCTTCTGCGGATAAATCGCCCGAAAGAACCGCACAGCCCGACCAACCGAACGAAAAAGGAGTGTCTGAACGCAAGTCTACTTCTGATATCCAGAACCATCTCGGCATGGGTGATGCTCCTGAGTCTGTCTCGGCCGGTTCGGCAAACGTTCGACTTGTCCGACCGGATTTCAGGAAACTTCTTGAGAATCGTCTTAGCGCACCTCAGACACGCCAGACTGTCGCAAACAGAACCGAAGTGCGCAAACAGGGCAAGCAATCTGATCCCGGATCGGCGTTCGCGACGTCGCCGGCTTTGCCATGCGAAAATAGCGAGGGCATACCAGGCAAGATTTCTATCATACCCGGCAGGGGACAGAATGCACAACTGGCGCCGCAAAGCACAGCCAGCAGCACGAATAGACAAATCGCACCGAACCAATCAGTGGTGGAACGGGTGAACGTCGCCGCCGAAAAAAAGCCCGTTGCGAGCGGAAGCGATCGAAAACCGGATACTGGAGCGGAACAGCCGCCCCAGATACAATCGAAGTCTGCGAGAACTGTGGTGCCCGACAAAGACAAGCCAGTCGGGCCTGAAGATGCGGGCGAGGCCTCCTTCAAAACACGGGCTTCAACGCCTGTTGAGCGAGTTAGCGCTGCCTCTGTCTCCAAAACGGAAGGGGCAGCCCGAACTGACTTTGGCTTGCGTATTGCTGATGCCGCCGCCAGTTCAAGCAGGCGGCCGCCGAGCGACCAGGCACAAAACAGCGCTGCTGACAGTCTCTCCCGGCAGAGCGCTGCTGGGGGTTTTGAGAAGGCAAATAGACTGACTGAAAGCCAAACCATTACTAAGGAAACTACTACTAAGGAAACTACAGGCGCAGAAGGAGAAACTTCAAGGAGCGCTGCCACCGCAGACACCTCCTCCGTCGGCCCAGAAATCTCAGCAGAGATCGCGCGAACACTCAACGTTACCCGGAATCCTGCCAGAACAGATGCCGTAGAGCAGCCCTCAGCGACAGCCTCCTCCGCAGTTAGCCAGGTGCAGTCAGGCGCAAGGGCAGGCGCGTCAAACATGCCGATCGAGAGCCCTGCAGAACAGATCATACAAAGCATCCGTCTTGACGCCCGTGCGGCACAGCAGCGGATTGATGTTACCCTGAACCCTTCGGAACTCGGCATGGTCCGCATGAGATTTCAACATGCTGACGGAGAAGTAAACGGCACACTGTTCGTCGACAAGGCACAAACCCGCTACGAAATAGAGAAGGAACTGCCTCAGATCATTGCAGCAATGCAGCACAACGGTGTCCAGGTCAGACGCCTTGAAGTGGTAATGCAGCAGCAGAATCAGCAGCATGACAGCCACGGCGCCCAGGGCGAAGGCTTCGCCGAGGCTGACTACGGCCGTTTTCAGAAGCAGGCTTATGGCAATTCCAGCCAAACACAGGATGCCCTTGAACAAGCCGAAGAGCGCGTCCACGATACG
>Ga0334883_1000602_pt1 | contig 63244 bp, 41 predicted proteins | sample GraSluR1_MG_6_FD_207230 | JGI IMG/M metagenome (GOLD analysis project Ga0334883, IMG submission 207230) | Sludge microbial communities from methane-producing bioreactor in Wageningen University, Netherlands - Granular Sludge_09_05-R1 | ecosystem: Engineered > Bioreactor > Anaerobic >... | reverse complement strand
CGTGGTCATGAGGATGGGCTTCATACGGGTGGGCCCGGCCTCCAGGATGGCCGGCGTGCGCTCCAATCCCCGGGATCGGAGCGTATTGGTATAGTCGACCATCAGGATGGCGTTCTTGCCCACCAGACCGACGAGCTGGATGACACCGATCATCGCCACCACGCTGAGCGACGACCCCGTGATCCACAGGCCCGCGAGGCCGCCGACAAGGGCCATGGGGATGGTGAGCATGACATTCAGCGGCTGCAGGAGCGAGTTGTAGAGCCCTGCGGTGACGAGGTAGACCAGGACAATGGACAGGGCAAGCGCCTGGATGAGATAGCCAAAGGACTCCACCATCATCTTCGCGCTTCCGGTCCAGGCGGTGGTAACGCCGGGAACCGGGTTCTCATCGGCCACGGCCTTCATCGCGTCCTGCGCCTGCCCCATGGTGATCACCGAGGGGTCCATGGTCGCGGAGAGGGTCACCGTTCGCTGCCGGTTGTAGCGCTCTATCTTGTTGGGGCCCGTGGCGAGGTAGACGTCGGCGACGTCACGGAGCAGGACGGGTGCATCATTGGACGTGAGGCCGACATAGAGGTTGGCCACACCGGCGACGGTGGAGCGGTCCGCGTCGCTGAGCTCCACCCGCAGGTCGTACTCGTCGCCCCCCTCGCGGAACTTGGCGGAGGTGTCACCGGAGAAGGCGGTACGCACCGCCATGCCGATGCCGGCAACCGTCAGGCCCAGGTCATTGGCCCGGACCCGGTCGATCTCGCAGTGGACCTCGGGCCTGCCGGGCTTGGAGGACAAGTCGACGTACATCAGGCCCTCGATCTGGCTCACCTTCTGGGCCAGCATCACCGAGGCCTCGCCCAGGGTCTTCTGGTCCTCACACAGGACGTTGAGGTCCACCGAACCGCCGCCGCCGCCCATGCCGGAGGATGTGGAGACCTCGATGTTCGCACTGGGAAGGTCCGCCAGAGCCGCGCGCAGCGCTCTGGCCACTTCCTGATCCGACCGCTGCTTGTTGGCGCGCCTCTCACCCTTGGGGTGTAGCGAGACGTTGACATTGGCGTACTGCCCGCCGCTGTCACCGCTGCTGAGGCCGCCGCCGCCGGCGCTACCTACAACCGCGGTGATGTGCGCGATCTCGGGGTACTTGGCCTTGTCCATCAGGCGGGCCTCGATCTGCCTCACCAGCCGGTCCGTCTCCTCGATTCTCGTGCCGACGGCGGTCTCCACCGAGACGGTGACCGAGGCCTCATCGGCTGAGGGGAAGAACTCGAAGGGCAGTCGAGGCATGATGAACGCGACCGCCGCAATCAGGATGGCGTAGCCGATGCCCACGGTGATGTAGGGGTGGCGAATCGCTCCGGCCAGGACGGGGCGATACGCGTTCTCCAGCCGGCCGTAACCGGCGTTCCACATCTGGAAGACGCGCTGCCACAGGCCACCCAGGTGGGCGGGGTGCTGCTCGCGCCGGCGGAACCACCACGAGGCCAGCATCGGGGTGAGCGTGAAGCTCATGAACAGCGACAGGAGCGCGCAGATACCCGCCGTGATGCCGAAGGAGAAGAAGAACCTGCCGATGATGCCGCCCATCATGGCGACGGGGATGAACACGACGACGTCCACGAGGGTGATGGCAACCGCGGCGCCGCCGATCTCGGTGCGGCCGTTGTACGCCGCCGCCCTGGGCTGCTCGCCGCGGTGCAGGTGGCGTTCGATATTCTCCAGGACGACCACGGAGTCGTCCACGAGGATACCGATCGACAGGGTGAAGCCCAGCATCACCATCATGTTGAGGGTGAAGCCGAACCCCATGCCGATCGGGAAGAAGGTGGCGATCATCGCGGTGGGGATGGCGAGGGCGACGATGATCATGCCGCGGAAGTTGTGGAGGAAGAGAAACACCACGATGGCGGCCAGCAAGGCGCCGTATAGCAGGTCCTCCAGCACGTCCTCGATGGACTGCAGGACGAACTCGGAATCGTCATTGGCGACGATCGCCTGGATGTCGGTGCCCAGGAAGCCCGTCTCCCTCGCGGCGCCCTCCTTGCCGCTCTCCTCCAGCGAGCCCACCATCTCCGTGAGCACGGCCCGTAGGTCACGCACGACCTGCACGGTGTTGGCGCCCGACTGCTTCACCACCGCCACGGTGACGGAGTCCTTGCCGTCCACGCGGGCATAGCGGTCCGGCTCGACCACGGTGTCTCGCACCTCGGCCAGCGAGCTGAGCGTCATCCGGCCGCCCAGCGGGGTGCTGATCATCAGGTTGCGGATCTCATCGAGGTCCTCGAACTGCCCCAGCACACGGACGGCGTAGGTGCGCCGCCCCTCTTTGATGGTGCCGCTGGGTACGTCGAGGTTCTGGGCGCTGATGGCCGCCGCCAGCCCGGAGACAGACAGCCCCACGGCGTCCAGGCGGTCTCTGTGGGCCAGCACCTGGATCTCGCGTACCTCGCCACCCGTCACGGTCACGGAGGCCACGCCGGTCACCTGCGCCAGGCGTGGCCGCACCTCGTCGTAGACCAGCTTACGCAGGTCCTGAGGCGAGCGTTGGGCCGTGAAGCCCACGGTGAAAATGGGCATCGCGCCGATGTTGATCTTGTACAGCGTGGCCTGCTCGGCGTTGTCGGGGAACTGGGCTCTGGTGCGGTCGAGGGCGTCACGCACATCGGAGGCGGCCACATCCTGATCGACCTCGAGCTCGAAGCCGACCACGATCTGGGCGCCATTCTCGAAGGCGGTGGAGCTCACGGTATCGACGCCCTCGATGACGCTGATGGCGTCCTCGAGGGGAATGATGATGCGCTGCTCGATCTCCTCGGGCCCTGCGCCGGGGTACGGAACAAACACACTGATATAGGGGAGCTCGACGTCGGGATTGCTCTCCCAGGGCATGTCCCTGAAGGCACTGATCCCCATGACCAGCAGGAACAGGATCACCATGGAGATGGTGACTCGTCTGTCGATCGCAACTTTGGTTAGCCACATGGCTCAGGCACACTCACACCGTGTCTGGGCGCTGCACGGGCCGCGGCTCAGACGCCGGATCGGATGATGGTCAACTCAGTGCGACTTACCGTCCGCCTCGCTTGCCTTTTGCGCCCGGCCGGGGTTCTTCGGGCCGGGCGTCGGCCGACTCCGGCGATGCGGCCGGCGCCGGTTGCGGACCCATCTCCACGGACTCGTCGGGCGCGGCCGTCTCGGTATCGTCACCCTCGGTGGCCGCCACGGGCTCCACCTTCTGGCCGTTGGCCAGCAGTGACTGCCCGGTCACGATCACCTGCTCGCCCGCCTTCAGACCCGACAGGACCTCGATGATGTTGCCGCTGGTGATCCCCAGTTCCAGCTCGCGGATGCTCACGCTGCCGCCCTGAACCACGTAAGCCAGCCGATCCTGGCCGCGCTCGACGATGCAGTCGCGGGAGACGACCACCACAGCGGGCTTCTCGGCGATCTTGAGGTCGGCACGAGCGAACATGCCCGCCTTGATCGCGCCGGAGGGGTTGGAGATCTCCACACGGACCGTGTAGTTGCGCTGGTCCTTGCGGGCCTGGGGGGTGATGGCCGTGACGGTGCCGTCGAACTGAATGCCCGGCAGGCCGTCCACCGTGACGGAGGCGAGGTCTCCCAACGAGACCTTGATGATGTCCAGCTCGCTGCAGGTGCAGTTGACGCGGATGGGATCATTGTCGACGATGCGGACCACCGGTCCCGCCGGGCCGGCGGCTTCACCGGCCTCGACATACCGCGCGGCTATCACTCCGGTCACCGGGGCGAAGATGCTGTACTTGCCCTCTGTGGCCCGGGCCAGGTCGCGGTTGGCCGCCGCCTGGCCGATGCCTGCCCTGGCCGACTGAACGTCGGCCAAACTCACGTTGTACTGCAGTCTGCCGGCCTTGGCCACGCGGAGGCTCTCCTCGGCCTGCCTGACGCCGACCCGGGCGCTCTCCACGTCGCGGGCGGCGATCTCCACCTGCCGGCTTCCCGCCTCCGCCTGGCGCAGGGCCTGCTTGGCCTGGTCCACCGCCAGGGCCGCCATGCGCCGCTGCTCGGAGCGCGCTCCCTCCCGGGCCAGGCTCAGGGCCTCTCGGGCCTGGTTGAGGTTCTGTTGACCGACCTCGAACTGGCTGCGGTAGTTGTCCAACGTGGCCTCGGCCACGGCGCCCTGGTCGTAGAGGTTCTTGTAGCGCTGATAGGTGGTGCGTGCCAGCTCCAGAGCCGACTCGGCCGAGCGCACCGCGGCCTCGGCCTGAGCGATCTCCTGCGACCTGGCCCCGGCGTCGGTATCGCGGCGCTGTGCCTCGGCCGCGGCCACCCCGACCTTCGCCTGCTCGATGGCGGTTGCCGTCTGCTCCGCCGTGAGCCGATGCGCCGCTTCGGCCTTGCGCAGTTGCTCGCGCGCCGCCACTACCCCCTGCTCGGCCTGCCTGATGTGGGCCAGCGTCTGCTTATCCGTCATGTGCGAGCCCTTGACGGCCCGGTTCAGACCGGCCTGGGCTCCGGTCACCCCGTGCTCCGCCTGGATCCGCTGCTTGGCCACCAAAGTGGTGTCCATGCGGACCAGGAGCTGGCCTCTGGTCACGTGATCGCCCACGTCCACCAGCACCTTCTGTACCTTCCCGTTGACCTCGGGGACCACATCGGTCTCCTCATAGGCCTCGCACGTGCCGGTGAGCTGCAGCACGTCGGCGATGCTCTCCTGGCGCGCCATGACCACCGAGACGCGGGTGATCCCCTCCTGGCCCTTGTCGCCGGCCTTCCCCTTGCCCTTGTCCTTGGGCTTACCACAACCGCCCGCCGTCACCACAAGGGCGACGGCGAGAGTCAGAGCGATCCCCAGGCCCACAGCGTGCCTGAGACCCCTGCGCGTCTTGTCACTAACCGCCGGCATGTTCATTGGCCCCCACTCTCGTTGCTGCCGCCCCACCAGCCCACTGCCGAGCGCAGTTGGGCGATTGCCAGTTGCAGGTTGTACTCCGAGTTCACGACCTGAACCCGAGCCGCCGCCAGCGCGGTCTCGGCATCGAGGACCTCGACACCCAGGGCGATACCATTCTCATAGCGGACCTTGGAGATCCGCAGTTGCTCCTCGGCCTCCACTACGCCCTGTCGGGCGACCTTCAGACTCTCGGCGGCCTCGTCCAGTGCCAGGTGGTACTGGGTGACTTCCAGCGCGATGCCGTGCCTGGTCTTCTCCAGGTCGAGCCTGGCGGCCTCGAGCTGCGCCTTCGCCGCGTCCACTGAGCTGGCCTGGGCGTTGCCGTCCATCAACGCCTTCTCGAAGGCTAAGGCGATCTGCCAGTTCAGCCCGCCGCCGGTGGCAGCGTTGGTGTGGTTCAGCGAGCCCAGCAGGTTCACGTTGAGGTTGTTGGCGGTGCCCGCCACGTCCACACCGCTCTCGGCCACGCGGACGACGGCCTCGCCCACGGCGGTCTCCGGCCGGTCGCGCAGGGCCTGGGCGATCAGGGCCTGACGGTCCACGGTGGGCATGTCATAGCTCATGGCGGGAGCCACAGCTATCGGCGTGTCCTGCGGGAGTGTCAACACCCGGCGCAAAGCGGCCTTGGCCGTCTCCACCGCCGTTCGGGCAGAGATCACGTCGCCCTGGGCCCGGGACAACTCCGTCTCCGCCTGGACGACCTCGAACTTCGCCACCACGCCGCCGTCGGCGAGTTTGCGGCTGAGGTCCAGGTGGGCGGCCACCGCGGTGGCCTGCTTCTGTGCCACGTCCGCCAACTGCTCGGCCCGCAGCACACCGAAGACGGTCTCACGCGCCGCCAGATCCAGCGCCCTGGCGACCACGGGGCGGCTCAGGACCGTGGCCCGCAGGCCCCGGCGGGCAAGCTCCTGGCTGTGCTCGATGGCCTTGCCCGTGTAAAGCGGCAGGGCCGCCGAGAGAGAAGCCGACTCCACGAAGGACTTGCCGGTCACGATGCTCATCTCGCCCACGGTCATCTTCGATTCGGGCTGCAGGACGAGGTTCAGACCGGCCGTCAGCCGCAGGTCATCAAGACCCAGGGCCTTGCGCACCTGAGCCTCGGCCTCCGCGATGGAGGTCGCCGTGATCTTCAGGTCGATGCTGTTTTTGACCGCCAGCTCGGCGGCCGACTCAGGGGTGACCTGGATCGCCTGGGCGACGGGGGCCGTAGGCGCGGCGGTCGCGGGGAACCCGATGCCCGCCGGCGTCGGCGACTGTGTCGGGAAGCCCGCGCCGGGGGTGACGGCTCCGGGCGTCTGCACCGGTACCGTCGGCCACTGCGTCTGCGTAGGAATCGCCGGGACGGCCGGCTGTGCGCCGGGCACGGTCACCGGCTGCTGTGTGGCCGGCCCCGTCGGGAAGGCCGTGGGCGGACTGGCGGGCGCAGGCGGCGTCTGCGGGGCGGCGGGCGCCGGGAACGGGATGGCCTGAACCTGCCCACCAGCCTGCGCCACCGTCACCGGTCGGCCCTGGCCGCCGGGGAACGGTACCGCCGGCGTCGTGTAGCCCACGGCCGCAAGGGCCACAGGAGGGCCGGAGACTGCGGGGGCCGAGGTCGCTGAGACCACGGAGGCGCCCAGGGCGCCACTTGCGGCGCTCTGCAAGGCCGTGGCGCTCGGGAGTGCGGTGGCCCCTAGGTGGGGCGGCAGTTGGGCGGCCGCTCCGGCGGTACCGCTGATGAGGCGCACGCCGCCGGAGTTCACTGTTGCGGTCGGGGCCAAGACAGCGTCACCCGACGACTGCCCCGGAATCTGGGGGCCTGCACCCGCGGCACCGGACGGTAACGGGCTCTGCGACCGAGAGTCGGTCTGTCCGGGGATCGTGACAACGGCCGCATCCGCCGGCAGCGTGGCGGTGCCTGCGGCACCCGCGAACGCCCCGGTGCTTCTGGGGCCGATGATGACGCGGGGGCCGGCCGAGTAGGCCTGGCTCGGCGCGGACGTCGCGCTGCTCCCGCCCGTGCTGGGGGTCGGGGCGCGATCTTCAAAAGTCGTCTGTGCGGCTGAAGTGGGACCCGTCACCACGGGCGCGCCCTGACTGCCGGGCGCGTCGGTCGTGGGACGAAGGCGACCGTCCTCGGTCGCCTGTGGCGTGGCTTCGGTGACTGCTTCGGAAGATGGCTGCGATGCGGTGCGGGGAGCTCGCTTGAGGCCCGCCGCCGGGGTGGGTGTGGGCACGAATGCAATGCAGAACATCGAGGCTGCCAGGCCCCACCCCAGCGCCCTGCGGCGCGGAGTAGGGGTCAACACGGTTACCTCCCTAACGGTCTTCGGCGCTGTCTTCGACCACGTTCTGGGGTTCGGCTCCGGCGCTTTGGGCCTCCCGGATCAGTGGAGTGAACCGGTCCACCAAATCCTGAAGACCCTCCAGTTTCATGAACAACACGCCCATCCCGGAGGGGTGAGCGAATACCAACAGCTTCTCTCCCGGAGTCACACCAATCAACTCGCGCACCACGGCCGGAATGACAACCTGGCCTCGTTCGCCCACCGTCACCGACCCATGGAAGGCATCCTCAATGTCAGGACGAGCCATCGGGATATTACCTCTCGCTACAGGTTCATCAATGCACCATGGGCTGCGAGACAAGGGGCGCGTATGATTGGTATGATTTGCATGATTCGTCTAATGCATTGGATACGACGCCCATTATACGGGCACACAAGACCCTGTCAAGCGTTTTGGCCCCTTTGGGAGCCCCGGAGCAGCCATTATGAGCGAGTTGTAATGTCCGGCGGGTGAGAGTGCGGCGTTGACCCTGGCCTGATCCTTCTCTGAACCCTTCCGGATGTGGTCTACGTATTGGGCCCGGGTTGGGTTGCATCGGTGCGAAAGAAGGACTCGCGGCAGGTCACAGCTCCCCCGGTTCAGCGACGCTCGGCGCCCGGGCGACAGATCACCCCGTACGTCTCGGGCCGTCGGTCGTCCAGGCGCAGGTCGCGTACCACCCCCACCTTGCCACCGTGGGTGACGCGGCCCCGTTCCGGGGCGTCCAGATCGACCTCTCTGACCACAGCGCCGGTGGCGCGTCCCAGATCGGCCAGCACCGTGGCGTCCGGCCCGACGATGCAACTCTTGCCCACCATCACTCCGGGCTCCCATACGTCGGTTGGCTCGGTGCCGTAGCTGCTGCGCACCACGTAGGCGAAGTTGTCGTAGGCTCGGCTTCGTACCTGCAGGTCCAGATGGGTCTCGGTGTAGCTCCGCTGCAGGGACGGGAAGAGGATCACCTCGGCCCCCTGCAGCGCCAGGATGCGGGCGGGCTCGGGGAAGCAGCCGTCGTAGCAGGTCATCACTCCCACGCGTCCGAAGTCCAGGTCGAAGACGGGATAGCGATCCCCGGCGCAGACCCCGAGTGTCTCGCGCTCGGTGGCCGTGGTGTGCACCTTGTCGTAGGAGCCGACGATGGTTCCGTCGCGGGCGAGGAGGAAGGCGGTGTTGGTGACTCTCCCTCCGGCGAGGTGGATCACGGGCACCAGGGCATAGGTTCCGTGGCGGGAGCACAGGGCCTGGAAGTCCACAAGGAAGGACGTGCTCTTGGCGGCCTCAGCACGGGCCTGCGGGTCCGTGAGCGCGACGGTATTGAGCGACTCGGGCAGGCAGATGATGTCGGCGCCCATCTCGGCCGCCGAGTAGGCAAGCTGCAGGGCCCGTGCCACGATCACCTCCTGTGCGCGCCCCGCGGTGGGGGCGGGAGGCTGGCATGTGGCCAGGCGTACTGGGCGACTCATGACCGACCTCCTTCGGCGGCAGCGGCCTCTGTAGGGCGCGGGCCCGTACCGCGCCGGCCGTTGGCGACCCACTTGGCGCGGTAAAGGCCCGCGCCCGACAGTGTGGCGCCGGGTGTTGCCGTTGTAGGGCGGGGGACCTGTGTGCCCCGCCGGCCTTTGGCGCCCCACTTGGCGCGGCACAGGCCCGCGCCCTACAACGGCCACGGCAACGCCGCCGCGTTACAGGTGCCCCGCCATCCCTGCCGTCACTTCATCTGCCGCGGGTGGGGCGTCTTGATAACCAGCAGGATCGCGGGCTCGTCTCCCTCATTGCTCACATCCATCGGGGTATCGAAGGGCACGCTGCAACTGTGGCCCACCGAGAACACCTCCGTCGCCTCGGGGGTCACAAGCCGGATCGTTCCGGCCATCGGCAGCAGGAGCACGTGAGAGTTGCTGTCATGATGCGGAAGCTGCTCTCCCACGGCCAAGCGAATGCGCATCACCTGCAGATGGTCGGTCTCCCAGACGCAGGTGCGGTCATTGCCGTCCGAAAAGTGCAGGTCAACAGCCTGTACACCGGGCATCTTCGTCACCTCACGGTACCTTCGCGGTGGTGCCGGCCCCGTTCAGCGGCGGGGCCGGGCGCGTCCGTCACCAAGCCGACGTGTCGCCCCTACTCCCTCACCAGTAGCACCCGGTCCACGTAGATCGCCTTGACGTTCTCGGGGCTCACGCCACCCGTGGTCCCGAACCACACGTACGTCTCGCCGTGCAGGTCGTGGGCGCCCAGGTCGTACAGGTGGTATTCCTCATCGCCCGCGCCCTTCGGCGGCGCCACGGTGGTCTGTGTCTCGATGTTGGGGTCCACATCCTGCGCTTGTCCCTTGTCCTCGAGGGTCACCGAGATGCCCAGGAGATTCGTCTTGGCTTCCGCGTCGTAGATTCCGCCGGTGAAGGCCACTCCGGTGTCCTTGACCTTCTCGCAGCGCACCGAGGCGTAGACGTGCCAGCGACCGGGAGGGACTTGCGGGCCGATGCCGTGGTACTGCACGGACCAGCTCAGCACCGCCGGGTCCATCTTGGCGGCATAGCCGTTGGAGGCCTTTGGGTCCGGCGCGATGGCGGCGCCGGGCGCCAGGCGGAAGTCGCCCTCCTGAGCATCCACGATGCGCCCGGCGGGGATGTCGCGCAGTGCCTCGGGCAGCTCGGGCGGGTTGGCGATGCTCTCGGCGCGCAGCCTCAGTGCCGCCGAGTACTGCTCCAAGCCGTCGGCGCCGTCCACGCGGATCCGCTCGCCCTCGTACTGCCGCACCCGGGCGATGAACTCCTCCGTCGCCGCCGCGACGTCCTGGGGTCCCAGGAACTCGGCGCCCCTGTGCTCGGCCTGCAGTCGGTAGTTGCGGTAGCCCCGGAGCCACTGGTGATCGAGCTGAATGCGGGCCCGCCTGACGCGGTCCAGCAGCGTCTCATCGCCGGCCACCGCCTGCTCGGCCTCATCGAAGAGCCTCGTGGCCTCGTTCATCGCCGCCAGGTCCAGCCACCCCGCGTCGGGGCCCGCCGACCACGAGGGCAGGCGCACATCCCGGGCCGCATTCGCCTGCAGGTCCAGGTACCGGCTGAGTACCGGCCCCGCCGGGCCGTAGTAGCCGTTGAGGAACTCGCGGACGATGTGCCTCTCGTCCCGGCTCGGATCCCACAGGATCTGGGCCATGAGGTAGGTCTTCAGTTCATCGAAGTCGCCCCGGGCGTCTCCTGCGTAGTGATTGCCCTCGAAGAAGATGCCCTTGGCATTGCTATCCACGTAGCTGCGAATGTCGGGGGCAAACACGGGGAGGTTGGGGTGCGGGGTGAAGGCCCCCGTCATGTTGGCGGTGTAGTCCCAGATGAAGAGGTTGGGAGCCGCGGCCTTCCAGGCCCGCAGGTCGGCCATCAGGCTGCGGTTCATCTCGCTGTCGATGGGGTGATGCCCCGAACGCTCGATGACGGCCAGCCGCACGATCACGTTGTTCCGCGGGCGCAGGTTCTTGGGCGGCCGGCGGGTATACTGGTAGGCCAACGTCTCCACCAGGAAGTCCGGGTACTGCTTCTCCACGGCCTCGGCCACCTTGTTCACGCAGTACAAAAGTGAGCCCGAGGGTGAGCCTTCGGCCTCGTCCAGCTCCCGGCACTTGTCGCATTGGCAGTTGCCGCCCCAGTCGTTTTGGGCCACGGAGATGATGCCCGCCTCCGGGCGCTGGGCGATGGCGGCCAGGACCTGCTTGCTCAGCTCGGCGATCATCTCGTCATTGGTGCAGCAAAGCTGCGAGTGCTCACCCTTGCGCTCGCCGTTGACCAGCGCGTACCACTCGGGATGGTCCTTGAAGTACCTGCTCGGCGGAAGGAACAGGTCGAAGGTGTGGCACCAGCCGATGAGGGTGTAGCTGCCGCCCCACTCGGCGGGGATCGCATTGAAGTGGCCGTTGTACTTCTGTCGCACGAGGAACTTCGCGCGGCTCGCCCCGTCCTCTGTGCCGCGGCCCGTGAGCGTGTTGTAGAGCGCCTCCCGGTACGGCAAGACAGGGACGTACCTGACATCCAGAGGCTCCACCGCCAGACTGGGGCAATGAGGAACGTAGGACGCGGTCTCTGTCCACCACCGCACTCCCAGGACATCCTCCAGGAAGCTGTACACGGCATACAAGGTCCCGCGCATGGAGCCCTCGGCGCCTGTGAGGACCAGGTGGGGCGAGACGGTCTTGATGACGATCCCATCATCGCCCAGCTCGGCCTTGTCCAGGGGAAGGTCCGCCGCCACGCAGCGCGCCGCCGCCGGTCCCACCGCGAGCATGGGGCGGCCTCCCACGCTCTCCGGGGTACGAACGGGAAACCGGGCACCGGTGATCTGGCGCAGGTATGTGGCCAGCTCTTCCGCGGCGTGCTTCTCGGGTGCCGAAGCGTCGGCGGCGACGGCGATGGTGTACCTGGAGGAGGAGTTCTTCGCCAGCGGGAGGCTCTCGGCGTGAACGATGGTGGAGCCGGCGATCAGGAAGATGAGTGCGACGATGGGCGCGGCGGGTCTGTTCAGGGGTAACCTCATGGGCTTTGGCCTCCGTGGGGGAATCTGCGCGGGGATCATCGCGGACCGGCTCCGGGTGCGGCTCGCCCGGTGGTGACGCACTAGACTTCCCTGCGGACCTGTCGGTTTCCTGCCCGGCCGCCTGCCTCCCGCCATCGTCCGGCGCGTGGGCCGGGGTGCCCTTCGGACCCGGTGCCCTGCGCTCTGAGGCAGGACTGCCGCGGGGCGTTGGCGAACCACCACGCACCGTGCCAGCCTCGGACTGTGAGGTGATTGCCGTGCCCGTTCAGGTTACCCGAGACCGCAAGATCTACAGTTTCGCCCGCGGGCTGGAGCCGGCCGTCACGGTCGATCCCGGTGAGACCGTGGTGTTCCAGACCAATGACTGTTACGACGGGCAGGTTCGCCTCGAGGGCGAGGAGCTGAGCACCGAGAGCGTGCAGCCGGGGTACTGTAACCCGGCCACGGGGCCGGTTGCGGTCAAGGGCGCTTTGCCCGGCGATATGCTGGTGGTCTCCATCGAAGGCATCTCCATCGCTTCGCGGGGGCTGATCTTCGGCTCCGACCGCCACGGGAGGAACGTGCGCGGCTGGCCGGTGGACATCGTGGACGGCCGGGCGAAGCTACCGGGCGGCGTCTTGCGCCCGGTGGACACCGTGATCGGGGTGATCGGGGTGTCGCCGGCGGGCGAGGCGGTACCCAACAGCACTCCGGGCGACCATGGAGGCAACCTGGACACCCCGGATGTGAAAGCGGGCTCTACCGTGTACCTCCCTGTGACGGAGGCCGGCGGGATGCTGGCCATGGGCGACCTGCATGCCCTGCAGGGAGATGGGGAGGCCTCGGGGCAGGGAGTGGAGATCGCCGGGGAGGTCACGGCAAGGGTGCAGGTGATGAAGGGCTCCATCGCCGACTGGCCGGTGATCCGGACTCCGACCCACTGGTCGGTAGTGGCCTCGGGCGAGGACCTGGACGCCGCCGTGGAAGCCGCGCTCTTGCGGGGACGGGACTTCCTCATCTCGCGGCTTGATGTGAAGGACTCGGTGGCCGCCGTCTTGCTCAGCACGGTGTGCGATGTGCGCATCAGCCAGGTGGTGAACCCCCTGCAGACCGTGCGGGTGTGCATCCCGCAGGACCTGGTTCCCGTCTGGTAGCCCCTTGGGGCAGAGTTGATGGAACTTGCCGCCCTTCCGGGCGTCCTTCCTAGAGCGGGGGAGGGGCGGCCTATCTCCGCCGCTTCCTCGGACGCACGAAGCAGCCCGCCCGACCCCAGGACCGCCGCGCACCCGGAGCATGATCCACGCCCGCTCCGGGCGCTGCGCCATGGGTCGCTTGTGGCACCCGCGGAGGCTGGTCTCGCCCATGTACTGCCGCCAGATGCTTGCCCTGTCGCTCCTTGTCTCTCTGCTCGTCGCAACGACCGCCGCATGGGCCCAGCCCGCGGCCCAGACGCGCCCCTGGCGCATCGGGGTGGCCGGCTCGTACTGCAATGGGCACTGGGGGATGCTGGGCAAGTACGGCCTGCCCCGCGAGCGCCTGGATGAGCGCAGGGCCGCCGACCCGGAGTACCTCCAGCAGTTCCAGGTAGTGATCCTGGCCAGCCCGCTCCAGGGCGCGGCGGCGATGTCCGCCGCCATCGAGCAGTTTGTCGCCCGGGGCGGCATCGCCATCACCGAGCTCACGGTGGCCCCCAGCGAAGCGGCCTTGCCCGGCCAGCGCATCTCCCAGGGCAAAGGGCCCAATGTGCAGTATGTCCCCGGTGAGGGACCGCTTCACGAAGGCTTCGCTCAGGCCAGGACCATCAGTCAGAGCCGTCGCCCCGCCTATTCCATCATCCCCCCTCCCGACCGCCCCGAGACCTACGTCCTGGCCCGCTTCACCGACGAGGGCGCCCACGATGACACCAAGGGCGTCTTCCTCGACGGCAACCAGGGGTCTCCGGCGATGATCCTGTTCCGCCACGGCGAGGGCTGGTGGCTTCACGTGGGCTCGATGATGGGCTTCTCGCAGGCGCTATCCGGGCCCCTTTTCACCCCCGTCATCATGAACTCCCTGCGTTTCTGCAGCAATGGCGAACTGGTGCCGCGCTGGTCGCTGGCGAGCATCGAGCCCTCCGAGCTACTCACCTCCCGCAAAGACCCGGAGATCACCACCAGGAAGCGTCCCGGCCGCGAGGAGCTCGCCGCACCCCCCGAAGACTACGAGGTTTGGGACGACGACCCGCGGCAGGCCGGGGACTTCGACCTCGAGGGCACGATCGGCCCGGGTGCCGAGGCCGAGGTGGTGGCCGCGTACTGGAACGCCGACTGGTACCGGGCGGTGCGGTTTGAGCCGGCCAAGGTCACCGTAGTCCGTGTGGAGAAGGGCCTTGAGACGGTGGTGGCCACGGCTCCGCTATCGAATCTGGCCGAGGGCGACCGCAGCGTGCATGTCCGCCGTCGCCACGGCCTGGTGCTGGTGCGCATCGACGGCACTCCGACGCTCACGGCCTGCGACGGCCCCGAGCAGGAGGGTGTCGTGGCCTCCAGAGGGATCGCCGACGTCATCTGTCAGCCGGCGATAGCAGTTGAGTTCTCCGATGGGTTCATGCGCACCGCCGACGAGGAGAGCGACTGGGAGACCCCTCTGGGGACCTGGGCCGTGCAGCAGGACAAGGGCGACCGCGAGGCGGGCGAGGTCAGCCAGAGTGCTAATCCCTTCCGCTACGAGGCCACCGCGGGGGACGACGGTGACGCCATCGCCGTGGTGGGCTCCTGGTTCTGGGACGACTACGCCGCCGAGGCCTCCGTGTGCCCGACCGCCGACTGGGTCGGCATGGTCTGCGACTATCAGGACTCCGACAACTACATCGAGTACCGTGTACCGGTGGCCAAGCAGCCCGGCGGCATGCCGGTGCCGCTTCTGATCGTGCACAAGGACGGCGAGGCCTCGGCCATCGCCGCCGGTCGCGGCGAGTGCATCTGGGACCAGTGGGCCAAGATCGGTGTGAGGATCTCCGGCGGCTACGTGCAGGGACTCATCGACGGCAAGACCGTTGTCGAGGGCATTGATGAGAGCCGGGGCACGGGTCAGGTCGGCCTCCTCGTCGGAGCGGGCACCGCCCTGTTTGATGATGTCGTCGTGACCCCCTGGGAGGCGATGCCCCGCACCTGCCGGGGAGACGGCGCGGCGAGCTGCTGGCTGGTGGACCGGGGCGTCTGCGAGTCCAGCGCCGAACAGCCCGGAGCGGTCTCAGTCAGGGGCAACTCGGCCGCCAGAGTGCTGTCGCCGTGGGTGGGCAAGTACGCCTACCGCTGCTGGGGGCAGGTCCGTCCCGGCAATGCCCCGCAGGCGGGGCTGTTCTTCCGCTACCAGGGGCCCCGTAGCTACTATCTGGTGAACCTGGTTCCGGAGGGCAACCGGCAGACGAAGCTCCAGCTCCTGCGTCCGACCCTGAACAACGGGGACGTTGTCGTCGCCGAGACCGTGTTGCCCGGCGGAGCCGCCGTGGAGCGCCATATCGAGGTGCGTGGCGTCGACGAGCATATCCAGGTCGCGGTGGACGGCCGACTGCACTTCGACCTGATGGACGAGGGGCCCCGCTGGGGGCGCGTGGGGATGTTCGTCGACGGCGAAGCGGCCGCCACCTTCCGCGGCCTCGGAGCCATGCCGGTGGAGCCCGAGCTGCACCTGGTAGATGACCTCACCCCCAGCTTCGCCGGCATCATCGACCGCCATAGCTGGGCCGGCAAGGCGAACTTCCTCGTCGCCGATCCCGACGATCTGCTGCTGTACTGGCATCGCGGGGAGTTCATGGGGGATGTGGTGGCCAAGGTCGGGGTGCGCGAGCAGCACGGCGCCCCCCAGACGGTCGTCGGGCTGTTCGTCGGCGACGGGCAGGACCCGGCCGCCGGCTACGAGGTGCGCCTCAACCGCACCTGGGGTCAGACCGAGACACCGGTGGAGATCCTCAAGCAGGGCCAGAAGGTCGCCGAAGGGGTCACCAGGATCTCCGCGGTCCGCTCGGCCTTCGAGGCCGAGGTGGCACGTATGGGCGCGGCGCTGGTGCTGCGCGTGGATGGGGCCGCCGTTTTGTCCTTCCAGGATCCCGAACCGCTGGACGTCCGGCGTGTGGGGATCAGGCTCACCGGCTCACAGCTCAACCCCGACGACACGCGGATCGAGACCACCCATGTCCGTGTGTACACCTTCGACACCGCGGCCACCGACTGGGTCACCGAGTGCGGAACCTGGGCGGTCTCCAGCCGCTGGTCCTGCTCTCCCGGCTGGACGTGGTTCTCAGGCTGGGACCAGGAGGCGGCCTGGACAACCAACAAGGAGTTCTTCAGCGGCGATCAGCGCATGGACATGTTCGTCGGGGCCAAGATGGTGGACATCCCCGGCGAGAACCGCAAGCAGGAGGTCCTCCGCGACATCTACATGGGCCTGTGCACCACTCCGGGCGATATCCAGAGCGGCTACCGCTTCCTGTTCGGAGCCAGGGAGAACAAGTGGACGGCGATCCTCAGAAACGGCCAGGTCGTCGCGGAGACCGAGCTTCCCGTGCCCCAGGGCGGGCTGCACAATGACTGGTCGCTCGTCGGTGTCGGCAAGCACGGGAACGTGGTCTCACTGTACTGGGAGGGTCACGAAATCCTCCGCTACGAGGACCCGGAGCCCATCGCGGGTGGCCATGTGGCGATGGGGACGTTCAACAACGGCCTGCTGATTCCGAAGGTGACCATCTACGGCAAGCCGGGGGCGCCGCCGGCGTCGGCGGCCGCTGAGGTCGCGCCCGAGCCGCCGCCGGCACCGCCGGTGGTGGTGGAGCAGGCCGAAGCCGCGCCCGAAGAAGCAACTGAGCCGGAGGAGGGGTAGGGGTGGCGGGCGCGTAAGTCGGGCGCCATCGCACAGGCCATTCCCGCAACGCAGAGTACCCAAAAGGGCCGAACGACAGGGGCACATCCCCGCCGTTCGGCCCTGTCTCGTTCTGCGTGCACTCGTCGCCATCGCACTGAAACCCGATATACTTCTGCATCAGCGCATCTTGCATTGACATACCGCGCCTTGGCGTCCATGATACCGTCTATAACAACCAGAATACGGCGTAATGGGGGGGCTTCGATAGATGGCCTACGGAATGCGTCGACGTGCTGCCGCATCTGGCCGTGTTGCCGCGTGCGCTCAGGGCCCCACCGTGGCGGCCATCTGTCTGGTGCTCGGTGCGTTGTGCGCCAACGCCAGCGCGGAATGGCTGTTTCGGCCTCTCGGCGCCGACGGGGCGAGCGACCTCTGTGCCCCGGGGCTGGACGACTCCGGCTGGGAGGCCGTCACGCTGCCCCACCGCACCTGGGATGATGCACAGCCGCGCAACTACGTCTACGGGTGGTACCGCTATCACTTCACCCCTGACCCCGCATTCGCGGGTCGCGACGTTGTGCTGAAGCTGGGGATTGTGGACGATGTGGATGCGACGTACTGCAACGGGACGCTTGTGGGGAGCACGGGAGCGTTCCCGCCCAAGACCGCGTCGGCGTACAACCAGGACCGCGAGTACGTGATCCCGGCCGGTCTGCTGAGGTTTGGGGCCGACAACGTGCTGGCGGTCAAGGTGTACGACACCATCGGGACAGGCGGGGTGCTTGGAGATGGGCGCCTGGGCTACCGCCTGGCGGAGGGCGACACCTGGCTTGTGAAGTCGATGGGGGGCGACGCCGCAACCGACCTGTCCGATGAGGGGCTGGACGATAGTGGCTGGGAGCGCGCGCCGATGCCCGACGTGGAGTGGGATGCCAGGCAGCCCGGCGCCAACGTGGTGGGGTGGTACCGGTTGCACTTCGCGGTACCTGAGGCCTGGCGCGGGCGACCTCTCGTGGTCGACCTGGGGATGGTGCTGGACGCCGACGAGACCTACGTCAACGGTCGGTGCATCGCCAGGAACGGAGGGTTCCCGCCGGCCCCCGTCTCGGCCGCCGGCGAGCCACGGTGCTACGAGATACCTCCTGAGGCGCTCCGCTATGGCGCCGGGAACGTGCTGGCGGTGAAGGTCTTCAACGGCGAGGCCCGAGGGGGGATCTGGGGCATCCCCGCGGTACTCATTGCCGGCGATGGCGAACCAAGCGGTCTGCTACACGCACGGCGCCTGCGGTACGCAGGCCACGTGACCGCGGCGTGGCAGGTGCTGGCCGGACTGTGGGAGCACAGCGATGAACCCGACGTTCGGGCCGACGTACTGGACGAGTTGACCTCCGTCTACCACGCTCTTGGGCGTGACGACGACGCACTGGAGAGCTTCTCGCTGCTGATGGCTCAGTACCCGCAGGAGAGCTGCTCGCGCGATGCGGTGCGTGCTGTGGCGGCCATCCAGACCGGTCGTGGAGCGCTGGGGCCGGATGCGCTATCACTCGGAGAAGACCGGCTGACGAAGGGCGACTGGCGTTGCAGCTACGGCAATGACGGGTTCTGCCTCTGCGCCATGGGCTGGGACTGCGATGTGTACGGGGAGCCCGGATGGGCCTCCTTCAGCGACCCGGGCGCGCACGGCACGACTCCACAGAACTCCCCACTACGCTACCGCGCCGTGCTTTTCGGCGAGCCGGATGAGACGCCGTACAACTGGTCGCAGGATGGACCGGCGGCGGGCGATGCGAGGCTGTTGAGGGACCCCATCACGCGGCGCCAGGTGTGGGCGTGTTGGGACGACAAGGGTGAGCGGCATCCATGCGACAACAGCGGACCAGACATAGGGGCCCGGGTTGAGGTTCCCGACGGGTGGTGGCGGGTGTCGGTGTACCTGCTGGACTGGGATTGGGCGGGGACCTGGCACCCGCGACAGTACGGGATAGTGCTTCTCGACGCCGACAACCAGGTGCTCGCCGCCCAGGATACCGGCAAGTTGGGGGCAGGCGCATGGGTGCGCTTCGCGGTGAGGGGGCCGCGGGAAGTGACGGTACGGGTGTGCAAGAGCCGCAGCGCCTCCGCCACCGTCTGCGGAGTCTTCCAGGACAGGTGGTTCGCGCCCGAGCCGCTGCCGGAGTCGCTGGTGGCCACCGCGGATGAGCGGCCCCTGGCCGCCGCGTATGCGAAGATCAGCGCGGCGCGCGAGCCCGGCGGCGAGTGGCTCACGGCGGTCGCCGGCCTGGAGGCCCAGTTGGGTGCCCGAGCCGACGCAGGACAGCCCGCGAGCCAGGTGACAGGCTGGATGGCGTGGCAACTCCAGTCGATCGTCAGCCCGTTGTCGCCGGCGGCGAGGGCTGGGCTCCACGCGTGGGCTGAGGGTCTGGGCGAGACGGCGTCCCAAGTGCGGCTCGAAACTCTGGGCGCCTTGGCCGACTCGCTGTACTCCCAGCGCCGCTTCGGCCCGGCGCGCGCCGTCACTGATGAGCTGGACGCGGCCATGGACCCGTCCGGAGATGCGGCTGTCGATGAAGTCAAGGCTCTCGCCGCGTCGGTGCAGCGCTGGGCGGAGGTGGATGACGAGTACGCTCTGTCGCGCTTCGACCGTTGGGTGGCGCGGCTACAGTCGCTGGACGAAGGCCGCGCCGCCGATCTGCTCGCGGCCGCAGCCTCGGTCCTCGCCGATGTACCGGACATCTGGTGGCCTCGCCTTGAGGGTGAGTTCCGGCCCGGGCGCACCGGGGACAACCACGCGCCGCAGCCCATCCCGACACCGGTGTCGCGCATCGCCCGGTGGTTCGCGGCCCGCGACCCTCAGCTTGCGCAGGCCCACGCAGCGGCGTTCTTCCAGCGCCGGGGGGAGGAGGCCGTCCGGGCCACCGAGGAGGCGTATGGTGCGTTCCGCTGGGGTGAGGTGATCAGCGGCGCCACCACGGCCCTTGAGGCCCAGCGTCTGCTGCCCGATGCGGTCACCGTGGGGCGCGCTCACGTCCAGATGTGCCGCGCACTCGAGATGACGGCGGATGCGGACCAGATCTGTGCGCAACTCGCGGCCACCGGCGCCGTCGGGAGCCGCACGCCGGAGGAGGCGCTGTACCGAGCGCTCCTGTACTGCTCCATCGGGCTTCCGGAGAGCGCAGCCGCCGAGGTGGAGGCGGTGCGGGGGCAGTTGTCCGCCCTCTGGGCCGGCCAACAGTGGACGGCTCTCGAGGCGCTGGCACGCGCCCGGTTCGTCCTGGGTGATCCCGAGGCCGCCGAGGCCGCGGCTCGCGACGGGCTCGCGGTCGCGGAAGCCCCGGATCCCCCGGTTGCCAGGGGGCCCGTGACCTTGGCCGCTTACCGCGTTCTCGCAGCCCTGTACGCGTATCGCGGCGACAAGGAAGGCCTCGAGGCCCTGACTGGCGACGTCGAGGCCGTGCTGCAGGCGGTGGTTCCCCCGGACAAGGCGGCTACGTACCTTGAGGGCCTGCGGACGGAAGTCGAGGCCGCAAGCGGGTCGGTTGCGGGGCAGGCGTCGGCGAGATGAGGGGTCCGGGGCCTGTGGCCCCGGATGGCCGCGTGGGTCGCCGGGGTGCACAGGGAGAGCCCCTGCGGCACCCTGAGGCGGACTTCCGCGACTGAGTGCCGGGCGTCGCGCGGCGACGTCATCGGTTGCGCACGGCACACCGGGCGCCTCGCGGCCACCGCACCGGAGGGTGATGTGCATGATCACGTATCAGTTGGCCGTCTGTCGCGGAAAGCACGCAGGCGCGATGGTGGTCGCTGTCGTGATGCTGGGGGCCGCCGCCGGTCTGCCGTCGGCGGTGGCTGAGCCACAGCTCGCCGGGACCCAACGCGCCACCGGGGCCTGGGCGACGTGGCTCGATGCCAGTACGCTTCTCGTCGCGACGTCGGCGGGCCTCGGGATCGTCCCCATCGACAACGGTGACGCGGGCCCGCGCACGGTGGGTGTCGCGGAGCTGTGCCTGGAGGTGCCGCCCCTCCCGAACCCGGCCAACCGCCAGGAGGTCGCGCTGGTCACCTGGCGCAACGAGGCCGGCGGCCTGAGGGTGTCGGAACTGCGGGTCGTGGACCTGCGGAAGCCCAGCGCAACACGCGTCGTGGCAACCGAGGTATCGTCGCCCTCGGGCAAGGGTTGGGCGGCCTGGTCGCCGGACGGGACCAGCATCGCCTACATTGCGCCCAAGCAAGGAGCGCCGATGCGCACAGCGATAGTGATGCCCCCTGTCGGCCGCGAGGAGAGGACGGCCGACGCGTCGCAGGCCCCAGAGCAAGAGGCACAAGTTCCCTGGCGGGCGATCTGGGTCGTGGATGTGGCGACAGGCCAGTCGCGGCAGCTCACCGACACTCCCGCCTGCGAGGACACCTCTCCGGTCTTCAGTGCCGACGGGAGGCTCGTGCTGTTCTCGCGCGTCGCTCCAGAGCGCGTCTACGAGGGCCGCGCGGTGCTCTCTGCCGGACCGCTACACATACGGTCCATCATGGCTGTGGACTGCGCCACCGGGGAAGTGACGACCCTCGCCGAGCTCATCGACGACAGGCACCCCGCCCCGGCACCCGATGGGGCCCACCTGTGCTTCGTGCACCGCGAAGCGGGGAGGGGCAGAGGCCTGTACGTGGCGGATGCACTGGGGAAGAGCCCGGTGCGACTCGTCAGCGATGCCCTCTATCCCCGCCTCGAGGGCCACGCCCCCGTCTGGTCACCCGACGGGCAGTACGTGCTGTTCTCAGCGCTGGGCGACATCCATGCGGCGCCCAGGTCTGGTGCCAAGCCCCTTCGCTTGACAACCGGTGCCGGGATCCTCAGCGACTGGGAAGCCTCGCCCGATTGCCGACGGGTCGTCTTTCGCAGGGGGGCCGCGAAGCTCTACACCGAGGAGCTGCATTGGCCGTAGGCCCCACCGCTCATCCGCCATCGGTCTTGGCTCCGTCTGGCCCCCCTCGGATAGTCACTCGTACGTCTCACCATAGAGACACGGAGAATGGCCTCGAGAACGGCAGACGGCACAGCCCATAGGCCGTGCCGTTCTCAAGCCTCTCTCGCCGTTCTCTGTGCTCTCTGAGTTCTCCGCGATCTCTGTGCTACGCCGTTATCGTGGGTGGGAAGCCTGCGGACACGAGCCCGGCTCCCCAATACTCCTGTCGTTCCTCCCCCTTGACAATCGAACATATGTTTGGTATCCTATCATCGCCAGCAGCACCTTCGCTGGCTTTCTTTTTCGCTGTAAAGTAGAACATATGTTTGTAGAACACCGGGGCGATGTACATGGGCAAGCTTATCGACGAGCCAATCACCTTGCAGATCCGGCCTTCTTTGTTCCAGTCTCAGCCGTTGCCGAACCAATTCGAGTGGCGGGGCAAGCGGTACCAGATCGAGACCATCGGAGGCCAGTGGCGCACTCTGGGGCGCTGGTGGGAGGGCGAGGGGGAATGTCGCTTTCTCCGCGCCGTGACTCCCAATGGGCTGACCATGGACCTGTGCCAGAACATGAAGACAGGCCGCTGGACGCTGCACGAGCTGCAGGATTGACGGCGGTCGCGAGTCGGCGAGTCGCGGGTCGCGAGTCAACGGCGAACGGCGTCAACGGCAACGGCGTCAACGCCAACCGTGCCCCGTTGCCGTACAGCTCCGTAAGGAGCGGCACATCTGTAGCCACGGGCGTGAGCCCGTGGAAAACTACGGTCCCGCTCTGCGGGATCAACGGCTACGGCGTCAACGCCAACCGTGCCCCGTTGCCGTACAGCTCCGTAAGGAGCGGCACATCTGTAGTCACGGGCGTGAGCCAGTGGAAAACGGCGCCCCTGGCGTCCAACGGCTACGGCCGGGTCTCTACATGCCATTGACGCTGCTTACACGGCGCACCCTCTGTCCTCGCCCCGGAGAACAGGATGCCGCATCGTGTCCTTCATTCACCTTCATGTGCACTCGGCCTTCTCTTTGCTCGACGGCGCCTCACATGCCGCCGAGCTCACCGACCGCGCCGCTGAGCTGGGCATGGGCGCTTTGGCGCTCACCGACCACAATACCCTGGCCGGAGCCGTGCGCTTCTTCAAGGCCTCCAAGGCCTGCGGCCTCAAGCCCATCATCGGCGTGGAGTTCACCGTGAAACTGGCGGGCGCCGCGAGTCTGCCTGCTCCCGGCCCTGCCCGCGGCGGAGACGATCGGCTCCCCCTGGTCTCGCGGCCCGACACCACCGTGGACTACACGCGCCATGCCCACCTGACCTTGCTGGCCCGGAACAATGAAGGCTATCGCAACCTCTGCCGCCTGGTGACCTGCGCCCGGCTGGGACAGGCTCAGCACTCTGGGCCGTTCTCCGAGGAGTTCCGGAGCATCGACCGCAGGAAACCCGTTCTCTCTCAGGAGCATCTGGCCCAGTACAGCGCCGACCTCATCTGCCTGTCCGGCTGCGACAAGGGAGAGATCCCGCGTCTACTGTCCGCGGGCAAGTGGCGGGAGGCGCTGATGGTGGCCGACACCTACCATCAGCTCTTCGGGGACGAGAACTTCTACATCGAGCTGCAGAACCATCTCCTGGCCCCTCCGGCAAGTGGCCTGCGCTACAAGCTGCAAAGCCTCGCCGAGTGGCTAAGACTCCCGATCGTTGCCACCAACAACGTGCACTACGCCGAGCGCACCCGGGCCCAGGCCCAGGATATCCTGGTGTGCATTCGCGCCCTGCAGACGGTGAACGAGTACCACCCGGATCGGAAGGTCAACGGCGAATATGACCTCAAACCCGAGCATGAAATGCGGCGGCTCTTCCACGACCAGCCCCAGGCGCTACGCAGCACCGAGGAGATCGCCGAGCGCTGCCACTGGGAGCTGGACCTGGAGACCTTCCACTTCCCCAAGTTCGACCTTGCCACCGTGGGGGAGTATGATGAGGCGCAGGGCGACACGCCACCCGTCGCCGACCGCGTAGGTCGGGCTGACTCGGCCGTTGCGGCAGCGGATCGCGTAGGTCGGTCTTCCCAGCCCGACTCGGCCACCGCTCCCATCTCATCCCCCTGGCCCGCACCCCAGCCTCACGAGGACACCTCGGCCTATCTGCGCCGACTGTGCACCACCCGGGCCAGGCATCTGTACCCCTGTTCGGAGCAGGGCGAGCTGCCCTCCGCCGTCACCGGGCGCATCGAGCACGAGCTGTCTGTCATCAACTCCCAGGGCCTGTGCGACTACTTCCTCATCGTCTGGGACATCTGTCGGTTCTCGCGCTCGCGGGGGATCATGACCACCGGCCGCGGCTCCGCCGGTGACTCGATTGTCAGCTATCTATTGGCACTCACCTCCGTGGATCCTTTGGCCCATGACCTCCTGTTCGAGCGGTTCCTGAACTCCGAGCGGCGTCAGATGCCGGACATCGACGTGGATTTCGACTCTCGGCGGCGCGACGAGGTCACCGCCTACGTCTACCGGCGCTATGGCGCGCAGAGAGTGGCGGCGGTGTGCACGGTGAACACCTTCCGGGCGCGCTCGGCCATTCGCGAGGTGGGCGCGGCTCTGGGCCTGGACAAGGACGAGCTGGGCGTCATCGCCGAGACCTTGCCCCACATCTCGGCCTCGGCCATCGCCGAGGCGGCCCAGAGGTTCCCCGAGGTGCGGGGCGCCCATATTGACCTGGGCAACAAGACCCTGCTGCTGGAGCTGTGCCGTCAGGTGAGCGGACTGCCCCGGTACCTGAGCGTGCATGTGGGCGGGCTTGTCATCGGTGCCGAGCCCCTGACCAATGTGCTGTCCCTGTGCCTGGCCCAGAAGGGCATCGTCATCGCCGAGTTTGACAAGGATGACATCGAGGACCTGGGCATGGTGAAGATGGACATCCTGGGCCTGCGCACCCATACCGCCATCGCCGACTGCCTGGACCTGATCCAGGAGCGCACCGGCGAGCGCATCGACCTGGAGGCCATCGCTCTGGACGATGAGCCCACTTTCGAGCTGCTCCGCGCCACCCAGACCATCGGCCTGTTCCAACTGGAGAGCCCCGGACAGCGCAATCTGCTGGGCCGCGCGCAGCCCCGGGAGTTCGAGGAGGTCATCGCCAACATCTCGCTATTCCGCCCCGGGCCGGTGCAATCGGATATGATTCGCCCCTACATCCGGCGCAAGCACGGGCTGGAGCCGGTCACGTACCTGCACCCGGCCCTGGAGCGCATCTACGGCCGGACCTTCGGCGTCCTGATCTATCAAGAACAGGTGCTGGAGATCGCCGCGGCCATCGCCGGCTTCACCCTCGGGGAGGCGGATCAGCTCCGCCGGGCCATGACCTCGGACCGTTCGCGGGATGAGATGATGTCCATGGCCGACACCTTCGTGGAGAAGGCCGTGCAGCGCGGCGTGGAGCGCGCCGTGGCCGAGGAGGTCTTCCGACAGGTGTCGGGTTTCGCGGCGTATGGCTTTTGCAAGGCACACGCCGCGTGCTTTGCCAAGATCTCCTACCAGACCGCCTGGCTCAAGCGCCACTATCCCGCGGAGTTCCTGGCCGGTATCCTCTCGGCCCAGCCCATGGGCTTCTACCCACCGCGCACCGTGGCCGAGGAGGCCAAGCGCCTGGGGAGCCGGATTCTCCCGCCCTGCGTCAATCGTAGCGACGATCGGTTCACGGTGGAGGGCCGCGACATCCGCGTGGGCCTGCGCCTGCTACGCGGCATGAGTGAGACGGCCATGCGCTCGGTTTTGCGCGCCCGGCAGGACGGTGGCCCCTTTGAGTCACTGCGCGATTTCTGCCGGCGCACGGCGGTTCCGCGCCCGATTGTGGAGAACTTGATCCTGGCCCGCGCCTTCGACTTCACCGGTCAATCCGAGCAGGAACTGCTGTGGCTGCTGTCGGCCCTGCCCAGAGTAATGGTGCCCCACGCCGCCGGCGTCCGTGATGCCGCCGGCCGTCTGGAGGGGCCGAATGGGCAGTCGCGTCGACCATCCGGCCCGGCCGTTGGTTCGGATGAGGCCGCCTTCGCAGGCGCGGGCTTTCCAGCTCTTGCCCCGCTCCCCTCAAGCTCTGCGCCCATCCAACCCACCCTCGATTACGAGGATGATGAGGCCTTCCTGGATCAACTGCCTGATTTCGACCCGACCACGGCGGTGGGACGGGTCGCTTTGGACCTCAAGCTCATCTATGTGAGCACCACGGCCAATCCCTTCAGCTTCTGGCGGAAGAGGATGCAAGAACTTGGAGTAGTGCCCACCACGGCACTTTACAACTATAAGGACGGCGACATCGTGCGGGTGGCGGGCATCGTGGTGGCCCGTGCCCGCCCACCCACACGCAGCGGCAAGACGGCCATCTTCATCTCGCTGGAGGACGAGTTCGGGCTGGTGGATACGGCGGTCTTCGAGGAGACCTATCAGCGCTGCGGCCATGCGCTGTACTCCAGTCCGGTGCTGTGCATCGAGGGGAGGCTGATGCGCGAGGGGGCGCTGGATCTGTCGGTCACGGCTCAGAACGTCATCGGGATGGGAAGCTGGCGAGACTTCGCGCGCCGCCAGCGGCCAAGCCATCTGGGACAGGGAGTGATGCACAACCGGACCATGGAGACCTGGGAGCCGGGAGCGAACCCGAAGGTGGGTGAAAGGAGGGGATAGGGTCCCAGGCAGCCGGCGGCGAGGCCACCGGGGCCGCGCCGCCGGCCTCTGAGATGATCGCTATTGCGGCGCCGACCGGAACTGCATGCCCTCAACGACTTCGACCTGCTCGTCGTCGCCAACCACCCGCTCCTCGTCGCCCACGACCACGAGTACGGCCTCTTCGGCGGCGATGCCGCCCAGCTCCCGCACGAACTTGCCGGTGATGGTTGGCGTCTCGACGGCGTGCTGGGTGCCGTTGACGACCACGTGCTTGGCGGCGGGGCCGGTGCCGGAACGGAGTTCGGCCAGGGTCCGCTCCGCCAAGTCCCAGGCCGCGACCTCCGCCGCCACGCGCTGCTGGACTGTTGTACCCGCCTCACGTGCGGCGTCGGTGGCCTCCACAAGATTCGCTCGCAGACGGCTGCAGACGTCCTCAGTGTAGAGAGCGTCACCGGGGGGAAGGTTCCAGATGCCCCCGTGCAGCGCGGTGTTGCGCAGCGTGTGCTCCAGCTCCCGGTAGTAACGTCGCATCGGCAGGGCAGCGGGGCCGTACAGTTTGGCGCAGGCGTCGGTGAGGATCTCGTCTGCGGACAAGCCGGCATTCCACATGCGCCTGGCGGCCACATAGAACAGCGGCCAGCGCAACGGATAGGGGGTCTCCTCGTAGGCCGTCTGGGACTCATAGGTGACCCAGCGCACGCCCAGCGAGTGCCACAGGTCAAGGTCCCTGGCCGCGGTTTCGCCTGCGACCCACGGGAGCCTGCGCCACGCCTTGTGGGTGCAGCCCGGGATATACCACTCGTAGATGCCCATGAGGGCCCCGGAGGCCACCCAGCGGCGGAGATTCTCTGTCCAGCCCGTGTTGGTAGGACAGAGCGCGTCCGTCTCGGGGTGGACGTGGCAGCCCGAGCCCACGACCATCACGGCGACGCCGGGTTCCGCGCGGATCGGCTCAGGAGGCGCGGCCGCCGTGTACCAGTAGGCGAGGAAGATCACCCACTTGTCGGGGTGCGTCCGGCGCAGCCCGCCGGCCACGGCGTTGGCAAAGCAGAGCATGCGCGCCCCCGGGTTGGCTCCCGTGGCGCGACACTCGTCACACTCGCAGAAGCCGCCGCAGTCGTTGTTGGAGAGCGAGAACATGACTTGTTCTGGGTCGGCGTCGAAGAAGGCCCGCGCCTTCTCAGTCGTCAGTCGGATGACGTCCGCATTGGAGGTGCAAAGCTGCCACTCACCCTCAGCCGTGCGCTTCCCGCCGACGAGGGCGTAGTACTCCGGGTGCTGGGCGAAGTGCTCTTGTGGCGGGAGAATCTCGGAGTGGGCGTGCCCGGTACTCAGGGGCAGGCCGCCCAGGTACCAGCGCTTGTCCCGGCCGATCCACAGGCTACGCGCGGCAAAGGCGGGCGTATGGTCAACCTCAAGCGGCGGCACCGCAAGGGTCGCGGCGCGGGGCACAACCTGCCACAATGCATCAGGTCCGAACCACCCACAGCCGAGCCGCTCCAGCAGCATCTGCACCGCAAACTCCGACCCACAGAACCCGCCATCATCGTTGCCGGCCACAGCGATGGCGTCTCCCACGGTGCGGAGGATGACTCGTTCATTGCCCGGATAGCCGGTTGGGACCTGGACACCGGCCCGCTTCATGTATCTGCTGGGCCCTACGAGCACCAGCGTCCCGGTCCAGTCTGCGTCATCGGTGCGCAGGGGGAGCGTGGCGCCACTGATCAGCAGCACGTGCTCCTGCAGATCGCGTGCTGCGCGGAGGGCCTTTGGAGTCGGGCTGGCGGCCACGATGATCGATGCCCGGGGCTCGCCATCCCGCGTCAGGAGGATCCGGCCCCCGTCTCGCTCGGCGGGCAGCACCGCCTCGGGGCCCGGCTCATTGCCGCGAGTGCCCCATAGCTTGACCTCGCGGGTGTACCAGCCCCACTCCTTGAGCTTGAACAGGAGCCGCACAAACCGCGCGGGTGGGACAGGGTCGAGGGGCATCTCGTACCAGCCCGTGCGTTCCTCGGGGGTGATGCGGCCCGCCGCTGTCCATGGGCCGTCTGCGGCTGCAGACACACCGATGTCCACGAACTCCGGCTTGGCCGCCATGTCGAACAGCAGGGCCACCTTGGCCACCCGGTACTCGCCCTTCAGGTCGAATGTCACGGTCTGATCGGTGTGGTTGATGCCCGCGGTGTTGTTCCAGTCGTCGTATGACCCACCGCGATCGGTCAGGCGCTTGCCCTCAGGATCCGCGGGGTTGCTGAAGGGCGGGTCCGCGGTGTAGGTCACTCCGGTTGGTATCGCGGACTCGTCCCCAGTTGCGTTGTCGGTCAGGACGGACCACAGCGGAACGGCCCCGCACAGGCGGGCCGAGAGCAGGAGCACGACGCAGGTGATGTGGGGTCCAGACATAGCCGCGTATGCCTCCGTTTCGAGGGTTCGGGGCAGCGCAGGACGGTGGCAAGGCGGCCCACGGTTTCCGTGGGGGGCGGGACCCTCTGCCGACCGGTTGGGGAGCGCCCGGCCTGCTCCAGGCCGGGCGCCCTCCGTCTTTCCCTATCCGCTCGCCTACTTCAGGAACAGCTCCACCACAGGTATCGCCACGTTGGGCTTGACCACCGGCAGCTCCAAAGTCAGCGTATCATGGGCCTCGCCCTCCACCTCCGCCTGGTGGCCGGCGACGGCGTGGAACTTCACCTCCGAGGCATCGTTGAGAAGCTGGGCGTATTCCACCTTGCCCGCGAAGCCATCGAGATGAAGCTGGCGAATGGGCCAGTTCAGGATGTGCAGGTACAGTCGTCTCTTGTCCGGATTGTACGTGAGGCGGCAGTCGGCGGGAGTCTTGAACTCATCCGGCGCCTGGGTACACCCGTAGATCGAGCGGCCGTGGCGCTTCATCCACTCGCCCATGCCCGACAGCCGGCTCAGGGCGCGCTCGTCGAACTCCCCGCGGCCGGTGGGGCCGACGTTCAGGAGCAGGTTCCCCCCCTTGCCCACGGTGTCGATCAGCAGCATCAGGAGCTGCTCCACACTCTTCCACGTGGCCTCATCGCGGTGATAGCCCCACGAGCCGGAGAAGGTCTGGCAAGTCTCCCACACGACCCGCTGCCCCTCCCATTCCAGCCACTTGCGCATCATGAACTGCTCGGGGGTGCGGTAGTCCCAGCCGCCCTCGACATCACTGAGGTCCAGCCGGTCGTCCACCAGGATGTCCGGCTGCAGCTCGCGCACCATCTTGATGAGGTTCTCGCTGTCCCAGTCGAGACGGCCCTTGCCGACGTATGAGTCTGGCCGGCCGTGCGAACCGGGCGGGTAACTGAAGTCGTAGAATAGCAGATCCACCCGGCCGAAGCCCGTGAGCAGCTCGCGGGTCTGGCCGCGCAGGTACTCCGCGTACTTCTTCTGGTCCCGGGGCTTGTTCAGCTCCGCCCGGTCGGGACTGTTGCGCATGGAGTGGAGGTCATCGATGACGAACTGCGGGTGATGCCAGTCGATCAGTGAGTGGTAGAAGCCCACGCGCATGCTCTGACCCCGAAAGGCGTCCACCATCGGGGCGATGAGGTCCTTGCCGTAGGGCGTATTGGTCACCTTGTAGTCGGTGAGGGCGCTGTCCCACAGGCAGAAGCCGTCGTGGTGCTTGGTGGTGACGACGAAGTACTTCATCCCCGCCCCCGCGGCCGCGGCCGCCCACAGCTCCGGCTCGTAGAGGTCCGGGTCGAAGTGCGCGAAGTACCTGTCATACACATCGTCGGGGATCTGCTCGATCTGCTTGACCCACTCATGCCGTGCGGGCAGGGCGTAGAGGCCCCAGTGGATGAACAGGCCGAAACGGTCGTGGACGAACCAATTGCTGTCACCGATGGTCGGTCTTACGTCGGACATGGCGCATTCCCCTCAGAGATGGGTGATTGTGCTCGGTGCACCGGAGCACGCGCGGGGCCAAGGCCTCCGCCGGGCCGCCGGTGGTCTGCGGCTTGATCCGGCCTCTACGCCTCCTCCAGCCGCCTGCCCAGCCCGACCAGTGCGGCCACCAGCTCGTCCTCCACCGAGGGGGCGAAGGGCGGATAGCCCAGTAGGTAAGGGACCATGCGGGCGGCGTAGTTGCCCTCCTTCTGGAAGGACTCCTTGACGGGGGCATAGCCCATGGCGTCATTGCACAGGCTCATGACCAGCACCGGCCGCTCAAACTCGGCCTGCACCCTCAGCTTGTAGCGGTGCATGATCTCGAACGGGCCGCCGAGAATCAGCAGCTCACCGATGCGGAAGCCCTGGATCTCGGCGGGATGGTCCAGTGGCCCCGCGGCCTCCTGCCGGGCCAGCTCGCGGCGCAGAGCGATGGCGTAGACCGTCGCCATGCGAACCGCATGGTCGGCGTCGTCGGCGTCGAGGACGTCGAGGATGGCCTCGCGCTCGCGCAGCATCTGCTCGAGCTCCTCCCGGGGAACCGGGGCACGGCTGAGGTGGATCGTTTGCCGCAGTGCCCGCACCGGCCCGTCCCCCAAGTCCGGGGCTTCCTGCAGGCCGGGGCGGATTTGCCGGGCATAGCGGGCCGCGATGACATCCAGCGCGATCAGCGACTCCTGCTCGCTGTGGTGCACCACACAGGAGTTGATGTCACCCTCGCAGCCCTGCAGGAACAGGCCCACGGTACCGGGCCACTCGCGCTCGAGCCAGTTGGTGGCAACCCCGGCGAAATCGCTGTGGATGTAACGACTGGTGGAGGGCCCTACCACCGGGTGACAGGAGAAGTAGGTCAGAAACCCGAGGATGCCGTCGCAGCTATCCACGCGCAGCACGTGGGCCTCGGTATCTGTGACCTCCGGCCTGGCGGGACGCCAGCTTTCCGAGAGCGCCTCGGAAAGCTCCGGTCTTGTGTCTTGCTCGCGGTTGTACCCGATGCCCTCGCAGGGTACCACGGTGTGGGCCAGGCTCGCCGGGGTGAGGTTCTCCACGGCCTGGACGCATGCCCGCGCGATGCGCCTGGGCAGAAGCTCCATGTAGGGCGGATCGTCGGCGCCCCAGCCGATGGTGGTCTTGGTGCGTGGTCCCGAGTGGGTGTGGATACCGTGGACGCAGACGTTGTCCGGGGGGAGGCCGGTGGCCTGTGTCACCCGCCGGCGCACCTCCGCGGTGACCTCCCGCGACACCCCGACCAGGTCGCAGCTACAGATGACGATGGTGCTTTCGCCGTCTGAGGCCGCGAAGGCCCGGGCATACAAGGGCTCGCGCACCGCTGTGGAGTGTCTGTTGAGGAACGGCCCATAGCCGTACAGCTCCACGCCCACCCGGGGGGTGATATCTACCTTTGCCAGGCCAAACTCGCTCATGGTGCACTCACCGTCTGATCCCAGGGGATGGCACAGTGAGACATGGGCTTCGCCCCCGGCCGCGGGGCCACCTCCCCCCCCGCACCGCCGCCATCTCCGGGAGCCCGGCGACGTCTGTGCGGACTGTCGGATGCGCCGTTTCGGCATCCGTGCAGGTCTGTGCCGGGCTGCGGCGAAAAGCCTCCTACTCTATCTGCGCGTATCCTGCAAGCAGACAGGAATCAACCACCATGCTGATGCACGTGCTTTCCATCGACGGACACACCGCCACCGCCGACGGGGTCACTTGGACCGTTGACCCGGACGCCCTCACCGCGGCGACAGGCGAAGACCTCTTCGAGGCGCTCTTCCCCGCCGGTCCCGGGAGAGACTGGTACGAGGAACTCGACCCCGACGCCGCCCTGTTCATCGATGCCGACGAGGCCCTTGCCGACGTGGGCTGGGAATCGATCTGCGACGACGAAGGTTTCCTCGCCGCCACCCGCGGCGTCGCCGAGGTGGTCAAGGGCTCCGACGCAGCCACCCTGGTCAATCTGGGATTGGCGTACGAGTCGGTGCTCTGCTTCGACGAAGCCTTCGCTGTCTTCGATGAGGCCCGGGTGCTGTTCGAGGAACAGGAGGATCGCCCCGGCGAGCTGCTGGCGCTCCAGTGCCTGGCCCGCTCACTGAGCATGATCGGCGACGACGAGGAAGCCGAGGCCTATCTGGACGAGGCCCTCGACCTGGCCCAGGAGCTCGGAGATCGGACCGCCGAGGGCTTTGTGCTCAACGCCCTGGCACAGGTATACGCCGAGAGCGAACGCTGGGATGACGCGGAAGTGACCTACGAGGAGGCCCTCGAATGCATGCGAGAGGTCGGGGAGCGCGAACCGGAGGCCGGTATCCTCAACAACCTGGCGATGCTGTACTCCGAGCTTGAGCGATGGACGGAGGCCAGGGCAACCTACGAGCATGCTCTGGGCATCTACGAGGAGCTCGGCGCCCCGGCCGCCATGGTGCCCGTCATGTGCAACCTCGCCACCCTGTGGCAGGCCATGGGCGAGCAGTCCACCGCTCTGGAGTCTCTGTCCCGGGCCATGGCCATCGGGCGGGAATCGGGGGCGGATGGCGTCCTGACGGTCATCTCGCACGCACTGCAGATGGGCTCTGAGGCCGCGGATGACAATGACTGGGATTTCCTCTTGCGGATGGCGCAAGCTCTGAGCGAGGAGGTCGGACCTGTGCCCGAGGAAGCGCCCGAAGAGGAAGATGTGGATGACATGGTGATGGCCTCCACCATAGCGCAGGTGGCGTTGGGGATGATGTTCACCGTCGGGCAGGCCCGAGGCGACCAGTCGCACCCCGCCATCGTGTCGACCGCCGAGCAGCTTCGCATATTCGATGACATGTCCGGCGGCCTCCTGGAGCTCGCGGGATGGCTGGAGGCCGCCTGCGATGAGCCCAACGGTGGCTTGAGGTTCGTCTAGCGTCGCCCGCCGTCCGCGCGGGCCGTGCAAACGACCGCACAGCCGGGGGCTGAGCCCCGGCGGGATCAGCGGCATCTCTCGGCCGTCCCCGCCGCAGCTCTCCAAGCCGGGTCCCCTCTCGTCTGACCACGCGGCGGCGGCCACAGGACATGCTGTGGCCCGCCGCTTGCAGCGGAGGTTGTTGCCATGAAACTCGCTTTCGCCGGGATGGGTATCATGGGCTCGCCCATGAGCCAGAACCTGCTCAAGGCCGGACACGAGGTGCGGGTATGGAACCGCACCCCGACCCGTTGTGCCGAGGCGCACAAGGCGGGCGCGATTGTGGTAGCGCGCCTGCAGGACCTGCCCGCCGGTGCCGAAGTCGTCTTCATCTGCGTCAGCGATACGCCCGACGTGGAGGCGGTCCTGTTCGGCCAAGGTGGTCTCCATGAGAGCCTTAGTGCCGGGCAGATCGTGGTGGATATGAGCACGATCTCCCCGGCGGCCACGGAGCAGTTCGCCGGCAGGCTCGCGGCGGCGGGTGTCGAGATGCTTGATGCCCCGGTCTCCGGCGGGGAGGCCGGAGCGGTCAACGGGACGCTCACCGTCATGTGTGGGGGCAAGCCGGAGGTGTTCGCCAGGGTCAGGCCCGCCCTCGAGGCCATGGGCAAGAACATCATCCTCTGCGGCCCCCACGGCCACGGCCAGCGCGTGAAGGCGGTCAACCAGGTCATCTGTGCCCTGAACATCCTGGCCGTCAGCGAGGGCATGTTGCTGGCGCAGCGGTCGGGACTGGACCCCGTCGTCGCGCTGGAAGTGGTCTCCAGTGGCGCCGCCGGGAGCTGGATGGTCTCCAACCTGGGTCCCAAGATGGTCCAGAACGACTGGGCCCCCGGCTTCATGGTGCGTCTGCAGGCCAAGGACCTCCGCATCGCGTCGGAAGCGATGGAAGCGGCAGGTGGGCTTCTGGCGGGAACGGAGTTGACGGCGAGGTTGTTTGCGGAGGCAGCCGAGGCCGGCTATGGTGACGAAGGCACCCAGGCGCTGGTGAAGCTGCTGGGGTGGGAGAGCCCGGGCGATGTCCGTGGTGGTCGCTGAGGCCGGCCGAGTGGGGAGGAAACGCGAAGGCGGCGTGACCTCCACGGCCACGTCGACGCAGAAGACTCGCAGACCGGCAGGAGACAGCGATGAGAATCGGTGTGCCGACAGAGATCAAGGATGGGGAGAACCGCGTCGCTGTGACACCGGCAGGTGTCGACCTATTGGTGCGGCAGTCCGCCGCCCACGAGGTGCTTGTCCAGGCGGGTGCCGGGGAGGGGAGCGGGATTACGGATGAGGACTACGAGCAGGCCGGGGCGCGCCTGGTGGATGTGGAGGAGGTGTGGGGCGCGGCGGAGATGGTGATCAAGGTCAAGGAGCCGCTATCCGCCGAGTACGGCCGGCTGCGGCCGGACCTGATCCTGTTCACGTATCTGCATCTGGCTTCCAGCCTCGAGCTCACCCGGGCCGTGCGGGACTCGGGGGTGACGGCCGTGGCCTACGAGACCGTGCAGACCCGGGACGGCAACCTGCCCTTGCTGGCGCCGATGAGCGAGGTGGCCGGGCGATTGGCCACGCAGATCGGCGCCCACTGCCTCACGGCCCACGAGGGCGGCCGAGGCGTCCTGCTGGGCGGCGTGCCCGGTGTGCCTCCGGCCGATGTGGTGATCCTCGGCTGCGGCGCCGTGGGCCTCAATGCGGCCAAGATCGCGCTGGGGATGGGGGCGCAGGTGACGATCATCGACATCAACCCCGGCCGCCTCAAGTACCTGGACGACATCGTCAGCGGCCGCGCCATCACCTGGTACTCCACGCCGTACAACATCGCCCGGGCCGTGAGGTACGCCGATCTGGTTATCGGCGCGGTGCTCATCCCCGGTGCCCGGGCACCCCATCTGGTAACCGAAGACATGGTGGGCAGCATGCACCGGGGTGCCGTGGTGCTGGATGTGGCGGTGGACCAGGGCGGCTGCATCGAGACCATCCGCCCCACCAGCCACTCGCAGCCCACCTACACACTGCACGGCGTGGTGCACTACGCCGTGCCCAACATCCCCTCTGCCGTGCCGCGCACGGCCACCTTCGCGTTGACCAACGCCACCTTGCCCTATGTGGCGAAGATCGCCGATCTCGGCTTGGACAGGGCCATGGAACAAGACCCCTCCATCGCCGGCGGCCTCAATGCGCGGGGCGGAGAGATCACCTACGCGGCCGTCCTGGAGGCTTTCGGCGGCGAGCTATGATGCCCGCCATCTGGATGAGCGCATAGGCGGGCTTCCTGACGTCTGCGGCAAGCTCCGCGGCCGCAGTCCCGCCGTCCGTGAACTCGTACGTCGGTGGCACGCGACAGACCTCCGCGCCGCGCTCGTCGGTCTGCGGCGAAGCTTCGCCACGAGGCCGTTGCCGTCACGCGGGCTCCGCCTATCTGGAGTACGTCCCTTCCAGCGTGGTCTGGGCGAGGGTCCCGCTCGTGATTGCTGCGAGCACCTCGGCCTTGCCGGCGCCCGGTTTGAGCTTCAGCGGCGCACTGAGCGCATAGAGCGTGAACTGGTAGCGGTGGGGCTTGCCCTTAGGCGGCGCGGGACCGCCGTAGCCGGTCTTGCCGAAACTCGTCTTCCCCTGCATCAGTCGCGGGTCAGCGATCTCAGCGTCCTTGGCCAGCCCGCCCGGCAGGCCGCGTACGTCCGGCGCCAGGCCGTAGACCAGCCAGTGGTTCCAGGTGCCCGCCGGGGCATCGGGATCGTCGCAGATGAGGGCCAGTTCCACCGTGCCTTCCGGCGGCGCGGTCCAGTCCAGTTGCGGTGACTCGTCGGCACCGTCCGCTGTGTGCCTGGCCGGGATTGGCTCGCCCTCGGCGAAATCCGGACTCGTCAGCTTCCAGTCCACCACGGTCGCCTCCTCGTTCTGCTGTTCTGGGAGCGCCTCCGTCATGGTTGGCGCCGCCTGACTTGGCATCGGACCGGGACCTCCACCCGGCTCGGCACCGGGCCTCCTGTCACAGCCCACCACCAGCAGCAGGGCCAGGGCGCCTCCCGCGACGGCCAGGGCCGTGCTTGTTGTGCGCGAGTTCATGCGTGCCCCCCTCGCTTGGGCGGCCCGAGGCCGCTTTGGTCCACAGGCTCCCCGGGGCCAACCCAACACGTGAGTCCCACGGCACCAGGCGCGTCGCGGGAAGACCGGCCCGGGGACTGTGGGTGCCGACGGGCCCCCCAGACTGTGTCGGGAGATCCGAAGCGCGCCGTCGCGGGACACCGCCGACTTCAGTCCTTCGGGTACTTCTCGGCCAGAAGGACGGCGATCCTCTCGGCCTCTTCGTCCGAGATCCAGGATGCGTCCTTGGCCTGCATCGCCTTGACGGTCTTCTGCCAGCCCTCCGCTGTGTCCGTCCGGCCCTCGATCTGCGTCAGGTCGTGGCACTTGGCGCACTTGGCCTCATACAGAGCCGCAACGTCCTCGTCACCGACGACCGCCTCCGGCTCCGGCGTGTCCGCATCCGTGGACGCTTGGCCGGCCGCCTTGGCCGGGTTCGCCACCATTGGGCCTTCGGTCTGCGAGGCCGGCTGCTGGGAAGGACAGCCCGAAAGCAACGCGACGGCAACGACGATGACCGGCAGAACCATCGCTCGGATTCCCGACATGGGTCGCTCACTCCAGTGCCGCCCTGCGGCGATGTGGTGGATAGCCCTACGCGTACGCCTCTGCCGAACTCCCGGGACCGGTGACCCGCACGTAACGCGGCCCGGCGGCCAACCACTGTGCGGGACCGGCGGGAGTGTGCGCCACTGCGGTGGCCCTTCGCCGCCGCCGTGGGCCCTGCCGCGGCCATCCGCGCGGGGGGACCGAGTAGCCGGGGGCCAGGTACGCGGGGGGCCAGGTGGCCAACGCGGGTCCAACGCCGGTCATCTGGAGGCCCGAGACTGGACCGAACACGCAGGATTTTCGCCACGCCGGCGGAATTGTCCTGCAGGAATCTCGGGCCGAGACATACGATGGGTGCTGGGGGCGAACGACTTGGGCGCTACCCTGGTGATCCTCAATCCACGGGCGGGGCCGGCGCCCCTGCAGCGGTCCTTGCCTGACCGCGTGGGGGCCTCTCTGCGTGCTCACGGGGTCGCCGCCGATCTGCATCTGACCCGGGGCGTCGGTGACGCCACCGACGTGGCGAGGGAGGCCGGGGCCAGAGGGTACCAGAGGGTTGTGGTCGCCGGTGGCGATGGGACCGTCAACGAGGCGGTAGTCGGGCTTGCGGGCGGCTCGGTGCCTCTGGGCATCGTGCCCGTGGGCACGGTGAACGCCCTGGCGCAGAACATCGGTCTGCAGTCCGGTGATGTGCAGACCGCCTGCCGCGCGGTGGCCCGGGGTTGCGTGAGGCGCCTGGACCTGGGCTATCTGGGAGGGCGCCCCTTCGCGAACATGGCCGGCGTGGGGCTAGACGCCCTGATCGTGCAGGATGCCGTGGGGCCCGCGAAGACCGTGTTCGGCCCCTATGCTTTCGTGGGCATCGGCCTGGCGCATCTGGCCAGGCGCGAGCAGTGGCGGTACGAGGCGGTGCTGGATGGACGGCACCTCGAGGGTGAGATGTGGCTGCTGCTTGTGAGCAACAGTCCCCGCTACACCTGGCGGCTGGTGCTGTGCCCTCAGGCTGCGCCGGATGACGGCTTCCTGGAGTACACCTTCATCGGTGGTTGTAGCCGCTCCGAGTTCCTGCGCATTGTGATGGACACCATGGGACTGGGCAAGCCGGCCTCCGGTAGCCCGTATGTGACCACCCATCAGGGGCGGCATCTTGTCCTGAACTGCGATCCCCCGGCTCCCTGGCAGGTAGATGGGGAGCTGGGGGGCCTGACGCCCGTGGAGTGTGTGACCCGGGCCGGCGCGCTCCCGGTGATCGTTCCCGCGGAGCAGATCCCTGACGGCGACGGCGAGCCGTAGGTCACCGGCTGCGAGCCGCGCCGCGTTGGCGGCGCCGGGGCCGGCGGTCGACGCCGCAGGCCGCGCCTGTCTCACATCCTTCCCCAGCGAGGTTAGCATGGAGCAGCCCGGCTATCTGGACAGTCGCAGGGGCACGCACCCCTTCTTCCACGATCCCTCGGCGCGGCGGCCGCATGTACTGGTCATCAGCGTGGACATGATCCCGCCCGAGAGCTATGCCCCCGGCCATCCGATCCGCGAGCACCTGCACACCCCCAACCTCGACCGGCTCATGGGCGATGGGGTGCGTTTCACCCATGCCTTCAGTTGTTCGCCGCTGTGCGGCCCCTCGCGGGCGGGATACCTCACCGGCCGCTACCCGTACCTGCAGGTGAACGAAGAGCGGGCCCACGACGGCTCGGAGTATGCACTGCGTCCCTCGGACGCCATCTTCCCCGAATACCTGCGGGCCACGGGCTATGTCACCAAGCACGCCGGCAAGTGCCACGTAGGGGCGGCCAAGTTCCTGGACGCCTTCGGCGAGAACGCCTCGCCCTGGGATCGCTGGGCGCCTCCCCTGGGCGACGACGACGGCTACCTACGATACCTGCGCGACATGGGGCTGGTGCCCCATGTGTGGTCCGACCCCATCCGGGGCCTGCGCCCGGACAGGACCACTGCGGGCAACAGCTACGGAGGCTGGGTCGTTCAGCCGGACGGCTCGGAGTTCCCACCCGAAGCCACCTACAGCCGGTATCTGGCCCGGCTGGCGGCGGACCATCTGCAGGCCGCCGTCGCTCAGCGCGGAGACCGACCCATCTACCTGCAGGTAGACTTCTTCGCCCCTCACCAGCCCTTCTTCGTCCCCACCTGCTACCGCGAGCGAGCAAGAGAGCTCGCGGAGCGTATCGAGCTTCCCGAGTCCTACTCGGAGGCGACCAGCGGGGAGGCCAAATGGCCGCGGGTCTACGAGTTCTACAAGTGGAACTGGGGCCTTTACGACCCGGAGGCGGCACGGCGCTACATGCTGATGAACTTCCTGCAGGTGGAGGCCCTCGACGGAGCCATCGGCGAGCTGCTGGCCGCCGTCGACGGTCTGGGCCTGTACGAGCAGTCGGCGGTGATCTTCCTGGGCGATCACGGGGAGATGAACTGCGAGCGCGGCCTGGTGGACAAGGGTGTCTACGGTCATCCGAAGGTGGCCCGTGTCCCGCTATCGGTGAAGCTGCCCGGAGATACGGCAACGGGCAGGCAGGTGGACGCCCCCGTCTCCCTGCTGGACATCGCGCCCACGATCCTGGAGCTTGGCGGGGTCACCGTGACCGACCGGCTGGATGGGCAGTCGCTGCTGCCGCTGGTGACGGCGAAACCTCCCTCCGGACCTCCGCCGCCGACGGGTACCGTGGCCCGGAGGAGCAAGCCGCTGCTGTTCGAGTGCGGCTGGCACGTGTGCCCCAATCCGGCGGTGTCCACCGTCGCCCAACTCCAGGACGGTCGCCGGTTCATGTACACCTTCAATCTCACCTCCGATCTGGACGAGCTGTACGACCTGGCGGACCTCACCTACCGAGACCTCGCCAAGGAGCAGCAGTATGCCCCGGTGAAGTCGGAGATGATCCGGCGGCTGGGCGCGATCCTGCAGGCGGACTGCAGGTGGACCTGCTACTGGCACACCTTCCGCCTGGCCAAGTATGACGAGCTGGATGTGGCCGGCGGGGATCTCCAGATGCTGCGGCCGGAGAGATGAGGGGACAGGGCGACGCGAGGCGTCGGAGAGCGGGGCTGCCCGGAACGCACTAGCAGGTAACTTGACATTCGGCCTATGGTGCTGTATAGTATGAGTGTCGTACCGCAAGTTGGTACTCTCACGCGATTTCCCACAGGAGGTGGTAGCCAGCTATGTCTGACAAAAAGGGTGGCTGTACCAAAGAAGGAGCCAAAAAAGAGGAGACCAAGAAGTCAGGGTGCGGCTGTGGTTGCGGGAGCAAGAAGAAATAGCTGTCGGTTGGCGTGACTTCTCTGGACTGCACCCGGGCCTGGAACTGAGGAGAGAGAATCTCAGAAAGGGACAGGTCCCCACCTTCTTCGGGTAGCAGCCTTCCAAACGTAACGAAGAAGCCCGGCACTTGCTGCCGGGCTTCTTCCATTCCCGCAGCGGGTCACCCTGAGCGGGCCTAACTATCGCTTGCGGTCTTGCCGCCGGCGGCCTGAGTGGCCTGCAGCTCCTTCTTGACCTCCGCCTGCCGCGCCGCGACCTCCTTCATCACCTGCTCGGGAGCCTTCTCACCCGCGATCATCCCCTGGATGCCGTTCATCAAGGTCTCTGCCACGGAGCGCTCCATCATGGTGTCCGTCCATGCCGAGATCACCTCAGCGTCCTGCACCATCTTGGCGTAGCGCCGCAGGTACCAGTTGGAGTTGTCGTCTGTCACGGCTCCGTGGACCTGCACCAGCTCCTTGCATTCGTCGACGAAGGCCGCCGCCACCGGCTGGGAAGTCATGTACTTGAGGAAGGCCACGGCCTGTTCGGGGTGCTTGGACTTGGCCGACACGACATATCCGTCGGCGGAGCCCGCGAGGGCGTCCTGCTCGCCGGCGCCGTCCTCCACGGCCGGGAAGTTGAAGAAGTCCCACTTGTTCCAGAAGCTGCTGGGTGCCTCGCCGTTCTCGCTGAGCTGGGCGAGGTCCCAGGTGCCGGTGTAGAACATGGCGGCCTTCTCGGTGTAGAACATCATCCGTGCGTCGGCGCGGCTGACGCCGTTGGGCGAGGGGGTGTAAAAGCCGGCCTGTACCGTCTCCTGGAACATGTCCAGGGCCTGCAGCCAGCGGGGATCCGAGTAGTCGCCGGGTCCCAGGGGGGCGTATTGGGCCATCACAGCGTCGTGGCCCATGAGCCTTTGGAACAGCACGCAGGGGATGTGGTGGGCCGGCCAGCGCTCCAGGTTACCCAGGGCGATGGGGATGATGTTCTGCTGCTTGAGCTTGCCGCACAGCGCGGTGAACTCCGCCCAGGTCTTGGGCACCGCGACCCCGGCCTTGCTGAAGATGTCCTTGTTGTAGAGAAAGAAGGTGCACTGCAGAAGGTAGGGTATCCCCCACGTGGCGTCATTGTGGGTGAAGGAGGACAGCGAGTTGGCCACCAGGGCCTGCCGCCATCTGCCGCCGTCGGCGTCCAGATAGGGGGTGAGGTCCAGGCAGTTGCCACCGCGGACGAAGTTGTGCAGCATCTTCTCGCCGCTCCAGACGAAGAAGATGTCCGGCGGGTTGTCGCCGCCGAGCGCCACGCGGATCTTGGTCTTGTAGGCATCGGGCTCCAGGTTGCTGACGGTGACCTTGACCCCGGGGTTTTCCTTCTCGAACCCCGCGACGACATGCTCCAGCGCCGTCTTCCGCGGCTCGGAGTTCCAGATCGTCCACAGGTTCAGCTCTCCGGTGGCGCCGGCGGTCGAGGCGGGCCGATCGGCGGTGGGAGGCGGCAGGCCCGGGGTGTCCGCGGGTCTGGGACGGGAGCATCCGCCCAGCACGAGGCCGAGCACGACTGTCACCAGTAGGCATGGGCACATTCGCTTCATGGAGCCGATCACTCCTTAGTGGTCGGGTTGAGCGTTGCGGCACTATTCGCCCTCCGCCGACAGGGACCTTCGCGGGCCGGCCGTACCGGGGTCTGCCGGTGGGTGCCCCGGGCGCCGGCTAGGGGTCCGCCTCGCCGCCCCCGGGCCGTGCTCCGGGCCGCCCTTGATTCCGGACCTTCCATGGGGCCTCTCGCCCTTCCCGCAGTTGCGGACAGCCCGAGAGGCAGTAGTTGCTCCCACCGCCGGATCGCCGGGGGGCGCTTTGTGCCTCGTGACGTTGTGCCCGTCGGTGTGCTAAACTGAGCCCACTTGAGGACGGCCTTGGATGCCACAGGACGGGCCGGTACTGTGTGACCGCATCCTCGTCCGCCGGGTCGTGCTCGCACTCGAGTAGAGTTACCGGCGGCCGCGAGTCTCCGGCCGCTGTCCGGAGGGATGCCGTGGGGCCGCGGCGGTGCGCGCATGAGGGTCGGCAATTCCCCGCATCAGGAGCGAGATATCCCGCTATGCCCAGGCAACACAGAGCAGTTCTTTGCGTTGTGATCGGCCTCGCCGTGGTGGCGGCCGCTGCAGTGCTGGTCCGGCGCGTTGGTGTGGAGCGAGGCAACCGAACGGTCGGGATCACGGTGGACTACGCCTTCCTGGTCGAGCTGGGCGCGCTGTCCGGCATCGACACGGTGGATGCGCTCAAGCGCATGAAGAGCGCGGGGGCGACCCATGTCATGATCCGCGAGCAGTGTGTGGGCGACCTGATCGATGAGCACAAGGTGCAGCTCTACGAGGGCGATGACTTCGCGCTCCTGGTGCCGGCGCCCAGCGTGCGCGATCGTGTGCTGAACCAGCTTGGGGCCCGCATCCCCCGCGGCCAGCCCTACTCGGGCCCTTCGGCGAACCTCAAGGTCGACATGGCCGACTACGCTTCGCTCCCCGCAGGGCCGGGTCTGGTATATGACAACATCGGTACTCTCGATCTTCTGCGACCGATGGGGGTCGGCTACCGCGAGAACGCCGTGGCGGATGCCCGGGCGGCGGGGCTGCAGATTGTGGCTCGCCCCATCGCCGAGATGGCGCTGACCAAGGAAGCCATCAACGCCAGTCTCGAGGCCCTGACGGACATTGGCTGTACCCTCGTGGTGTTCTCGGGGATCGAGGTCTACGGGGTACACGATCTGGTGACGTACGCCGCCAAGCAGATGGAGCAGCGGGGCATCCGGTTCGGCTATATCGAGATGGCCAAGCAGTTCGGGGACGCCAAGATGGCGGGCGCCATGAAGTGTCGGATTGTCCGCTGCCATGCTCTGGCACAGGCGGAGATGATCAAGGTGCCCCCCGAGCGTGCCGTGGAGCGCTTCCTGAAGGCGGTGCGCGAGCGCAACGTGCGCCTGTGCTATCTGCGCCCGTACGACCGGGCGGCCGAGAACCCTATTACCGCTGCGGAGCAGTACGTGAACAGCGCGTGCCGCGAGATGGAGAAGGCGGGCTTTGCTCTGGGAGAGCCCGAGGCCTATCCACTCACCTCGGTGTCGAAGCCGGCCCTCATCATGCTCTTGGCAGGGATTGGGGCGGCCCTCATCTGGCTGGTAGGCCTGTTCTATCCCCTGTCATCTCCGCTGTTTTGGGGCCTCCTGGCCGCCGACGTGGTGTTGGCCGCGGGTGCCGCCGTGGCCACCCGCGGCCTGGCCACCGCCGCCGGCCCTCTTGGCGCGGCAGTGCTGTTTCCGATACTGGCGATGAGCAGGCTCCGCATCCCGTCCGGGAGCCGCGAGCCCTCCCTGTGGCGCGGCATCACGCTCTTCCTGGGCGTGTCGGCCGTCAGCGCTCTGGGCGGCCTCCTGGCCGCGGCCTGCATCAGCGATCTTCCGCACATGATGCAGATCGCCGCCTTCCGCGGTGTGAAGCTGGCGCAGATCGTGCCCCTGTTGGCGGTGGCGCTGGTGTTCATAGCCCGCGGTACCGAGGCCTACCGCAAGGTGGAAGCCGAGACGGACAAGGACGCCGGGGAATGGCCGGCCCTGCGCGCAGGCGCCCTGGACGTGGGGCAGGCTCTGGTGCGCTACTGGCATGTGGGCCTGATTGTGCTGGGGCTGGCGGCGGCCGCGGTGATGCTCATGCGCTCCGGGAATGTGAGTGCGCTGCCGCCCTCGGAGCTCGAACTGGCCGTCCGCTCCTTCCTGGACAAGCTTCTGCTGGTGCGCCCCAGGACCAAGGAGATCCTTGTAGGCCATCCGCTGATGATCGTGAGCCTTGCTCTGCTCCTGGCCGGATGGCGCCGGGGCCTGTGGATCGGCATGGTCGCCGGAGCCATCGGGCAGGTCTCACTGGTGAACACCTTCGGCCACATCCATACCCCGCTCCTGCTCACCGTCATGCGGGTCTGCAACGGGCTGTGGGTAGGCGCTCTGCTGGGGATTGCCCTCTTCTGCGTGCTGCGGCCGCTCATCAGGCGGCTGCAGCCCCTGGAGTCGTCTCCGGGGCAGTCTTCCGCCGAGACGTAGGTGTGGGCCCGCGGCCTCGTTGACGCCGCCGTCGACCCGTCGCCGCAGTGCCCGTAGACGCCGTTGCCGTGGACGCCGTAGCCATTCCCGCCGTGGCTGTAGACGCCGGTGAGGCGCGACCCGCGAATCGCCGACTCCCGACTTCCGCCCAGGACTCTCCATGCGCTGTGTGATCTCGGGCTACTATGGGTTCTCCAACGCCGGCGACGAGGCGGTGCTGGCGGCCATTGTGCAGGGACTGGCGCGCCATTTCCCGGACTGCCGGCCGTGCGTGCTCTCCGCCGACCCGGAGGCCACGCAGCGGGAGCACGGCGTGGAGGCGGTGCAGCGGTGGTGTCTGGGGGACGTGTGGCGCGAGCTGGCCGGCGCCGACCTGCTGATACAGGGCGGCGGGAGCTTGATACAGGACGCCACCTCGACCAAGTCGGCGCTGTACTATCTGGCGGTCCTGCGGATGGCGCGGATGCGGCGGGTACCGGCGATGGTGTTTGCCCAGGGGTTCGGGCCGCTGCGGAACCCCGCTCTGCGGCTGGTGGCCAGGCGGGAGTACGAGGCCCTGGCGGCCATCACGGCCAGAGACGAGGAGACCATCCACGAGCTGAGGCGGTTGGGGGTACGACGAGTGGAGCCGGTGCTCACAGCGGACCCGGCCCTGCTCCTGCAGCCCGACATGGAGGCGGCCACGGCGGCCCTGCAAGAGGCGAAGGTGGACGGCGGCTCCGGGCTCCTGCTGCTGTCACTGCGGGATTGGGCGGGAGTGGACCGCCTGATGCCGATGCTGGCCTCGATTACCGAGAGCGCCCGGAGCCGGTACGGGCTGCGGGCGATTGCCGTCCCGTTCCAGGAGCCCGAGGATGTGGCGATCGCCGAGGCTCTCTGCCGGACGGATCGTCACACGCGCCTGGTGCGCTGCCCCGACGGTCCGGCACAGCTCATGGGGGTCGTGGCCCAGACCCGTGCCGTGGTGTCCATGCGTCTGCACGGCATCATCTTCGCCGCGGCTCAGGCGGTTCCGGCCGTGGGCATCTCCTACGATCCGAAGCTCAATGCCTTCGGCGGCCGGGCCAGGCAGCCTGTGGTCAAGCTCGGGGGCTGCACTCAGGAGAGGCTGACGGCGCTGGTGGACGGGATCCTGGCGGAGGCCGGGGTGGGCAGTGAGAAGCGCCGCGCCACGGCGGTGGAGCTCAAAGCGGCCGCGGAGCGGAACTTCGATGCTCTTTCAGGCCTCGTGACCGGGCGGGGCTGAGCCGGGCCCCGAACCCTCACCCCCCGCACGTTGCCACGGCCGCAGTCGCGCCGTCGTGCGACTCCCCGACACCCCCATCACCCGGGCAGCTTCGCCTGAACCTCCTGAGCCGTGAGGCCCCGCACCAGCACCACCTTGTCCCTGGACTTGTCGCCCGAGAGGATCTCGATATCCGACCCGTGCACTCCCAGATGGCGGGCGAGTACCTTCACCAGCGCCTTGTTGGCGGCTCCCTCCACCGGGGGGGCCTGGAGGCGGACCAGCACCGCATCCCCGCGTCTCTCGGCGATCTCGTCGCGCCTGGCGCGCGGGATCACCCGGACCTTTACTCGCACACCCTGCTCGGCCATGCGGTTCACTCCCGCCTGGGACGTCGGGGGCCTACCTGGTCACGGCGAGGACGACGAGGAAGGCCAGGAGATTGTGCAGTGAGTGGGTGAGTATGCCGGGCCACAAACTCCCCGTGCGCTCATACAGGACGGCCAGCAGTGCTCCCACGAGGGCGACGGCCGCCATCGCCGGGAGGGCCAGGGTCATGTGGTAGGCCCCGAAGAGCGCGGAGCCGGCCACGATGGCCGGCAGCGGACGCAGCTTCGACCGCAGACCGGAGTGGATGAACCCGCGGAAGACCGTCTCCTCCAGGACCGGGGCGATGACGCACATCAAGAGCAGATAGATGGCGTAGGTGGCCGCTCCCTGTGAGTGGTAGAGCATGTCCAGGGCGGACTGCTGGGCCGGAGGGAGATAGAGGTCGCCCAGGAGCCCGCCGCCCAGGGCTCCGGCCAGCACGGCCAGCGCCACGAAGACCCCGTAGCCCAGGACGCCTGCCCGCGCATCCGCCATCAACGGCGGACGAGACAGTCCCAGCGCGGACAGTGGACCTCTGCGCCCCGCCGCCATGCGGTGCCGCATCACAAGCAGAGCGACACCGAAGGCCAGAAGATACGTGCCTGCCGTCAGCAGCGCCTCGGCCCACGTGGGAATCGCGGTGCGGGTCAGGCGGCCGGCCGCGAGGCCCGCGACACTGCCCAGGATCGTCATGGCACACAGCAGAGCCGCCGCGGCCTCCAGCGCCTCGAACACGCCCCACGATGCCGTGCTTTGGGATGGGCGAGATGGACGTGGGAGGTGAAACAGCCACCGCCACAGATACACTCCCAGCACGACCAGCCCCAGGATCACGAGCAGACAGTAGGCCCCGGCCACGGTGCCCAGGATGCCGGCGAAGAGCGCGTCGCCGCGGGCGATCTGCCGCTCGATGATCTCCACCCGCTCCCGGTCGCCCAGGCGGCGGTACAGATCCAGCAGCGACAATCGCGTCAGCCAGCCCGGGTGGTCGGAGATGACCCTCGCGGCCTCGCGCAACTGCGCGGTCTCCACGGTCTTGGGGTCGTACACGCCGGACACGGCCATGTACAGGGGCGCATTGGCCTCATCGAGGAAGACGAGACTGCCCAGCAGCTCGACGCCCTGCTCGGGGAACCCCCGGCGGGCGTAGATCACGGCGAGGCGAAATGTGGCTTGGGTGTTGCGGGTCTCGGAGAGGGCGGCCCGCTCGTAGGCCGCGATGCCGGACTGGATCAGGTTCTCGGGAGCCGACCCCAGGGGCCGGTTGTAAGTGCTCTCGGCGGCCTGCAGGGCCAGCCCCGCCCGATAGATGAGGTCTGCCCGCAGCGGCAGGCTGTCGGTCTGGGCCTGTCGCCGCAGGCCCGGAAGCACCCCTGTGGTGCCGGACAGAAGCGCCAGCGACATGCTCACGAGGCCGACAACGACGGCCAGCCGCAGGATGGCTCTGCGTCGGGCGTTCCGGGGCTGCGGAGGAGGGGGGAAATCGCCAAGAACCATAGGGAACCAAGTTTCAGCGGGTGCCGCAATCGATGAGGCCGCCGACCGCGCCGGAGGGCAGGCCGCCCCATGCGGCGCTTTGGCGAGGAATCTCGCTGAGCGCCGGGGCGATCAGACCGCGCCCCGCGGGCGCCGTGGCCGCCGGGATGACACTCCCGGCGCAGACGCGCTTCCGGGCCATGCCCGATCGGTCCCGGAGGCACCTCCGGGCGCTTCGGCGGTGGGGCCCATCACGCCCTATGAGCCCAGCTCTTCCGCCTTCTCGGCGGCCGCCACCACGGCCTCCACGGCTGCGGAGCGGAAGGCGGCGCTCTCCAGCTCGCGGACGCCGGCGATGGTGGTTCCCGCCGGCGAGCAGACGGCGTCCTTGAGTGCCGCGGGCCCACCGATCTCCAGAACCCACTTGGCCGCCCCCATGGCCGTCTGAGCCGCCAGGCGCAGGGCCACCGGTCTGGGCAGTCCCGCGGCGACACCGCCGTCGGCGAGGGCCTCGATGAACAGGGCGACGAAGGCCGGGCCGCTGCCGGAGAGGCCCGTTACGGCGTCCATCAGCTCTTCCTTGACCTGCTCCGCCGCACCGATGGCATTGAACCAACGCCCCACCATGGCCAGCCGGTCCGCGTTCACGTGCCGGTTGCCGCAGTAGCCGAAGGCGCCCTGCCCCACTTCACAGGCCACATTGGGCATGGCCCGGACGATGGGCGTGTCCTCGCCCAGGAGCGCCTCCAGTCGGCGGATGGGGACCCCGGCCATGATGGAAATCACCAGTTGCTCGGGAAGGCGGACCGCGACGGCGGGCTGGAGCGCCTTCTCGAAGTCCTGTGGCTTGACGGCGATGAGGAGGGTGCCGGCGGCCGCGGCGGCCTGCTCCACGGTCTCCACGACGGTCACGCCGGGGCAGCTCTGTGTCAGGCGGACGCGGGTAGGCTCGTGAACCTCAGCTGCGATGATCCGCTCGGCGGTCAGACATCCCTGAGCGATGAGGCCGCGGATGAGAGCCGCGCCCATCTTGCCCGCCCCCGCGACCCCCAGCTCGAACTGGCCTGTGGCCATCTCCGTTCATCTCCGTTCATCCGGGTTCCGTTCGCGGGAATCCATGGACGCAAAAACCCGTCCGAGCCGGCGAAGCCGACCGCGCACGGTAGTGGCCGCAAGGTGGATTGCGCGCAGATACGAGGACCCTCTGGCGTGGGCCCCGCGCCAAGCGGTTTGGCGGCAGACGGTCCGTACGGACGGGAAGATTCAGTACTGCTCCGTCAGATCATCCTCACGCTCGTAGCGCTCCTGTCCCAGGCCGCTGCCGTCGACGATGAGCTTCTCGATAGGCATGTCAAACGGGGAGCAGGCGTATACCCAACTGGCCAGCTTGCGCATGTGCCCGTTGACCCCGTATGTGACACCGGACAGAAAGTCCCTGATTCGGCGGGCCTCGTCGGGGTTGCACTCCTCGAGATTGAGGATGACGGGTAGCTCGCGCTTGATCTCGTCCGCCACGTGCTGGGCCTCTTCGAGGTCGCGGGGTTCGGCGCGGACGAGAGGGCAGACGGCCGTTGCCGTTGACTGCCGTGGCTCCTCACGAATTCGGTACAGCCCGTCGTCATCGTCAAGAGGTTCGTGGGAGTCTAGATTGTCGTCGTCCAGGATCCCCAGTCCGAGCATGTCGAGCGCCCTTGCGAAAACGGATCGAGGCATAGGCGGTTCCTCCTAGTGCGACAGGTGCGATGGGTGGCTGAGTTGTTTGCTGTGTCTTGCCGGCCGAAAGCCGACGGGCTGTGTGTAGACGTGCGATTGGTGAACCATTGCCCCGGATTGTTTCCGGCTCCAGACGTCGCCAACCGTGGCCCGGGAGAACCCCCTCTCCCCGGCACACCCCGTTGGGCGCGTACCGCGGGCCGAGACGGCAGGTCTGGTCTACTGCGGTGCAGGCGTTCGGATGACCTCCTCGGATGTGGCGTTGGGTCTCATTCTACGGCGGAGAGATGTCGGCGGGCTATCCCGCTGTGTCGCGGGCCGCCCCCATGACCGGCTTCGCGTGCGCCGGGCCAGGATTGGAGCCGGTCTGGCCCGCCGTGGCCCTGTCGTTGCAGGATCGTCGCGACCCGGTGAGACCTCGGGCCGATCCCTCTAGCTCTGACGCGCGCCGAAAATGGCGGTACCGACGCGCACCAGCGTGGCGCCCTCTTCCACCGCGATCTCATAATCCTGGGACATGCCCATGGAGAGCTGGTCCATGGACCCCGGCGGCAGGTCGCGGCCGATGCGCTCGGCAAGTTCGCGGGTGGCCGAGAACAGGCGCCTCAGCACATGGTCGGGCGCGCCGTAGGGCGTCATCGCCATCAGGCCCCGGAGTTCCACGTTGGGCAGATCGGCCACGTGCTGGGCCAGCTCAGGCACGGATTCCACCGCCGCCCCGGTCTTGCTGTCCTCGGCGGCGATGTTGACCTCCAGCAGCACCGGCTGCGTATGTCCGTGGGCCGCCGCCCGCACACCGATCTCGTCGGCAAGACGCGGGCTGTCGACGGAATGCACCAGGGCGCAGAAGGGGGCGATGAAGCGCACCTTGTTGCGCTGCAGATGGCCGATGGCGTGCCAGCGCAGGTCGATGGCCTCGCCGGCGAAGAGCTCGTGCTTATCCACCATCTCCTGCACGTAGTTCTCGCCCAGGTCTCTGGCGCCGGCCTCGATCGCCTCGCGTATCTCAGGGGCGGATCGGGTCTTGGATACGGCGACCAGGGTCACCGTGTCGGGAGCGCGCCCCGCCCTGGCGGCGGCGAGAGCCATGCGTTGAGCGACCTCTTGATAGGCGGCTGCGATGTCGGGCATGGGGCCTATCATCTCAATGGGCGGCCGCACACTACTCCTCGAAATCCAGTTCCCAGCCGCCGATCTCTCCGTCTTGCTCGCCCTTCTTGGCTTCCTCGTCCTGCTTCGCGTCCCCATCCAGTGAAACGTCGGCATCGTCCGGGGGCTCGACAAGCCCCGGGGGTGGAGGCGGGGGCGCCAGGTCCTCCTCGCCGGGTGGCTCCACGAAACCGCCGGGAGGCGGAGGGGGAGGGGCGAACTCATCCACGTCATCCGGGGGCTCGACAAGCCCCGGGGGTGGAGGCGGGGGCGCGAAGTCTTCCTCCGCGCTCTCCGCGGGCGGCGGAGGCGGGGTGACTACACCCGGAGGCGGGGGCGGCGCGAAGTCCTCCTCGTCGTCAAGGGTCGCGACGACGCCGGGCGGGGGCATAGAGAAATCCTCGTCAGGCTCGATCTCCTCGGCGGGGGGAGCCGGGGGCTCCGCGGCGACGGGTTCCATTACCGGGCCGGGGACGGCCTCGGCGGGTATGTCGTCGATCGAGACCTTCGCATCATCCTCGGCGCCAAACTGCTCGGTATCCATGGCCGCCGGGATCGACTCGGCGAAGCCCTCATCATCCATGAAGTCATCATCATCCGCGAAGGAGCCGCCAGCACCGGTCGCCACACCCACGGCGCCGACGGCGTCGATGACCCGGGCGACCAGCTCGGCACGGGCCGGTATCGCCGCGGCAGCCATCGCGAACTGCTGCCCGCACTGCCGGCAGAACCGGGAGTCCTTGGGACTACTGGCCCCGCACGAAGAGCACACCGCACCGCCGTCGGGCCGGTGCAGGTAGTTGAGACACATCAGACAGGCGCCGCGCGTCGGCTGATTGTCGAACCCGCACTGCGTGCAGAAAGTACCGGGCAAGGGTATCACGCTCTCGTAGGCAGACTCGCAGGATGCAGGAGCTTGCGGTAGCCCCGGCCGTCTCCAGCAGTATATCCGCGCCCCGATTCACTGTCAAGGAATGGTCATACTGCCGGGGCGCCGCCGGAGACTATTCGCTGCGGCCCCGCGGCGCTCCTTCCGCCGGTTGACTAACCGGCGCCTATCTGTCAGTATCATTGGTGTCTGCACCCTGAGGTGACCTACCTGAGAATGTCGCCGTCCCGCATTGGGACGGCCGATGACGACACATCCCGGTTCCCGCCGGCGACGGCGGCCCGCGGGGCCGGCAACCGGCGGACCGGGGCGACAGAGGCGACGCAAAGATACCGCCGTTGCGGAGACCCATGTGAGGAAACTGCTATACGAGCTGTCCTTCGACGATGCCGGGAGCTGGCTGTCGCACCAGGGGCAGAAGCCCTTCCGTGCCCGCCAGCTCTTCGAGTGGGCCTACGAGAAGAACGCGCGAACCTTCGATGAGATGACCAACCTGCCGGCCGACCTGCGCGAGGTGCTGGCAGGGTCCTTCCACGTCGGGCCCCTTCCCGTACTCGATTCGCAGCGAGGCCCCGATGCCCATAAGCTCCTGGTGCAGATGCCCCGGGGCGGCGAGGTAGAGTGTGTGGCCATCACCATGGGCAACACGCGCACGGCCTGCCTGTCCAGCCAGGTGGGCTGCGACATGGGATGCGTCTTTTGTGCCACGGGGCAGACGAAATGTGAGCGCAGCCTCGAGAGCGGTGAGATCATCGCCCAACTCATCACTCTGCGCGCGACGGGGAACCCGCTGCGGCCGCTGTCCAATGTCGTGTTCATGGGCATGGGAGAGCCGTTTGGCAACTACGATAATGTGGTTCGGGCCATCCGGCTCATCACCGACAAGATGGCGTTGGGCATCTCCCCCTCGAAGGTGACCGTTTCCACGGCGGGCATTGTGCCGATGATCCGCAAGTACGCTCAGGAGGGTCTCCCCACCGAGCTGGCCGTGTCGCTCAATGCCCCCAATGATGAGATCCGCAGGCGGCTGATGCCGGGGGTCGGCAAGTGGTCTGTGGCCGAGATTGCCGCGGTGTGCAAGGAATACTCGGCCGCCACGGGCGGCCAGCCGGTGACCTTCGCTTACGTTCTCATCTCCGGGGTCAACGACCTGCTGGACCACGCCTACGAGCTGGCCCGCCTGTTGCGCCACCAGCCGCACCACGTGAATGTCATCCCCCTCAATCCGGTCGGTCACTGTGAGATGGTCGCGCCCGACAAGCAGCGCACCAGCGCCTTCGTCCACCACTGCAGGCAGTACGGCCTCAATGCCAGTGTGCGCCGGAGCAAGGGCAGGGAGATCGACGGTGCCTGCGGCCAACTGCGGGGACGGCGCGGAGGCTGACGGCCCGACCCCGGCGGCAGGATCACAATCGCGGAGGCCTGAGGTGATCACGACCCTTGACGGCATTCTGCAGGCGGTGGCAGAGCATCGGGTGCAGACGGTGGCCGTCGCGGCCGCGGAGGCAGAGAGCGTCATCTACGCGGTGAAGGCCGCTGTGGAGGCCAAACTGGCCGACGCGGTGCTGGTAGGCGATGGCCGTCGGATCCGCGCCCTGTGCGAGGACTGCGGCCTGAGGCCCGAGAGCGTCCGGATCGTCGACGAGCCCGACGATCTGGCGGCCGCCAAAGCCGCCTGCCGTGCCGTGCACGACGGCGAGGCCCAGATCCTGATGAAGGGCCACATCCAGACCGACGATTTCCTCCGCGCGGTCCTCGACCGCGATACCGGCCTGCGCACCGAGAGCATCATGTCCCACGTCTTCATCCTCGAGACCACCGCCCGGGGCAGGCTCACTCTCGTGACCGACGGGGCCATGAACATCGCCCCCGACCTGGAGCAGAAGGCGGCCATCATCCTCAACGCCGTCTACATGGCCAATGCACTGGGCATCGATGAGCCCAAGGTCGGGGTGCTGGCGGCGGTGGAGCAGGTGAACCCGAGGATGGCCGCCACGTTGGACGCCGCCGCCCTGAGGGCCATGCAGCACCGCAACCAATTCCCCAACTGTGACGTGGACGGCCCTTTGGCTCTGGACAACGCCGTCAGCACAGAGGCCGCCCGCGTCAAGCAGATTCCCGGCGACGTGGCGGGCGACTGCGACATCCTCGTCTGCCCCGACATCGAGTCGGGCAACATCCTGGCCAAGTCCTTTGCTTTCCTGGCCGGAGGCAGGGTGGCGGGCCTGCTGATAGGCGCCGCGGCGCCGGTGGTGCTGACTTCCAGAGCCGACAGCGCCGAGGCCAAGATGCATTCCATCGCCGCCGCCGTGCTCACCGCCGGGATGCACCGTGCCGGGAGGCTGAAGGTGGGGAGAGTGCATTTCTAGCCGCCAGAATCCGGGTGCTCAGGGGACGGCAGCCGCAGAGGCGGCCACGTCCGCCGAGCATGTGACACCGCCGACCTGATCCTCTTCGCCCGCTCCCGCGGCCGTGCCGCCCGACCAAACACCGTTGACGAGGTGCCCCATGGACTTCCCCACCATCGACGAATCCATCCGCATACAGAGGCTCGTGCCGCCACGGCGCAGGGTATCCATGGTTCTGGATACCGATACCTACAACGAAATCGACGATCAGTTCGCCCTGGCCTACGCCTGCCTGTCTCCGCAGCAGATGGACGTGGAGGCCATCTACGCGGCGCCCTTTCTGAACTCTCGGTCCACTTCGCCCGTCGACGGAATGGAGAAGAGCTACGAGGAGATTCTGCGTCTGCTGCAGCGTCTCGGCCGCGACAGCGAGGGCTTCGCCTTCAGGGGTTCCACAGGCTATCTGCCCGCCGCCGATGAGCCGGTGGTCAGCGCCGCGGCCGAGGACCTCGTGGAAAGGGCCATGTCTCCGCGGGAGGACCTGCTGTACGTCGTGGCCATCGGTGCCATCACCAATGTGTCGTCGGCGATACTCCTGGAGCCCCGGATCATCGATCGCATCGTGGTGGTCTGGCTGGGAGGCAACCCGACGTATTGGCCTACCACACGGGAGTTCAACCTGATGCAGGACGTCCATGCCGCCCGGGTGGTGCTGGACTGCGGGGTGCCGTTCGTGCACGTGCCGTGCAAGAACGTCTCCCAGCACCTGCGTACCACGCTGCCGGAGCTGGAGGCCCACATCGGTGGCAAGAACGCTCTGTGCGACTTCTTGCTGGAGAGTTTCCGCGGCTACCATGAAGACCACTTCGCGTGGGCCAAGGAGCTGTGGGACGTGGCGACCATCGCCTGGCTTGTCTGTCCGGACTGGATGCCCGGCGCCCTGGTGCACTCCCCGATCCTCACCGATCAGCTCACCTGGTCGGAGGATGCCGGCCGGCACCTGATCCGTGTGCTCACCGACTGCCATCGGAACCCGATCTTCGCGGATGTGTTCAGAAAACTGGCGGAGGCGTGAGGGCTAAGCCGGCCGCGGCGAGCCGTGGGTCCGCGGGCGCCCGGACAGACCGCCGAGCCGGAGACCGCGACGAGATGACGGAGGTTGCAGCGCATGACACGCCTCATCGCCGTGCCGTGCATCGCCGCCCTGCTGCTCTCGGTGGGCGCAGCCGTGTGCCCGGCCGCCCAGCAGGACTGGCCCAGTTTCCGGGGCGGGCCGCTACAGACCGGCACCACGGACAGCCCGCTGCCCGCCGGCCTCCGGCTCCTGTGGACGAGGGAGGCCGGCTCGGCGGTGGAGTCCACCGCCGCCATCGTTGGCGACGCCGTCTATGTGGCAACCAAGAAGGGCGACCTGCTGGCCCTGAGACTCTCCAACGGAGCGGTGAGGTGGCGGTACAATGCGGGGGCGAGGATCAGCGCTTCGCCCTGCGTGTCCGGTGGGATGGTGTACATCGGCGACGAGGACGGCGTGTTCCATGCGGTGAATGCCGGGACCGGCAAGCGGGTGTGGAAGTACGGCACCGGCGACCAGATCATCTCCTCGGCAACGGCCGTCCCCGGAGCGGTGCTGTTCGGGTCTTACGACAACTATCTGTACAAGCTCAACGCCAGGACCGGAGCGAAGATCTGGTCCTTCCGGTCCGGAGCGCAGGTCCACTGCTCGCCCTGCGTGGCCTCCAACACGGTGGTCATCGCCGGGTGCGACGGGCACGTGCGGATGGTGAACCTCACGACGGGTAAGGAGACCGCCGCCGGGTATGTGGGGGCCAACTTCGCCGCCTCCCCCGCCTACGCCGGCGGCGCCGCGTTTGCCGGGAGTATGGAGGGCGAATACGTCTCGGTACGCCTCAGCGACGGCAAGGTGCTGTGGAAGGTGAGCGTCCGCCGCGATGGCGGTGCCAGCTACTCCTCGGCCGCCGTGGCGGGCAACCGGGTGATCTTCAGTTCGCGCAATAAGAGCGTGTTCTGCCTGCACCGGACCTCGGGCAAGACGCTGTGGACGTTCTCGGCCAATGACCGGGTGGACTCCTCCCCTGTGATCGTGGGCAACCGCGTGTTCTTCGGCAGCGACGACGGGCGGCTGTACGCTCTGGGGCTGAGTACCGGCAAGATGGTCTGGAAGTTCGAGGCCGGTGCGGGCATCACCGCCTCGCCGGCCGTGGGACACGGCAGGCTGGTGATCGGCGCCGGTGACGGCGCGGTCTATTGCTTCGGAAAGTGAGCGAAACCCCAATACCCATAGGAGATCCGAGCGCATGAACAAAATGACGCTGACCTTGACAGTCACGGTGCTGTGTGCGGGCCTGGCCTACTCGGCCGACTGGCCGCAGTTCCTGGGACCGGAGGCCAACGGCATTGCCCCCGACACGGGGATCAACAAGGACTGGAGCGCCAGGCCGCCGCAGGAGCTGTGGCGCGTCGAACTCAGCGACAATGGGTATGCGGGCCCGTCGGTGGCCGAGGGCAAGGTCTTCATCATCGACCGCGACGGCGACAATGACGTGGTGCGCGCGATTGACTTCACCACCGGCGAGGACGTCTGGACCTTCTCCTACCCCGACCCGGGCAAGGACAACTACGGCTACGCCCGGGCCACGCCGGTCTTCTCCGAGGGCAGGCTCTATACACTGGGCCGCATGGGGCAATTGCACTGCCTTAACGCCGGCGACGGGACCGTCGTGTGGTCTCGGGACATCCGTCAGGAGTTCGGTGGCCGGCCGCCGAACTGGCTCTACGCCATGTCTCCGAAGATCGACGGCGAGAAGCTGATCGTCTGCCCCGGCGGTGAGACCGGGGTGGCGGCGCTGAACAGGGACACAGGAGAGACCCTCTGGACCGGCGGCCTCGACGGTCTTCCGGGCTATGCCACTCCGGCGGTGGCGGAGCTGCAGGGGCGCAAGCAGTACGTGATCTTCGCCGGGGTCGACCTCTACGGCGTGGATGCCGAGACCGGCGGGGAGGCGCTGTGGCAGATTCCCTGGGAGAACCGGTCCAAGGTGAACGCGGCCGTCCCCCTCGTGGCCGAGGATTTCGTCTTCATCACCTCCGACTACGGGCTGGGCTGTGCGCTGGTCTATGTCGGCCCCGAGGGGGCCAAGACCTTCTGGAAGAACGAACAGTTGCAGGCTCACTTCAACACCCCGGTCTACTACAAGGGCTACTTCTTCGGCATCGGCAACGCCGGCAGGGGCGGGGACCTGATGTGCCTGAGCCCCCAGAACGGCCAGCCGGCCTGGCGGCAGGAAGGCTTCGAGAAGGGTGGCCTGGTGGCGGTGGATGACGTGCTGATCGCCATCGGCGGCGCCACCGGAGACGTGGTGATGGTCGACGCCACCGCAGAAAGCTACAGGGAGTTGGGTCGCATCAAGCCCCTGGGCGGCCAGAGCTGGACGGCGCCCATCATCGCCGACGGCAAGCTCATCGTCCGCAACAAGAGCGCCATGGTCTGCCTGGACCTGATGTAGCGGCCGACAGAGAGCCTGCCACCAGACCGTGGACGCCGACCCACAGCGCCCCTCGCGTGGCGACGCGTCGGAGGAATCGAGGGTGACATACACCCTCGTGATGCTCAAAGGACCGGCGGGCGGGTACTCGGTGCTCACCCCTGCCTTCGACGACGCGGGGACGCAGGGCGACGACCTCGGCGAGTGACTCACGATGGCGCAGGAACTCATCGAGCTGCTACTGGACGTGAGAGCCGAGGACGGCGAGGCTGCACCGGAGGACGTTACTACGGTGTCCTTTGACATGGGCGACGCAAACGAGGCCTTTGTCTGCAGGGTCTCGGTGAGGGAGCGGGCGAAGGTTGCGTGAGTTGGGCGTTGTGATGGCACCGCGCCCCACCGGGCCCAGTCTGGAGCACGTGAGGTTGGCACCATGGCGAGAACGTACACAGTTGTTCTGTTACGCGAGACCGACGGCCGTTACTCAGCCATTGTGCCCGCCACCGGCTGCGCATCATGGGGCGACAGCGTGCCGGAGGCGCTGGCTGCGGTCACGGAGGCACTGGAGCTGCAGATAGAGTGCATGCTGCAGCATGGCGACCCCGTTCCCGACGACACCGGCGATCTCGCCGGGGTGGATGTGGGCGACTCGGCCGAGGGCTTCATCTATCGGCTGACCGTAGGGCAGGCCGCCGCCATTGGGTAGGCTGCCGGTCGTCTCCGGTCGTGAGGTACTTCGGGCGCTGCTTCGAGCCGGCTTCGAGGAGAAGGGCTGGCGGGGAGGCCACGTCGTCTTGCGGCATCCGGAGACGCGCCGCAGTGTGCCGGTGCCGCTGCATGGCGGTCGCGACCTGCCCCCCTGCACCGTCCGCACGATCATCCGCCAGGCCGGCCTCACCGTGGACGAGTTTGTCGAGCTGCTCAAGTAGGGCCCGGCGCCTCCGTCGGTCCGGGCCGACAGAGCCTGCCAGATCACTCAAAGCGAGGCAATGCAATGGTTCGAGCGATCCGCGTCGTGCTCATCGTGGCGTGTACAGTGGCGAGTTGGACCGCCTGGGCCGCCGACTGGCCGCAGTTCCTGGGGCCCGAGGCAAACGGAATCGCGCCCGACACCGGGATCAACAAGGACTGGACGGCCAGGCCCCCCGCGGAGCTCTGGCGCATGGAGCTTTCCGACGACGGCTATGCCGGCCCCTCGGTGGCGGGCGGGCTGCTGTTCATCATCGACCGCCAGGGCAATCAGGATGTCGTCCGTGCCATGGACCTGAACACCGGTGCTCAGGTCTGGGCCTACGCCTACGACGATCCGGGCGGAGCCAACTACGGCTACGCCCGCTCCACTCCGGTCTTCTCCGAGGGCCGCCTGTACACCCTCAGCCGCAATGCACTGCTGCACTGCCTGGATGCCGAGACCGGTGAGATGATCTGGGCCATCGACCTGCGCACCGAGTTCGGAGGCCAGAAGCCCACCTGGGACTATGCGATCTCCCCGTTGATCGATGGCGAGAAGGTCATCGTCTGTCCCGGCGGCCAGACCGGCTGCGTCGCACTGAACAAGGAGACCGGAGAGACCATCTGGGCCGGCGGCAACGGTGGCCTCCCGGGGTACGCCACTCCCGTGGCGGCGGAGCTCGGCGGCCTTAGGCAGTACGTCATCTTCGCGGGCAAGGAGCTCTACGGCGTGGATGCCGAGACGGGACGCAGTCTCTGGAGCATCCCGTGGGAGACCGAGTACGATGTGAACGCCCCCACTCCCATCGTGGCCGATGGGTACGTGTTCATCACCAGCGGCTACAACCGGGGCTGTGCCTTGGTTCAGGTGACAGGCGACGGGGCCGAGATCTTCTGGGAGAACAAGGAGATCTCGTCCCACTTCAACTCCCCGATCTTCTACAAGGGCTTCATCTTCGGCATCAGCGACCCGGGCAACCTCGTCTGCCTGACGCCCTCGACGGGCCAGCCGGCCTGGAAGAACAGGGGCTTTGAGAAGGGCGGCATCGTCTGCGTCGATGACGTCATCATCGCGGTCAACGGCTCGGGCGGTGATGTGGTGATGGTCGCCGCCGACGCCTCCGGCTATAGCGAGCTGGGGCGCATCAAGCCCCTCTCCGGCCAGCACTGGACCGCCCCCATCTTGGCCGATGGCAAGCTGATCGTGCGCAACAAGCAGGCCCTGGTCTGTCTTGACCTGATGTAGCGGCCGCCGGCGCTGTAGGCCGGCCAAAGAACCCCACAGGGCGCCGGAGCTCGCAGGCTCCGGCGCCGTGTGCGCTATTCGCCGGCCCTCCGAGCGCCCGAAGAGCACCTCCGGGCGCCGCGTGTGCTCACTCGAAGTCGACCTCGCCCATGCTCTCCTTGACGATGAACGCCGTGCCCGGTGTCCACGAGGTCGTCTCCCCAAGGGGCTTTTGCTGCCTGCCAAACTGCATCCCCCACGGCAGCCGCCCTATCTCCGTATCGAGGACCGAGATGGGTATGACAAGCTCCACAGTCCACTCCGGCTCCCCGCGCTGGGCGGCCGCCCGCCAGTTGGCGCCATTGCCGAAGTTGTCGCTCTGGGTGCCCAGCGAGTTCACGGCGAACTGATAGGTTCGACTCGCCCCGGCGGGGCTGACGAAGACCTCCACATCGTCGTCCTGATACAGGGGCGAGCCCCGGTCGGTGTACTTGGCGACAACCTTGTCCATTCGCGATTCGGCGCAGCGAAACGCGATGTAGAGGTTGTCGCCGTCGTGGGCGGCCCAGACCGCGGTCTTCTCAGTCGCCTCTGCGCCACCCACGAGCTTGCGCAGCTCCGGGATCAGCGGATCGCGCTGCCAGACCGCCTCGTCCAGCGTGCCGTCGATGACGGGCGCCGCGTCGATGCGGGGTACGGTCACCCGCGGCACCGGGTCTCCCACCGAGAAGGACAGCGTCCCCGAGGTGTTGAAGCGCGCATCCTCGGAAGTCACCTGGTACGGGACGCGCTGCTCCCCGATTCGGGTGGCGGGTTGTACGTTCAGCGTGACGGCGTGCTCGACGGTCTCCCCTGCCGGCACCGTGACGGTGAACTGAGCCGGCTCAATGGCGATCAGCCCCGCGGGTCCGAGCTTCACCGTCACCTGTCCCTCGGTGTCGAGGTGACCGGTCAGCCGGACCACCACGTCCCTGCTCTCGCCGCGGAACAGGCGTTCCGGCCGGGCCGTCACCTGAAGCGGCCTGCCGGTCGCCAGGTCGAAGGGTAGGGAGACCACGAACGGCTTGCCTCCCACCTCCCCGCTCAGCACGACGAGATACGGCAAGAGCCCGCCGGGAGGGTCTGCCGGCACCATCAGGTCCGGTGCCACCCCCACCACCGAATCGCGAACCACGACCTGCACGGCACTGGCCCGGGCCAGCTCCGGCCACGGCGAAAGCACTCGCGCCTGCATTGGCCCGTCGGGCGTGATGTCATTCACCACCGTAGCGATCTTGGTCTGCCGGCCCCGGACGCAGTTCTCGCAAAGTCGCGCGGCCAACGCCGTGCCGCCCGCTAGAGCCACCGCCACGTGGCCTGCTGCGGTGTTCGCGCGGAAGACCAGCTTCGCCAGGTCCACCGGCGCCTGTGTGCTTGTGAGCTCCAGTGCGGAGAGGAGGTCCTCCTGCACGCCGGCCGCCAGGCGCGGCAAGTCGTCCATCGTCGCCGTCTGCGCCGCCTCCAAAGCGGCCTGTGCCATGGCGATGTGCAGGGCCGGCTCCTTGCCCACCTCGGAGCCGAAAGCCCGCTCGATCTTCCCCAGCACCCGGCCAGCCAGACGCAGTCCGTGCCGGGCCGCCTGCTCCGGTGTCCCGATCCACAGCGCCACACAACCCTGGGCAGGCACGTCCACCAACAGGCCGGCGGGGTCGACAGCCCGGAAGTTGGCGGTCCCCGGGAGGACGCTGCGGCAGATCAGACCCACGCCGTCGGCGATGCCCAGCCCCGCCCGGTCCAAAGTCAGCGTGCCCCGCACCGCCTCGTCGGTATAGTTGCGCAAGGTGAACAGAAGCTCGCCTGCGGCATAGGACCCGTAGCGCTCGACGATCAGCCCGCCGTCGGCCTTTGCATACGGCACCGGCTCCCATCCGGCCTCGGACAGCTCCTCGATCGCGGCCACGTACTGGCGATATAGCCCCCGGTAGTCCTCGAGATTCTGCGCCGCCATCTGCACGCAGTACACCGCCGGATAGATGGCGTAGGCCAAGCAGCGGTCCAGGTGGCGATGGACGTTTTCCGCCTCCGCATCACCGTAGCCGCCGGCCTTGCCCCAGGCGTGCCAGTGGCGCCAGATCTTGTGGTAGGCCGTGGCCCGCAGGTAGCGGTCCAGCCGACCGGGATGCGGCACGTCCCAATCGAACTCCGTCATCGGCACATCCACATAGGGCATGGTGAAGAACTGTTCGTAGCAGTTGGAGTTGCCGTAGGTGGCGATCTTGTGCTCCTGTGTCAGCGGCCACCAGCACTTGTGGTGGAAGTCCCAGATCGTGTTGAGCATCGCCGGCGCCAACGTCTCCTTGCCGAACGTCAGCGGCTGTAGCGTGGTCTTGAAGTGCTCGCGCCGGTAGTTGAGCTCCGACCGGTTCGCCATGTAGCCCTCGATGGCGTCGGCGGTGAAGGTCGCGCCCCACGGCGCATATTCCGGCCTGGCCGCCCATTTCTCTGCGGTCTCGGTGGACTTGCGCGCCAGGACCTCGGAGACCTCGGGGTCTTCGTTGACGCGGAAGTTCAGGCCCCAGCCCGCCTTGTCCGTATGGTTGTAGCCCTCATGCGGCCGCCAGTAGCGGGTGTCGCCGATGTAGCTGATCTTGCCGCCGCGGCCGTAGACGATCTTCTCGATCGTCTCGGCGGTAGGGACGTAGCCCCGCGGCCTGGCCTCCTCCTCCTTGACCATCTCTCCCAGGAGCGAGACCACCGTCTCGTCCGAGGGCATCTGCGGGTCGTCGTAGGGGACCTGCCGGTAGTCGTAGCAGCCGTGGACGTGGTCCAAAAACACATAGCCCTCACCGAAGTCCGACGCATCCGGTAGGCGGTGGGTATTGGAGATCACCAGCTCGTGAGTGGCGGGATCGAACCGCTCGAGGTTGGCGTAGTTGAGGTACCCCTCGAAGGTCGGGCGCTTGACGAAGCTCTCGGGAAACAGGGCGTAGTACCGCTCCATGGCCGAGCGCATGCCCCAGGCCGGGTCGTGGCGGTAGATCACCAGTGAGAACGGCGCTCGGCCGGGATGGTGCCCCGAGTCCGGCGTGAGGCCGGAAAAGAACGTCGCCGAGAACTGCCGGCTGCTCTGGTCGTGCTGCAATATGAAGCTCCGCGGGCCCTGTGACAGCGGCAGAGCCAGGCTGAGGCCCGCCTGCTTCCCGCTCACCGCCGACCAGGGGTACACGGAACACTGTCCCGGCCCGGACTGGCAGGTATACGTCCGCAAGAGCGCCGGCCCTTCGGCGATCTGCCGCCGCTCCTCGCTGTCGTCATGCCACGTCCAGCCGGCGAGGTCCACCGGCAGCGCGAACCTGACGCCGACCGCCCGATCGCGGCCGGTGCTGTCGCGCACCTCCCCGTCCACGCGGATGCAGCTTCCGTCCGCCTGATACGTCGCGCTCAGCTCAAGTCCCCGCGCCGGCAGCGTGCCCTCGAAGCTCAGGCCCTGCTCGGTCGCCGCGAGGCCCCCCACCACCGGGTCATACACATTCCCGGAGACCTCATACAGCGCGAAGTCGTCCAGCCACAGAGTCCCGGTGGAGTTGTAGATATCACCCCGAAACGACAACACGGTGGTCTGTGGCCCCGTGGTCAGCTCCCAGCGCAGCCGGTGCCACTCACCATCGGTCTTGGGAATCGCCACCCCAACCTGCGTCTGTGGGCCCGCCAGCTTGTTGGCATCATCGCGCTCAGAGATGTACGCCCCGCAGACCCCCACGTTCTGGCGCCTGACCCAAAGCTCGGCGCGATAGGCGGTGAGCGGCTTGACGCGGACGCCTGTCTCCAGATTGCTCCTGCCCGGTTCCGGGCCCGGCACTTGGAGCCGCGCCGAGGCGGCCCCGGAGTGGAAGACCTCGGTGTCCAGACTCTGGCCGCCGGCGAAGGTCCAGCCCTCCTGGCCCTGTTCGAAGCCGGGATTGACCACCAGGTTCACCGGCTCCGGCTGGTCGGCGAAGTCCGCGAGGAAAAACCCGCCAAGACCCGTCGTCGGTACGTCCGTCTCCCCACAAGAGACCCCACTCACCTGCCCGCCGTCGGTCAGCTCCAGCCTGAGCCCATCGCCTGTCTCCAGGGAAGCCGCCGAGCACGGGAGCCCGGTGTATGCAAGGATGGCCACGAACGTAGGCGCGACCAGAAGGCAAGCCCTCATCGCAGGTCAACTCCTTCACAGCGTGGGGCAGCGTTGAGAACCGGTTCCACACCGGCCCCGGGACGGCCTGCCGGGGAGAGGCAGTCGCGAGTCGGCGAGTCCCGAGTCACGAGTCAACGGCGAACGGCGTCTACGACAACGGCGTCTACGACAACGGCCTCTACGGCAACGAAGCCGTGCCGTCGCCGTTAGCCCCACAAGGGGCGGCATACACTAGCCACGGGCGTAAGCCCGTGGATTCGGGCCCCATTCCCCCTCCTCCCTGTCG
>Ga0334883_1000587_pt1 | contig 64048 bp, 58 predicted proteins | sample GraSluR1_MG_6_FD_207230 | JGI IMG/M metagenome (GOLD analysis project Ga0334883, IMG submission 207230) | Sludge microbial communities from methane-producing bioreactor in Wageningen University, Netherlands - Granular Sludge_09_05-R1 | ecosystem: Engineered > Bioreactor > Anaerobic >... | reverse complement strand
ATTGCAAATAAGGCAGATGCGGCCAAGCTGCTCTCATTGGTCGAACGCTTTGAAGAACACGACGACGTTCAGGCAGTATACGCCAACTTTGACATACCGGACGAGATCCTTGCTGAGATCGACGGCTGAAAAGAAAGAGCATAGCGGTGTGAGAGCCCTGGGCATAGATCCGGGGCTCGGCACTATGGGATACGGAGTTGTTACACAATACGGCGACAGGCTTGTATGTGAAAGTTACGGAGTGGTAAAGACCCCATCCTCGCTCTCTCTTACAAAAAGGCTTTCTTTGCTTTACGATGGACTGAAAGAAAAAGCGGGGGAGTATCCGCCCGATATAATAGCGGTGGAAAAACTTTTTTTCGGAAGGAATATCACGACTGCTGAAATGGTTTGGCAGGCAAGGGGAGTCATCCTGCTTTTTTCTGCCCAGCTGGGTCTGGAGCCCTATGAGATAAAACCATCAGAAGTCAAGATGGCAGTCTGCGGTTACGGCGCTGCAGAGAAGGGACAGGTACAGGGCATGGTCGCAAACCTTCTCGGACTGGAGAAAAATCCCACCCCCGACGACGCAGCGGACGCATTGGCGGTCGCTATAGCAGGACTTTCTATGTCATCGTTCGACAGAAATATACTTAAGGGGTATTAAAAATGATCAATTCACTTCGAGGCAAAGTACTCTCAATAAACGACGAAAGCATCACGCTTGAGGTCTCCGGATTTGGGCTTGAGGTCTTCTCCTCAAGGTCTCTCATGTCTCAGGCCTCTCTCTCAGAGGAGCTTTTCTGTTTCGCGTACATGCAGGTAAGCGATGCCGGAATAAGCCTTTTTGGCTTTTCGGACGAACGTGAACGCATGCTTTTTCTGGAACTCCTTCAGGTCAAGACAGTAGGAGGCAAGTTGGCTGTGACTCTTCTGCGGCATCTTGATGCAGACCAGATCCTGCAAGCTATCGTATCCGGAAGCAGCTCGATGCTTACGGTCCCCGGTCTGGGTGCAAAGAGGGCAGAACGCATATGCTTCGAACTGAAAAATAAGATTTCAAAAAAATTCAGTGACATCAAAAATTTCGGCGAACAGGAACAAAAAGGTCACGTATCAGACAGTTTTGTTATGGAAGCCCTCACAGGGCTTGGCTTCTCGCAGGGAGAAGCAGTACGCGCGATATCAAGGTCCAGGGCCGAGGCCGGAAACGAAGCTTCATGGACAGAAGAAGCTCTCCTTAAAGCATCGCTGAGCCTGCTCCGCAGGAACTGAAAGAAAAATGATGAGGGTAAATTATGATCGATAACAACGACAAACTCATAGAAAAAATTAAAAACGATAAAGAGGATGAAGTCTTTACGCTGCGCCCTCAGGCACTTGATGAATTTATCGGACAGAGCGGACTTAAGGATAAACTGACGATCTTCATGACAGCATCGCTTCAGAGATGCGAGCCGCTTGACCACACGCTTTTTTACGGGCCCCCCGGTCTTGGCAAGACGACTCTGGCCGGAATAATAGCAAAAGAAATGAAAGGAAACCTGCGCGTGACAACAGGACCTGCTCTTGAAAGGGCAGGAGACCTGGCTGCTATACTCTCAAATATCCAGCCCAACGATGTCCTCTTTATTGACGAGATACACAGGATGTCTGCTCACATCGAGGAGATCCTTTATCCCGCAATGGAAGATTTTTCCCTTTCTATAATTGTTGGAAAAGGACCGCTTGCAAGAAGCATAAGACTCTCTCTTCCTAAATTTACGCTGATCGGAGCAACGACAAGGCTTGGACTCCTTACATCACCCTTAAGGGCAAGATTCGGCATAGTTGAACAGCTGCACCTTTATTCTCCAGAGGAGCTGACTGCTATTGTAAAACGAGGAGCGGAAGTTCTTGGTGTAAATGTTTCGGATGAGGCAGCTGTGGAAATTGGACTTCGTTCACGGGGAACTCCACGTGTTGCCCTTAGGCTCCTTAAAAGGGTAAGAGACGTCGCTGAAGTCAAGAAAGTGGAAATCGTAGAAAGGGAGCTTTCCAAATTTGCACTGGACATGCTTGGCGTTGATTCAGAAGGACTTGACGAAGGCGACAGAAAATTCCTTATGGCGCTGGTCGAACTTTTCGACGGAGGCCCCGTGGGCCTTTCAACGCTTGCCGCCGCACTGAACGAAGATACCCAGACGATAGAAGATATATATGAACCTTACCTTATACAGAAGGGACTGCTTGAGAGGACCCCGAGAGGCAGGAAGGCTACGCGGAACACATGGGATTACCTTGGAATACCCGTTTCACCGCATTTTGTACAGTATCAGCAGATGCAGCTGTTGTCAGAGGAAGATATGGAATGCAACAAATAGGCAAAATACTTCTTGCGGCAGGACTTGTCATAACTTTCGCAGGATTTGTCCTGTTGCTGGCAAGCCGTTTTAACCTGCCTTTCGGAAGCCTTCCCGGAGATATAACTTATCAGAAGAAAAACCTTACTGTATTTGCCCCATTCGGCACAATGCTCTTGATAAGTGTAATAATCACTATAATCTTAAACATCTTTTCAAGGTGGAAGCATTGAAAAAACTGCCCTTTTTTTTCATTCTTTTATTTTCTCTTTTTTTTCTTCCTTCTGAGGCATATCCTGTGATAAAAGAAGTATCTGTCCTCCTGGAGCAGGGTACTTCAAGCGGATCACTTTCCGGGACAGGGATAAAATTCACTGACCCTGACGGGAAAGAGGCCGTCCTTTCCGGAACTGTGACCATCCAAAAAAGAGGAAACAGAGAAATATCTGCAGGAAACAAAATTTTCAGGACACCATTAAAAGCAGTCTCTGATTCCCCTATGAAGTACAACGGAAGAGCTTATCGCGGCTGCTTTGTATTTAAAAATTCGTCCAATGGATTAAAGGTCTCCAACCTTGTTGACCTTGAACAATACCTCAGAGGCGTCATTAAGGCCGAAATGAACCCAAAGTGGAATACGGAAGCGGTCAAGGCTCAATGTATCCTTGCAAGGACCTTCGCAGTACGTGCAGGAGGCAAACATGGAGAAGATGACCTCTGTGACGGATATCACTGTCAGGTCTATAAAGGAATATCAGGTGAGGAGAGGACAGCAGACAGGGCAATAGAAGAAACTTCCGGCCTTATTCTCAGATGGAAGGGAAGCCCTGCAAGTGTTTATTACCACTCTGACAGCGGAGGGATGGTCACTTCTTCAGGCAACGTATGGGGCGGGGATATCCCTTATCTCAAACCAAAGGCGGAGCCATTTGCCTATTCCGGTCCCAACAGCCTCTGGGAGACAGTTGTTCCCATGTCGTTTATCAACTCAAGGCTCACAGCTAACGGCATAAATATTGGAGCTGTAAGTAGTATAACCCCCCTTAAACGGGATGAATCAGGAAGGATCCTCAGAATTGAGATCAAAGGCACCGGAGGTTCCAAGGTAATTTCGGGACATACATTCAGGACGCTTGTTGGTGCCGGCAAAGTAAAAAGCACTCTGTTCGAGTTTGGGTCCCGTTCACCATACATTAACGAAGAACGTGGATCGTTGCCTGTTTACACGATGTCGAACAAATCAATTACAAAATCTCCGGCAGCTACCTTACCCGAAAAGATCGACCTGTCTGAAATGCCCGAAGATAAGGAAGAGAAGCTGATCTGGCTCACCAAGAAAAGGGTCTTTACTACGCTTGAGCTGATGGAGATCCTCTCTAAGCCGAATGATTACGATCTGTTCATAGAAAAAGGTATAGCCAGAGCAGAGGGGCGACTTCCAATGCCCGAACAGCGCTCTGAGGCGACTGATGAGGATATAGTTGGGACTACAGTGATACCGGATATAAGATACTCACCGAATCTTTCAATGGCTTCTGCCAACGGTCAAAGCGTAACGATCTTCGGAAGGGGTTCCGGGCACGGGGTCGGAATGTCCCAGTGGGGAGCAAAAACTATGGCCGAAAGAGGCTGGAACTTCAGACAGATACTCGAATATTATTTCCCCGGAACAACAATAGGACAGTGAGGAAGGATATTTTGGATATTATCAGACCGGATTTCTCTAAGACTTCGACATATGATTACCATCTTCCCAAAGAACTAATCGCACAGGATCCTGTGGAACCGAGAGATTCATCCAGATTGCTGGTCCTCCATAAAGATTCCGGAGAAAGAGAGCACAAAATATTCAGGAATTTAAAAGATCACCTGAAAAAAGGTGACCTGCTTGTCCTTAACGACACAAGGGTGCTTCCGGCACGTGTTCCGGGGATCAAAAAAAATGGCAATGCTGAAGTGGAGATCTTTTTCCTCTCCCCGGCTGCTGAACCTAATAAGTGGACAGCTCTGGTAAGACCGGGGAGAAAGCTTAAAGAGGGAGCGCCTGTACTGCTGGGAGATGATGTGGAGATCGTAGTCGGGGAAAGGCTTGAGGACGGGGTAAGGAATATTTATTTCGCTCCCCATGCAGATCCTTTTGCGATCATACACAAATACGGAACGACGCCCCTGCCACATTACATAACCGATTCTCATGCAGAGCCTGAGCGCTACCAGACTGTATATTCCAGAATGGAAAAGGAAAATTCCGTCGCTTCGCCCACAGCAGGGCTTCATTTTACTGAGGAACTCCTGAAAGAGATAAGGGTAATGGGCGTGGAAGAGGCTTTCGTAACGCTGCAGGTCGGATTGGGCACTTTCCGCCCGGTTAAAACAGAAAACTTATCTGAACATATAATGCACAGCGAACTTTGTGAGGTCTCAGATATTACTGCCCGAAAGATCGCAGAGACAAAAATTGGCGGAGGGCGTGTTATCGCGGTTGGGACCACTGTCGTAAGGACGCTTGAATCCTTTGCCATGCACTACGGGGAAGTCAGGTCCGGGATGTTGGACACAAGACTTTTCATCACACCCGGTTTCAACTTCAGGGTCATAGATGCCCTGATAACCAACTACCATTTGCCTAAAAGCACGCTGCTCATGCTTGTCTCAGCTTTCGGCGGATACGAAAGGATAATGGAGGCGTACAAAGAGGCTGTGGATCTTAAGTACCGCTTTTTCTCGTTCGGAGACTCCATGTTCATCTGCTGAAAAGTTATAAGGACCTGCCGGTACATTATTTCGGCGGGAGTCAATTGCAAATCTGTTGGAAATCAATGGGGGATCAATAGTTAAATCAAAAAAATAGGGACAGGGATCAAATAGTAAATATTGGGTATATATATGTATAAAAAATAATGAGTCGAGCATATCTCAGGCCCAACTCATTATTTTTATATAATTTAACAGTTTTTTATTATGCTACGCGTTCAGCCAGTTTGTACACTTCGAGCACTGAGGTGCTCCCTGCATGATAGGCAAGTGTTGTCGGAGTCTCTCCGTCGAGGACAAGGAAATCTGCCTGTTTCCCGGGTTCAAGGCTTCCTACCTTATGCTGCCTGTTTACCGCGTATGCCGCATTCAGTGTTGATGCAGCAAGGGCTTCCTCTATCGTCATGTTCATGTTCATCACGCCCAGACCAAATATGAACGGCACCGACTCACAGAAGCAGGATCCGGGGTTGCAGTCTGTTGCAAGTGCGACAGGAACATCCCAGTCGATCATCTCCCTGCCCCTGGCGTAAGGTTTTTTCAAGCTGTAGGCAGTTGCAGGAAGAAGCACTGCAATAGATCCGGCTCTTCCCATAGCACGGAGATTCTCTTCGCTGGCAGCCAGCAGATGTTCAGCCGACCTTACTCCAAGTTCTGCGGCAAGTCCGGCTCCACCGAGGTCATGGACTTCATCGGCGTGTATCTTCATTTCAAAACCCAGAGCCTTTGCCGCTTTGAGTATCTTCCTGCTCTGGTCTACCGAAAAAACGCCCTCTTCACAGAATATGTCGCAGAATTCAGCTATTCCCTGAGTTTTTACCTTTGGCAGCATCTCGTTGATTACCAGATCAACGAAATCATCCGGTCTCTGTTTGTATTCAGTGGGGACAGCATGTGCGCCCATAAATGTCGGGATAACATCAAGCGGGGTCTCCCTTGATATCCTGCTAATTACCGAGAGCATCTTCAATTCCAGTTCCAGGTCAAGTCCGTATCCGCTCTTTATCTCTACCGTTGTCGTTCCCTTTGCAAGGGCAGACATGGCAAGTTTTTTTGTGCTGAGGAATAGCTCTTCTTCTGTAACCGACTTCACTGCTTTTACAGATGAGAGAATGCCGCCTCCACGCTTGAGTATCTCAAGGTAGGGGAGTCCGTCCAGCCTCATCTTGAACTCGTCCTCGCGCCTCTTTGCGAAACAGAGATGTGTGTGAGGATCTACGAATCCGGGTATCACACAAGCTCCTTCCATATCTCTCTCTTCATTGACCAAAGAGGTGGAAGAGAGTCCATTGAGTACTTCGTTTTCCTCTCCTATGGCCTCTATCAGGCCGTTGACAGCAAGAATAGCTCCTCGTCCATACTCCTTAATCTTTCCCTGCTCTTTGCCCCTCAGAGGGCATCCTGGGTCAAGCGGGGTGAATATCCTTGCGTTCCTGTATAGTTTTACCGTCATTCCGCCCTCTCTCCCATCAGTTCAAGAAGCTGAAGCTCCAGCACCTGTGCGGGATCGAAGTCGTTGATCTGCATGTAGTATGCAGCGCTCTCAAGAATGGCGTTTACGGGTATCATTCCGTATACCTCTGTCTCAATGACCTGTACGCCCCATCTTCTGGCTTCCATCCTTATCATTTCCAGCACCCTGTATAGTGAGTTCTTCTCGTAGTCTACAAGGTTCATGCTGACCTGGGTGATGCCGCGTTCCTCAAGTGCAAGTCCTATGCCCTTTACGTGACAGAAACCGCCGGATGAGGCCCTTACTGTGTTTGCGATCTTCTTGGCAACATCGAGGTCAGCTGTATCCAGATTTACGTTGAACGCAACAAGGAATTTACGGGCTCCGATGACGGTGGCTCCCGCAGTGGCGTGGAGTCCGGGGCCTCCTACATCAGGCATTCTTTCTTCTTTTGTCTTTGCCTCTTCCTTAAGGACTTCATACTGTCCCTTGCGGATGACCTCCAGACGTTTTCTTTCCGGCCGTTTGGCCGCATCTTCATAAAAGTAGACAGGGATCCCGCATTCTTTGAAATAACGCTCCCCGAAATCGTGAGCTAGCTTTATGCAATCTTCCATTGATATACCCTTTATAGGAGTAAAGGGTACAACATCAATTGCTCCTATCCTTGGATGTCCTCCCTGGTGGGAGTTCATGTCAATATTTTCAAGCGCAGTCTTTGCGGCTTCTATCAGGGCATCCTGAATTGGCACAGGAGCTCCGACAAGGCTTATGACCAGTCTGTTGTGGTCTTCGTCAGCGCGGTGGTCAAGAAGGTATACCCCTCTTTTATCCTTAAAACAATCAACTATTTTTTCAATAACTTCCGGGCGCCTTCCTTCACTGAAGTTCGGCACACATTCGATCAATTGCATTGCCATACTCATTCCTCCCTGTATTTGATAAAGCTCTAAATTTTACTTCAGTTCGCCGATCTCTTTCTCGACTGCATCAATTATAGTTCCATCAGTCACCAGTTCAAGAGATTTTAGCATAAGTGGCTGCATATACTGGTCCTTCGCGTAGAACGGAACTTCCCTACGAAAAGCCTTATAAGCGGCAGATGTACCACGTCCCGGTTTAAGGGGAGCTCTGAAATCGATGCCCTGTGCAGCGTTCAGCATTTCTATTGAGATCACGCGTTTAGTGTTGTTCAATATGGTGAGTGCTTTTCTTGAACTGTAGCCGCCCATTGAAACATGGTCCTCCTGGCCTGCTGAGGTGGGGATGGAGTCTACACATGAAGGATGTGCGAGGACCTTGTTCTCGGAAACTATTGCGGCAGCAGTGTACTGAGGGATCATGAATCCGCTGTTGACGCCGCTCTCCGCAACAAGGAAGGGCGGAAGATCTGAGAGCTTATGGTCTACCAGCCTTGCCACACGTCTCTCTGAGATGTCTGCTATCTCAGCTACAGCAATACCGAAGAAATCCATTGCCATGGCTATGGGCTGACCGTGGAAATTGCCTCCGCTTATCGCCTCTCCGTCCTCATGGAAAATGATCGGGTTATCGGTCACTGAATTTATCTCAATGTTTAATACGGTCTCAACATACGAAAGAGCATCCCTGCTTGCACCATGGACCTGGGGGAGACAGCGCAGAGAGTAAGCGTCCTGCACTCTGTCTTTTTTGTATGTTTCGATTATTTCGCTGCCTTCGATAAGTCTTCTCATGTTCTCGGCAACGATGCTCTGTCCCACCTGTGGGCGCAGATCGTGGGTACGCCTGTCAAAGGCGTATGGGACAGCGTGAAGGGCTTCGGCTGAGAGAGCTGAAGCAATGTCAGCATTCTTCACCAGTCTCTTTGCATCATAGAGACAAAGGGTCCCTATCCCTGTCATTACCGTAGTGCCGTTGTTAAGGGCAAGCCCTTCTTTAGGCATAAGGTCGACCGGTTTGAGTCCGTTCATGCTGAGGGCTTCGAGGGTCGGCATTTTTTTGCCTTTATAAACGACGTCTCCAAGACCTATCAGTGTTATGGCAAGATGTGAAAGGGGGCAAAGGTCGCCGCTTGCCCCTACAGATCCCTGACGCGGGATCACCGGGTGGATACCGAGGTTAAGGTAGTTGACAAGCTGGGTCAGTGTCTGAAGGCTGATGCCTGAATATCCCCTTGTAAGGGTGTTGATCCTGAGAAGCATTATCGCCCTGACATAGTCTTCCGGCAGTGCCTCTCCAAAACCGCAGGCGTGGCTCATAAGGAGATTTTCCTGTAGCTGGCGGCTTTGATCTCGCGGTATGACCACTGAAGCGAGGTCTCCGAATCCTGTTGTGACTCCGTAAACGACGCGCCCTTCGTTGACCCATTCATTGACAGAATCGGCGCATTCTGAAATCAGCCTTTCTGCTCCTGGATCAAGCTCTACCTTGTATCCATTTCGTGCAACGTTTACAATATCGCTGATAGTAAGAGATTTGCCGTCCAGAACTACTGAATTTGAGCTCATTAAAAAATCCCCCTTTTTAGTTTTTGATGCGAATGTCCCGGTTCTGCGGTGCTATAATCATGATATTAGGATGAAACATTTTACTGTTAGATATTTATCATATTTCACAGCTTTAATACTTTCCATTCCTAAACCTTTGCGTTACAATAAGTATAATCAGATATTTTTCTTAGTCAAGGAAAATATCTGCCAAAATAGAAATCACTACGAATGGAGTTGACCATGCATGTTTGATCCAAAGACAGGAAAAAGTATCGAGATCACACTGGACTTTCCGGAGGGACTCCCGCCAAAAGCGGAATTCGAACCGGGGATCAGAAGAGCTCCAAACAGGGGACAGGTTCTGAACGATAAAGAGACTGTACTGGCTCTTAAAAATGCCCTTCGTTACATACCCGAAAAATACCATAAAGAGATCGCTCCGGAATTCCTGCAGGAATACCGCGAGCACGGACGCATATACGGTTATCGTTTCAGGCCTCAGGGACGCCTCTACGGCAAACCTATCGACGAATACATGGGCAAATGTACAGAGGCTAAAGCTTTCCAGGTAATGATAGACAACAACCTGGACTTTGAAGTAGCTCTCTATCCTTATGAACTTGTAACATACGGAGAAACAGGGCAGGTTTGCCAGAACTGGATGCAGTACAGGCTAATAAAAAAATATCTTGAAATACTTACCCCCGATCAGACCCTTGTGGTTCAGTCAGGGCACCCTCTTGGCCTCTTCCGCTCTGACCCATCGGCTCCCAGGGTGATATTGACGAACGGACTTATGATAGGCATGTTCGACAACCCGAAGGATTTTACAAGGGCGGCTGCTCTCGGAGTTGCAAATTACGGACAGATGACGGCAGGCGGATGGATGTACATAGGTCCGCAGGGAATAGTTCACGGCACATACAATACGCTGCTCAACGCCGGCAGGAGCAAGTTTCATCTTCCTGAGGGCAAGGGACTTGCAGGACACCTTTTCGTCTCATCGGGACTGGGCGGAATGAGCGGAGCGCAGCCTAAAGCGGCAGAGATAGCAGGAGCTGCTTCTATAGTCGCCGAGGTAGATCCTTCCCGCATAGAGACAAGACACAGCCAGGGATGGGTCAGCAGGAGAACAAAGGATCTTCCGGAGGCCTTCAAATGGGCAAAGGAAGCGATGGATGAAGGCAAACCTCTTTCTATAGCCTACGAGGGTAATATCGTAGACCTTCTGCAGTATGCACTTGACAATAATATAAATATTGAACTTCTCTCTGACCAGACATCGTGCCACGCAGTATACGACGGCGGATACTGCCCCCAGGGCATTTCGTTCGAAGAGAGGACAAGGCTGCTGACAGAGGACAAGGAAGAGTTCTGCAAACTTGTCGACCAGACTCTCAGAAAGCATTATGAGCTGATAAAGTCACTCACAGAGAAAGGCACATATTTCTTCGACTACGGAAACTCCTTCATGAGGGCTGTATTTGACGCCGGCGTGACTGAAATAGCCAAAAACGGTGTCGACACATACGAGGGTTTCATATTCCCCTCATACGTAGAAGACATAATGGGTCCGCTCCTTTTTGACTACGGCTACGGCCCCTTCCGTTGGTGCTGCCTCAGCCGAGATCCTGAAGACCTGAGAAAGACAGACAGAGCTGCTATGGACTGCATCGATCCCAGCCGCAGGTTCCAGGATCACGACAACTGGGCATGGATCAGGGATGCGGAAAAGAATAAGCTGGTAGTCGGAACGCAGTGCAGGATACTGTATCAGGACGAAGAGGGCAGGGTGCGCATCGCACTCAAGTTCAACGAGATGGTCCGCACAGGAGAGATAGGGCCTGTAATGCTGGGAAGGGACCACCACGACGTTTCCGGAACAGATTCGCCCTACCGTGAAACTTCCAACATAAAAGACGGAAGCAACATCATGGGAGAGATGGCCATACACTGCTTTGCGGGAAACTGCGCAAGAGGAATGAGCATGGTCGCACTGCACAACGGCGGAGGCGTCGGGACAGGCAAATCAATAAACGGCGGTTTTGGCCTTGTGCTTGACGGTAGCGAGAGGGTAGACAGTATAATCAAAGCCTCTCTGAGCTGGGATGTTATCAGCGGAGTTGCCAGACGCGCATGGGCAAGGAACGAAAACGCGCTTTCAACAGTCGGGGAGTTCAACCGCAAGAGAAGCGACGGACACATCACCGTTCCGTTTATAGCTGACGATGATTATCTGACAAAACTTGTAAAAGGATAGAGGGGGGATCTCTATGAAATTTGAAAGAATGGAAATACGCGCGTTTCTTGACGAGCTTGCCTCCGATTCACCTGCACCCGGAGGCGGAAGTGTAGCAGCCCTTTGCGCCTCTCTTGGTTCAGCACTTGTTTCAATGGTGGCAAACCTTACAATAGGCAAGGAAAAATACAAAGAGAACTGGCAGCTGATGGAGGATGTCGTCAGCAAAAGCGAATCCCTGAGATTTAAGTTCGTAGAACTGATGAACAGGGACACCGAATCCTTCAATACTTTTATGGCAGCAATGAAAATGCCAAAGGCCACAGAGGAAGAGAAGTGTATCCGCAAAAAAGCCATGGGAGAAGCCTCAAAACTTGCAACAGAGGTCCCTCTTCTTACCCTGGAAGCATGTGTAGAAATGACTGAGCTGGCTTATCTGGCAGCAAAAAACGGAAACACCAATACGATAAGCGATGCAGGAAGCGCTGCACTTCTGGGAGAAGCGGCCGGAAAAGCTGCAGCTTACAATGTAAAGATAAATCTTCCCGGCGTAACTGACGAAACTTTTGCAGCGGACTTCAAAGCCCGTATGACAGAGGCTCTTCAGCAGCTAAGCATAAACGCAGAGAAGGCAACAGCGATACTTGACAAAGCACTGCAATAATTTTCACCGGGAACAACTAATAATTAAAGGGCTGGCCGGACAAGACCGGGCAGCCCTTTTCTTTTTCAGAACAAAATATTATGTACTGCCTCCGGATCACTTATCGGTTGATAAATATCAACCCTGAAATGCAGAGGATCATTCCGATGATGTTGTTCATGCTAAGGTTTTCCCTGTAAAAGAAAACTCCTATCAGTACCAGTGCGACAGCAAGGCAAATATTGGCTACCAGCGATCCAATACTGATGTTCCAGCCGACTTTGTACATCATTATAAATCCAAGCTCAAGACAGACTATAGCTGCACCAAGCACTATGCTGTTCCATTTTATCCCTCTTACGTCAATGGAAATATCCTTGACGTTGCCGGTGTAGAGGTAGAGGCCCAGGCAGATCGATGCTGCTACCAGGTATGTTACAAGGAGCGAAAAATATGGGTCAGCTCCGCCTGATAATGATTTTGAACAGACGTGATACAGAACATTTGAAAAAACTATAAATCCTATGGGCCAATAGTAGTTCAGCATTTCTTTCTTATCCTCCCCGGAAGATCCATTTCATTCGCAGACCGGTCAGAAAGTTTTGGGCTCTCCGGCCGGGACCAGGATATCATAGATCAGATGCTGCCATTAAATCAACCGGCAAAAAATCTGTGTCTTTCAAAAAAATTCACGCAGTGTCACAAAAACCGGCAGGCTGGAGAATGGTTGATCTCTGCATTTATCCCGCCTGCCGCCTACCGTTCTATGATGTTAATTAAGAAAAACTACTCAGCGTCAGTAAAATCTATAAGGGTGAGCCAGAGCATGTCCCCGCTCTTTTCCAGTTTTTTCCTGATCGATTCGTCAATGTCGCTGTCTATCTCAAGCGCACCTAGGGCAAGACCGCTGTTGTCCTTTCTTCCAAGGGCAAAATTAGCAATGTTGATCTTAGCTTCGCCAAGTATATTTCCGATCTTTCCTATTACTCCGGGCCTGTCGTGATTCTGGAAAAGTATGAGCTTACCGTTGGGAACAAAGTCGAGCCAATATTCGTTTACCTTTACGATACGCATACGGCCCTCTTCAGTGATAGTACCTATAAGCGACACTTTGCATTTCTCGGCATCCAGGATTATCTCAACAGTGTTTTTATATGTTTTGGGATCTCCGATGCTCTCTTCCACTGTCAGACCGCTGTCCTTGGCAAGCAGGGGAGCAAGCATGTATGAAACTTCCGGACCCCGGCTGACCTCAAAAAGGCCTTTTAGTACAGCTATGCTGTAAGCACAAAGCCTGTTTGGCATTGGTTCATCCTCGCTGAACATGTCCCCGCGAAGCATAATGTGGCAGCTATGGACAGCTCCGCACTCTGTTTCCGCAAGTTTTGCCCCCAGTATTCCCATTTTCCTTGAAAGCTGCAGAAATGCCTTCTGTGCCTTGTTGAGTTTCTGCTCCAGAAAGGGGAGATTGACGGCATGTTCATATGGTTCTCCCCGCAGTGCCGCTATCATGTTCTCTGCAGCGATCTTTGCCACCTCTGTCTGGGCCTCTTCAGTACTGGCTCCAAGGTGTGGGGTTATAACGATCCTGTCCTCAATGTCTTTGGCTAGAAAAGGGTGGCCTTCACACAGAGGTTCCGCAGTATAGACATCAAATGCTATCCCTGAAAGCCTTCCGTCCCTTACCGCATCAGCTGCAGCCTTTTCGTCCACTATGCCGCCTCTTGCACAGTTGATAAGATACGCTCCCTTTTTAAATGCCTTCAGCATTTTTTCATCGATAAGATTTGTAGTGTCAGATGTCAGCGGCATGTGAAGGGTAACTACGTCAGCAACGGAAAGCGCGTCGGCAAGGTCTTCCCTCATTGGTATGCCGAGTGATTCGGCCTTTTTCTTGGGAGTGTAAGGATCGTATGCCATCACGTCCATTCCAAAAGCACGGCAGCGTTGGGCAACTGCAGCTCCTATCCTTCCAAGCCCAAGAACGAGTACCTTCTTTCCGCTGAGCTGATGGCCTGAGAATCTTTTTCTGTCCCATTCACCGCTCTTGAGTGAGCCGAATGCCTGGGGGACCATTCTTACGAGACCAAGCATCAGAGCCATTGTCAACTCTGCTGCCGCAAGAGTGTTTCCGGTAGGTGCATTTATTACCACGACTCCCTTGCGGCTCGCAACAGGGACATTGACATTGTCGACGCCGACACCTGCACGGGCAACTACCTTTAATTTTACAGCAGCGTTAAGGGCTTCCTCGTCCATCTTTGTACCGCTTCTGGTTAGGACTGCATCCATTTCGGGCAGTTTTTTAAGCAGGTTTTCGCGTGACATTCCAACTTCTTCTATAAGTTCAATGTCAGGGGCATCCCTGAGTATCTGAAGTCCGGCCTCGCCAACTGTCTCGGCCACCAGTACCTTCCATTTTTTATTTTCAGCCATCGCCATCAGTCCTCCCTGTTCCATACATTCCAGGCTTCTGCCAGGAAGTCTTTTTTCATGGCTTTAGCCATATCGGCGGCCGCGTAGAGCGAACCAAGAATGATGCAAAGTTCGGGCCATCCCCAATTGTTATAATGTGCGGCCCTGATAAGTTCTCCTTTAAGTTTTCCCTGTCCGCCCGCTGTTTCTATTCCCATCGCGCGAAGTTTTTTGCGAACTGCTTCTGTATCGCCTACGGGATATCTGAAGGCTGTAACTCCCGGTGAGCGCGCCTCCGGACTCTTGACCAACAGATCGAATCCCATTGCTTCAAGTCCGGCCGCCAGTGCATCTGCGTACTTCTTTCTGGATTTGAACCAGGACTCTGTTCCAACTTCCAAAATCTCATTAAGTGCCTCATCAAGGGCATAGTAGAGGGACACCGGAGGAGTAAAGGGGTTTGCGGGGGATTTCGCCTCCAGGTCTTTTCTGTGGAGTTTCAGGTCATAGCTGTAACTGGGACATGTTTTTCCTTCAAGCGCATTCCATGCTTTTTCAGAAAGCCATACGAGGCCGAGTCCCGGAGGTGTCAGCAGCCCTTTTTGAGAAGCAGTGCCTATCGCATCGATACCCCATTCCTGCGGAAAACATTCCATTGCCCCGACGGAACTGACCCCGTCTACCAATATGAGAGGGCGATCTTTTTCGGGAATTGCCGCTATTATTTCTTTGATGGGATTGACAACTCCTGTTGATGTTTCATTTTGGGTTATCATCATAACCTTACAGTCGGGATTGTTTTTAACTGCTTCCGCTGCGATCGCCGGTGTCACAGCGTCGCCGAACTGAACATCGATATTGATGCCTTCAGCACCTGTTCTAAGTGCAATCTCACGAAATCTGTTGCCAAAAACGCCGCATGAGATAGAAATAAATTTGTCGCCCTTTTCAAGAAAATTGACCGCCATGCATTCAAGGGCTCCCGTCCCGGAAGAGGGAAGTATTATTACCGGTCCTTCGCTTTTTAACAGTTCCCGGAGTTTGTTTTCGATCCCGGTAAAGAGCTCTGAAAAAGCAGGGCACCTGTGTCCTATAAGCGGACGTGCACCAGCCCTCAGTACTTCTGCCGGCAGTTCCACCGGGCCTGGGGTAAGCAGATATTTCGTGTTCATTCATTTTTCCTCCTTATTTTGATGATCAAAATTTTTTAAATACAAAAGGGACCGGAAGAAATTCCTCCGGTCCCTGAAACGCCTTGATGTTCTAGAAAATTTAGTTATTTTCTCTATTCATCGGGTACACGTTTCGGGACCGGCAATGACAACCAGAGCCGCCGCATGAGGAAGAAACGCCGGAAGAGAGAAAAGATGACGATATGCCGTTAAAAACAAGATATGCTGGTCTCCTCATTCAAAGCGCTCCTTTCCTGTGTCCCCGTTGAATGGTTAACATATATACTCTCCTTTTAGTTAAATGTCAAGCATTTTTTAAAACGTTGTTAAACGCAAAGGCGGGGAATTTGCTTGCTTCACATCGCGGAGAATTGCGGCCAAAGGCTGCGGAGGTTCAAATTAACCATAGTGCTCGAACCATTTCGAATGCGCTTTGAGATCGGGGACGACGAATAAAGGATATAGATCAAAAACGATAGTAAACAGAGGGGAGAACTATATAAAAGGATTTTATTCACCGCCTGACAGAGTCAGGCAAATTCTCCGCGGCATGCCCAATGCCGCAATTCTCCAGAGTCCCCAGGACGCGAATTCCCCGATCCTGCCCCTGGGTTCTAACGATCGCTCAGCTATTGCTCAGCCACTGCTCAGCTATTGCTCAGCGATATCTTTCAGGCAACTTCGCTATTTATCCTTACCGCCATTAAAGGTATAATTCCTACGTGTGTACTTTCAAACATTGGACCATTGGACAAGCCGTGGAGAGTTAGGAGAGAATTTTTTGACGAACAGGACAAGAGACCTGATACCATCTGTAACAGCCCTGATACTTTTCTGTTTCCTTTGCTTTGTTATGCCGGCCATATATCCTGATATGTTCGCTTACTCATCAAAAAAGATCGAAGTCACTATAACCGGGGGGATGTCTGCAGGACAGGCCGCAAGGGCGCTGAAAGAGGCCGGCGTGGTCAAAGATGCCAATAAGCTTATCAAATGGATGATCAAGCTTGAGATCGACAGGACTCTCAGGCCCGGAACATACCTTATTGCCCCCGGTGATGAGATAACTGTGGCAAACCAACTTAAGGCAGCCAGGCCTGTAACTCATAACGTAACGATAATACCCGGAACAAGGTACAGTACGATCAACTCCGCACTGAGACTTCCCGAAGGTGATGACAGGCTTTTAAAGGCCCTCTCTGAAAATAATAATTTCCCCGCTGAGCTTCATGAGCTGCTGCCGGATGATCCAAGGGACAGGATAGTCTTCTTACTTCCTGAAACTTATTCCCTGGCTCCGGGCAACAGTGTCGGAGAACAGACAGTACAGAGAGCTTCAAGGTTATGGATGGAAAGGGTGGGGAAGTTCCTCCCGGACAACGCGGACAAGAAATTCACTTCTCAGAGAGGGATACTCGCTTCCATAGTCGAGGGCGAGGCAAAGATAAAGGAAGAGCGTCCCATTCTTGCCGGTATCTTTTTAAACAGGATAGAAAAATGGATGCCCCTCCAGTCATGCGCCACCGTTATCTATTGCTGGGACGAACTGGGAATAAAAAAGAAGAGCCTTACATACAAAGACTTGGAGATCGATTCTCCCTACAACACCTATAGAAACAGCGGACTTCCCCCGGGACCGATATCCGTTCCTTCGGAAGATTCATGGATAAGCGCGCTTCAGCCCGCTAAGACAGACTACCTTTTTTTCTTTGCAACTTCAAAAGGAAGCCACATATTCAGCAAAACATACGAGGAACATCTTAGAAAACAGCGGGAGAGGACCGAGTGAAGCCTCAACTGAGCGTTATCTCGCTTAAGGTCCCGCAAAAGGATATATACTATATCAGTTGGACTATAGACGCATGCGAAGGCATAGGACTCCTGAGGACAGACGACCCTAAAAAAGGAGAAGTAACGGTCTTCACCCCTTCAGAACTTTTAGGAGACATGCTGGGATGTATAGAAGGCCTTAAGGATGAGGGGCTGGAGATAAATATAGTCAATATAAGCTGACCGACAGGAGAGAGAAAATGCAGGAAAAGCAAATTGAAATGATCAGGCAGAAGCTTGCCGAAACACATAAAAAAGGTGCAGTGTACGCTGACGTTTTTATTCAGGCAGGAACTGCACACTCGGCACATTACGAAGACGGCAGGATAGAAGAACTCTCTTCCTCAAACACAGATGGTTCGGGAGCAAGGATCATCGCAGGAGACAAAACATTTTTTTCCCATTCACCAGGCACTTCCATATCCGGCATATCACAGATCATTTCTGAAGCTGAGACCTCTGCATTCGGTACACCGCCCCTTAATGCCGAAAAGGGCAGGGAACCCCTCCTGACGATGGAGGAACACATATCGCCTCCGGAGATCGGATATATGAAAGAGCTTGATCTTAAGATAAGAAAAAGTTCCCAATATATAAGGCAGGCAGCTTTCAGATACAGCATATCGAAGAGGAACGTCCTTATAATAAGGTCTGACGGCATCTGCGCGGAGGACACCAGGATATACTGCAGTTTTTCTGCGCAGATAATAGCAGAAAAAGACGGAACATTGCAGACAGCATCGGAGAGGCGCTGCATGGCAGTTTCGCACACTGACTTCTGGTCGGGTTCAGACCCGCAAAAAGTCGCTTTCGCGGCAGTTGAAAGAGCCCTTCTTATGCTTGAGGCAAAACCATGTCCGGCAGGAAAAATGAAGGTCCTGCTGGCGGGAGAGGCCGGCGGCACAGTTATCCATGAAGCATGCGGACATGGACTGGAAGCTGATATAGTAGAAAAGGACCATTCAATATACAGGGACAAGATCGGAGAAAAAGTAGCACACGATTCGGTGACGATGATAGATGACCCTACTATCCCGTGCCTGTATGGCTCATACAGATATGATGACGAGGGAACTCCTGCCAAAAGAAACGTTTTGATAGAAAACGGAGTATTGAAAGCTTATCTGACTGACATTCTTTCTTCAAAAGCGTCAGGCCTGCCGCTGACAGGAAACGGCCGGAGACAGTCATACAGAAATATCCCTGTGCCAAGGATGAGCAACACACTTCTTGCTCCCGGGAATTCTGACTTTGAGTCAATGCTGGCTCAGACCGAGAGCGGACTTCTTGTCAAAAAAATGGGAGGTGGGGAAGTCAACCCCACTACCGGTGATTTTGTCTTTTATGTATCCGAAGCGTATATAATTAATAAGGGCAAGATATCATACCCGGTAAAAGGTGCAATACTCACGGGCAACGGACCCGACGTACTGAAAAATATTATTTCACTGGGAAAAGACCTGTACATGGATCCCGGTGTCTGCGGAAAATCAGGACAGGGAGTACCTGTTACTGACGGACAGCCATCAATGCTGATCGAAGGGATGACAGTAGGAGGTAGTGAGGCCTGAGATGATCTTCGGAAAAAAAAGCAAGAGGGATGAAAAACCTGCTTCACGTCAGCCAAAAACAAAGGCAAAGCTTACAGGCGGCGGAGCATGGACAAGGCTTGCATACATTGTCCTTGTACTGATCTCTCTTTATCTTACCGCATCTTTTTATACCCCCTGGACCGGCACACTGGGAAAGAATATATCTTCAGCGATCCTTGAAACGGTCGGCGGTTCTTCTATAATACCCATCCTTTTTGCACTATATTTCAGCATTTCAAAGCTACTTTCAAGAAAAGTACCACACCTCATACGACAGTCTGCGGGTACCCTGCTTTTGTTTTTAACGGCATCCCTGCTCCTCGGGCTGAACACTATGACATCAGATAACACAAACTATCCGATGTGGCTTTCTCCGGGAAAATTCGGAAATTCTTTCGCTGAGCAGGCATTCTCAATGCTTGGAGCATTCGGCACATTTATAGCTGGAGCTCTTTCAATCTATATTTCTATTTTACTTTACAATATTCCTATTTTCTCTAATATAAAACTGCCCGGTTCATCCATATTCACTCTTTTCCAGAAAAAGGCGAAGGGTTCAGGAGAACATTTGTCGGAAAAAACATCCCGGGATGAGGCGATCAATATTTCTGAATATGAGGGCTCGGATTACTTCGGACCGGCCGGAGAAGATATAGATGAGCCGCCTGTTACTGTTACAGGGTTAGGCCTGCAAGGGTCAGAAGCTTCTGTATATTCCGGTGTACAGGTACAGGATCCTGAGTTCAACCTGGACCGAGATCCTTTATATGATGGGATCGAGCAGGGCGTCTTTCCTCCTCCGATAGAAATATTCGGAAATGAAGAGTCCCATGAAGGGGAGATGGACGAAGAAAAATCCATGCCCCTGGGTGACAAAATAATAAAAGCTCTCAAACAGTTCAACATTGATGCAAGGCTTGCAGAGATCCTTGTTGGTCCAACTGTTATCCAGTTCAGGATCCAGCTTGCACCGGGCATAAAGGTAAACAAAGTTGCAGTACTTTCTAATGACATAGCACTTGCCATGGCAGTGCCCAGTTTAAGGATCGAGGCTCCCATTCCGGGAAAACCCTACGTAGGCATTGAGATCCCAAACCCCAGACGCAGGGGGATACCTCTTAGGACGATCATTGAGGACCCTGCTTACCAGGAGTCTGACGCAGCACTTCCCCTGCCGTTCGGAGTCGCGGTAAACGGTGATTCTGTCATCACAGGCCTTGAGGAACTTCCTCATCTTCTTGTTGCAGGAACGACAGGCTCGGGAAAAAGTGTTTTTATCAACTCATGTATAGTCGGTCTATGTTCAATGAGGGCCCCTGATGAGCTAAGAATGATACTGGTCGACCCCAAAAGGGTCGAAATGGCAATATACGACAAGCTTCCACATCTTCTTACTCCTCCCGTCACTGACGCAAAGAAGGCTGTTCACGTGCTTGCATGGGCAATACGGGAGATGGAATCCCGCTACACAATGTTCGCAAAGGCAAGGGTAAGAAACCTTGAAAACTTCAACAAGAAGGTAATACCCAAGGATAGGCTTCCACACATAGTAATAGTGGTTGATGAACTTGCAGACCTGATGATGACGGCTCCCAAGGAAGTCGAAGAATATATATGCAGACTCGCCCAGATGGCAAGGGCTACCGGCATTCATCTGATACTGGCTACCCAGAGGCCTTCTGTAAACGTTATCACCGGCCTTATAAAAGCGAATATCCCGGCGAGGGTCGCCTTTACACTTCCCAGTTCGGTCGATTCAAGAACTATTATAGACTGTTCAGGGGCAGAAAAACTGCTCGGAAAGGGAGATATGCTCTTCCTCTCTACCAGACACCCAAAACCCATAAGGATCCAGTCACCATGGGTAGATGAACAGGTGCTTTGCGTCTGGCTCAACTACCTTGTAAATCTTTTTGGACTTCCTGATTTTATCGAAATAGACAAACAGGGGAATGGACCCTCAGGCATGGATAACTCTGCCGCATTTGACGACGACCTGCTGGAAGATGCTGTGGAAACTGTTATGTCAACAGGCATAGCGTCTGCAAGCGGCCTTCAGCGGAGGCTCAGGGTCGGTTTTTCGAGGGCATCACGACTGATAGACATGATGGAATTGATGGGCATCGTCGGTCCGGCAGACGGATCTAAGCCTCGCGAGATCCTTGTAGACGAGGATGAGGCGAGGGATATGATCACAAATGCTAAAAATGGCTACTAAAAAGGTAAGAGTGACAAGAAAAAAGAGCCGTTTACTAAACGGCTCTTTGGACTTTACCGGAACGGAGGCACTTCGTGCATATATGAAGTTTGCGTGTCTCTCCGCCGCCTACATCAATGCGTACACTCTGAAGATTTATGAGCCAACGACGCCTTGTGTGACGGTTAGAGTGGCTAACGGCATTTCCCGTCGCCGGTCCGCGACCGCAGCAATCACAGAACTTGGACATTTTTATTCCCCCCTTATACCTTGGAACATCCAACCTGTGCATTGTATCATAGGATATTAAAATCTTGCAACTAAAAGTATTGGAGGAAAATAGATGAACTTCAGCGAAAAAATGGCAGAACTGGACAAAATACTACGCAAGCTGGAAGGAGACGCCCTTCCTCTCGAAGACGCCCTTTCCGAATTTGAGAAGGGAATAGGTCTGGTAAGGGATTGCCGGGCTTACCTAGAAGAAGCAAAACAGAAGGTAGCGCTTCTGGCTGATGACGGGGAAGTTCCCTTCGAGCCTCAGAAGAAAGAGGATGCCTGATAATGCGCAAGACCGAAGCTGATCTAAAGGTAAAAAAAGAATTTCAACGCTACAGGGATATTTTCGAAGACTATCTCGAAGCATCTGCAGGGCTGAGAAACAGTGGCGTTCCGGAAAAACTCAGGGAGTCAATGGATTACTCGCTTTTTGCGGGAGGAAAGAGGCTTCGCCCTGTTTTATGCCTTGCCGCGGCAGAAAGATCAGGATGCGTTCTCAAAGATGCACTCCCTTTGGCCCTTGGCTTTGAGATGCTCCATACAGCAACTCTTATCCATGACGACCTTCCCTGTATGGATAATGACGACATGAGAAGAGGAAAACCTTCCAACCACGCTGTTTTTGGAGAGACTCTTGCTGTGCTTGCAGGCGACGCGCTGCTTGCCCTTTCGCTTGAATTCCCCTTATGCCACAGCAAAAACGTTGAACCTCACAAACTACTGAGGGCAATGCAGATATTCAGCAGCGCTATAGGACCGGCCGGAGTATGCGGAGGACAGGTCCTGGACATGGACACAGCTCCTGCCGCCAACGACCCTGACTACGTACGAAAAATAGCCGCGCTTAAGACCGGCACGCTGATAAGGGCAGCAGTTACAGGGGGAGCGGCACTCGGGACCGACGATGAAAATTTTCTCAGCTGCTGTTACGAGTATGGCACACACATAGGTTCTGCGTTCCAGATAATAGATGATATCCTCGATGTATCCAGCACAGCCGAAGAGCTTGGCAAAACGCCCGGAAAGGATGCCGAACAGGGAAAGATAACTCATGTTTCGGTATACGGGATGGAGAAAGCCGCGAAAATGGCAGAAGTGGAGACAATGCTTGCAAAGAACTCAATACTGAAGATACTTCCTGAAGATGATTTTCTTCCTCAATTCACAGAATATCTGCTGAGGAGGACACATTGATCCATTAGATAATTATGACGACATGCCGATGTACCGGCAGGCATCTTTTTTTCAGGTAATAAGCCTGATCCCAATAATATAAACTTGGAGAGATTCTAAATGAGCATGCTTGGATCAGTAAGGGATTTCAGAGGTCTCAACGGTCTCACCTACAGTGAGTTGAATAAATTAAGCTGTGAGATTAGGGAAATGATCCTTCAGGTAACACTGAAGAACGGCGGGCACCTGGCATCTTCGCTGGGGGCCGTGGAACTCACTGTTGCTCTCTTAAGGGCATTCGACCCCGACAGAGATAAAATCATTTTTGACGTAGGACATCAGTCATATGCTTATAAAATACTTACAAAGAGGATGGACCGCTTTCATACACTCCGGACCAAGGGCGGAATCGCAGGCTTTCCCAGGATGGGAGAAAGCTCGTATGATTTTTTTACAACCGGACACAGCAGCACTTCGATTTCTGCAGCAATGGGATACGCCAAGGCAAGGGACATAAGCTGCCAGAAGCATGAAGTTGTTGCTGTGATAGGCGACGGGGCCCTTCTTAACGGAGTCTCTTTCGAGGCTCTCAACTGTGTTGAAAGCACCAAAACAAAGATAATAATCGTCCTTAACGACAACAAGATGTCAATAAACCCGAGGATAGGCGGGATGGCAGGACATCTGGCCCGCCTCTCTGTAAACCCGACGTATCTTAAGGTCAAAGATTTCATAAAGGACCAGTGCCATACGTTGAAGAGGGGAGACGCACTGGAGGATGCCCTAAAAAAGATCAAGTCCAAACTCAAGTCGCTCCTTCTTCCGACAAATATATTTGAAGAACTTGGCATAAGTTACTGGGGTCCCTTTGACGGGCATAACATTGAGGAGATGGAGGAAGTTTTCCGGCTTGCCAGGCATTACAAGGAACCGGTGCTGATACATGTCCTGACTAAAAAAGGCAAGGGGTGCTGTGAGGCAGAGAATAACGCACCCTTCTTCCACGGGATCGGTCCGAACACTCCGCTTGACGCACCGCAAAATCACAAGCAGGCTTCACAGCCCTCATGGAGTGAAGTTATGTCCGGAACACTTACAGAGGCTGCCTGCCACGACCCACGTATCGCTGTCTGCACTGCTGCTATGACAGACGGGACCAAACTAAACGGGTTTGCAGAAAAATTTCCCGACAGATTCTTTGATGTAGGAATTGCAGAGGAACATATGCTGACCTTTGCGGCGGGCATGGCCGCTGGGGGCATGAGACCCGCAGTCTGTATATACTCTACGTTCCTTCAAAGAGCTGCTGACCAGGTAATGCATGATATATGCCTTTCAAAACTGCCCGTATTTATTGGTATCGACAGAGCTGGACTTGTAGGTGAGGATGGAGAGACCCATCATGGACTGCTTGATGTACCATGGCTCAGTGCAATGCCGGAAATCACAATAGCAGCCCCTAGAGATGCTGTGGACCTGAGGTTTTTTGTAAACGGTTGGCTTGAAACGGGATCCCCGATGGCTGTCAGATACCCCAGAGGGAAGGCGCCCCGATCCATACAGGCCGAGGGCAGTCAGGAAAGGATCCCTGCGGGATGGGGAAAGATCGAACTCATGGCAGGCGGAAAAGACGTATGCCTTATCGGAATCGGCAGCACCGTTGAGCTCATGCTTAATACCGCTGAAAAACTTCGTGCAGAAGAAGGGATAACACCCACCGTAGTCGACCTTAGGTTTATCAAACCATTGGACATTGACGGCATTTCTGAAATACTAAAAGAGCACAGTATCGTTGTCACAGCTGAAGAAAATTTCCTGAACGGGGGATCCGGAAAGATAATATCGGATCACGCATGCAACAACCATCCGAACTGCACTGTCATCAACATTGGAGTACCGGACAGATACATCTCCCATGCAACAAGATCAGAGCAATGGACCGAATGTGGACTTACACCGGAAAACATAATCACTGCAATTAAGAGATTAAAATGAAAAAAAAACTTGTGAGGCTTGATAAGCTGATCGTAGACAGACAGATGCTCCTTTCACGTACTCTTGCCCAGAACTACATTGAAGAAGGAAGGGTTCAAGTTGAAGGGATAACGATAAAGAAAACTGCATCAATGGTACCTTTTGATTCCAATATAAGCGTGGATGCCCCTGAGAAGGAATGGGTAAGCAGGGGAGCCCATAAACTGATCAGAGCATTGGATCACTTTGATATCGACCCTTCAGGTCTGACCTGCATCGACGTAGGAGCTTCAACAGGTGGATTTACCGATGTGCTGCTTTCCAGAGAGGCAAAAAAAGTTTTCGCTGTTGACGTGGGGTACGGACAGCTTGCCTGGAAACTGAGAAACGACCCAAGGGTCGTCGTCATGGAAAGGACTAACGCCCGCCATCTTACCTTGGAGATGTTTGAAGGCGAAAAAGTTGAAATGATAGTATCTGACGCCTCTTTCATATCGCTGAAGCTTCTTTTAAAGCCGCTGGAGTCACTGCTGGGCAAAGAGAGCACGATGATAGTTCTGGTAAAGCCACAGTTCGAGGTCGGAAGAGATAAAGTTGGAAGGGGAGTAGTCCATGACCCGCTTCTGCATGAGGAAACATTAAGGGACCTTGCGTCATTCATTGATACAGAGACAGACCTTGACCTTTTTAACGCCACTTATTCCCCAATCAAAGGACCTGAGGGCAACATAGAATTTCTCTTTCTTTTAGGGACAAAGAGCAATACAATATTGAAACATGTTAATATAGACTTTATGAAACTGGTCGAAGAAGCACACGAAGCTACACAGTAAAGGCAGGCGACATCAAATGAAGACAAACAACATCGGGCTTCTTTTTAACACGCAAAAACCTGAAGCGATCAACCTTGCCGCTAAGCTCTATGCATGGGGCAGGGAGAGCGGGATCAATTTTATGCTTCCTCCGCACGAAGCATCAGCACTGAGCATACCGGAAACTCCCGACAATGTTTGGAGAGAAGATGTTGAGTTCGCTGTAATACTGGGTGGAGACGGCACTTTTCTGCGAGCAGCCAGATATACTTTCGGATACCCTATCCCCCTTTACGGAATAAATTTGGGAAGACTGGGCTTCCTTGCTACAGGAGACCCGGAATGTGCCAAGGAAGATATCACCTCGATACTGGAAAACAACTTCATGCTTCAGCAGAGACATCTGATAAAGGGTCTCGTATGGAGGGGAGAACGTGTCGTATACGAACTTCACGCACTCAACGACCTTGTCATTTCAAAGGGAAACCTTGCGAGGGTCATCGACCTTGAAGTAAGAGTAGGGGATGAGATACTTTCTCTCTTCCTTGCTGACGGACTTATCCTATCTACCCCTACAGGGTCTACAGCATATGCCCTTTCGGCAGGCGGCCCCATAGTTCCGCCTCATGTTCCATGCATGCTTCTTGCACCGATATGCGCGCATACTCTTTACGCGCGCCCCGTAGTCCTTAGCGGCACTGACAGGGCTTATGTAACACCTAAGGGAGACAACAGGAACCTCATCCTCACCCAGGACGGACAGCTCTGTTACGAACTGCTGCCGGATGATCACCTTGAAGCAATGCTGGATCCTGACATACATATCAACATCATTCAGCTCAAAGACAGGAGCTACTACGACCTTCTCAGGGAAAAACTTCGCTGGGGCTTCAACGGCATTACTGACGGGGGAGACTGATATTGATAGAAGAGATCCGCGTCCGTGGAGTCGGCGGCATCAAAGAAGCCGAATTATCGCTAAAAGGTGACTTCATTGTAATAACAGGAGAAAGCGGCTCGGGCAAGAGCAGCCTCGTTCGGGCAATGGAATTCATCTCCGGAAAACGTGCCCATACAAACTACATACATGCACTTGAAGACTCCGCTGACGTTCTGATGACTCTCTCTGCCGACCGTATCCCCGGTCTTGATCAGGAATACCAGCCCCAGGACGGCACTCTTATCGTCAGACGTCAGTTCAGCCGTAACGGCAGGGGCAGAAGCATGATCCAAAACAACCCCGTATCACTTAACCTGCTCTCTTCGGCAATGGAGAAAGAACTTGTCATCCAGAGCCAGTTTGCACAGCTTGGACTTATTGATCCTGCAATACAGCTGGACCTTGTAGATTCCTGCGGGGGAGACCTTCTGGACCAGGTAAAAAAAGAGCTTGAGAAAACATTCTGCGAAACCATAGCCACTGAGCGCAAAATCGTCGGACTGAAAAAAAGACGGGAAGAGACAGAAGAACTTTACCAAGGCGCGGAAACCGTTCTGCAAATGATAAAAGCGCTTGAAATAGACGAAGAAAGCGAAAAAAAATGGGAAGCGGAACTTAAAGAACTGGATACAAAGGAGACAAAAAAAGCGGCCCTTGCTGAAATTAACGAAAGATTATCCGGCGGTACCGCCTGCGGTGGACTAATAGAAGAACTTGAATCAGTATGCAGGGATATATACGAATCATCTCCTTCAAAGAGAGAAATCTGGAAAGAGAGCATCGAAAACATGCTCATTTCATGCCAGTCAGTAGCCAGGATGCTTCAAAAAGAGCTGCACGATCTTTCTGCTGAAGGAAGCATAGAAGAAGCAAAAGAACGCCTTGAAAAAAAGATCGGCATGCTCAGAAAACTTAAGCGTTCACTTGATCTGGTAAATTGCAGACAGCTCATCGAATACTCAAATAAAGCAAAAGAGGAGATGGCATGGCTGAAAGAAAGCCATGTAGAACTTGATGAACTCGAAAATGCCGCAGCGGAAAAGAAAAAAAAGACAAAAAACCTCGCGATAGAGCTTCGCAAATTAAGAAAAAACGCGGCTGCTGAGCTTGCTTTGAGAGTGAACAGCCACCTCAGGGACCTAGCCATGGAGCAGGCTCACTTTTCCATAGATATAGAGGAACAAGTCAAACTTCGTTCAAACGGCGCAGAAGCTGTCTCTTTCAAACTAAGCATGCCGGACCAATCTCCGCTGCCGGTGGGCAAAACAGCTTCAGGGGGAGAACTCAGCAGGATACTTATCGCACTCCAGCTCTCACTGGGAGATGACCGGCTTCCCGGGACGCTTGTATTTGACGAGGTAGAAGCAGGTCTTGGAGGCAGAACAGCATTGTTGGCAGGACACAAACTGAGAGAGCTTTCCAAACGATGCAGGACCATCCTCATTACACACGAGGCCGCAATAGCCTCCATGGCAGATCAGCATTTCCTTGTAAAGAGAGATGGAGAAGATACCTCAATCCTCATGATAATGGATGAAGATCGTGAAAAAGAAATTGCAAGGATGCTTGCAGGCGATGATAATTCCTATGAAGCGCTGGAGCATGCAAGGTCCCTGCTGAATACAAGCCAGAACGGTGCGGCATCGGAATGACCGGATGGGACAGCTCTTATTGACTAAACCTAAAATTTTAACTATAATACGCAGGTTGTAGAATGCGCTTGGTGCAGGCCATAAAAGCCATAAGGCTGCCTGACACGCAGCGGAGGGAGGAAAATTTAGAATGTATGCAGTTATCGAAACAGGTGGTAAGCAGTACAGAGTATCAGCAGGAGACAAACTGCGCCTTGAAAAGATCCACGCAGAAGAAGGCGAGCAGGTATCTTTTGACAAGGTGATCCTTCTCGGTAAGGATGACGGACCCGTGATCGGCACTCCTTATATTGACGGAGCGGTCGTAACAGCTAAGATCCTTGAGCACGGCAAAGATGACAAGGTCATCGTCTTCAAGTACCGCAGAAAGAAAAACTACCGCAAATTCCGCGGACACCGTCAGCAGTATACTCTTGTCGAGTTCGACGGTATCAAAGGCTAGAGCAACACCCTAAAGAGGAGGTATTCTATAAGTCATGGCACATAAAAAAGGTCAAGGAAGCAGCACTAACGGCCGGGACAGTCAGCCCAAATATCTCGGCGTAAAACGCAGTGACGGTCAATTCGTTAACGCAGGAACGATAATAGTGCGTCAGCGCGGCACCAAATTCCACCCCGGGCAGAACGTAGGAATTGGACGCGACTATACACTTTTCGCTCTTGCGACAGGTAAGGTTCGTTTCCTGACCAGAGCAGATCGCAAATTTGTAACTGTTGAGCCTGAAACGCTCTAAACAACAATAAGTCTGAGTTTGATTCCGGGGGCCTATATATAAGGCCCCCGTTTATAGTATTTTAGGGACGGGGTAACATTATGAAATTTATTGATTCAATGCGTCTTTCCGTTAAGGCAGGCAGAGGAGGAAACGGCTGTATGAGTTTCCTCCGTGAAAGGTGCAGACCTAACGGAGGACCGGACGGCGGCAACGGAGGCAGAGGCGGAAGCATTATTTTCGAAGCCACCACCAACCTTCAGACGCTTGCTGATCTGGAATATCAGAGAAATATAAAAGGAAACAACGGAACACATGGCAAGGGAAGCGCAAGAAACGGAGCAATAGGTGAAGACACTGTTGTTTTAGTACCTTGTGGTACTATCGTATACGACGCCATGACAAACGAAGGTCTTGCTGACCTGGTCGAACCGGGAGACCGTTTTCTTGCAGCAAGGGGAGGCAGGGGGGGAAGAGGAAACCGCTATTTTTCCAGTTCCGCCAGAAAAGCCCCAAGGTTTTGTGAGAACGGTGATCTCGGAGAAGAAGCTGAAATAAGGCTTGAACTCAGGCTTATTGCAGACGTGGGGCTCGTAGGGCTTCCCAACGTAGGCAAATCAAGCATCCTGGCCGCTATTTCGAACGCTCAGCCCAAGATCGCAAATTATCCATTTACCACCCTTTCCCCGAACCTGGGGGTTCTTACAACAGGGTACGAAAGGATCGTAATAGCAGACATCCCAGGACTTATCGAGGGAGCGCACATGAATAAAGGACTCGGAATACAGTTTCTCAGGCACATAGCTCGCAGCAGGCTGCTTATCCACGTTTTGAGCCTTGAGTGCCAGGAATTTGATAAACTGACAGAAGAGCTTGACACTGTACGCAATGAGATGAGATCTTATGATCCGGACCTTGATACACGTCCATATTTTGTAGTTGCAAACAAGCTTGATGAACTGGAAAAGAATGAAGATCTTCTTGTGAGGCTGTCCGAACATTTTGCTTCGATCGGGGTCAGTTTTTGTGCTGTGAGCGCTCTGACTGAAGAAGGTATACCTGAACTGGTAAAACATATAATAGACTTTACTGAAAAGAATCCTAGACCCAGGAGCGAGGTAAGGCTCTATGCTCTTGACAATGCAGAAGATATTCAGACACCTGTCAGGTCAAGAAACAAGATCCAGATCGTCTCACTCCACGGAGGAGGATACCGGGTACTTCACCATCGTCTTGAGAAAGCTGTCGAACGTTACGACCTGAGCCAGGATGAAAACGCTGCAAGATTTACAATGCTTATGAGAAAGTATAAAGTTGAGGATCTTCTTGAAGCCGCAGGAGCAAAAGAGGGAGATCAGATAACTATAGGACCCAAGGATTTCATTTTCTATCCTGATTATTATCCTTCTGATTTCGAGGGAACCGAAGGACCTGATGAAGATGATGCTTCCACAAAAACAGATCCGGACCAAAACCAATAAGAAAAAAGAGGCATAAAAAATGACAAACAGCTGTCAGAGAAGAATAGGTATAATGGGCGGCACCTTCGACCCGATACATTACGGACATCTCAGAGCTGCAGACGAAGCTCACGCAGCATTCGGTCTTTCCGAAGTTATTTTTGTGCCGACAGGCCACCCACCCCATAAGGCAGGGGAGAGGGTATCTTCGGCATACAAAAGATTCATGATGACTGTTTTAGCTACAGTTGACTGTCCATACTTTTCTGTTTCAAGAATAGAAATAGACAAGGCTGGCAAAAGCTATACTATCGACACTCTTAGGCAGCTCAAGTCAATGCCTGAATACTTTGACACAGAATTTTATTTTATAACAGGACTCGATGCCGTATTGGATATAGTTTCCTGGAAAAACCCGGAAGAGATAATGAGTCTCTGTAAATTTGTTGCAGTTAGCAGGCACGGATACACTCATACTAAAATGGAAGAATTGCCCGAAGAGTTGAGGTCTGCAATAATTCCACTTGAAATACCGCTACTGGCAATATCAAGTACAGGACTCAGGGAAAGGGTAAGAAAAGAGAGAAGCATCAGATTTCTTGTTCCTCCCTCAGTTGAACATTTTATCAGGAAGTATTCTCTTTACAAAGATATTTGATACTCGCATGGAGGTAAGGGCCTTTGAAACTTTCTAAATCTATAATCATGATCGTGCTTCTGGCAATATTGGGAATTGCTGCAGGTGCCGGTCTGAAAGTCTATACGATACTTCACACAAAATCAGAGGACATCCTTGGTACCATTGAGAGCTCGATCGACAGCGGCAGTGCGCAGTATGCGGCCCTGAAAGAGCAGGGGAGGTTCAACATACTAATAATGGGTGAGGATGATGTGGAGGGCTCCAGAAGGTCAGATACTGTATTATTCGCAACTATAGACATAGACGATAAAAACATGAGAATACTGTCCCTCCCAAGAGATACACGTGTACAGATACCCGGACACGGTGTACAGAAGCTTAACCACGCGTTCGCTTACGGAGGCCCTGATCTGCTTAAGGCCACTGTTGAAAAATATCTCGGACAGCCGATACTATATTATGTAATAATCGACTATGTAAGTTTTCCTGCGGTAGTAGATATACTGGGCGGGGTAGAGATAGACGTCCAGAAAAGGATGCGGTATGTTGACAGGGCAGGAAAACTTGACATCAACATACAGCCCGGACTCCAGGTAATGGATGGCAAGACCGCTCTGCACTATGTCCGTTTCAGAATGGATGCACTTGGTGACATCGGAAGGGTACACAGGCAGCAGCAATTTATCAAAGCTCTCCTGAAGAAAGTTTACGACCCAAGGATCCTGGTCAAGATACCTGAACTTACAGCGCAGATGATGAAACTTTTTAAAACTGACATGTCTCCCGCTCTCTCCATCCAGCTTGCCGGGTTCGCTCAGAACGAACTTGGAAGGGAACGAATATTCTTTTCCACCCTTCATGGACAGGCTGCGACCGTCAATAACCTGAGTTATTGGGTGGGTGACACTAAGGCAGCCAATGAATTTTTGAACACACCGATCGAAATGCTCATCTCAGGAGATATCACAGAGAACAAAAACACCAGTAATTTTGCAGGACTTTCTCTGTCATATTCCTCGGCAGCCGAAGAGACAAAAGTAAACGGAGAAGTAATGGGTACCGAAAAAGCCCAGGAGAAAAAAAGTGAACCTGGTATATCCAACGAAGAGCTGCTGGGCCTTATCCGGTCTATGCCCGAATCAATTGCTGTACTGAATGGGACAGGGAAGTCCGGTTTGAGTGCGGAAGTATCATCAAAACTTCAAAAGATAGGTATAGATGTAATCATGTCGGCAAATGCAAAGCATTTCGACTATAGAAGCAGCAACGTTGTATACCCGATAAATGCCAAATCAGGAGTTAAAAAAACTGCCCAAACGCTTGGCAAGATACTTGGCATACCTAACAACCTGGTGAGGGCAAACAATCAGGCATTTTATCCATCAATTATTATTGGACATGATAGTAAGCAACTGATCAGTCGCATTGACAAACTGATAGAGATAAGCTCACAATAGTCTTTACAAAATCTCAGTTACTTTAAAAAGATAATAATTCAAAGAAGGCGAGGTGGATATTTATATGATGACATCATCAAAGACGATCGAAGAGTTCTACGAACCTTACAAGCCTATTGTAGATGCCCTGATAGAAAAACACGCACTGGAAGTCACAGTACACAATCTGAGCGAAGTTTCCGGCTTCACTGAGGCATTCATAGTCGCAATAGCACGTTCTGACCTCCACGCAAAGACGCTGCTTGATACAGCAAGCGAGATGCTGGATGAAATGAAGCTTCCGCACAAAGTTGAGGGGGAAGGAAGCAGCCGCTGGTGCCTCATGGACGCAGGTCACTTAGTGGTGAACATACTCAGCAGGGAAGGCCGTGACTACTACAGACTTGATTCTCTATGGGGAGACGCTCCCGCACTGAAATTCCAGGATCAGGACGAATAACAAAGGAAACAAAGAAGATGAAATGTATATTCTGCGAGATCAACGACTATATACTGGATAACGAACTGGTCTATGCCATCTTTGACAAAACGCCCGTCAATAAAGGTCATATGTTGTTCGTGACCAAAAGACACGTTGAAAGCTTCTTTGATATTACGAAGGAAGAACGTGAAGCTATCTTTGATCTTATTGACGAGGCTAAGCCCATGCTTGATCAGATTTACTCGCCGGAAGGCTACAATATAGGGGTCAACTGCGGAAAAATTTCAGGACAGTCTGTTATGCATGTGCACGTTCATCTTATCCCGAGATATTCAGGAGACACCGAATCTCCAAACGGTGGTGTGCGCGGAGTCATTCCCGAAAAAATGAAGTATATATAATTTAAATTTTATAATGTCCTATAATATATCTTATGTGACCTCAAGAAAATTTGCATTTTTAGTTATTGTCTTATAAATTTATAACATTGAATTCTGTCTCTTTTTCTTTTGTTGTAATTTTTACAATGAACGATAGCCCGATAATCATCCTTAAATATTTTTATAGGCGTATTTTCAGCTTCACTTCTTTTTTAAGTTTTTTTCGGAGGTATAAATATACCTGTTTTGATAAGTCAGCCCCCTCTCCGTCGATCCTGGAGGGGCTTCTTTTTTTGCTTTCTTTAAATAAAAAGGCCGGAGACTGAAAAAAGCTCGATTCATGTCTCCGCCCAATTTTTATCCTTATATTTTTAACATATTGCAACTAATAGATGAACTATAAATTAATTGGTCTTTATTTGCCTATTATATGCAGGAGTAATTTTGATCCGTCAATTATTTATTGGACAGCCGCTTTTGCTATCCCCAAAAAGCTGTCGGGTTTCAACGAAGCTCCGCCTACAAGCACACCGTCAATATCTTTCATTGAAAGTATTGATGCTGTGTTTTCCGGTTTTACGCTTCCGCCGTATAATATTATAGTTTTTTCTGCGACACCCTCGCCGAATGTATCGGCAAGCAATTTTCTGATGAAAGCGCATACTTCCTGCGCATCTTCGCTGCTTGCTGTCTTGCCTGTCCCAATTGCCCATACCGGCTCATAAGCAACAATGATCTTGTCGGCAACATCGCTGCCATCCATTACCTTAAGGCCTGCCATGAGCTGCTTTCTGATCACATCAAAAGTACTGCCGGATTCACGTTCCTCCAACAGTTCTCCCACACAGAAAACGGGGGTGAGATTCTCTTCCAGGGCCGCCAACAACTTCTTGTGAAGTTCTTCACTTGTTTCCCGGAAGATATGGCGCCGTTCACTGTGTCCTATGATCACATGGGTACAGCCAAGTTCCTTTAGCATCGGGGCTGAAACTTCACCGGTAAAGGCCCCGCTTTTTTCCCAATGCATATTCTGTGCACCAACGATCAGCGGCGAACCTTCTTTTCCCTTCGTTGCTGCATCAAGGGATACAAAGGGAGCAAAGACAGCTACCTCCATCATTCCCTTATTTATGTTTGAGGCGATATCTTCAGACGAGGCCAGCTTAGGCACAAAGGCTGACATGAACTCAGAGGTAGCTGACGGTCCATTGAACATCTTCCAGTTTCCTGCAATAAATCTTCTGCGCATCTTTTCTGATCCTCCTTAAATTGAATAACTGAAATACAGAAGTCCCTAGATTCCCGCTCAGAGGCATGCGGGAAAGACGATGGGAAAGTTGAGTAAATAAAAAAGCGGTTCCGGTGTCTTTGCTTTTCCGGAACCGCTTATATATTTTTTACTCAGTTACATCGTACGGTTCTATTCCGGGCAGTATTTTACCTTCAAAAAACTCAAGGCTTGCTCCGCCGCCTGTAGAAACATGAGAGACTTTGTCTTCATATCCAAACTGAGCTATCGCAGCTGCGGAATCCCCTCCCCCAACTACGGTGAAAGAACCCATTTCTGTTGCCTTTACGAGAGCCTGAGCGACTGCCTCCGTTCCTTTTGAGAAGGCCGGCATCTCGAATACTCCCATAGGCCCGTTCCAGAGTATGGTCTTTGAAGAGGTTATTACATCTGTAAATGTTTTGATAGTTTCAGGCCCTACATCGAGACCCATTTTGTCAGATGGTATCGCTTCCGGAGCAACCAGAGAATAGGGAGAATCTGCCTTAAATTCGTCTGCTGCCAGGATGTCAAGAGGCAACAGCATTCTTACTCCCAGTTTTTCTGCCTGATCAAGCATTTGGGATGCAAATTCAATCTTATCTGTCTCACAGAGCGACTTGCCGATCTCCAAACCCTTCGCTTTGAAAAAGGTAAATGCCATTCCTCCGCCTATCAGGATCGTGTCAACTTTTTTCATCATGTTTTCAACTACGGCGATCTTATCTGAAACCTTCGCACCGCCAAGTATAAGAACAAATGGTTTTTTGGGATCATCACGGACTGCTCCCAGCATCTCTGTTTCCTTAACTATCAGAAGGCCGGCAAATGACGGGAGGATCTCAGCAACTGCTCTGGTAGAAGAATGTGCCCTGTGGGCCGCGCTGAATGCATCCATGACAAAGATGTCAAAGTTCTCTGCCAGTTTTTTTGCAAATTCCATGTCATTTTTCTCTTCTTCAGGGTGGAACCTGACGTTCTCGAGAAGAAGAACTTCGTTGCCCCACTCTGCAGACGCCTTTTGGACATCAGGACCGATGCATTCCGGAACAAAACGTACATCCCAACCGGTTATCTTTGCAAGCTCTTCGCCAACAGGCTCAAGCGAGTACTTTGGGTCTGCCTTGCCCTTGGGTCTGCCAAGGTGCGAAATAAGCGCCACCTTTGCCCCGGCTGCCTTGAGAGCCCTGAGGGTCGGAAGATGCGCACATATCCTAGTAGTATCAGCGACCTTAGCGCCATCAAGGGGGACATTGAAATCTACCCTGACCAAAACCTTTTTTCCGGTGATGTCACCGGGCAAAAAAGTTTTCAGCTTCATGGAGTTTAAACTCCCTTAGAGAAAATATAGTCTGCCAGATCTATTACCCTGTTGCTGTAAGCCCATTCATTGTCATACCAGGAAAGAACTTTGACCATTTTGTCGCCCATGACCAGTGTGTGTCTGGGAGCAAAGATAGAGGAGCGCGGGTCACCGACAAAGTCCATTGAAACCAGGTCTTCCGGTTCATAGCCAAGGATGCCATTAAGGGAACCTTCCGCATACTCCTTCATGGCCGCGTTGACAGAATCTGCTGTAACGGCCTTTTCAAGAGTAACTGTAAGGTCTACTACTGAGACGTCCGGAGTCGGTACACGAAGGGCAAATCCGTTAAGTTTGCCTTTCAGTTCCGGCATGACTTCTGAGATCGCCTTTGCAGCGCCTGTCGTAGTCGGGATGATCGAAAGCGCCGCTGCTCTGCCTCTGGAAGGAGTCTTGTGCGGAAAATCGAGTGTTACCTGATCGTTTGTATAAGAGTGAATGGTGTTCATGAGTCCCTCGACTATGCCGAATTTCTCCTGAAGCACTTTGCAGACAGGGGCAAGGCAGTTCGTTGTGCAGGAAGCATTTGAGATGATGTTATGCTTTGCCGGATCATAGACTCCCTCGTTAACTCCCATGACTATCGTGGCATCCTGGTTTTTAGCAGGTGCAGAAATTATTACTTTTTTTGCTCCCGCCGTAATGTGTGCCTTTGCAGCATTTGCATCAGTAAAACGGCCGGTGCTTTCGATAACGAGGTCTACACCAAGTTCTTTCCAGGGAAGCTTTGCCGGATCCGGCTCTGCCACTGCCTTGATCTTATGCCCGTTTACGATGAGACAGTCTCCTTCAACGGAAACTTCACCGGGGAAGCGACGGAACACTGAGTCATATTTCAGGAGATATGCAAGGGATGCCGGCGGGGTAAGATCGTTAACTGCTACGACCTCAAAGAGATTGTCCTTTCCGTTCATGAAGAAGGAACGGAGCGAGAGACGCCCAATTCGTCCAAAACCGTTGATTGCAACCTTGTACTTTGCCATGAATATTGCCCCCTTAAATTTTTATCACAAATACTTGTGAATATTAGAGCATAGATTAATTTTTGCTCTCAATTCATTGTGCTACCTTATAGCTTTAAAGTCAAACAGATTTAATCCGTTTTACTCATCAAATTGTAGATTTTCGTGCAAAACTCTCAAAAGTTCTCCCAGGGCCATAGCACTGAGAACATCTCCATGAGGTTTGTACGGCATCATTCCGTCAAAACACTCGGCAATGCCTCCAAGGCATCTGTGCCTGAGGTGTGAGTTGAATGGACGCATAAAGATCCACCCCAGGTCTGTTCTTGTCGGGTTATATTTAAGGAATGCCGAAATGAACTCCCCAAGAAGCCATGGCCATGCCATGCCGCGGAAGCGGGCCTTCATCCTCTGGTCGAGCCTTCCTTCTGATCTGCCCTTAAATTTATCCTGCCTCGGATCAAGCGTGCGAAGGCCGTAAGTCGTGTAGAGTTCGTCCCAGCAGATCCTTATTACGCCTTTGGCCATGTCGTCTGTAATGGGGCTGTAAGAGAGGGAAGCCGCCAATATCTGATTTGGACGGATTGCGGTGTCTTTTGCTGTAGCTGACGGATCGACCCAGTCATAGAGACATTTTTTTTCATTGTTCCAGAATATCTCACGGAAAGACTCTGCACATTTTTCAGCCATTTCTGCGTATTTTTCTTTTGCAGGAATGTCGTTGTCTGCCTCTGCAAATTTCTCAGAGACCTTCAGCGCGTTGTACCACAGTGCGTTAACTTCTACGAGGTACCCTCTTCTGTGAACTACAGTCTCTCCTGCAGCGACAGCGTCCATCCAGTGCCTCAGGGGATCGTCTGAGTCAACCTTGAGCAGCATATTTTTCTCGCAGGTAAGGTCAAGGTTTTTGATATCTGTTATGTACCTGTCTGTTATCTTTCTCGCAGCATCCCTGATGTCGGAATCTTCATTTCTGATCCCGACGTGCTTCGTGTATTTATCAGCGGCGTATACGAACCATAGGCCGTTGTCCGCTGCTTCAAATACGCATCTTTTGTCGGGAGCGATGCGCTCAGGCATTACCCAGTCGTTTTCTTTACATATATCTGTCCAGATACGGAGCGCTCTCTCAGCGATCTTTTCCCTTCCTGTAGCAAGGGTAAGTCCCGGCAGAGATACAAAGGTGTCCCTTGCCTTAAACTCAACTGAGGGATAGCCGGTGTAAACGGGAGAAACCGGATCGTCCCTATCATCTATAAGGTGGTATGAAGCGGCGATCATGTCCTGCTCAGCACTGCTGAGGGCAGGAAGATTCGCCTGTTCAAGTATGTTTTCAAATCTTTCTGAGCACTCTTTTTCAACAGAGAGTATATCTTCTATAGTCATCGTTATCGGTTCGTCGGAGAGGATCACATAGAGGACATCCCCCTCAGCAATGTCATTGCTCACATAGCCGGGCGACCAGAGATGATCGACTGACGGAGTTTCAGGAATGTCGTCCTGCTCGTATATCAGGTTTTCGTACCACAGGGGCTTTGCAGCCCATGTGCCTGAGGTTGCTTTGAAATAGCTTTTATGCCCCTTGCCTTCGACTCCGATAGTGGAGTTTTCGCTCGAAACAAGGTCAAATTCTCCCTTGCGGGGTTCCGGGCATACTTCAGAATTGATCCTATGTGCAAACAGCGGGCGAAGGTCAATACGAATTTTATCCGGCGCAGCCAGAAGTTCGTACTTGACGATCGTACATGCTTTTCCCTGAGGCATGAAAATTGATTTTTTGAGGAGGATACTGTGTATTACGAACAGCATGCTTGGAAATGGGTTACCTTGATATTCCTGAAGGTATCTGTACCCGTCCGGATAGACCAGGTCTTTGTATCGGTTTGTGGAAAGCTGGTACTTTTTCTTTTCGTGGAAAATCGTCTCTTCGATCTTGCTTACCAGCACAGAGTGCTGTGTTTCTCCCTCCGGGCGGACCACAAGGAGCCCGTGCTCTCTTCTTGTGTTTGCTCCAATGACCGTCGAGAATCCATATCCTCCGCGGCCGTTTGAAACAAGATACTCCCTGCCCGCCCCTTTATCATAGGTGTTAACGTCTGCCTTTCCCAAATACATGGGCACCATCCCCCTTCAACAGCTTATGCAGTATATTTTCACATTTCCTCCACCTATATTCTACCGTACTTTTGCTAATCGGTCTCGGTAGATTTTGTCCAAGTTCCTTTAAAGAAATGCTCGGATTTTTTTTTCTGGCAATTACAAGTTCCCTGAGTTCATCGGGAAGTTCTTCCAGAATGCCTGCCTCCTCCATTTCTCTTATCAATTTCATCTGTCTTTCCGCCGCTTCAAGTGTTTTGTTGATATTGGCAGAATCACAGTTTACAAGCTTATTGGCGTGGCTTCTCATTGATCTGTATATTGCCGTCTCTTCAAGAGCAAGTACTGTCTTTACAAAACCCATCCTTGAAAGGAAGGTCACTATCTGCTGTTGGTCTCTAAGCATAAGCTCCCGCATCTGGCTTTTTTTTCTTATCCCTATACTGAAACCCGCTGATTTAAGTATACTCTGAAGCCTCTCAGCACTTCCGTTTCTTATCGGAGGCCGGAGGACAAGGTGGTAGCCTGTTTTAGGGACATAAAGAGAACCGCAGCTGCCCCACATACCCCTGACCCAGTTCCAGTTTCTTTTTTTACGGGAAGATGTTGATATCCTGTCAAATATCTTTTCGGCAAGTTCCGCGTTGAGAGAGAAGCTAAGCCTGCTCTTCTGCTGTTCACCGTATATTATCCTGATCGTCTCAACGTTCTGGTATTCTGAATCTGCCCACAGCTTCAATAGTCTTCTTAAGGCAAATATCCTTCCCGACGTAAACTCATATTCGCTTCCGGCTCTCCTGCTGTGCGATCCATCCAGAATACCCGCGATTTCATCTTCTACAGGAGGGATGATCGGGAATGAAGACCATTCATCCCATATTTTGTAGCTTAAATGTTCCATGCCTAAAAATCCTTTATCTCCCTGTTTTCCCGTGCCAGCCTGATTATTGCTTCAGAAAGGCTCTGTGCGTTATGTCTGAGGTAAGCTCCGTTCTTGATAGTGACAAAATCTCCGTATATAACTGTCGTGCCAAGGGATTCCAGATATTTTTCCTCTTCGTTCGAAAGATATAGGGGTTCTGCTCCTATTTTGCTGTACCTGTTTAAAAATTCTTCCGGTATCGGCGCCTGATTTGCAAGAAGATAGTCCGGTACAGTGCCAAGGACACTTGCCACCCAATCCACATGTGCAAGGATGTTCATGCCCTCGGTCTCTTTGGGCTGTGTTACAAGGTTGGCAACATATACTATGGGAACAGCGGAATCTTTCAGAAGGTCTGATATCTCTTTGAGCAGGAGGTTTGGAAGTACGCTTGTAAAGAGGCTTCCCGGCCCGAGCACAATAATATCAGCTGAGCTCAGTGCCTTTTTAACTCCTTCAAGAGGAGGCGCATTGCATGGTTCTATCCAGAGTTTTGCAAGATTTCTGCCGTTGTCGGAAACTTCAAGTTCCCCTTTTACGATCCGACCATCCTTTGTTTCACCCTTAAGCATTACGTTTTCTGTTGTTACGGGCAGTACCTGACCTCTTATAGCAAGCATTTTATTAAGTTCTTCAACTGCACGCTGAAAATCCCCCATCATTTCGGTCGTAGCCAAAAGGATCAGGTTTCCCAAATTATGTCCTTTAAGCTCTCCCCTGTCGAACCTGAAGTTAAGCAACCTGTTCAAAGAACTGTCATTTTCTGCCAAAGCTACTATACAGTTTCTTATGTCACCCGGAGGGAGCATTCCCCACTCCTGCCTGAGACGGCCGGAGCTCCCCCCCTCATCCGTTACGGCGACGACCGCAGTGATATTTCGGGAAAAGCCTTTAAGGCCGGCCAGCAGCGTTGAGAGGCCCGTGCCCCCGCCTATCGTTACTATTCTTGGACCCAGTGAAAGCCTGTATTCAACAGCGTTTGTCATGATCCCATGGCGCCCGGAAGCTGTTTTGTTCTGATGCTTGCTTCTTCCAGACAGCACATAAAATGAGAGAGCTGAAGCAGCGATCACCATTATTATCAGTGTGGCTGAAAAGAAGCTCACAACAAGTTCCCCTTATCAATATCCCTGTGGTCGAGGATCACATTATTCCCTCTCTTTTTGAGGTGGACCGCAAGCATTTCGGAGACTGCAACTGACCTGTGCCTGCCCCCTGTGCATCCTATGGCAATGTGGATCTGCTGTTTTCCTGTGCTGTTATAAACCGATGACACAAAATCAAGCAGGTTTTCAGCCTTTTCAATGAAGGTATCCAGATTTTCAAATCCTGAAAGATACTTTTGCACCGCATAATCTTTGCCGGAAAGGGCATGAAGGTCTTCAATGTAGTTAGGATTTGGCAGGAAACGTACATCAAGAACATAATCAGAGTCCTGGGGAATACCGTATTTGAAACCGAAAGAGCTTAGTATCACAGAGGTTTTGTCTGAAGACATTCCCATGATCTCAAGCAGTTTTGTCCTGAACTCGTTTGATTTCATCCCTGATGTGTCAATCACTATGTCGGCATTCTTTCTGATCGGTGCAAGCAACTTTCTTTCCAGTGCTAGGCCGCCAAGTATCGTTTTGTTCTGAGAGAGCGGATGCCTTCTTCTTGTCGTTTCAAATCTTCTCACCAAAGTCTCATCAGTCGCATCAACAAAAAGGATCTCGAGCTTTTCCACCTTTTCCCGAAGTCTGGAGACCACTTTCTCAAGATCGTTGAGCAGCTCTTCTCCTCTAACATCTACGACCGCGGCAACTCCGTGGTTTGCAGCGGACTGGTGTCCTTCAAGAACATCAAGAAGCTGTGGGAGAAGGGTCGGAGGGAGGTTGTCAATAACATAAAACCCCTGATCCTCGAACACGTTGAGAGCGGATGATTTTCCTCCGCCGGACATCCCTGTTATTATCACACATCTTTTGATCTTGCCTGTGATGCAAGGATCATGCATATACCCTACCCCCTCCTGAACAATGTATCTGAAATTCCTTTTGATTTTTTACAATTCTAATTAAATTATTCTGATACTGACTTAATGCCGGTGTGAGTGCCCCCCGCATTCGCTGTCCCATCCTGCCAGAGTTTCAATTCCATGCCGAAGAGCTGGCACTATCGCCTCGAAACACTGTCTTGCTCCCCTCTGGCTTCCGGGAAAAGCGATCACAAGTGTTTTATTGCAGATCACTGCAACACTTCTGGTAAGAAAAGCTCTTTCTGTAAATTCAAGAGTCTTCATGCGCATCATCTCGCCAAAACCCGGCACTATTTTATCTGCAACGCCTAAAAGAGCCTCAGGTGTAACATCCCTCGGCGAAAGTCCCGTTCCGCCAGTCGTCAGCACCAGGTTATATCCCTCTTCACACCAAGATCTTACTGCCCCGGCAATTTCATCCTTTTCATCGGGAACTATTTTTTTATCTTCAACCACAGCACCCTGGGCAGCTATTAATCTTTCTAATTCAGGACCTGCCGTGTCTATCCTGTCCCCCCTGCTTCCTTTATCACTGACAGTCAGAATGGCAGCCCTGATAGTTTTCCATCTGCTGACCCTGGATGAAACGCTCAGAAAACCTGGAGTACAAACTTTAAAATTATTACCCTCAATGTTCCATCTGAGCAGAATATCGCCATTATCGACAGAAACAAAATCACCTTCGGATGGCAGTGAGTCGGGAGGAAGTACTATTGTCATTTTATCTGAGTGGTATTCTGAGGTTAAATCTGTCCCTGCAGACGCACATGTAATTTCTATCGGCACCTCATTCACGCAACTGTCGCCGGATGAATTGGCGTGAACATAACAAAGCGTGTGATCCCCTATAAGCGATGGTGCATACAATCTAAGAATCCTCATACCTTGTACACTCCTTCAGCGTTCCATTCTCCGCTTTTGCCGCCTGTCTTCCTGATAAGCCTGATGTCTCTGATAACCATGCCCTTGTCCAACCCTTTGCACATGTCATAGAAACAGAGAGCAGCGGCAGAAACACCTGTCAAAGCTTCCATCTCAACACCTGTCACTTCATTTGCTGTAGCTTCGCAACTGATCCTGACAGATTTAGTTCCTTCAGCCAGATCACATTTGACCACTACGTTGTCAAGCCTTATCGTATGGCACAACGGGATAAGCTCCGGAGTTTTCTTCGCCCCCATGATCCCGGCAAGTTCTGCAATAAGGAAAGGATCTCCCTTTTTTAAGCTGCCTGCGGATACTTTTTCGTATATCACATCCGGAAGGTCTATCCATCCTTCTGCCCAGGCAGTACGTGAAGTTATATTTTTTTTGCTGACATCTACCAGTACAGGTCTGCCGTCACTGTCAAAGTGTGTGTAATCTGCCATTTTTATCCCCCTATTCCGGACATGTGCTGGTGTCCAGCCCGGATATCGCTCCAGCATCTCGGTTTGTTTTTTATGCTGTCCAGTATCAATGCTTTAAGTCCATCGCTGTCTCCATTCAGTATCAGAGGCCTCATCGGGATCTCATCCGGGGCAAATAGACATGTTCTCAGTTTTCCTGTGGCTGAGACTCTAAGTCGGTTGCAGTATTTACAGAAATGGTTTGAAACAGCGGTTATTATTCCTATCGAGTCACCTGTCTTCTCATTTCTGTAATATTTTGCAGGACCGGCTTGTTCGGAATCAGGCCTTTCGGCCTTCCATGAATCACCTTCAGGAAGCATCCTAAGTATCTCTTCCCCGCTGATAAACGCTTCTTCGTTCCATACATCATCTTCAAGAGGCATAAATTCTATCAGCCTAAGGAGAACTTTCTCCCTTTTCGCGAAAGCTATCAAATCGGCAATTTCTTTGTCATTAAAACCCCTTATGAGCACGGTGTTGAGCTTGATGTTCCTTATTTTCGCCTTAACAGCGGCCCTTATGCCCGATATCACTGTATCAAGATCCCCCAACCTAGTTACATCTGCAAATTTTACCGGATCAAGCGTATCAAGACTTATGTTAAGGGAGTGCAGACTGGCCCCTGCTAATTGATCTGCAAACTGCCCAAGTAAAGATCCGTTAGTCGTCAGCGCAGTTTTCATCTCTGGGAATTCTTTGTTGAGATCTTTGAGAAAGCTTACTAGCCCTCTTCTAACAAGGGGTTCTCCTCCTGTAAACCTTACTTTCCTGACACCCAGCTCCCAAAGTACCCCGCAAAGGAAGGTTATTTCCTCATATCTCATGATCTCGCTATGATCGAGAAATTCCACGCCCTCCGGGGGCATGCAGTATTTACACCTGTAATTGCATCTGTCTGTCACTGAAATACGGACATAGTTCAGGTTTCTTCCGAAGTCATCTATCAGTCTGTCCATCTGTAGCCTCCCATAGCTTCAACAGTCTCTCTCCATTCCCTGTCGCTGAGGCTGTCGATTAGGGCCTTTACAGCAGGATGATCTATGTAGACGGAAGGTATTACAAGTTCATAGGGTTCCTCTGCAAGCGCTATGAAGTCAAGTCCCAGGGCATCCGCTGCTGATTTTATTCCCAGAGTTGCATCTGCAAGACCTGTATAGACTCGATTTGCAGCTTCCATGTGCGTAGTACACTGCTGTTCATAGCCTTTAATATCCGAGGGGATCCTTCCTGTCTTTTTCAAGAGGTGGTCAAAGAGGACCCTTGTGCCTGCCCCCGGCTGCCTGTTTGAAAATACATTGTCGCCTGCACATAGATCTTCGAATGAATTTATTTTTTTTGGGTTGCCCTTCTGCACGATTATCCCCTGAGTCCTGTAAAAGACAAGGATACGCACCCATTTGGCCCCGTTGGCAAAACGTTCAATAAAGCTGTCGTTATATGTACCGTTACTGTCGTCAAGAAGATGTGCCGCAGCCATGTGACACTCTCCCCTGCTCAGGGCGGCAAGGCCCCCCATGCTTCCTACAGCTCTTGAAACGAAATCTCCGCCCCTTCGTCTGATCGGGGTCACGAGAAGCTGGATAGCAGGATCGTCAGAACCTTGGAAGAGTATCCTCCTGTCCAGGTCAACTTTTCTTTTCATCCAGACAGTAACATCTGTTCCCTTCTCACATTCAAGTGCCGAAGCAGGAAGTAAAGCTATCCCATCTGCCTCTGCCAGTGCCCAAAGAACGCTGGCTCCGGAAGTCAGAGCCCATGAGTATAAAGTATCACCTACTTTAGCCGTTTTGACCCTCAGCCATTCTTCTATTCCTGCCGGCGAAGAATGCTGTACAAGCAGTTTGGTATTCCAGGTTTCAATACATCCTGCAGCTTCTTTTATAATGCTGTCCGGGTCATCTTCTCTTGCTGAAAGGAAGTTGAGCAATGGATATACAAGGCTCCACAGGACCACTGTTGTAGACATGGGAAAACCGGGAAGGCAAACAACAGGCTTGCCCTGTATCTCTGCAGCCATTGCAGGTCTGCCGGGTTTCATGCGTATCCATCTGAATATCACCTTTCCAAGAGCTTCAAAGACTTCCAGGGTATGGTCCCTGCGGCCTTTTGCTGAACCGGCACCAACAAGCACAACATCATAGTTTTCAACCCCATAAGAGACTTTTTCCTTCAACAGGGCAGGATCATCAGGAACAACAGGGGATACGTCCACATCAAATCCCCATTCCTTGAAGGATGCTTCGATAAACAGAGAATTGCTCTCTGCTACAGTTCCGGATTTAGGTTTTGGATCTAAAAGCCATTTACCTCTTGATATGATCTCATCACCGGTCGGGATGTAGAGTGTCCTGGGCTTTTTGAAGACAGGGACTTTATCTATTCCTGCACATAAAAAGAGGGATATCAGAGCGGGTGTGACCACATCTCCCTCTCTTGCTATTATCTGTCCTGCCATAACATCTTCACCAAGGGGCCTTACGTTGGCAGATGGGGTCAGGCTTTTGAATATCAGAAGATCGTTGCCTTCTATTGAAGAATCTTCTACCATAAGGACTGCGTTCGCCCAGAAAGGCACATCGGCTCCTGTGTTCATCCACTTGTATCCTGAGGGATCCAGTGATACCGGGGTTGCCTGTGACGCCCCGATAGTAGAGGATGCATCAACTGCATAGCCGTCAACAGCGGAGGCGGCATAATGCGGAACGTTCCTGTGCGCTGTAATATCTTTTGTCAAAATACATCCAAGAGCCTCTGATATGTTTTTATCAGCTGTTTTTTTTACAGTTGATTTCCCAAATGTTTTTTTCAGCATTTCAATGGCTGTTCTAAGTTCTACATGTTCACTGTATGCAGCTACCATAACCATACCTCCGCCGTCTCACCGGCTCTTATAGTTTCACGGTCCTCTGGGATCCTTATAAATCCGTCAGCTGAGGCAAGAGAAGAAATGTATCCTGACTTGGCAAGGATCGGATCAATTTTGCCGTCCTGTGTTATCCTGCATGGGACAAACTCTTCAGGACCCGTCCTTGCTGTAATATCTCTCGACATCGGCAGCTTCATTTTTATTCCATATCCTGTGTCAGATGCCCCTATGAGTTTCAGCAACAATGGGATCAACAGTACGTACGCTACGGTAAAGCATGAAAGTGGGTGCCCGGGAAGGCTGACGACAAGTTTTCTCTCTTCAAGGCTGCCGGCGATCAGGGTTGGTTTTCCCGGGACGATATTGATGCCCCGAACCATAAGTCCCGGTGCAGGGAGTTTTTCAAGGACCCTGGAACAATGGTCCCTTGTTCCCACTGAGGAACCTCCGCTCAGTATCAAAACGTCACAACTTGATGCCTCTTCATTTACGGTCTTCTCAAAAAGATCACCCTCATCAGAGAGTATCCCCCTGTATTCAGACTCAAAACCATAGCGTGAAAGGAGAGACTTGACAGACCATCCGTTCACATCCCTGATCTTTCCGGGTGGAAGAGGATCAGTTTCAACAGGTACTATCTCATCACCGGTACTTAAGATGCTAATTTTAAGATCTATCGAAGGGACAGTTTTGATACCGAGGGTAGCAAGTACGCTCATCGTCCTGAAATCTACCATATCGCCTTTTCCGAGGACCCTTTTTCCAACAGGGAATTCCTCTCCCGCAAGTATCACATTTTCTCCGGATTGTACGGCACCCCTTACCTCCACCCATCCTCCTGTAAGATGAGTATTTTCAAGCATTACAACTGCATCAGTCCCATCAGGAAGCACACCGCCTGTAGGGATGGATGCAGCCTCTCCCTGTTTTATTGAGATATTAGGGAGAACACCCATTAAAATATCTCCGGACATATTTAAAAATGTCGGCGTACCTGGAGTCGCAGCCACTACATCTGAACTTTGTACTGCAAAACCATCCCTGAGGCTTCGGGTGTATGGCGGATACTTTTCTTGGGCTTCAACGTCCCCGGATATCCTTTTTCCCAGGGCAGAATCGATCGGCATATCTACAGTCCGCACATGCCAGGGAAAGGAGAGCCCTTCAGCAACGATCTGCAGGGCCTGCATGCGAGGAATGACCTCTTTAACAAAACCAGACATCAAAACAGCGACCTTTCGTATCTTTATATTTTTTTATATTATTAACAAAGGCTACTTTATCTCAACAAGGAAAAAGGGATATCCGTCTTTTTCAAGTTTCTTTGACAGGATTTCGGCCTCTTCTCTTCCGGTCTTCGGATTTTTTACACGCACTTTGTAAAAGGGCGCTCCGTCCTTCTTGCCTTCCGTCAGGTATGCCGTATATCCTTTGGACTTCACATCTTGTATGAGTTGTAGAGCGTTTTCTTTTGATGCAAATGCTCCTATCTGGACGTCCCATCTCGGTTCTTTAACAGAGGCAGTCTGGACTTTTTCGTTTTGGGTACTGGTCTCTTTAGACGATCCGGCCGGTTTGGCTGTCGCTTTTATCTGTGCCGTCTCTGCTGAAGCTTTTTTCTGCAGATCTTCTTTTTTTACATCCACAGGCTGAGCAGGCTTTATCTCGACTTTTTTCTTTACTGCCGGATCAACAGGATCCTGGGCAGGTGCATTTACTGCAGGTGCAGGCAGAATTGACTCCTGTTTCGCTGTCTCTTTCTCGTTGAAAAGAATATCGTCTGCGTCATTCGAATTGAAGAAAAAAAGTTTAACACTGAAAAAAAGCAGTGCGACCGCCATTATTACAGTTAACGGCAGTATGAACTGTCCAAACGTAGCCATTGGCTTTTTTCCCTTGTAGTTCCGCGTTCTTCTTGTAACCATGCAGTCACCCCCATTAAACTACCATAGACGTTCTAATTCTAACAGCGTTTTCGCTCTGGTGGCAGGATCAAAACGTACTTTTTTTGAAATCCCATTATTTTTCGCCAGTGCCATGCTTTCATTATACCCGTACCAGGCAAGGGAAAACTCGCTTTCTGCTTCTTTTGGACTGGTCATCCTCAACTGTGGTCTTTTTTTCTTGGTTTTTGTGAGTTCCTTTTCCAGAATCTCATATTTCTTTCTTATCGCAGCCGTACCCACAAATTCCTTTCCGCTCCATACCGTACCTGGTTTTGGCACAAACGGATTTACTGAAAGTATCAGATTCATGCCTGTCTCTGCAATTATCCTTTTTGAAAGATCTGCTATCGCTTTGATGTCTTCATCTGTCTCCCCCGGCAACCCTGTCATAAAATAGAGCTTTGCCTGATCGATCCCAAGAGATGCCGCCATCCCAAGTTTTTCGAGGATCATGTCATTGGTAAATTTCTTCCCGCATGAAAATCGCAGTTCATCACTTCCGGTTTCCGGTGCAACCGTTACGCTGTGTCTTCCTCCTCTTTTGAGGGCAGACAGCATTTTTTCTGTCAGTCTGTCCAGCCTGAGCGAGGCAAAGGAGACCCCCTTGTTTTTGCTTTCAAGAAAATCCAGAAGGTCCTCGATCTGGGGATGATCTCCCGCTTCAGGTGTCACGAGCCCTACCTGATCGACCTCTCTTGCAGAAAATATTTCTTCAAGCCTCTCTTTTATCATTCCCGAATCCCTGTATCTCATTTTTCCAAAGCATCCGGGAAGGGTACAGTAACTGCAGTTCCGTACACAGCCTCTTTGGAGCTCCACAAGCAGGGTCTTGCCAAATGAACTTCTTGGAGTCAGCCAGGTGCTGTTCATCGGATGGCCGGCATCAAGCGGCTGGTCGTTTGAAAGGACCCTTTTAACCTCTACTTTTCCATTTCTTATATGCCTCGCCGGAACTAATATTGATGGATGTTCCCCAAGCTCATCAAGAAGTTTTTCTTTGTTTCCTTCAGCAAGATAACTGCGCAAAGATCCGACCGCATATGGCAGTGCATCAAGAGCATCTCCTAAAATAATAAAATCGCATACAGCAGAAAGAAGGAGCGGGTTAATGTATGTCATTGCCCCCCCTGCCCCGATGATCGGATAGTTTCCAGTGAGCCTGTCCTCAGAAAGGAGCGGTATATTGGCAGAATTGAGCCACCTGTAAAATATTTCCGCATTTCCTTCGTAAGCTACGCTTGCCGTAATTATAGGAAAACGCTCCAGAAGGGTATCCCCTTCTATTGACCGAAACGGGACAGGATCATTGCAAAAACGCTCCACTGCAACGCCAAGTTCCTTCAATGCCCTGTAAATATAATGATATCCCAGGCTGGATGATGCTACGGAATAATCTGCCGGATAAAAGAGCGCCCAAGGAAGGTCTCCTCCCCTGGGCAGCTCTGCTACGCACTCTTCATCCATGCGATATTCTTTCCAGCTCTGCCATGCGGTGATCTTACCAGTGCAAGAGCCTGCTTCTCTTTTCTTGTTCAGGATTCACGCCTCCGCCTTAAATAAGCGGGAACATCAAACTGGTCCAAGGGAGCCCCGCTTCCTTTGAACATATCCTCGTCCTGGGGAGGCTGTGCCGGAGTTGTTCTTGTGGCTCTAATAACAGTAGGCGTATCCTGTTCCTGTGCAGAGAGAGGAGGCTGTGGCTGCTTATTATCCTCTGCAATGGATTTCTTGGAGTCTGATGAGAGGCTCTCATCCTTTGGTTCAGCAGGCTTTTCTGTCACACTCTCTTTGGTCACCGGTACAGAGAAGGATTTTAATGCGGACCTTTTCTCTGCCTGATCAGCAGACTGCTGGGCATGAGGCTGAGGAATGTTTCTGGTCGAACTGAAAGCATTGAGATGTTTTACAGCTGATATGTCGACCTTTCTTGAAAAACCCGGATCAGAGTGGGCTTCTTTTTTCACCTGATTGTCAAAGCCTGTCGCGATAACTGTTATCTGTATGGAATCATCCATTTCTGGATCGAAGACATGTCCCCAGATTATGAAGGCATTCTCATCAGCAGCTTCTGTAATGATCCTTGTCGCTTCGTTGATCTCGTGTATACCGACGTTGGCGCCTCCAGTAATGTTGAAGAGTATGCCCTTGGCACCGTTCATGTTGGTATCCATGAGTGGGCTGTTGATAGCATTGTAGGCTGCCGTTGCTGCTCGTTTTTCTCCGTAGCCCTCTCCAATGCCCATTATCGCAGAACCTGCATTGGACATTATCGTCCTCACATCAGCAAAGTCAACGTTGACGAGCCCGGGGCGAAGGATAAGATCTGTAACTCCCTGTACTGCCTGGTGCAGTACTCCATCGGCTATCCTGAAAGCATCGTTGATAGTTGTCTTTTTCTCTGTAATGCTGAGCAGCCTGTCGTTAGGGATTATTATCAGTGCGTCGACCTTGTCCCGCAGTTGTGATATCCCCAGATTACCCTGTGAAATGCGGCGTTTTCCCTCAAAAGAAAATGGAAGAGTGACCACAGCGACAACAAGCGCATCGGCCTCCTTAGCTATTGAGGCAATTACAGGTGCAGCTCCGGTACCTGTTCCACCGCCCATACCTGCAGCGATAAAGACCATATCTGAACCTTCGACAGCGGCTCTGATCTCTTCCCTTGATTCCTGGGCTGATTTAAAACCTATCTCTGGGTCAGAACCTGCTCCAAGGCCTTTTGTCAGTTCTTTGCCCAGAATGATCCTGTTCTGAGCTTCAGAGAGTTCAAGATGAGCCATATCTGTATTAGCGGCAATAAACTCAACTCCGCTGAGTCCGCCTCTTATTATGTGATTTAATGCATTGTTGCCGGCCCCGCCGACCCCAACTACCTTTATTACTTCCCTGGTTGGGTAATTTGATTTATCCAACTGAAATATTTCAGTCATATCGACCACAAAAAATCCCCCTTTTAATTATTCAGGGTCATATCTAAAACAGGTCCTTGAAGGCATTTTTAAGGCCTTCAAGAGGATTGAAGCCGGAACTAGAAGCTTTGTTGTTTTCATCCAGCTTTATCCTGACTCTTGTTTCAGGTACTATAGAAGGCCTGCCGGCATCTTCTCCGGATACCCCTCGGATCAGCGGATTGTCGAGGTAACGGAACGGGTCCCTCTCTTTTTCGGCGATATAACGTATGATACCCGCCGCTGCTGAGTATTCCTGACTGTTCCTTCCGGGAGGCATTCTGTTGGCATCAAGCGGTGAGGACACCCTTGAAGGAAGGTCCATTACATCCAGCACAAAAGCGTCTATCCCTTCTGTTTTCGAGACTCCTCCAGTCAATATTATCCCGGCGGGCAACATAGAAATACCCGCTGCTTTTATCTGAGGGCGAATCAGAACTTCACACAATTCTTCCATCCTGCACCTGACGATCTCATGCAGATCCTTCTTGGCAATGCTGTAGTTTCTGCTGTTGTATACAAAATCAACTGTCTCTTCAGGATCTTCCGGCCCGGTAAAGACAGATACTTCCCTTTTAAGTTCTTCGGATTTGTTCAGCGGCAGCTTAAGTACGCTCCCGATGTCGTTGGTTATATGGTCGCCACCGACAGATATCAGTCCAAGATGCTTTGGCCTGCCGTCAGAGAAAACTGCAACTCCAGTAGTGCCACCGCCAATATCTATAACTACAGCGCCGGCAAGAGCCTCTTCAGGTGAAATAACTCCCAGTGCGGCGGCAAGGGGCTTGAGCACAAGTCCGGAAACATCCAGTCCCGCCTTGTCTACGCAGTTCAAAACGTTCTGGATAGTCGATGTCGGAACTATCACAGACTGCAGCTGGATATCCAGCCTGATAGCCGTCATGCCCAGGGGATCATCTATACCTACATTCCCGTCGAGGGAATACTCGACCGGGATCGTGTGCAGTATGCTTTGGTTCGCCGGTACTGCTACATCGGCCTGAGCAGCTTCGATAACTCTTTCGATGTCCAGCTGCATAACAGGACGTGGAGTACGGCCAAGGGAAACCATGCCTTTTGTGCGAATACTTGTCACTTCACCTCCGCCGAAAGCAACAGTAACTTCCGTAATATCCTGACCAACCATATTTTGTGCATCGCTCACAGCCTGCCTCACAGAGCGAACGGCCTGGTCAAGATTGACGATCAGTCCCTTTCTTATACCATTTGACGGAGCCTGTCCGACACCGATTATCTGAGCTTCCTCGCTCCCATGCTCTCTTTCAGCAACAACGACTGTGACTTTGCTGGTACCAAGGTCAAGTCCTGCAAGGAGTTCGGGCTCCCGATCCGATGAATAACCTGAGGCTTTCCTAAACAATCAAATAGCCCCCTCTCTTCTAGATGAGAAACATTTTCAACCCTTATTGTACCTTATTTTGCACTAGAATTTTACCTTTGTATGTTGTATCTATAAAGACATTGGAAGAAATTTTTGATATATCAGGATATATTTTCTTGATCGCCAGTCCGGCTGTCTGCCATTCTTTAGGATCGTCCAGGAGCATTATGTTTGTCCCGTTTCCGCCTTCCTGATCATAAAAGATCAGCCTGACGACATCTTTGCCCTCTTTTATGCCGGCCTGGATAAATTTAACCTTTTCTGACCACCCGAGAACCTTTAGGTTGTTATACCAAAGTGATATTTTATCTATCGGCATACTTGAGAAAAATACGTTTCCGTGTTCCCCGGAGAGATCCAGTGGAGTAGCCCTGTCTGTACTCCAGGAAAGCAGCGGGAGAGCATCAGCCTTTTCAGACCTTATGAATGAGTTTTCTCTGAGAGAACTCAGCCATGTCCTCCCGTCAGCTGCTACATACCAGAACTTACCGCCCCAGTACATTCTGAACGAGGGCTCCAGAGGCAAGACTTCGAGCCTGAATCTCCCCCAACCAGAGAGTTCCACTCTAAGGTTGACAGGGTAGTATTCTTCGATATTTTCGCAGTATTTTTCCTTTGAAAGCCAAAAAAGCAGCCAGAACTTTTCATGGTGCGGTTTTATGGTACCCCAGACAACCTGTTCAGACAGGATACCTCCTGGATCGATCTCGATCCCATACAGCCTGAAAATAGCATACCTTGCCTCCGCAGCTGCAAGCATACCGCCGGCTAAGGATAAGAGCAGCAGAAATACTTTTAGCCTCTTTTTAGTCCTTCTTGAAATTGCCCAGAAATTTAATTTCATATTCCAGATCTACCCCATGAAGCTTCAGGACCATCTCCCTGCAAAGCTCACAAAGTTTATATATGTCCAGGGATGATGCATCCCCGTCATTTTCAATAAAATTTGCATGAGAAGCCGAAACGACAGCCCCGCCTATCCTCATGCCTTTACAGCCACATTCGTCAAGAAGGCGGCCTGCCGACATTCCGGGAGGGTTTTTGAACACACATCCGGCAGTCTTTTTTCCCAAAGGCTGCCCTTTCTTCATTCCGGCAAACCTTTTGACATTTTTAAAGATCAAATCCTTCGGTGTGATTTTCAGTGATATCACACACGAGGTGATGAGTGCCACTTTTTTTTCGTCTACCGGGCAAGAGCGATATTTCCATTCAAAAATATCCTCGCCAAGCCTGATCGTACGAGCATTCCAATCAACACCTGAAGCTTCTTTTATCAAACCTTTGAATCCGCATCCGTCCGCACCGGCATTTCCCCACAGAGCTCCGCCCAGTGTGCCCGGGATGCCGATCAAAAATTCCAGGCCGCCCAGCCCTTCTTCTATTGTTAGAGCAAGAAGCTTTTTCACAGAGACGCCGGCTCCTGCTTCTATCTCAATGTTTTCGCAATTATCTGATCTTCTCAGTTTTATAAAATTAAGTTTTTCGGTATGGATGACAGATGCTTTGATCGGTCCGTCAGAGACAAGAACGTTGGATCCCCCTCCAAGCACATAGAGGCTGAGGTCTTGTTTTAAGGCTGCAGCAACAGATTCAGACGCTTCCTGAGTTGTCCCAGGCGAGTCATACGTCCTGCAGACTCCTCCTACTCCCCATGTATTCAGGTCTTTTAGAGGATGATCCCTCTGCAAATCACTCTATCCCCTCTTCTTTGTTCATCTGCTCCAGTGTTTCACATATTTTTTTACCAAGTGTCCCTACGCTGCCGGCACCTATGGTAAGGATCACATCGCCGCTCCTGGCGGTCGCACAGACGGAACGGACAAGGTCGTCAAAATTGCCTGAGAGTTCATAGTGTGCCCTGTTGTCTTCTGATGCAGCATCGAAGATCATTTTGGAACTCACCCCTTCGATCGGCATCTCGTCGGAACCGTACACCGGGAGTATAAATGCCCTGTCTGCAAGTGAAAGCGCATCTGCAAATTCTTTGTACAGTGCTGCTGTCCTGCTGAAACGATGTGGCTGAAAGACGGTTACTATCCTTCGTTTAGAGAATATTTTACGGACGGTGCTAAGTGTCGCGCATATCTCACTGGGATGGTGTCCATAATCATCATATACAAGGATGTCGCATACCTCCCCCATCTTCTGCAGGCGGCGTTTTGCCCCTTTGAATACAGAGAGGGCGTTTTTTACTTTTTCAATGGGGATCCCCATCTCATGAGCAGCGGCGCACGCCGCAAGCGAGTTAAGCACATTGTGCTCCCCTGAAACAGAAAGAGTCATCCTTTCTATCCTTTCGCCCTTCATGTTGAGAGTATAGGAAACACCTCCGCCGGCGTTGTGCTCTACCTCTGTCGCTCCCCAATCCCAGCCTGTCCCCCATCCGTATGTGATCACTCCGTCAGAGATTCCGTAATCAGAACAGAGTGTGTTTACACCGGGGTCTTCCATGCATATTATGTTTTTGCCGCCCTCTTTCCTGTGGGCTAAAAATTCAGCAAAGGCGTCTGTTACAGATTTGAATGTCATATAGTGATCCCTGTGATCCCAGTCGATGTTTGTTACCACTGCTATTTCAGGGTGGAAGTATACGAAAGAACGGTCGCTTTCATCAAGCTCGGCGACCATGTATTCACCCTCTCCGAGTTTGGCGTTGGTGCCTATGTCAGCCAGCTCTCCTCCAATTGCCACAGTTGGGTCAATATCTGCGAGCTCCGCTATGAGCGATATCATTGAAGAAGTCGTCGTCTTGCCGTGGGTGCCAGCTACTCCAACACCTCTTCTTGAATTGAATATAAGGCTCAGGATCTCTGCTCTCCGTGAGACAGTTATTCCCTGCTGCCATGCCTTCAATATCTCAGAATGGTCTTGGGGAATGGCACTTGAATAGACAAGGATATTGGGCATGAAGTCATCTATGTGTTTTGCATCGTGTCCCATCTCTATTGGGATGTTCCTTTTTTTCAGACCCTTCATGTAAGAGGTCTGTATCATGTCGCAACCCGAGACCCTGGCTCCGATCTGATCAAGAAGTATGGCCAGACCGCTCATGCCTGCCCCGCCTATCCCCATCAGGTGGATATTCTTCGTCTTTAGGTCTTTGTCAGTCACAAGTACCAAAAAAAACTCTCCTTTCAATAACAGGAAGAAAGCGCAAGCCATAAGTCATGGCATATCTGCCCTGCGCTATTATACTGTTTTCCTTGCTCGTTTTTGTCTTTATCCAAATGGATATCATACAGTCTGATCAGGCTTTTGGCAAAATCTTCGCCTGTTCCCCTGCCGTCCCATATTATCGCTCTGTTTTCTGAGGAAAAGGAGACCGCGTTGTGATATTGATGATTGTCGGCGGCACCCTCCCATGGTATCACAAGAGATGGTATCCCAAGTACTGAGACCTCTGTCAGAGTGGATCCTCCGCCCCTGACAGTCGCCATGTCTGCCAGGCTGTAAAGCAGTTCTGTCTTCCAGACCTTAGGCAGCAGAAAGACATTCTCTTTTACTTTCTCAACTTTTTCGGAGATAGCCGGAAGAATAAATGTCCAGTCCCTAAAATCTTCTCCTGGGGATACCTCCATTACAAGATCCTTTATCGATGCGCTTCCAAGTGAGCCGGAAAAAACAAGAAGCCTTGGTCCCTTCGGAAGCTCTCCGGGCAACCCTAGTTCCTCCCATGCATCCTTTGGTGACACTTTAGGAAATTCCCTTACCGGCACTCCTATTCTTGTGTATTTTGAAGACTGCAGAGGCATGCATTCACGCCATCCTGTAAAAATTTCTGCTCCCATCTTTGATGCTATCCTCGAGACTTTCCCCGCATAAGCATTCTGTTCGTGTACTGCAAACGGTATCCTTAGTATCTTGCATGCCATAAGCATCGGAAAGGAAACATACCCTCCAAAGAGGAGGACACAGTCAGGAGCCGAAAATCGAAGGAAGCTTACTGATCCTTTTAGTGCAGAAAACTGGCTATATGTTCTTTTGACCTTGTCCAAACCTTGCCCTGAAAAGGGCGAACCTTCGATCTGAAGCTTAAATGGCTCTATGCCTGCAGAACTATATATTTCAAGCTCCAGGGGACGACTCCCGCAAATATATGATACAGATACCTCGGGCTTGTTTTTAACGATCCATTGGCCGAAAGATATTGCAGGCCATACATGGCCGCCTGTCCCTCCAGCTACAAGAAGCAATCTGGCAGTCATGGCCTATCCCTTTCCAAGATAACTCTCTTTTTCCAGGCGAAGCATTATTCCTATCCTGGACCACATGGTCAAAAGTGAAGTGCCGCCATAACTGATAAACGGAAGCGGCATGCCTGTCAAAGGAATGAGTTTTGTCACTCCTGCCACGTTTATTACAAGCGGGATCACAACTGTGAGAGTGACTCCCCATGTTAACGAAGACTTGAAGCCGTCAGGGACCCTGTAGTAGATCATTTTCGTCTGGCTCACCCAGAAAGCGAAAAGTCCGATAATTCCCACAGTGCCAATAAGGCCAAGCTCTTCACCGATCGCAGCATAAATAAAATCCGTGTATGCCGCAGGGAGATAGTTGAGTTTCTGAAAACCATGCCCCAACCCGGCGCCCCAAAATCCTCCATTGGAAAATGCAATGAGTCCCTGTATGGCCTGAAATCCTTTATCAAGCGGATCGCTCCATGGGTCCAGGAATGCCGAAACTCTTCTCATCCTGTAAGGCTCAAAAAATATCAGCAAGGGGAAAATACATCCGGCAAGAAGTCCACCTGCGATAACAGGCCACTTCCATCCTATCCTTTCCACATACATCCCCATGGAGACTAAAAATATCAATATTATCGTTCCCAGGTCAGGCTGCAGTGAAAGCGGAACGGCAGCTGTCACCACAAGTATTATCGTTGATAAAAACGCCTTTCCGGGATCTTTGTCCCACCTTGAGAGCAGCTTGGCCAGATGCAGTGCGATCGCAAGACAAAGCAGTTCTCCCGGCTGGATCGAAACAGATGATCCGGGTACATCTATCCAGCGGCTTGCCCCTCCTACGTTCATACCTACCCCCGGAATAAGGGGCAACCAGCACATAGTCCATGTCAGTATCAGTATGGGGGCGCTCAATTTGTACCAAACCCGCAGAGGTATGGCAAAGACCACAAACATCCCAATGAGCGCGATAAGTAGCCATTGTGCCTGTTTTATCCCCATCTGAAATGGGGTCCCTGTAAGGGTAAAAGAATTCGGGCTTGTTGTCGAAGTTATCATAAGGATCCCTACCCCACTCAAAATCAGGGGGATGACCCAGATAAAGGGGTTGATCCTGAACTTCCTTTTATTCTCCCGAACTTCTTCCATCCCGTTCATTCCCTAAGAATCTCTCTCCGTTATCCTTTTCACCAGCTGACAGAAATGGTCTCCCCTTGCACCGTAGTTTGGATACATGTCCCAACTGGTGCATGCGGGCGACAACAGCACTGTGTCTCCCGGAACTGCATTGGAGTAAGCCTTTTCTACCGCCTCTTCCATAGTGGACACTATGGTATAACTCATGTATCCTGCCGCGTTTAGTGCCATTGCTATCTTTTCCTTCTCTGCGCCTAACAGGACCGCGCTTTTTGCATATTTGGAAACCGCTTCAGCAAGGGGCGCATAATCTTCGCCTTTGCCCTGCCCTCCCAGGATTATCACTTTACTGCCTTCCAGGGAACTCATCGCTGTCACTGTAGCTGCTACGTTAGTTCCTTTTGAATCGTCAACAAAGGTGATCCCTTTGATGGCCCCGGCAAAAGCGCAGCGATGTTTCGGAGGCTCGTATTCTGATATCACTGTTGGGTCTGCGGGTCCATGACCCAGCAGCAAAAGTGCAGCCGTTGCCATGGCAGCGTTTTCTATGTTATGGGATCCCAGCAGTTTCACTGCATCGAAACCAAATAGCCTGATCGGCTTCTCTCCTTCATTAACGCATATGAAGGCAGCGGTACTTTTCCTGTCAAGATATATCCCTTTTCTGCTGTCGTCCGGCTCTCCCCAGCTCAGCGGGTATCCCACGCCCTCGGGAACATCGAGTGCTTTTGAATCCCTCTCCTGGTAGATAGCACGTCCGTTAGGGGCAAGGGACCGTATAACATTAGCCTTTGCTTCCACATATTTTTCATAAGAACCGTGCCAGTCGATATGATCAGGTGCAAGGTTGGTAACGACGGCTATATCGCATTTAAATTTATTTATCCTGTTCAATTGGAAACTGCTCAGCTCAAGCACCAGAAAGTCATTCTTTTCGTAAGCCGCATTTGCTGCAGGGTTTCCGATGTTGCCGCCTGTCATAGAAACAGCTCCGGCTCTCTCCAGAAGAAACCCCGTCATTGAGGCTGTCGTTGTCTTTCCATTGCTTCCTGTTACAGCAATTATTTTGCCCGTCATGTACGGGTAAACAAAATCCAGCTCGCCAGTAACAGGAATTTTTTGGGAAGCTGCCAGCGCTAAAATAGGAATATCCTGCGATACTCCTGAACTGAGGATGATCTCATCACAGGCGAGAACTTTCTCTGTGTTCCCTTCCTCTTCCCAATCAATTTCCATAGCTTTAAACGCTTTTACAGTCTCTTCATCGATCTTTTTGAGGTCGGAAACGAAAACTTCAGCTCCCAGTTTTCTGGCAAGTTCAGCCAGTGATCTGCCACTTACACCGGCACCGATCACAGAGATCCTTTTGCCCTTATATGTAGTATCCTTTTCCATATTAAAGCCTCCAACTGAACAAATTCGCTATACGTCAAACTAGTATTTATACCAGAAATATCAATAAAAACAACAGCGACATCAAAATAAGCATGCCTGCCGCATGTACTATCCAGAAACGTGTGACTATCTGGGTCTCTTTCCATCCAAGCATTTCAAAATGATGATGGACAGGACTCATTAGGAATATTTTTTTGTTGAAGCATCTTATTGAGATTATCTGGATCGCGACAGAAATTATTTCCAGTCCGAATATGAAAGCAATGGGAATAATAAAAAGAAAAGCCCCCGATACGATGCAGAGGGAAAGGAGCAGGCCTGCAAAAAAATGCGCCCCTACATCACCCATAAAGACACTCGCAGGATAGGAATTATGCCATAAAAAACCTAAACAAATTCCGGCAGCAGAACCGATAGAAATGATCACAGAGGGTTCGGCTCCGAGAAAAGAAAGTGCTCCCAGAAGCGAGATGAGCACGGACCCTGCAGCAAGTCCGTCAAGTCCGTCAGTTACGTTGACCGCGTTCTGAAGTCCTACACCGGCAAAGGTGATCAATCCGATACCCACATACCGGGGTATAAGGATCGTCGGAAAAATCGTCATTGGTCCGGGAGTTACCCACAAAGCCCATGGAACAGTCACTATTATCTGAAGGAAAAGCTTTTCCATGCTTTTGAGGCCGTCGCTTGACCTTTTGGAATATTTGATCCAGTCGTCCCAGAAACCTACCGCTGCCGCAAGAACAGGATAGAGCGCTATTTTAGAAAGTGTGCCTATCTCCGTGAATGGGTTCAGGAACGAACCTCCATATATAGAAGCAAGGAAAACCGGGATAAAGATTATACCGCCCATTGTCGGTGTACCGGTTTTGGTCTTTTCATGCCATGACGGACCATAGAGCTTTGTTACCTGCTCTATTTTTAATCCGTGCATTTTCTTTATCCACAGCTGCTGAAAAAATATTTCAGCAAAAAGAGATAATGTAAGGACCATTACAAATTCAGTGTACATATTAACCCTCCGTTAAAAGTGCCACAAGCCTCTTTAGTCCGTATGAGTTTGAACCCTTTATCAAAACCACGGAATCAGGAAAGGAAACGGTCCTGGTAAGGCCTGTTATCTCTTCGAAAAATCTGTATCTTTGTGCATTGGCCGGCATTTCTATCGTTGAATCAAACCATTCCTCTCCCAAAAGAATGACCTTACCGAAAGCTGTAAGCGAGCTGAGTATTTCCCGGTGCCAGTGTGCCGAAGCCCCTCCAAGTTCTCTCATCCCGCCAAGTACCGCGTATGCTGTCAACCCTGAGTTTTCTGCCACTTTTATGGTGTTTTCGATCGCCGCCACCATTGAGCGGGGATTGGCATTGTATGCCTCATCTATTACCCATTGATTTTGGGGCAGTTTTTTACAAATACCTCTGCCAGATATTGGAATGAACTTCAAAAGTATTTCTGTTGCTTCAGATATTTTTACTCCAAAACTCCTTGCCGCCATGAAGGCAAAACCTACGTTATAAGAATGCTGTGAACCGAAAAGTCCGGTCTTAAATTCAAAGCGTATTCCATCAAGACCATAGGAAGAAATCAAATTAGCCCCTTCCCCTGTCAGCGAAACAACAGAATCAAGGATCTTTAGTCCACCCTCTTCTTTTCTTCCAACCCCGACCTTTTCAATGTTATTATAATTATAAGACAATTCTTTTTTTAGAAGTTGATTGTCTGAGTTATATATTATCATTTCAAGTTTTTCTGATCCGCATATCTCCATTTTCGCACTAAGGACTCCCTCTATATCCTTAAAACCTTCCAGGTGTGCGGGAGCGACCTCGGTAATAATTGCCAGGTGTGGAGGAAAGAGTGATACCATCTCCCTTATCTCTCCAAAATGGTTCGTTCCGAACTCAAGGATCAATATCTCCGTACCCTCAGGCATAGCGAGTATCGTCAGGCTGCACCCAATAACAGTGTTAAAGCTTCTGATGGCACTGTGCACCCTTTTGCCTGGCTGCAGAAGGCTCATTGTCAGCTCCCTGGTCGTCGTTTTTCCCACGCTTCCGGTTATTCCAATTACTTTGGGCCCCTGCACTTTTAGGTACTCACAGGCTATCTCTGCAAGTGCTTTTTCAGTGTCGGGAACTGCAATGACAGCTATCCCTGCATATTCGGGTTCCAGAAGCATGAGTTCTTCTATCTTATCTGAATTTACAAGCAGAAGTTTTGCCCCTCTTTCTACTGCTTTGTGCACAAAATTATGCCCGTCTGTATTCTCACCCTTCAATGCAACAAACGCATCTCCCGGACCTACGTCTCTGCTGTCGTTCTTCCACAAACGGCACAGCTGGATATCAGGCCCGTAATGTATTCCGCCGGACCATAAAGCAGCATCTGAAACCATGAATTGTGACATCAGATCACCTCTTTGCCCTTTTCCACACACCACTCGAGCATGACGTTTTTATCAAGGAATGGTACCGGCCCGTCCTTGAGTATCTGGTATGGTTCCGGACCCTTTCCAGATATCAGGAGGATGTCATCGGGGCCTGTCCTGCTGAGTCCTTCAAATATTGCCGTTTTTCTGTCGACTATAACAGTGTATTCAAAAGAGTGTTTTTTTGCTCCCTCTTCTATTTCAGAAACTATGACCTTCGGATCTTCGCTCCTTGGGTTATCCGAAGTGATGATGACAGAATCTGCCAGCTTGGATGCTATCTCTCCCATTATGGGCCGTTTTGTCTTATCTCTGTCACCTCCGGCACCAAAGACTACGAAGAGTTTTCCTTTACAGACGCTTCTGAGTGTCTTAAGAACTTTTTCAAGGCTGTCCGGACTGTGTGCAAAATCGATCACGCATGTCCCTGAACCTGATATTATGTAGCGTTCAAGCCTTCCCGGGACCTGTTTCATTAACAGCAGACCCTCCATAGCAGTCTTATCTCGAACTCCCATTGACCAGCATATTGAAAGAGCCTGAAGAGCATTCATGATGTTGTACTCACCCAGCAAAGGAAGCCGTGAAGCAACCGGTATTTTTGAATCCGGTGTGCTTATTTCCACATCCATGCCTTCGATCGAAGTTCCCTTGACTTCAGCGAAGAATCTTGAATACTTATCGGTTGTGCCATAACTGATCGCCTTGCTGCCAAGGTCGTTTATGAGGCGCCTTCCATAGCTGTCATCACTGTTTACTGCAGCCATCCAGTTATTTCGCATGTATTTATCAAATAAGGTCTTTTTAGCCATAAAGTACGTTTCCATGTCATTGTGGAAGTCAAGGTGGTCTACTGTCAGATTCGTAAAGCCTGCCCGGTCAAAGGAGACCCCTTCTATCCTTCCCTGCACTATCGCGTGTGAAGATGTTTCCATCACGCATGCGCCACAACCGTTTTTGACCATTCTGCTGAGCCAGAGCTGAAGATCGGAGCCTTCGGGGGTAGTGTGTTCGGCATCCTCGAATTCGTCTCCGTCATCGTAATATATAGTACCCAAGAGGCCTGTTTTGATCCCTGCGTGATCAAGGATCGATTTTGTCATGAAGGTAGAGGTAGTCTTTCCGTTAGTGCCGGTCATCGCGATCATCTTCAGCTTCTTTACAGGTTCGTCATAAAGGATCGATGCGACTATACCCATGTTGCGCCTGATATCTTCGGAAATTATCTGAGGCAGCTGGAGGTCGAGCCTGCGTTCGCACAGGAGTGCTGAAGCTCCGGATGCAAAAGCTTTTCCGGCGTAGTCATGTCCGTCGCTGTGGTCTCCCTTAACGCAGGCAAAAATCGACCCGGGAAAGACCTTTCTGCTGTCTGAAACCAATTGGGAAATTTCGGGGTCGTTTTCAGGATTCCGGTTATCGGGCAGCCACAATCTGAATTTCAGATCACTTTTTTCAAGTTTTGCAAGCAATTCATTTATTTTCACATAAAACACCCCCGATTATATATCGGTAATAAAATTAAAAAATTATTGAGGACAGTTTTTAAATGCGATCATTGTCAGAAATACCGTTTGCCAATTTTTCTGCACCATGCATCCATCGCATTCTTATCGGAGTATGGGACAGGCCCTTCTTTCAATATCTGATAAGATTCCGGGCCTTTGCCAGCCAGCAGCAGAATGTCTCCGTTCTTCAGATTTTCAAGACCAAAGCTTACTGCTTCGTTTCTGTCAATAATAACACTGCATTCAGCAGCATATTTTTGCGCTCCCTCAAGTATCTCTGCTGCAATGGCTGAAGGGTCCTCGCTTTTGGGATTGTCAGAACTTATGATGACCCTGTCCGCTATCCTGGATGCCGTCTCTCCCATCAAAGGACGTTTGCTTACATCGCTCTCTCCGCTTGCTCCGAAAACAACTGTCAGTTTTCCCTCACATATGGTCCTCAGTGCAGTAAGGATCTTATCAAGACCATCCGGGTTATGCGCAAAATCTATTACACATGTTCCGCTCTTTTCAATAAGGTATCTTTCAAGGCGGCCCGGCACCTGCCTCATTTTGACAAGTCCCTCAAGAGCGGCTTCACGACCTATGCCAAGTGTCCAACAAAGGGAGAGGGCCTGAAGTGCGTTCATTACATTGTAGACGCCAATAAGTGGGAGTTTTGTCTCTGTGGCGTTTCTCTTCTCGGGTGTACTTATCTCTACCTCCATGCCTTCAACGGAAGCTTTTTTTACGCATGCGCTAAAATCAGCTCCGCTGTTAATAAGGCTGTATCCTACACAGCGTCTCCCAAGTTGACGGTAAAGGAGCTCTCCGTATGGATCATCAATGTTTACAGCAGCACGCCAGTCACCGCGCATGTAGTTTTTGAAGAGGCTGTTTTTTGCTTCAAAGTAGGATTCCATGTCAAGATGGTAGTTGAGATGATCTACAGTCAGGTTCGTAAAACCTGCTCTGTCATATAGTACCCCGTCTATACGCCCCTGGCTTATGGCGTGGGATGAAGCCTCCATTATGCAGGTGCTGCATCCGTTTGAGACCATTCTGTGGAGCCAGGCCTGCAGGTCGGAACCTTCCGGTGTCGTATGCTCGGCATCCTCTTTCAGCACCCCGTCGTCACACCAGACTGTTCCAAGCAGTCCAGTCTTTATTCCGGAATTTTCCAGTATGGATTTTGTCATGAAGGTCGAGGTGGTTTTCCCGTTGGTACCCGTTATACCGATCATCTTAAGTCC
>Ga0334883_1000582_pt1 | contig 64287 bp, 50 predicted proteins | sample GraSluR1_MG_6_FD_207230 | JGI IMG/M metagenome (GOLD analysis project Ga0334883, IMG submission 207230) | Sludge microbial communities from methane-producing bioreactor in Wageningen University, Netherlands - Granular Sludge_09_05-R1 | ecosystem: Engineered > Bioreactor > Anaerobic >... | reverse complement strand
AAAAAATCACTGAGAGAATAATAACTTAAAAAAATTTATGCAAATTTGCCATGAGAGTGTAAAAACTGTAACTGGTACCCTATGCTCCGGAACAGTGGTCCCATATCGCCGGAATAGCTACTATAGGCTTCCGGTACATTTTAAACCATGGGCTGTTAATGCTCTGGTAAAAATACAATTTTGAAAGCGAATCACAACAAATTCCACTTTCTATTGCAAATCCATGCGGCTGTTAATGCTCTGGTAAAAATACAATTTTGAAAGCGAATCACAACACAGGGAGAGCAGGGACCCCAAGGCCCGCAGCTGTTAATGCTCTGGTAAAAATACAATTTTGAAAGCGAATCACAACAATCAGCGGCTCGGTGAAAGCCTTCCAGGGGCTGTTAATGCTCTGGTAAAAATACAATTTTGAAAGCGAATCACAACCACAAGGCAAGCATCATGGCTGCTTCGGAAGCTGTTAATGCTCTGGTAAAAATACAATTTTGAAAGCGAATCACAACACGGACTCATAAGAATTAAAGATGGGAACAGCTGTTAATGCTCTGGTAAAAATACAATTTTGAAAGCGAATCACAACTAATCGCACCTCACAGGAATTGAACCCACTTAAAGATAAAATTACAAAATCAAACCTCAATTGCCAAAAAACAAAGGCATACCTAAGCGTGCTTCCAAAAAGGGAGTGGGTATTCTCCTAGCCGATTCTGCGGATTCGTGCACCGTAAAGCCGCCAATCATAAGAGGCGGCTTTGCTTTTTTCAATTGTACACGTCACTTAACCAAATTCCAAAAATTATTTATATATTTGTTTTCTAGCAACATAAATACTCATGACCATGAGAAAACAATTATTCGTTTTGGCTCTGGCAGCAATGGTTTCCGTGAATTTCACTCTTTTTGCACAGCAGCCCGATATCCCCAAATACGGACGGGATATAGAAGAACACCTCAACAAATCTGTTTACCAAATTGACAGCTCTGCAAACGCCGTGGTGTTGTTTGACAAAGGAGTCAGCAGCATTCGCTACGACAAGGAAAACGGATACTTTTACCTCGAAATCACAAGGCACAAAAGGGTAAAAGTCCTTACCAAAGAGGGTGTCAAATGGGCAGATGAATCAATCCCGCTTTACAAATCGGGAACCACAAAAGAACGGTTGTCCCGGTTCCAGGCAACCACCTACAATCTGGAAAACGGTAAAGTAAAGAGCGAGAAGATAAACCTGAGGTCTGTTATAGAAGAAGAGGTGAGCGACAAACTCGATTATGCAAAATTCACAATGCCACAGGTTAAGGAAGGCTCTGTGTTCGAATTCTCCTATACGGTTGTTTCGGAGTTTACATACAGCTTGCAACCATGGGTTTTCCAGAGTGAAATACCAACACTGGTATCATTCTACACAGTGGTCATCCCCGAATACTATATTTACAACCACCGCCTTTCCGGTTACGAAAACATAAGGCAGGAAAAGACAAAATCTGCAGAAATCATAACTTTCAGCAGCTTCCAAAGGGAACAGAAAAATACCGGCAATGTCTCCTCACAAAACGTAAAATACGAAACAGAGTGGCAAATGTACTACGGATACGACATCCCGGCTCTGCGTTACGAACCATTTACAGACAACATCAACAACTACATCTCCAGGGTAGACTTCGAGCTCCAGTACACCAGGTTTCCCGGCCAGATCCACAAAAGTTATGCGTTGGACTGGAACACTGCAACCAGGACTCTGCTTGAACATATAAATTTCGGGAGGGAACTGGAAAACACAGGATTCCTCAAAGAAGAGATAACTTCCCTTGTAGCCAACAAAACCGACAATGTCCAAAAAATGCTGGAAGTATATTCCCAAATCAACAAAAAGATAAAATGGAACAACCGTTACAGCCTGTTTGCAGACAACAGGATAAGGAAAGCCTACAGCGAGGGGTCTGGAAACTCTGCAGAGGTAAACCTGTGCCTGGTGGCTGCATTGAGGGAAGCGGGGCTGGATGCCTTTCCCATTGCGCTCTCTACCCGCTCCAACGGCCTTGTGCATGAGTGGGAAGTGAGCCTGGGCAAATTCAACCATGTGATTGCCGGTGCCTACCTCAACGGTAACATTGTCACAATGGACGCAACCGGCAACTACAGTGTACCAAATATCCTGCCGCTGGAATGCCTCAATGGAAAAGCAAGGATTGTCGCCCCAAACAGGTCGGAGTGGATAGACCTCGACCCAAAGGCGGCCTCCCGCAGCAACTGTATGGTACAGGTCTCCGTAGATACTTCCCTAAATGTGAGTTGTTCTGTCAACGAATTGTACTATAACTACCAAGCCCTTAACAAATACAACCGTATCTTTGTAGATAACAATCCCGAAACTTTCCAAAAGAGCCTCTCTGCCAAACACAACAACGGCTCGGTGGAAAATGTGAAAACCTCCCATACACTCACTCCTGTGCCACAAGTAAAGGTTATTTACAATGCAGAGATACCAAACGGATTGATATCAAGGGGAGATATGGTTTACATTACTCCCGGTGCAGGATTGCTCCCTACAGAGAACCCGTTTGTTTCCGGCACAAGGAAACTGCCAATGAACTTCCACTATCCTTTTATTGACAATTACATGTTTGTCTACAAATTACCCCAAGGGTATGAAATTCAAGAGGTACCGCAAAATGCCCGATTCTCCTTGCCAGACGGGAAAGCCAATTATGTGAAGAATGTGCTGGTCAACGGCAATGATGTTACAATGAATTTTTCCATAAGCATAATGCAAACCCTGTTTTTGCCAGAAGAGTACGCCCAGGTAAAAGAGTTTTTTGATCAACTTATTGCCGCCAACTCCCAAATGATAGTCCTCAAAAAATCTGAAGGCAAATGAAAGGAAACATCCTGAGGTGTCTCTTTTTGCTCTGCCTGGCACCTGTACAACTAACTGCTTCAGATGCAATTGTCCGTAAACACCTCACAACGGTAGAGTATGTGTCGCCAGGGAAGGTGACCCTTAGTGTCTATGCAGAGGTTACAGTATTCAACGAGCGGGGCAGAGGTTATTCTGACTTTGTTGTAATGTACGACCCCGACAAGCCGGTAAAAAAGATAGGTGCGCGCCTGATGGACAGCAACGGGAAAATTGTTAAAACCTTCAAGGGCAAGGATGTTGAGGACTACCCTGTTTACACAGAATCAACTCTTTTCCAGGAATACCGGCAAAAGCAGATTGAGGTTCATTACCCTTCGTATCCGTACACCGCTGTGTTTGAATACACACAGGAATACAACGATTTTATCTCCCTGCCCGGGTGGTACCCGCAGGAAGGTTACGGGATAGGTGTGGAATATGCCTCTTACAAGCTGACCTATAGCAAAAATAGACCGGTGAGGTATATGCAGGGCAACCTGGCCAATCCTGAGGAAAGTTTCCCGAAAGATGGTTTGGTACAACTTTTTTGGGAAATCAAAGATTTAGGGGCTGTTTACAGGGAGCCATTTTCTTCTCCTGTTTCTCAAAGGATTCCGTCTTTAATTGTTGTTCCCGAGCATTTTACATATAAGGGAGTTAACGGCTGCTACACAAACTGGGGCTCGTACGGAAACTGGGTAGGCTCCATGGTAAAGGGACAGGACCAACTACCTGCAGAGTTGGCATCCAAAGTGGCAGAGCTTACAGAGGGAATGGAAAGTGAAACAGACAAGGTTCGTGCCGTTTACAAATTCATGCAAAACACTACTCGTTACGTAAGCATCCAACTCGGTATCGGGGGGTTCAAGCCTGCCTCTGCTACGGAGGTGTTCCAAAACGGGTGGGGCGACTGCAAAGCGCTTGTAAATTACACAAAAGCTCTGCTCAACAGCGCCGGGATTGATGCATATTATTGCGAAATAGGGGTTGGTAATACCGGCATCATTCACGACACTTTCCCTTCTCCAAACCAAACCAACCATGTGATCCTTGCTGTTCCTGTCGGTCGCGGGCAGGACACGTTGCTCAACTCCGGGCAGGACACGTTGCTCAACTCCGGGCAGGACACGTTGTGGCTGGAGTGCACAAACGCCCGCATCCCTTTTGGCTATTTGCCATACTCTCTGCAAAACCAAAAGGTTCTTTGGGTAGACGAACAAAATGGCACCGGAAAAATTGTGAGCACTCCCTCTCCCGATGCAATAGCCAACAAACGGGAGCGGTTCATAGAGATTTCAATTGATCCCCAGGGAAATGCTTCCGGGAAAATGAAAACTGTTGTCACCGGTGGCCAGATGGATTGGCTCTTTCCTGAGCTTTGGCTCACCGGGACAGAGCAAAACGAAATAATAAACCGCAAATACAACTCTCCCGGCTTCCGTTTGGTTTCTGCAGAGTACTCAATGCAGGAATATGATTCCCGCACAGATGGGCAGGCTGACGGGCAGGATGTTTTTCAGGATGTTGCACACACAGACGGTCAGGCTGTTGCTCAGGATGTTGCACACACAGATGGGCAAACTGTTGCACGCTTTTATCCGGCACCTTGCGCCACCGAACAGCTCAAATTTACAATCGGCAACCTCGCATCACTTACAGGCAACAGAATGTTTATCAAAACAAACCTTCTGCCTACAATTGCAGATGCACCCGCACCGGAAAATTCCAGAGCCGGCAATGTAGTCTCCTCTACAGCCTACTGCCACAGCGACACTCTTCTCTACCAAATTCCGGACGGTTATGAGATAGAGTTCCTTCCCCGGCCAATTTCCCTATCCACCCAATACGGCACATTCACCCGGCAGTTCACGCTGCTCAACCCCGGCGAAACAAACAACCCTGGCGAAACGCGCAACACAATCCTCTGCACCAGCACAATCACAATCAACCGCTTTGACAAACCCCCAACGCACTACAACCCATTTGTCAAATTCCTGACCACCATAACCAACCCCGACTACATAATACTACGCAAATAAAGCCCTTGCAAGAAGCAGGTCTCATCTTTTTTCACATCTTGCTGGTTTCTTACCCTTTAAGCGCGGCAACTTTGCAGCTGGCAACTGGCACCTCTCACCTTTTTTCACATCTTGCTGGTTTCTTACCCTTTAAGCGCGGCAACTTTGCAGCTGGCAACTGGCACCTCTCATCTTTTTTCACATCTTGCTGGTTTCTTACCCTTTAAGCGCGGCAACTTTGCACTTTCCTCCTTTCAAGGCATAGATAAGTGCAAAGTTGCCATACTTAACAACCACATGGTCTGCAAGATGTGAAAAAAGATGAGACCTGCTGCCCGTGAGACCTGCATCTGCCACCCGCACAGTCCGCGCAGCCCATACAGCCCTCTACCTGCAGCTATGGCCTCAACAACTGCGACATTGCTGCGGGGTAGCCGCGATGGGTGGCGAGCTCTGCTGCAAATGAATCTATCTGCTGTGTCCCGATGCTCTCCAAAAGGCTGTTTTCAACCGAAGAGAGATCGAAAGCGGGAATCAGCTTCAGTTGTTGTAGGTTTTCGATGATGTGGTTGGCAGAGGTCAATGCCGATGAGGCCTTGACAATTTGGCTACGTGCATAAAATTTACGAGGGAAAGTGACATCTCCCACCCGCAGTGTGGAATCGCGTCCCGGGATTTGCTGCGCGCCATAGAGAGGCGGGCCGCCAACAGTTGCAACACCAAACGAGGGCACAAACCTGGCAACAAAGTCAATTGCCCTCAGCGTTCTCTCCTGCACCTCATCCGAGTCCCACATACCGTTGATTTTCTTTTTAATAGAATCACTAAACTCAGGGAAAACATCCTCTGCACAAGATTGTATCAATCCATCACGGAACAGGGTTATCTCGTTGGTCATCCCATGTATCTGGTAGAAATTGTCGCAATAAGGAGTAAGCTGCGCCATTCCGTGCGGAGTGCCACGCTCACCGTGAAAAACCAGCTCGGGTATGGGGCCGGGAGTTGGATGCCATTTAGCAATATAGGAGGCTTTAAACTCTACTATCTGTTCAGGTGCCAACTGCAAACAAGAATCGAACTTACTGCTGTTTGACCCGCTGGAGTTTACCAGGTAATTGGCTTTGAACATCTTATCCTTAGTGTAGAGCTGCCAGTTGTAACCCACACCAAGCTCGCTCACATCCTTGACCTCCACAATCTGAGTACTAAGCCTGAGTTCACAATTTTCACTCCCGCCCAAAGCCAGCTGGGTCTGCGCAGCAAGTCTAAAAAGGTTCCACCCAAACTCCTGCACCATAAAGAGCGGACTCTTTAATTTGCTGTATTCTATAAATTTAAGCGCATTGCAGAGCCAATCATCATGCGTTACAGGCCTCGGCACACTCGGCCTCTGCAACAAAGCCTCCAGGTCTTTGTGTTTATATACAGTATAGTACTCTTCGGGAGGGCCCAGAACCTCATTTGCCGGGTCCTGCTCAACCAACTCTTTGTAGTACAAGGATAATTGCTCAAGACGATTCTCAACCTCTTGTGTATCCAAGCTTTCAAAATCCGGAATAGCAATCAGCGTTGGCCTGTGGTCAATGGTCTCAGGGAAAAAACGTGCAGATTCAATAGACTGACGCATAAGCACTTTACACTGCTCCAACGATATCTCGGGATAGAGGTTGCCACCGGCATGCAAATGGCAAAACGGAGGTCCGTGCACAAGACCATCCCTCTGCTCAAACAGCACATTGTCAACTCCATATTTAGCCAATTGCAAAGCTGTCACAGAGCCCGAAATCCCACCACCAATTATAGCAACCTTATAAATCCTACTCATAGACCGTAAAATTACACAATTTTTACTGCACAAGTAGCACCTCTCATCTTTTTTCACAACTTGCTGGCTTCTTACCCTTTAAGCAAGACAACTTTGCACTTTCCACCTGTCAAGGCATAGATAAGTGCAAAGTTGTCATGCTTAACAACCACATGATCTGCAAGTTGTGAAAAAAGATGAGAGGTGTCACCCAGCACCATGTGCAAACACCTCACACCAAAGAGCCACATTAAGAAGCACATGTGAAAAAAGGTGAGACCTGCGGCCTTCCGGGCCTGCAGGCCAGCAGGCCTACAGCCACCAAGAGCCTCCGTGGACCCAACGGCCTCCCGGCTCTAGTAAATCAAGTATTTCTGGCGAGTCTCCTTGTATTGCGACAAAGCGGGCTCCCAGCTCTCGCGGATTTGCTCCTCACTCAACCCATCGATAATCTGCTTGCGGAGCATATCGCCACCGGCCAAACGGTCAAAACGGCCCTCGCGGAAAAACTCCTCCTTGTTTGGATAAACATTATAAAACTCAAGCAACCAACCCAAGTTCAACCGACCTGTCTCTGCAAAGACAGAAACATCATATTCCCTGAGGTCCAGCCCAAAGCACTCAACATCCATATGCGGCGGACGTGTGCTCATCCCCTCTATCGAAACCGGAGTGAAAGAAAATTCATAATGCTCTGCAAGCAGAGGATTTCCAAGCACCTGAAAAGGAAACATGGTACCTCTGCCCTGGCTGATTACTGTTCCTTCGAACAGGCAGAGCGATGGGTACAGCAAAATAGATTGCTGGGTATTCAGGTTTGGTGACGGCGGAATAGGCAAGATGTACTCTTTGCCATGCTCGTAGTTAGCAACCTCAACCACAGTAAGTTTACACTGGATACCATCTTTGAGCCATCCCTCACCGTTTATCATCCCGGCATATTCGCCAAGGGTCAAGCCATGCAAAATAGGAATCGGATGCATCCCCACAAACGAACGGAAATTGGTGTCCAAGATAGGTCCATCTACGTAGTAATCATTAGGATTAGGACGGTCCATCACAACCAGCTCAATGTCGTTCTCTGCACACGCTTCCATAACATAGTGCAAAGTAGAAAGATAGGTGTAGAAACGAACTCCAACATCCTGCATATCAAATATCATCACATCCACACCCTCCAAGTGTTCTGGCAGAGGTTTGTAGGTGCCCGAATTATAAAGGTTGCTCACCGGAACGCCGGTTTTCACATCTACCGTATCGTAATTGTTGCCGCCACGGAACCCATGCTCCGGCGCAAAAATCCTCACTACATTAACCCCCATGGAAACAAGGGTATCAAGCAGAGTTGCTTCGCCCACCACAGAGGTATTGTTCACAGCCAAGGCAACAGCCTTACCCTCAAGCATAGGCAAATAGACCTCAGTACGATCTGCCCCGGGGATAAATTCTTCGGAAACAACCTCAGCACCTCCTGCACAACTGGTGATAACCAGAGCAAGAATCAAAAAGGTTACGATTGAAAGTTTTGTTTTCATAATAGTTAAGTTTTGGAGTGTAAATATAAAATGCAATTCAAAACCGTAATTTAAAAAAAACCTGCAACAATGCCAAACCTACCTGGCCCCCACCCAAGCCCCACCCAAAAAGCACCTCTCATCTTTTTTCACATCTCTTTCTCCAGCAATCACTTAACCACCCCACCTCTGCACAAAACCCACCGCAAATAACTCGCAAGTGCAAACACCTCACACACAACCACCACACAACCAATAACATGTAAAAAAAGATGAGACCTGCAACCTGAGCAGCAAGTGAGCCAAGTGCAAACATCTGACACCAAACCACCACACAACCAACAACATGTGAAAAAAGATGAGACCTGGGGCCTGCGGTCAAATGAGTTATTTGGCGATACGGCGGATGCTTTCGGTTTTACCGTTGGAGTAGAAGTGGATGAGCGGAACTCCGTTGGCAAGCAGTTCGCGGCACTGTTTTACACACCACTCAATCCCGATCTCGCGGACGGCTTCTGAGCTGCCACCAGCGCCGCTAACGCCAGCAACACCTGCACCACCAACACCACCGCCAACACCAGAACCACCACCGCCAGCAACACCTCTACCACCGCCAACACCTGCACCGGCAACACTACCTGCTTCACCGGCACCGCCAGCTCCAACACCACCTGCACCACCAAAACCACCACCACCAACACCAGCACCATCTCCACCGCCAACACCAGAACCACCACCGCCAGCAACACCTCTACCGCCACCAACACCTGCACCGGCAACACTACCTGCTTCACCGGCACCGCCAAAACCTGCACCGCCACCAAAACCCTCTTTATCCAGTGCCTGCGCCACCTCAAGCAACCGCTCGGTAGCATCCTCCCGCCTGTCCAGCAACACATCCTCAACCGCCGTCAACAACCGGCTCTCAATACGGTCATACACCTCCAGCATCTCCGGATTCACAATGGCCATAGTCATACCGTGACGCACCCCATGGTACAAAAATGCAGAGTGCATCGCCTCCCGCACCCGGTTGTTCCCACGGAAAGCAAACGACACATTACTCACACCACCACTCACCCCCACACCCGGCAAATTCTCACGGATCCATGCAGCAGCCCTGAAAAAATCCACCGCATTCTTTCTGTGCTCCTCCATCCCCGTACCAACCGGGAAAATATTGGTATCAAAAATAATATCCTCTGCACCATACCCGGCTTTTTGAGTAAGTAACCTGTAGGCCCTGCTGCAAATCTCCACCCTCCGTTCAAAAGAATCGGCCTGCCCAAGCTCATCAAAAGCCATAACCACCACAGCAGCACCATATTTGCGAATCTCCCGTGCTTGCCACAAAAAATGCTCCTCCCCCTCTTTAAGAGAAATAGAATTGACCACACTTTTACCCGGCAACACCTCAAGAGCAGCCTTTTGCACCTCCCAACGCGAACTGTCAATCATCACCGGCAACCTCGCCACCTCAGGCTCCGCCACCAAACGGTTAAGGAACTCACGCATCTCCGCCACAGCATCCAGCATCCCATCGTCCATGTTCACATCTACAACCATCGCACCCCCCTCTGCCTGCATCCTTGCAATCTCCACAGCAGCAGCATAATCCTTATCCTTAATAAGGCGGAGGAATTTCCTGGAACCGGCCACGTTTGTCCGCTCTCCTACATTCACGAAAAAGGCACCTGCGCCAAACCCGCCACCACTCGCTAAACTACCACCTTCACCCACCCCAAGTCCATCACCACCAGCCACACTCCCACAATCACTCCCGGCATCACTCCCGCCACTCCCGGCATCACTCCCGCCACCCCCGGCCACACCCCCGGCAACCAACGGCTCAAGTCCCGACAGCATCAAAGGCCTCTGCCCGGCAAAGCGGTTTTTGCTTGCAGAGACAACACTCAGCGCATTTGCACAATCCGCTGCGCTCCCAATCCCACTTGCAGAGCCACCTCCCGGCAAAACATTGCTGCCTTCAACACCACCGCCAGTCGCAAGTGCCGCCTCTTCCACAACCTTGGCTATCTCCCGAATATGTTCCGGTGTAGTACCGCAGCAACCACCAACAATATCCACCAACCCCTCCTGCAACAACTCCCTCACATGCCCCGCCATAATTTGCGGAGTTTGTGAATACCTCCCCATCAAATCGGGCAGTCCTGCATTAGGATGGGCACTAACCAACACCCCCTCTCCAAGAATCCTTTTCGCAGCCAACCGCAACTGCCTCAAATAAGGCTTCATGGACTCCGGCCCAAACGAACAGTTAAGACCCACGCTCCACAACGGAAAATGCGAAACCGAAATCAAAAAAGCCTCCAGATCCTGCCCGCACAACAACCTCCCACTCAATACTCCGTTGCCCCTCAAGCCTCCGCTGCCACATTCATTACAGCTTCCGCTGTTTACGGTAGCCGACAACATCACCGGCAAAGCCACACTGCTCTCTTCCCGCAACCTGCCCAAAGCATACAGGGCCGCTTTGGCATTCACAGTATCATAAACCGTCTCCACCAAAAACAAATCCACACCTCCCTCTTGCAGAGCCCTCGCCTGCTCCAGGTATGCCTCTGCCAGCAGGCCAAAGGTCACCCCCCTTGCCCCCGGATGTTCCACATCTGTAGAGAATCCGGCCGCCTTGCTGCCCGGCCCCAAAACCCCCGCCACATACCTCGGTTTACCCCTGTCCAATGCATTAAACCGGTCTGCCTGCTCCCTTGCAATTTGCGCCCCACGCAAATTAATCTCAGCAACCCTGTCGGCAAAACCATGCCCTTCCAAAGTCAACCTATTGGCACTAAATGTATTGGTCTCAATAATACTGGCACCTGCCTCCAAATAGCGCGCATGGATCCCGCCAATCAACAACGGATCACTCAAATTGAGCAAATCACACAACCCCGCATCACTCCCCGCCAACTCCTGAACCATAGTGCCCATCGCACCATCCAAAACCATTTTCATCCCTCGGATATATTTACAACTCATTATTTTCTCCCTGTTTAACTACCATCTAAAATATAAAAAAAGCCCCTGCTCGTGCAGAGGCCTTGTTTCTATTGCTGTAATTTAAAATTATGAAATAGCACGTCCCCTGCAGAATTGCTCCCGCATCATGAACATGACCATATGCATATTTAAACAAAAATGTTTCATCAAGTAGATTTGTGGGTACAAATGTAAAAAAAAGAATCAACTTCCAAACCTTTTCTATATAATCATACAATTCGTCCAGTCAAAAACAGTATTAATCATAATGAAATCTGCATAAGCATATAAAAAACAGAAAAAAATTTTTTGTTCATTTTTCGCAATCCCTTGCCCAAAGCCATTTCCAAACACCAATTATGCTTTTAATGAGCACCCTTTGAGTTCATCCACCATTAAATGAGAGGTTTTTGCTCAAAATAATGGAGGCCCTACCGGTTTCTTGATGGTGGTGAATGGCATGACTTGTGTTTTTTTACCTTCTTTTTCAAGTTGTTCCAACTTAATGAGATTGTATGAATACCTATTCCCAAAAACAATTGCAATAGCCTTACCCGTAGATTCTAATATTACAACCCTTGCAGAAAAATCTTTCTCCATAAGTTCCTTTGATTTGTCATACGGGTAGGTTACTGTATAACGAACCTCGCCCTTAAGTATTCCAATTTCAAATTCTCCCTCATTTTTTACAACAGGAGTGAGGTACCCCCTGTTATATTCCGGTCCATACTTTTCCAATGCCCTGTCTGCAATCTTAATCAAAAGACTGTCCCTGACTCTTTCTGGTAGTTCCTTGAAATTTTGGGAGAAAAGAACATTCGTATTCATGCTAATATGCATAAATAAAATTATAAAAAACATTTTTTTCATCGCTTATAAAATTAATTTGGTAATGTAGGTCTTCTCGTAAGTCCAAAGGTGTATATTTGTGATGGGTCATCTATTTCATGTCCAGAAACAATCCCAATAAAACCTCGATAGGGTAAAAAACCCCCAATGTAGTCATAAACTAAACCTGGAATAAGATGTTGTTCAGACGTGAAAAAATCACTGGATGATGGCCCAACTTCACGTGCGGCATCTTCAATAATATAAGTGATAGGTGTGTGGGTATGAAACATTGCAACAACATATTTTCCTCCGGATAAAGGTGTCAATCCATATTCTTGTAAAGTTGGTGGAGAAAAATTAATTGTTCCATTTGTCCCCACAGACCCCGTAATCACAGGACCATCAAAAACATCTCCCTTAAAGTAACGTTGGAAAGCTCCTTCTGTGCTGTTCACATAAACCCAAAAGCCTTGTTCCTTTCTGCCATTGGTTGAAGCAAATTCTTTTGTACTAACCCATGTGTCATGCATTTCACTTTGAATGTTGGGATCATTTAAAATATCTAATGTAGATGGAAATCCCATTTCAATTGATATTGTATTACTCACAATGGTATCCTGTCCGCTTAAAGCCACAGCTTTTATATTCCAACAACCAGGGGTTCTTGCTACTCCGGTGAAAGACATGGTTGACTCTTCGTTCAGCTTGAATAAGGTTTGATTGGCATTTCCATATATATAAAAATTCACGTCAGATAGCTGCATGCCAGAAGGGACTGTAGAAAGTGTCAATGTATACGAATAAAGCAAAGGTAAAAAACTCGTTGAGGCACTAAGGGTAAGGTGCACCTCCTCCGTTGGGGGTGGAACATCCCCATCCCCGCCACCTCCTCCTCCACTACCTCCTTCATCACCATCACCTGGGTCAGGAGGAGAAGGCACTGGATTATATGGATAAATAATCCACTCCCCACCTGGATCCGATGCTATAACAGAGCAATATGCAGGATCCAATACACCCAGAATCATCCCACATGATTGGCAAGTAAAGTCCCAAAAATCATCTTCTAACAGTTCGGCTCCACAATCAGCACATATGTAGGTGGTATTTGGATCATAGGTAAATGATTTGCTTGTAATCCTTTCATATAAAAGTAATTTTATAATCTTCCCTGTAACGGCTTTATCACTGTTTACAAATTCTACCCAATGCCTTTTCTCCCCATCATAATAAATTGTTCCAATGATATCCCCATCTGTCCTGGAAAAAATCATCAATCCATTAAATTCCTCATTATTCAAATAGCTAAAATTGTATTTGGATTTTATTTCATAACTATCAAACGATACCATTGTCACTAAATAACTGAATGATTTTTTATCATTCAGGTACTCTTTAATAACATAAAACTGTTTACATATTGAAACGACTTTTTCATCTCCACCAAAGGATGTCTTAGCAATTGAATATGAACCAGAATTAAGAATATTGTACTGAGTAAACTTCTCATTATTTACAACCTTTTGTTTAGACGATCTGAAATCAATTTTTAAATTTTGCTTGCTTTTTTTTGTGATGATATCGCTAGGAAATGTCGGGTTATATAATGAAAGATATGATTCATTAACATAGTCAATTTGAGCTTTATTATCCAATTCAATTTCACTTTTATTACAGGAATAAAGAAGAAAGGAAAGGACTACTAACAAATTTATTAGATTTTTCATAATTAAAACATTGAGGAGTTATCACAAATATATGAAAAATAAGCATATAAAAAAACAGAAAAACTTTTTTTTGTTCATTTTTCAAAATCCCTTCCCCAAAGCCACTTCCAAACACCATTTGTGCTTTTAATGAGCACCCTTTGAGTTCATCTCCCATTAAATGAGAGGTTTTTGCTCAAAATAATGGAGGCCCTACTGGTTTCTTGATGGTGGTGAATGGCATGACTTGTGTTTTTTTACCTTCTTTTTCAAGTTGTTCCAACTTAATGAGATTGTATGAATACCTATTCCCAAAAACAATTGCAATAGCCTTACCTGTATTTTCTAAGATTACAACCCTTGCAGAAAAATCTTCCTCCATAAGTTCCTTTGATTTGTCATACGGGTAGGTTACTGTATAATAAACCTCGCCCTTAAGTATTCCAATTTCAAATTCTCCCTCATTTTTTACAACAGGAGTGAGGTACCCTCTGTTATATTCAGGTCCATACTTTTCCAATGCCCTGTCTGCAATCTTAATCAAAAGACTGTCCCTGACTCTTTCTGGTAGTTCCTTGAAATTTTGGGAGAAAAGAACATTCGTATTCATGCTAATATGCATAAATAAAATTATAAAAAACATTTTTTTCATAATTCTAACATTAAAGCTTCCTTTAATCATTTAGTTTGTCTTGATTCTTTTCAATCAACTTCATTTCCTTATCGAAATCTGATTCAAAGAGACGGTCTTGCATGATACGGAATTTTTCAAATTCGCTTTCGGCAAACTCTTTTGCCATTAGTGATGTAACTTTGCCTCTATCTTTTAAAATTTCACGGTCGGCAACCTCCAAGAACATATCCAGACGTTTTGCCCAATCTTCCATTGTCATGGGAATATTCCGTCGTGCTCTGTCTTCTGCCAAATCCAGAAAAGCGTTGACAATGCGTCCCAATGATTCCAGTTCAGTTTCGTTCAGGTAGTTTTTGGCAACGGAAACATCGGTTTTCACTATTTTTCCAACGGGAATTTTTTCCCACGAAGTCAAACCCATATGTTCTCTTTCGGCGTTGGCTCTTGACATAATAAGTTCGGCAGCAGTATGACCGTGTACAGCATAATGCAACTTGTTTTGGACTTTGGCGAAAAACTCATTTGTTATAACAGCATCTTTATTATAATCCAATGCCGTGGCATAAATATCAGTTATCTTTTGGTAGAAGCGGCGCTCGCTCAACCGAATTTCCCGAATCTCGGCAAGTAAATGTTCAAAATAATCTTCGTTAAGGAATGTCCCGTTTTCCATGCGTTTTTTATCGATGATATAACCACGGATAGCATAGTCACGCAAAACGGATGTCGCCCACTGACGAAACTGTGTTGCCCGTATGGAGTTGATACGATAGCCGACGGCAATAATTGCATCAAGATTATAGTGCTTGGTTTTGTAGGTTTTACCATCTGTTGCAGTTACCGAGAATTCCTCGGTAACTGAGCGTTCTTCCAATTCGTTTTCTTTGAATATGTTTTTAAGATGCAACGATATATTGTCTGTCGAACAATCAAACAATTTAGCCATTAGTTTTTGGCTTAACCAAATCATTTCACCCTGTACACGCACTTCTATTCCGCCCTCTTTCGCCTGATTAGTAAAAATAAGAAATTCGGCAGTGCTATTACGGATTTGTAGAGGTTTAATTTTTCCCATAATGTAATTGCATTTTATTCAAACATATCTTTTGCAAATATTTTAAATTAATTGTGGAATATCATTCCCAATATTAATTTATTGTCCCTTCTTATTAATAACTCCATATAGTTCTTTTGCAATTACATATAATAGTTCATCCCCCATTAAATGAGAGGTTTTTGCTCAAAATAATGGAGGCCCTACCGGTTTCTTGATGGTGGTGAATGGCATTTTTTTCATAATTATAACATTGAGGAGTTATCCCAAATATATGAAAAATAAGCATATAAAAAAATTCAATCAACAACAGCCCAAACATTACCGGCAAAATCGGTGACGTATATGGTCCCATCGCACTTGACTATGTTGCTCAACACAGGCGCTCCCAAGTTCATGCGCCAGCGGAACACTCCGGTTTTTGCATCCAGGCTGTACAGGTAGCCATCATTCGCACCAAAGTAAACCACCCCTGCAGCTGCATCATAATAGACACCACTCTCCACGGTCATCTGGAAATCCTTGGTATATGGCGCAGTATAAACCAACCCCGGATTGGTCTTGAAGTTCCACAACACTTTGTAACCATTGGTGCGGTCAAAGGCAACCACCCCCTTATCGGTAGTCCCCACTATCAGCAGGCTGTCGGTCACAACCGGTCTGGAATTATTATTGACTACAAAATCAATCCTATGCTTCACCAACTCCTCACCCGACACAGGATCTACCTCCATTATATGACCGGGGGAGACATAAAAGAAACTCCCCTTGTAGTATACCGGCGAATTATCTGCAATCCGGGTATCATCGTCACGTTTTTGCCACAACAACTCACCGGTGGCCGCATTATGGGCAAACCTCCCGGTCCAGTAGGCAGCAGTCAGCAAGACACCACTCTCCGGCTCTACCACAGGAGACGCCACGGTACAAACGCCACCCCTCCATGCAGAGTTTTTCCAAAGCAGGGAACCATCGGCCACCTTCAATGCACTCAAATAATGGCCATGACCCGCATAAACCACCCCGTCGTGAACGGTTACCCCCTGGGTATAAACAGGGTGCAGCTCCTTTTCCCTCAAAGCACGGCTCCACAACAACCTGCCCGAAACAGCCTCAACTGCATAAACATTCCCCAAAACATCGCATGCAAGCAGAGTTCCCTCCCACAAAGCCATGTTGTTTTTGATTGAATTGGCCACAGGCATCCTCCACACAACCGAACCATCGGAGGCAGAGACTGCATGGATTGCAGAGCCCCCTTTACCGTTGTCGTCAAAAGTTGCAGAGATAACCAACCCTTCGGTCACCACCGGCGAAGTCATGAAAGTATGGTTGCCGAGCGATGCCACCCACTGCACCTTAGGAGCAGCTTTTCCGCCATCAATATCGCTGTAATCCCTGGCAACAGACTTAACAACAGTTCCGTTTGAAAACCTGGTGGTCACTACCACACGGCAAGCAGCACCATTCACGTCCAAGCCCCTCAACGCATCTGCAGGCAGAGAGGCTCGCCAGGTCCAGTCTCCCACCTTTTCCAGCAGGTACTCACCACCACCTGTAGCAGCCGTTACGCTCTCCACATCTGTACGGGTGTCATAAACGTTTACAACCAGGTCGTACAAGACAGGTGCAACCGACACAGCACCTCCTGCAAGTTTCACATTACCACTTGCTGTTTTTACCTTTATCCCGGTACGCCCCTTTAAGTTTCCGGTATCCCCGTCAACCTGTTTCCCAAAAAGAGTTGCAGCAACATGCCCCTTCAAAGAGGCGTAACGTATCTCCGAATCCAGTTTCCCCTCCCGGTCAAAGGAGACTTTGCGGAAAGATGAAGGAGTATGGTCAATACCTCCCTTGTTGGGAGACATTGTGGCAATAGTAGTTACCCCGGTAGTCTCTGACCTTTCCAACAGGTTGATATGGTAATGGGCATAAAAATATGCCTTGAAGTTGTAATCCAACAAATTGACCTCTGTTTTCTCGCCCTTGAGCAAGAAATCGGTATCGTAACCGGTAAAATGGTGGTTGAAAAGCACCACAGGCATCCCTTCGGGAATGGCATCCAGATCCTTCTTGAGCCAGGAGTAGACATCGTCGGCACTGTAAGAGGGTTTGCGGTCGCCATACAACACCGGGATCACCACAAAATGGACACCCCCGTTGTCAAAGGAGTACCAGACCGGACCAAAGAGCTTTTCATACAGCTCCTCACCGTAGGCACCATCCACCAAGTCATGGTTACCCAAAGTAAAGACGGCCCTTGTTCCAAGATTTGCAGAGGTAAGTTCCCTGGAATGGAACTTCAACCCGTTCTCGTAACAGATATCGCCATTGAAAACCACAAAAGCAGGTTTGTTATACACCACATACTCCTTGAGCACATCTACCCAATCTTTATGGATACGCGCCTCGGTATCACCAATATGCAAAAAAGCATATGACTCCCTGTCGTATTTCTCTACCCTGAAAACCAACTCATTACCACCATCAGCAACCCACCCGGCTATCGGGACCCAAAAGTCACCAACCTGCTCATAGCCGTCGGGAGTAGTCATGAAAACAAATCGGGCTCTCTCACTCGCCTCAAATTTGAACGATCCGTCCGGCTTGCTTTTGTAAACTTCAAAGCCATCCGACACCACAACACCGGCAACTCCCTGCCCTTTGCCATCCAAAACCCTTCCTTTTACAACAACATTTTGGGCAAAAGCACCAACCCCGGCAACTACAATCAAAAGTGTTGCCAGTAAAACCTTGAAAATTTTCATGATAAAATGATTTAATCCCTGGGTAGCAGCTACCCAAGCAAATGATTTACAAACTCTTTTATTGTCAGCCCGGCAGCACGCACCTGCTGAGGTACCAGGCTCATCTCTGTCATGCCCGGCACAGTATTTATCTCAAGGAAAAAGATCTCCTCACCCCTCACAATATAGTCTACACGCACAAAACCCCTGCAACCCAAGTGCCTGTATATTTTGTGCGACATATCTATGATCCTGTCACTTAATTCTTCGGATATCCGCGCAGGACAAATCTCCTGCGAAGCACCCAAATACTTGGCCTCATAATCGAAAAACTCATTGTCAGGAATTATCTCTGTAACCGGTAACCGGAACAACTCGCCAATGACTGCATTTCCTTTATCCTCAACACCGTTGCCTGCACTTTCCACAGAGCCGGCTCCGTCCAAAATCCCGTTTTCAAATACCCCGTTGGTCATCTCCACACCATCTATGAATTCCTCTATCAAAATGGAATCGTCCTCTTTAAATGCAGCTGAAATTGCAGTTGCCAGTTCTTCAGGACGTTTCACCTTTGTTATCCCAAAGCTGCTTCCGCCACTGTTTGGTTTCACAAACAAAGGCAATCCAAGCTTTGCAATTATTTCGAAAGTATTGTAGGCATCTGTATCCCTCAGGAAGATTTCCCGTGCCATCTTTACCCCGGTGTCCCTCAAATAACATTTGCAGGCATATTTGTTGAAAGTAAGAAGGGAAACCTCTGCAGAACAAGAGGTAAAAGGCATCCCTATCATCTGGAAATAGGCCTGCAGCAAACCATTTTCGCCGGGAGTCCCATGAATCATAATAAGGGCCTTGTCAAACTTGACCCGTTTGCCGCCTATACCGCTCCGGGAAGGAATCACAAAAGAGAAATCTGCCTTATCCACAGGAAATCTCCTGCTATTTTCATCCACCACTGCCGGGCCCCCGTCTGCACCCGCCAGAACATTCCACTCGCCACCACGCAACAGCACCTCCCATACATTGTACCGGTCCCTGTCAATATTTTGTGCAATGTGTTTACCACTTTTAACGGAAACCTCATATTCCGACGAATCACCCCCGTATACCAAGGCTATGTTTTTTTTCATTCAATTGACAATTTAAAAAATCTCAAAAAAGTTTAAAATGGGCAATCTGGCCTCCTAAAAGAAAGGATCATGGCTATTCCGCCCGGCAGTGTTTTCAATATCATCATCTGCACCGGTACATCTCAAATCTACCGAATAGCCTGCAGGAGCAGTAAATGCATCGTAAGGGGAGATTCCCAATGAGGGGTCGGCCAACACCTTTTGCATGAATAGCCCCCATATAGGCAGAGCCATATTGGAGCCGCCCCCAAGGGCAAGGCTCTCGAAATGGACTTGACGGTCCTCTGCACCAACCCAAACCCCGGCAGTGAGCCTTGGCATATACCCTATGAACCAGCCATCGGACTGGTCGTTTGTAGTACCGGTTTTCCCGGCCAATGCACCTTCGCGTATGTACTTCCACCTTAGTCTGCCGGCAGTACCTTCATTTACAACCCCCTCCATAAGGTTAACCATCAAATATGCCGTCTCCTTGCTGATCGCCTCACGTTTCCTTGCCGTAAAGTTGCCAAGCACGTTCCCCGATTTGTCCTCTATCCTGGTCACAAAAACAGGATCAATGTAAACACCTTTGCTCGGAAAGGTATTGTAGGCAGAGACCATCTCGAACAATGTAAGGTCGGCAGGTCCCAAGCAAAGCGAAACCACAGGGTCCAGGTAGCTTTTGATACCCAGCCTGCGGCACATATCTACCAATGCCACGGGGCCAAACTGCTTCATAAGGTATGCAGATATGTTGTTGCTGCTACGGGTCAATCCCCATTTGAGTGTGACCCTCTGGCCTATCCACTCCTCTTTGTCTGTACTTGCAGGAGTCCATGTAGTATCGCCCACTATAAAGGTTTGCGGCACATTAACAACCTTGTCGCAAGGAGTCATCCCCTCCTGCATTGCCAAAGTGTAAAGGAACGGCTTTATTGTAGAACCCACCTGGCGCTTTGCCTGTCGGGCATTGTCATATTTGAAGTAACGGTAATCGGGGCCACCCACATAGGCTTTCACAAAGCCGGTCTGAGGCTCCATTGCCATCATTGATGCCCTCAGGAAAGATTTGTAATACTTTATGGAATCGTTAGGGGACATCACGGTATCTGTACTGCCTCTCTCATTCCATGCAAACACCCTCATTTGAACAGGTTTCCCGAAACTCTCATTAATCTCTTTGTCGGTAGCACCGGCAGCCTTCATATTGCGGTAACGGTCGCTCCATCTCCTTGCAGAGTTCATAATGTTGTTTACAACCTCCCTTGGCACATCGTTGGAGAAAGGCCTGTTGTTTTTCCACCTCAAATCACGGAAAAAGACATCCTGCAACTCGCCTCCCAAGTGCTCTGCTACAGCCTCCTCGGCATAACGTTGCATCCTGGCATTTATGGTGGTGTATATCTTTAGCCCCTCTTTGTCCAAGTTGTATTTTGTGCCGTCAGGCTTCAGGTTCTTATTAAGCCACCCATACAACGGATCATCTTTCCACAGGGTGGAATCGGCACGGTAATCTTCGTACTGACGGTAAGAAGAGCGTTTTGGTTCCGAAGCGTTCATCGTGCGGCGGAGCATGTCCCTGAAATAGGGGCCAAGTCCCGAATTGTGGTCCTGCTGGTTGTAGTTGAGGGTTATGGGAATCTGCACAATAGAATCGTATGCCGCCTGTTCCAGGTAACCATATTTGCGCATCTGGCTCAATACGTGGTTGCGTCGTCCAAGCGACTGCTCCGGATTTATCATGGGATTGTAACGGGTTGGCTTATTTACCATTCCCACCAGTAAGGCTCCCTCTTCTACAGTGAGTTGCGAAGGATGTTTAGAAAAAAAGGTGTTGGATGCCGCCCTTATCCCGTAGGCATTGCTGCCATAGAAAACCGCATTCATATACATGCCTATGATCTCTTCCTTTGTGTAATTCCTCTCCAGCTTCACTGCAGTTATCCACTCCTTGAATTTGGAAACCCCAAGACGGTATACCTTTGCCCCGGGGAAATTGGACCTTACCGTATCCCGTGGGAAAAGGGTCTTTGCCAATTGCTGGGTAATGGTACTGCCCCCACCTCCAGAACGGGTCTGACCCAAAATCAGCGACTTTACCACAACCCTTCCCAAGCTCCTGAAATCTATTCCGCTATGGTTGTAAAAACGAACATCTTCCGTGGCTATCAATGCCTCCACCAAATTTGGGGCAAGTTCTCCATAGCTGACAAAAGACCGGTTTTCTACATGGAAAGTAGAAAGTATCTCACCCTCGTCCGAAATGATTTCTGTTGCCAGGTTGTTTTTCGGGTCCTCGAGCTCTTCAAAAGAGGGAATATCTGCAAACATCCCCACCAAGGTAATTACCAAAACCAGTAATACAAAGGGACTCAACAATAAAACCCAATACCATTTGACTAACTTTTTCCGCTTTTTAATATCCATATCTTCTGTAATTTGCTAGTGTGCCAAAGGGCAAAATTAAAAATAAAAATTTTGATAATACCTTATTTTATCCTTTACTTTGCAACCATCAAGGTTATTTATGTATGGGAGAGAACTTAGTCATCGTTGAGTCACCGGCAAAAGCCAAGACCATCGAAAAGTTCCTGGGTAACGGTTTCACAGTCAAGTCCAGCTTCGGACACATCCGGGATCTGTCAAAAAAGAATTTGGGAATAGATATAGAAAATGGTTTCGAGCCGGACTATCTTGTTTCGGAAGACAAGAAAAAGGTGGTTGCAGAGCTCAAGGCCCTGGCAAAGAAGGCCGGCACAGTGTGGCTGGCTTCCGACGAAGACCGCGAAGGAGAGGCCATTGCATGGCATCTGCAAGAGGCATTGTCACTAAAACCCCAGAACACCAAAAGGATTGTTTTCCACGAAATCACCAAAACAGCAATCACAAATGCCATAGAAAACCCCAGGAGCGTAGACATGAACCTGGTAATGGCCCAACAGGCCCGCAGGGTACTGGACAGGATTGTGGGTTTCGAACTTTCACCGGTACTCTGGAAAAAGGTAAAGCCAAAACTCTCTGCAGGAAGGGTCCAGTCTGTGGCACTCAGGCTCATTGTAGAGAAAGAGCGGGAAATTCAAAAATTCAATGCCAAATCGCAATACAAGATAGAGGGTAACTTCCATCCCGACGGGCTGGACAAAGAGGTGACAGTACAGGCAGAGATTGCAAACAGGTTCAACAAAGAGTCAGAAGCACTTGAAGTTCTGGAAAAATGCAAGGATGCCACATTCAAAATCGGGAACATAGAAGAGAAAGAGAGCAAAAGGACCCCATCTGCACCCTTCACAACCTCCACACTGCAACAAGAGGCCTCCCGCAAGCTCGGTTTTTCCCTCAACCAGACAATGCGCTGTGCACAAAACTTGTACGAAGCGGGTCTTATCACCTACATGCGTACCGACTCCACGAATCTTTCAAACCTTGCACTTGGGGCGGCAAAACAAACAATTACAGAGCTTTATGGCAAGGAATACTCCAAAACCAGACAATTCGCAACAAAAAGCAAAGGGGCACAGGAAGCTCACGAGGCAATCCGCCCGACCTTCATGTCCAACCTGTCAATAGAAGGCAGTGCCCAGGACAAGAAACTTTACAACCTTATCTGGAAAAGGACTATTGCTTCCCAAATGGCAGATGCCAAGATAATGCGCACCCAAATTACCATAGAATCTGCCACCGTAGGGCACGATTTCGTGGCCACCGCAGACAGGGTTGCCTTTGACGGGTTCCTCAAGGTATACATAGAATCCAAAGACGACGACCAGTCCGAAGAAGAGAAGGAGCTCACACTTCCTGCCCTTAAAACAGGACAAGGGATGGATGCGGTTGCAATCAAGGCTACGGAAAGGTTCACCCAAAAACCGGCCCGCTACACAGAGGCCAGCCTGGTCAAAAAACTGGAAGAGCTGGGCATCGGAAGGCCCTCAACATATGCCCCCACAATCTCTACACTAGCCCAAAGGGGCTACATGATAAAGGAGAGCCGCCCCGGTCAGGAAAGGCTCTACAACGAGCACCTGCTCTCCAAAGGCAAAATAACATCAAAAACCAAAAAGGAGAACTGGGGAGCAGAAAAATCCAAGCTTTTCCCCGAAGACATCGGTATTTTGGTAACCGATTTCCTTGTGGACAATTTCAAGAACATACTGGATTACAACTTCACAGCCAAAATAGAAGAGAGTTTTGACAAGGTTGCAGAGGGAGAGGTAGTATGGAACAAGCTGTTGGCAGAGTTTTACCAGCCGTTCCACCAAATGGTAGAGCAGACCCTGGAGGTTTCGCGCCCTACAAATGCAGAGAGGGTGCTGGGTACTGACCCTGCCTCCGGAAAAACCGTGCTGGTGAGGATAGGCCGTTTTGGTCCCCTGGCCCAAATTGGAGACAACGAAGACCCCGACAAAAAATTCATGAGCCTGGCAAAAGGACAGCTCATAGAGACAATCACCCTGGAAGAGGCCCTGAAACTGTTCCGCCTGCCACGCAATATAGGCACCCTGGAGGGAGAAGAGATTATCTGTGCAATCGGACGTTTTGGCCCATACCTCAGGTACCGGGGCAAATTCATTTCCCTTGGCAAAGAGCATGACCCATATACGGTAGACCTGGAAACCAGCATACAACTCATAATAGAGCACAAAGAAAAAGAGGCCAAAAAACACATAAAAAGCTTTCCCGAAGTCGGAGCAGAGGTGCTGAACGGCAGGTTCGGACCTTATATCAAGGTTGGCAAAGAGAATTTCAAGATACCAAAAGGCACCGACCCAGAATCTTTGGACCTGGAACAGGTGACCCAAATACTGGAAAAGGGGGCAACAAAATCTTCAAAGACGGCAAAGACAGCCAAAACCACAACAAAGACAACGAAAACCACAACAAAGACAACTAAAGCCACAACAAAGACAACCAAACCTAAGAAGAATGGCAAGTAACTACCCCATAGAGGTAATACCGGCGGCGGCAATCAGCGAGGCCATATCAAAGGCTCCGGCGCTCATTGTGGACACAACCCAAAACGACCACATTTTCAAATCACTGGAAAACCTTTATGCTCAGGGCAATTACAAGCTGTACCTCACCCGTCCCGGCATAAACCAGCTTGCTACTATCCTTAGCAGGGCAAACTCCTGCGGAGTCAGGACAATTGTGCTGTGTTCCGGTCAGGTTTCCACTTTGAACCAGATATTGCCACAAAAGAATTTTTCTGCCAGCCTCATCTCTCCGGGTACAGACATCAACCCAGAATCGGTCCACCAAACCCTCCTTTCCAATGGTTCACTCGAAGCTTTTTCACATATCGCATACCAGTCATACAGGACAAATCCTTCACAAACCTCTGCCATGTCAGACAAGTTCTTCGAAGAGCTCCGCCTTGGCACATTAAGGAACGACATAACCCTGGCAGAGCCATTGATACGCAACAAGGAGTATGCTTTCTTAGATCTCAACTCTGTACGTAGCAGTGATTTCCCCGGCAATCCTTTGAATTCTCCAAACGGTTTGTATGCAGAGGAGGTTTGCCAGATTGCCCGTTACATAGGAATGGGTCAGGATATCAAATCGCTCTTCCTTTTTGGAATTCCTTCCGGCAAAAAACATAACCCCGTTGCCACCGAACTTGTCTCCGAAATCGTGTGGCATGTTGTGGAAGCCTTGTCTGCAAACATTGTCGAAGACCCTGCCGATCCTTCAAAAGAAGAACTTTTCCTCAAGAAAATCGTAAGCATGGGGCAAGACGGACAAGATATCATGTTTGTCACAAGCCGCTCCACAGGTCGTTGGTGGATGGAAATTCCGGACATTGAAAACTCTGGCAATCTTTTTATTCCATGCTCCCAGTCGGACTATGCAACCGCTTGCTCAGGAGAGCTTCCATTGAGATGGCTTTTCTTTTTTCAAAAAATAAATCCGAATTAATTATAATTTATCATTATATTTGTTGTCATACATAATATCTTTTACCAGTATGCCAAAATATCAGATTGATCAGATAGATCAAAAGATCCTCTCTTTCCTTGTAAAAAATGCGAGGATGCCATTTCTTGAGATTGCCCGTGAATGTGGTGTCTCAGGAGCTGCTATTCATCAGAGAGTAAAGAAAATGGAGAACTTAGGAATTATAACCGGTTCTCGTTTGCTTGTAAAACCTCAAACATTGGGGTTGAATGTATGCGCTTTCGTGGGGGTAAGCCTCGCACAGGCAAACCACTATCCTTCTGTCATAGAGGCCCTGCGCAACATCCCGGAAGTCGTGGAATGCCACTTTGTGACAGGCAAGCATGCCCTTATGCTCAAAATCTACTGCCACAGCCATGACCACCTTATGGAAATCCTTATAAACACAATCCAGAATATCCCGTCCGTAGAACAAACCGAGACCTTCATCTCCCTGGACCAGGCTATAGAAAGGCAGGTTTGGGTAAAAGACTATCCTGGCAAAACATCAACTGTAAGGAAACGCTAGTCCCGACAGTCTCAAAAGAGATTGAAAATTGCCTCTGCAAGGGTCAAATCTTCCGGCCTTGTTATTTTTATATTGGTAATCTTACCGGGAACCAGTTCAATTTTCATCCCTGCACTCTCTACAACCGATGCATCATCGGTAAATGAGGGGAGGTATGCCATTTGGTAGGCATCCAGTAATATCTCGCTCTTGAACACCTGTGGAGTCTGCACCATGTAATACAGGCTTCTGTCTGTGATTGCAGAATTGCCCCCAGGCTGTTTTATCCTCATCGAATCGGCCGGCTCCACAACCGGAACCACTGCCCCGCACTCTTTGGCCTTGGCATACATCCCTTCCAAAAAGCCGGGCTGTACAAATGGCCTCACGCCGTCATGCACTGCAACAATGCCGGGTTCCTTTATATGTGCCAATGCATTCTTTACCGAGTGGAACCTTGTGATGCCACCCGATACAAGCAGATGCCTGAACTTGAAACGATTTTCAAAACAATAGTCTTTCCAGTACTGTTTGTAAACATCCGGAAGCACAAGAATGATTTCGGGTACGTTTTCCATGGAAAGGAAACGCTCTATAGTATGGACAATGACTGGTTTACCCCCCAAAGGAAGGAACTGTTTTGCAATATCCGCCCCCATCCTTGTCCCGGACCCGCCGGCCACAATCACAGCATAGTATTTGCAACCCATGTTTGTTGTTTTTTTAATCTTTTCAAAATTACATTATTTGGCGTTGCAAAAGTAGGTATTAATTGCATATTTTAGTAATTTTGTAGCCATTTACAGGACATGGAAATGAGACAAATCAAAAGAGCACTAATCTCGGTTTACCACAAAGATGGTATAGACAAAATAGCTACAAAACTTAACATGCTGGGGGTAGAGATACTCTCCACGGGCGGTACCTGCGATTTCATTCGTGATTTGGGTATCCCGGTTACCCCGGTAGAAGATATAACCTCCTATCCGTCAATTCTTGGCGGAAGGGTTAAAACCCTTCATCCAAAGGTGTTCGGTGGTATCCTCTCCCGCAGGGACAATCCCGATGACCAATCCCAGCTAATTGAATATGACATACCTGCAATCGACCTTGTGATTGTGGACCTTTACCCTTTCGAAAAATACGTGGAGTCACAGGCTCCGCACAATCAAATCATAGAGAAGATTGACATCGGGGGCATCTCACTCATAAGGGCGGCCGCAAAAAACTATCAAGATGTGCTTATTGTTGCCTGCAAAGAGCTGTATGGCAATCTGGAAGCCATCCTTGAAAATGGCAACAGCACCACTTTGAAACAACGGATGGAGTTTGCTGCCCATGCATTCAATGTGAGTTCACACTACGACACCTCCATATTCCGCTATTTCAGCAAAGAGGCGGCATTGGATGTGAACCTTTTCAAAGAGAGCATTAACGAATCAATACCACTAAGGTATGGCGAGAACCCTCACCAAAATGCAAGGTTCTACGGCAACCCCCGGCAATTGCCTCAGCAATTGCACGGCAAGGAGATATCCTACAACAACCTGCTGGACATAGAGGCGGCCATAGAGCTTATCAGCGATTTCCAACAACCTACTATAGCAATACTCAAACACAACAATGCCTGCGGGTGTGCCACCCGGGACAATCTTGCACTGGCATGGAAGGATGCCCTGGCCGCAGACCCTGTCTCTGCATTCGGCGGTGTGATAGCTGCAAACAGGAACATAGACAAAGAGGTTGCGGCCCAAATGAACAACCTTTTCTTTGAGGTTGTGGTTGCTCCTTCCTACGACAACGATGCCCTTGAAATCTTAAAGCAAAAGAAAAACAGGATTATCCTTGTCAACACAAAAGAGTTGCGCACACCTGTCAAATTCCGCAGCATGATGGGCGGCGTATTGGTTCAGGACAGGGACAGCCTGTGCGAAACCGATTCAAACTTGAAAGTCGTTACCAAAACAGCCCCCTCAACCAAGGAGGTAAAAGACCTGTTGTTTGCCAACATACTGGTGAAACACTCCAAATCCAACGCCATAGTCCTGGCAAAGGACTCCATGCTCATTGCTTCGGGCATAGGGCAAACATCAAGGGTAGATGCCCTAAAACAGGCAATAGCAAAAGCACAAAGTTTCGGGTTTGACCTAAAAGGGGCTGTAATGGCATCAGATGCCTTTTTCCCTTTCCCCGATTGCGCACAAATTGCCCACGAACACGGTATAGATACAATCATACAGCCAGGGGGTTCTGTCAGGGACAATGAGTCCGTAGAGTATTGCGACAACAACCAAATGGCAATGGTTACCACCGGCATACGCCATTTCAAACACTAATGTACAAAACCAAGGATAAACACTACAAAACTTATGGGATTTTCTTTTTTAACACAAGAGCTGGCAATTGACCTGGGTACTGCCAACACAATAATCCTGATGAACGACAAGGTGGTGGTAGACGAACCGTCAATTGTAGCAATTGACCAGAATACCGGCAAACCTATCGCTTTCGGGCAAAAAGCCCGCATGATGCATGGCAAGACCCATGCAAACATCAAGACTGTAAGGCCTCTCAGGGATGGTGTTATTGCTGACTTCAATGCTGCCGAGCAAATGATCAGGGGATTCATCAAAATGATTAACTATCGCAACTCCTTCTTTACCCCAAGCCTCAAGATGGTGGTTTGCATACCGTCAGGCAGCACAGAGGTAGAGATACGTGCGGTAAGGGACTCAGCAGAGCATGCAGGGGGAAGGGATGTGTTCCTCATATACGAACCTATGGCAGCAGCAATCGGTATAGGCATCGACGTAGAGGCACCCACAGGCAATATGGTAGTGGACATAGGAGGCGGCACAACAGAGATTGCAGTCATTTCCCTTGGTGGTATTGTCATAAACCAGAGCATCAGGGTTGCCGGAGATGTCTTCACATACGAAATCCAGCAATACATGAGGCAACAACACTCCATAAAGATTGGGGAACTCACTGCAGAAGACATCAAAATCAAGGTAGGTGCCGCCATGTCAGAGCTTGATGAATATCCCGAACCATACACCGTAAGGGGTCCGAACCTCATGACTGCACACCCGGTAGAGGTCAATGTCACAAGTCAGGAGATTGCCCACAGCATAGACAAATCCCTTGCAAAGATAGAGACTGCCATAATCCAGGTACTGGAACAGACTCCTCCGGAATTGTATGCAGATATTGTGCAGAATGGCATCTACATCACCGGTGGCGGGGCTCTGCTTAGAGGTCTGGACAAAAGGTTGTACGACAAGATAAACATCCCTTTCCATGTTTCCGATGAGCCTCTGCACGCAGTTGCCATGGGTACATCTATCGCACTAAAGAATACAGACAGGCTACCATTCTTGATGAGGTAACAAAATGTGGAACAAGTCCCCCATCATACGCGGTTTGGCAACACTCCTCCTCTTTTTTGCATTGGAGGGGGTTTCGTTGCTGTTCATTGCAAAGGACAGCCTGTTCCAGAAAGCCAGGATAAACAGTATAATGATGGGTATAAAAGGGGATATTTCTGGTTTCTCTTCCGATGTACGTTATTTCATTGGGCTTTGGAAGGTAAACGACATGCTGCACCAAGAGAACATCGCCCTCAAGAACAAGCTGGATCATCTCAAATCTGAGCTTGGACAAAGGGACACCCTGTTCTCTGTAACAGCAGACAGCACAAGGCCCGGGTTTTCATACATCCCCGCAAGGATAATCTCCAACAGTACCAACAAATTGCAAAACTTCATCATCCTTGACAAAGGGAGCCGTCATGGGGTTCAAAAAGAGATGGGCGTTGTCTCTGCACTGGGAGTGGTAGGGGTAGTGAAAGAGGTGACGGAAAATTACTCCTATGTCATTTCGTTCCTCAACACCACCCAAAGCATTAGTGCCCGCATAAGCCCTTCAGGAGCATTCGGCCCTTTGGAGTGGGATGGCAAAAGCACCAACCATGCAATCCTCTCACAAATTCCGCAACATATCAGGTTCAACATGGGTGATACAGTCAGCACCAGTGGTTACTCATCCATTTTCCCCGGGGGGATTCCGCTTGGCACTGCACAATCCTCCACACTCAAAGGAGGGACTCATCATATGATAACCGTAAAACTTTTCCAGGATTTCAGCTCACTCCATCTGGTGAACATTGCTGTAAACCTTAACATTCAGGAAATTAATAATTTAAAGGAGAGTAACAACAACAATGAATATTAGGCCCAACACAAGCATTTTTTTGATGTTCACGGGATTTGTGCTCCTGCAGATAATCCTGTCCGGCCTTATCGATTTTGGTCCGTTGCTCTTTATCTCAATTTACCCGTTGTTCCTGCTTACACTACCGCTGTACCTGCCTTCCAGAAGACTTATGGTTTGGGCTTTTGCAACAGGATTGACAATTGATTACTTTTCCAACTCTATAATGGGAATAAACAGTGCTGCCTCCATAATAATGGTGGTTTCACAAACCAGGGTATTCAAACTCCTTTACAGGAAAGGGGACATGGAAAACCAGGTAAGGCCCGGAATGCGTGAGATGGGTCTGTCCCGCTTCTCTGCATATATTGCAATTAACCTGGCAATACACCACATTGCTTTGGTCTCATTGGAGAACTTTGGTTTTGGACACTTTGCGAGCACTCTTCCCAGGATAGTGGTCAGCCTGATGGCTAACACAATTTTGATTTTGATTGCAGAATACGGTGTGTTTTACAGGAGACGCAGATAATGGCAGTAGAACTGAAAAAGAAGAATATCCTTATAATAGGATTGCTTGCAGTTGCTTTGGTATACCTGGTGCAATTGTTCAACCTTCAGATCCTTGACCAGGAGTACAAGATAACTGCCAGCAACAACGCTTTCCGTTACGATGTCCAATACCCTGCAAGGGGGCTTGTACTTGACAGGAACGGTGAGATGCTGGTTGCCAACGAAACCTCCTACGACATAATGATCACCCCCATAGAGGTAAAAGAGTTTGACACTTTGGACCTGTGCAATATCTTTGGACTGGAAGTAGAAGAGGTTAAGGCAAAGTTAAAAGAGTACCGGAAAAACCGGAGAAAAATAGGTTATCAGTCATTTCCTTTTGTCAAACAAGTGCCTGCACAGCAATATGCGCATTTCCACGAAAAATCATGGAAGTTTCCCGGTTTCACATCAATATCCCGCACAATACGCAGTTACCCGTTCAATGCCGGTGGCAACCTTTTGGGTTACATCACGGAAACCGACACCGCCTTCCTAAGGCGCAATCCCGATTACAAAATGGGGGACTACATAGGCCGGACAGGTATCGAGCAATCCTACGAACATATTTTGAAAGGTGAAAAAGGATACAACATTTTCCTGAGGGATGTCCACAACCAGGTAAAATCCAGTTTCAGCGACGGCAAATACGACAAACCGGCCGTTCCCGGCAAAACCATAATAAGCTCAATTGATGCAAATTTGCAGCAATACGGAGAACTTCTAATGCAAAACAAAGTGGGCAGCCTGGTGGCAATTGAGCCATCCACAGGAGAGATCCTAACCCTTGTTTCCAGCCCTGGAATAGATGTGAGCAAACTGGCAGCAATCAACAAACACTACAAGGAGATCTCTTCTGACCCGTACAAACCTATGTTCAACAGGGCCACCATGTCTCCATATCCTCCGGGTTCTGTTTTCAAACTTGTCAATGCACTTGTTGCCCTGGAAGAGGGCCTCATAGAGCCCGGGACTTCCAACAGTTGCTACGGAGGTTATTTTGTCGGACGCGGAATGGGATGCCATGCCCACCCCTCTCCTGTAGACCTCACAGAGTCCATAATGATGTCTTGCAACACCTACTATGCAATAGTTTTCCGGCAAATCATAGACAACCCAAAATACTCTTCTGTAAGGGAGGGGTTTGAAAGATGGCGCGAGCTTGTGATGAGTTTTGGTTTCGGCCAAAAGCTTGGCAGCGATTTGCCTTCTGAACAGGCCGGCTCAATGCCCTCATCCCAAACCTACGACAAGATCCACGGGAAAGACCGTTGGCGCTCACTCTCCATCCTCTCACTTTCCATTGGGCAGGGAGAGATTGGCACCACACCTCTGCACCTGGCCAACCTTGCAGCCACATTGGCAAACAGGGGATACTATTACACCCCCCACCTTATCAAAGGCTCTCCCGATACTTTGATAAACCCACAATACACGCAACGTAATTATACTTTGGTAGACACTTCCCATTTCCATAAAGTGATTGACGGTATGTTCAAAGCGGTCAACTCTCCTGCAGGGTCAGGGGCAACTGCCCGAATTGCCGCTGTGCCCGGCCTGGATATCTGTGGCAAGACCGGAACATCCCAAAACCCGCACGGAAAAGACCACTCTGTATTCATCTGTTTTGCTCCCAGGGACAATCCAAAGATTGCTGTTGCAGCATATATAGAGAATGCAGGTTTCGGGGCTACATGGGCAGCACCCATTGCCTCTCTGCTAATAGAGAAATATCTCAACGGGGAGATAAGCAGGGAGTACCTCCAGGAGTATGTGACAAACGGGAACCTTATGCAAAACGTTCCAATAAAAAAACAGTAAATGATTGCAGGACAGGAATACAGGAAATTGGACTGGAGTTTGGTAATTGCATACCTTGCACTTACTGTCATTGGCTGGGTAAATATCTTTTCGGCCGTTTACGACCAGGAACACGCCACGATATTTGACCTTTCTCAACGTTACGGGATGCAGTTCATCTGGATGGTTACCTCTTATTCCATAGCCTTTGCAATACTTTTCCTGGTCAATCCCAAAATCTACAGCACCTTGTCTGGATTCATCTATGGTTTCTCCTTGCTTTTGCTGGCAGGTGTCATTTTCCTGGGTATTGAGGTAAATGGTTCAAATTCATGGTTCCAGATTGGCCCGGTAAGATTCCAGCCTGCAGAGCTTTCAAAAATAGCCACAACCGTAGCCCTTGCTTCCTTACTCAGCAAATATGGTTTCAACCTCAAATCACCAAGGGGAATAATAACCACTGCACTTGTCATCTTGACCCCGGTACTGCTCATAATCATGCAAAAAGAGACCGGCTCTGCATTGGTGTACTCTGCCTTCATATTCATGCTCTACAGGGAGGGTTTGAGCGGATGGTACCTGGCTGTTGGCATGCTTGCAATTGTTTTGTTCCTGGTCACAATGGGAATTTCTTCGTTTGCTGCTGTCATTGTCCTTACCGCCATCATGACAATTGTCAGGGGTGTCACCGGCAAATATCCATTGAGGCATTTCCTGTTCCTTCTCTTTTTTGTGCCGGCCATGATATACTCCCCAAAATTGGGTGAGCTCCCTTTTTTGGAAGGGATAGATGATATCCATCCAACATGGTGGCTGGCGGTTGTGCTGATGCCTGCACTCTCCTATCATTTTTACAAGTTGTTCAAAGCCAAAATGGCAAGGATGTGGCATTTGACATTGGTCTTCTTTGCTTCACTTATGCTCATCTTCTCTGTCCAGTTCTTTTTCGAGAATGTGTTGCAGCCACACCAGAAGGCCAGGATAGAAAACCTGCTGGGAATCAATGTAGACCTCCATGGTGCCGGTTACAACGTCCACCAGTCAAAGATTGCCATTGGGTCCGGAGGTTTCATGGGCAAAGGGTTCCTGAAAGGCACGCAAACCAAATTCAACTTTGTACCGGAACAAAGCACCGACTTCATCTTTTGCACAATTGGAGAAGAGTGGGGTTTTGCCGGCTCTGCAATGCTCATCTCTTTGTACCTTTTCCTGATTATAAAGATCCTTAACTCCGCAGAGAAACAGAAAGACAACTTCAACCGTATCTACGGTTATTCCCTGGCCTCTGTCATATTCATGCATTTCCTTATCAACATTGGCATGACCATCGGGCTCATGCCTGTAATAGGAATCCCCCTGCCCTTTGTGAGCTACGGGGGATCATCCTTGTGGAGCTTTACGATTTTCCTCTTTATATTTATACGATTAGACCTAGATCGCCGGAAGTGAGGGGGTCCTCAATATCCTCAACTATCTCCTGGTCCCATTTCAAATACAACATCACTACTCCTTTGGGCGTCTTTTCGCCCTCTTTCACGAAAATCTTTTCTACTGTACCGGCAAAAGGTGCTGCAACCAGGTTGTGCATCTTCATTGCCTCAAAGGTCAATAGCAGGTCTCCCTCCTCTACATGGTCTCCCTCTTTTATGTTCAAAGAGGTGACAACTCCCGGGATTATCGATTTTATCTCCCGGGGGTCGGGACGTTGCCAAACCACCCTTTCCTTGAACTTGGCAGTAAGGTTCGTTTCAAAAACCCTTGCATCCGGGAAAATCTGTAACGTATCATGTGCCAGGGGAGCATCTGCAGCCCCTCTTTTTTTGGCACCACCGGCCATTTTGGCCTTTGGTTCTTTTGTCTTTATTGATTTCAATTTAGGATCCTTGGTCTTGGAAGGTTTGGCCTTGCGGCCGGCAGCCTCCTGCTTTTTCTGTACCAAAGCCCTTTTTTCTGACATTTTCATAATCAATCGTTTTGAAGTGGTTAAAATGGTGGAATACCATGCTTCTTGGTAGGTCTCTTCACAACTTTGTTTTTGGAAACGTCAAATGCATGTATCAAGAATTTACGTGTGTCCTTAGGGTCAATAACAGAGTCTATGTAGCCTTTTGCCGCTGCTACGTAAGGGTTTGCAAACTTTTGTTTGTACTCCTCTACTTTTTGTTTGCGCATAGCTTCGGGATCTGCAGCTTCCATGATCTCTTTCCTGAAAATAATATTGGCAGCACCCTCAGGACCCATTACGGCAATCTCTGCCATTGGCCAGGCAAATACAAAATCGGCCCTCAAATGGCGTGAGTTCATTGCTATATAGCCACCACCATAGGCTTTCCTCAAAATCACTGTTACCTTTGGAACAGTGGCTTCGCTATATGCATAAAGCAGTTTTGCTCCATGGCGGATTACCCCGGCATGCTCCTGGTCTACCCCGGGCAGGTAACCCGGAAGATCTTCCAATGTTATGATTGGAATGTTGAAAGCATCGCAGTAACGGATAAACCTTGCAGCTTTGTCACTTGAATCGCAATCCAGCACACCGGCAAGCACAAGTGGCTGGTTTGCAACAAATCCTACCGTACAACCATTGAGCCGACCAAAGCCAACCACAATATTGGCAGCCCACATCTGTTGCACTTCAAAGAAGTCGGAGCTGTCTGTTATTGCCCTTATCACATCCCTCACATCGTAAGGTTTGGTGGGGTCTTCAGGAACAATCTTCTCTATCTTGAAATTCTTGGTGTCCGGCAATTTTGCTTTTGCAAGAACACAGTTGCAATCGTTATGAGACGGAATATACTCCAAAAGGGTCTTGATTTGGCCGAAACACTCCTGCTCGCTGTTGGCAAAGAAATGGGCATTCCCCGTAGTCTCGCTGTGGACCCTGGCACCTCCCAGTGATTCCATGTCTATCTCTTCTCCCAAAACAGATTTGATAACCTCGGGGCCCGTAATGAACATCTTGGAAATCTTGTCCACCACAAACACAAAATCTGTAAGGGCAGGAGAGTATACAGCACCCCCGGCACACGGACCAAGGATTACCGAAAGCTGTGGTATTACACCGCTTGCAAGTGTGTTGCGGAAAAATATCTCTCCGTAGCCGGCAAGCGAATTTACACCCTCCTGAATCCTTGCCCCGCCCGAGTCGTTGATCCCTATCAAAGGAATGCGCATCCTCAAGGCATAATCCATTATCTTGGTAATCTTCCTTGCATGCATGGAGCCCAATGAGCCCCCGGCAACTGTAAAATCTTGTGCATAAATAGCTACCGGCCTGTTGTTTATAGTCCCGGTACCAATAACCACGCCATCCCCGGCAAGGTTTTTACCTTCCATCCCGAACTCCCTGGCCTCATGCTCGATAAAGAGGTCATACTCATAAAAGGAATCAGGGTCCAGTAATTGGTTGATCCTTTCTCTGGCCGGGAGTTTTCCCATTGCCCTTTGTTTGGCTATGGCATTTTCTCCCCCGCCTTGCAGTACTTTTGCTGTACGTTCCTGCAATTCAGAGATTTTTCTTTTTAATAGATTCATAGGTTTTTGTTTTGATACAGGACAAAAATATGAAAATATTTTAATAAGCAAATTACGGGATTTTTTGTATACCTTTGTGTTTTCCATATGTTATTAATAATCTAACAAATAGTACTATATGTCAACTCCTTTTATATACCGGCACAACGGTCCCAGTGAAAAAGAAATGGCAGAAATGCTAAAGACCATTGGGGCAAACTCTATTGACCAGCTTGTCAAACAAACCGTTCCCCAAGATATCTTGCTGGATAAACCATTGGACATGAGCCCAGAAGTGAGCGAGCACCAATACCTGGCAAACCTCAAGTCCATGGTTTCCCAAAACCAACATCTAAGGTCCATGATAGGGCTAGGATTCTACGGCACCGGAACCCTTCCCGTGGTTGTCAGGAACGTATTCGAAAACCCAAGCTGGTACACTTCGTACACTCCATACCAGGCAGAGATTTCTCAAGGCCGCCTGGAGGCTCTGCTAAACTTCCAGACAATGGTGGCAAGCCTCACAGGGTTCAAAATGGCAAACAGCTCCATGCTGGACGACTCCACCGCTGCGGCCGAGGCCGTGAGGATGATGTTCGAACTGCGTTCCAGGGATGCCCAAAAAGCCGGTAAAAATGTTGTGTTTGTAGATGAAAATATTTTCCCTCAAGTGCTTGCTGTAATAGAAACCAGGGCAGAGGCTTTGGAAATAGAGATACAAAAAGGCAATTTTGCCCAATATGTTTTTGACGACAAATGCTTTGGTGCTGTGCTTCAATATCCGGCAGCCAATGGTGAAGTTTGCGATTACTCTGCATTCTGTAACAATGCGCACCAAAAAGGTGTGTTGGTGACTGCTGTCACAGACCTGATGTCCCTGGCACTTCTCAAGGAGCCTGCAGCCTGGGGTGCCGACATTGCTGTGGGTACTGCACAAAGGTTTGGATTGCCAATGGGTTTCGGTGGTCCTACGGCAGGGTTCATGGCCACCCACGACCAGTATAAAAGGAACATGCCGGGCAGGATCATTGGTGTTTCCGTAGACCGTTTGGGCAATCCATCCCTCAGGATGGCGCTTCAAACCCGCGAACAACACATCAAAAGGGAAAAAGCCACATCCAACATCTGCACTGCCACAGCCCTGATGGCCACAATGAGCGGCATGTATGCCGTTTACCATGGCCCGGAGGGTTTGATTGAGATTGCCTCCGGAATCCACAAATATGCTTCCGTTGCAGCCCATGCACTCAAACAGAACGGGTTTGAAATTGCTGCCAAGGATTTCTTTGACACAATTGAAGTTGTGGGGGTAAATGCACAGCAAATAAGGGAAAAAGCATTGGCTGCAGGTTACAATTTCCATTATCCGTCCGATAGTTCCGTGAGGATGAGCTTTGACGAACTCTCCAATTGCAAGGAGGTCATAGAAGTTCTCTCGATATTTGGCATTGACATCAAAGAGTGTCCCAAAATGGAGCAAAAGCCAATTTTCATGGCACGTGAAAGCAAGTTCATGCAAGAGAAGACATTTGGCAGCTTCCACTCAGAGACAGAACTCATGAGGTACATCAAGAAACTGGAACGAAGGGACCTCTCCCTCACACACTCCATGATACCCCTTGGTTCCTGCACAATGAAACTTAATGCTGCCGTAGAGATGATGCCGCTCAGCTGGAGCGAACTCACAAACATGCACCCATACGTTCCGGTAAACCAGGCAAAAGGCTACATGGACATGATACATGAAATAGAAGAAGACCTTGCCAAAATCACCGGGTTTGCAGCATGCTCCGTACAGCCCAACTCTGGTGCGGCAGGCGAATATGCCGGGCTTATGACTATCCGCTCATTCCATATTGCAAACGGCAACCCTCAAAGGAACGTGGCAATAATCCCAACCTCTGCACACGGCACAAACCCTGCCTCTGCAGCCATGGCCGGAATGGAGATAGTTCTTGTCCCTTGTGACCAAAACGGGAACATCAACGTAAACGAACTCCGTAAAAAAGCAGAGGAACACAAAGAGACCCTCTCTTGCATAATGATCACCTACCCATCTACCCACGGGGTTTTCGAAGCCAGCATACGTGAGATAATGGACATCATCCACCAGAACGGTGGTCTGGTATATATGGACGGAGCAAATATGAATGCCCAGGTGGGGTTGACCAACCCGGGATTCATAGGGGCAGACGTCTGCCACCTGAACCTTCACAAGACCTTTGCAATTCCTCACGGCGGTGGAGGTCCCGGCATAGGTCCAATCTGCTGTACAAAGGAGCTTGCTCCTTACCTGCCTTGCCACCCGTTCATGCAGGATTGCAACGGAAAAGGGGCAAAAGCCGTGAGTTCTGCACCTTATGGTTACCCTATGGCTCTGCCTGTAACCCATGCATACATCAAGTTACTTGGCAGGCAGGGGCTCAAAAGCGCCACCGAGGTTGCCATCCTCAATGCCAACTATATATCGGAGAAGCTCAAAGACCATTACAAAACACTATACAGCGGAGAGAACGGCAGGGTCGCACACGAGTGTATCCTGGACTTGCGACATTTCCGCAAAGAGTATGGAATTGATGCAACTGACATTGCCAAACGTTTGATGGACTACGGCTTCCACGCTCCAACCCTCTCTTTCCCTGTGGTTGACACCCTTATGGTAGAACCTACCGAGAGTGAGTCAAAAGCAGAGCTCGACCGTTTCATAGAGGCAATGATTGCCATAAAACAGGAGTGCGAAGCTGTCAAGGCAGGAGAGATGGACAAAGAGAACAATCCTCTCAAAAATGCCCCTCACACTGTGAACGAAGTGAGCGCATCTGAGTGGAACCATCCATACAGCCGTGAAAAGGCAGCTTTCCCGCTTGAATGGATCCGCGACAACAAGTTTTGGCCACACGTAGCACGAGTGGACAACGGCTACGGAGACCGCAACCTGATGTGCAGCTGCGAAGGTTGGCTGGACAATTAAAATAATACCAACTGCCTATGATTGAAAATGAAATAACAACCAGGGCAACAGCTCTTTTTGGCATTGTTGACAAAATTTACGAACTACTGACCAAGTGGGGGGTATCCCCCACTTTGGCCCAGGTTCTGGACGAAGTCGTGAGTGTCTCTTTGTTGTTTTTCCTTGCCTGGGTCACCAACCTCTTTGCCAGGTTGGTAGTATACCGGATCCTGGTCCATTTTGCAAAATACACTCCGGTAAAATGGGACGATATCTTCATTGAACACAAAGTTGTAAAACACCTTGTGAGAATCATCCCGGGCATAATCGTAAACCTTGCAGCTCCAATTGCACTCAGGAGCGAACTCTGGGTGACTGTTATGCAGAGGGGTGCCCAAATCTTTATTGTGGTTGCCCTGCTGGGAGCCATAGGTGCTGCCACCAAAGCCCTAACGGAAATATTTGCCCGCACCAAGGAGTATGCCGACAAACCTATAAAAGTAGTCTTCCAGATTGTAATGGTATTAACCTATTTTGTAGGGGGCATAATTATTTTGAGTATTCTCATAAACACCAGTTTCACCTCCCTTTTTGCAGCGTTGGGTGCCTCCATGGCAATCCTGATGCTCATCTTCAAGGATAGCATACTTGGGTTTGTTGCCGGTTGGCAACTCTCTGTAAACGACATGCTGCGCCCTGGCGATTGGATAACGGTCCCAAAATATGGTGCAGATGGTGATGTAGAGGATATTAGCCTTTACTCTGTGAAGGTCCGCAATTTTGACAGGACAATCACCACAATCCCCCCCTATTCATTGGTGAGCGAATCGTTCCAAAACTGGAGGGGCATGCAGGAGTCAGACGGCCGCCGGGTAAAAAGGTCTGTACTCATAGATATGAACACAATCAAATTCTGCACTCCCGAAATGCTGGACAAGTTCCGCAAGATTGCCTATATCAAAGACTACATAACCCAAACTGAAGTCCATATCGAAAACTATAACAGGGAGTTCGGTTACGACAACGATGTCCTTGTAAACGGCCGCAGGCAAACCAATATCGGAGTATTCAGGGCTTACCTGGAGGAATACCTAAAAAGACATCCGGAGGTAAATCAAAAGATGATTGCCATGGTAAGGCAATTACAACCAACCGAAAAAGGGATCCCGGTTGAGCTTTACTTTTTCATATCCAATAAAAACTGGGTAGATTACGAGAATATCCAGTCGGACATCTTTGACCATGTAATGGCAATTGTTCCACAGTTCCGGCTGAAGATTTTCCAATACCCGTCTTCTGCCTTACCTGTGGAACAATAAATTCTTTACAAAATATCTGTAAAGTAAGGGAAAATGGCTTGTGCAAACCTCAAGAATCCAAGGTCTGTCAAATGTACCCCGTCCACCGTGGTTTCCCCGTCTTCTCCAAGAAGGTTGTCGCCTCTTATGTAGGTTACATTTGTATATCCCTCATCCACCAGCCTTGCATACAGCTCCCTCCACTCTTTGTCCTCTTCTTCCAGTTCTGCCTTTACTCCCTGGTCTACAATCAAGTAAGGGAAATTAGGGTTTTCTATCATAACCAAAGGAATCCCGGGCCTGTAGTCCAGAATATGTTTGATGAAATTATAGGCACTATCCCTCACGCTCTGGGCTGTTGTGTTTGGAAGGCAATCCAGCACAACTGCCTGGGCATCTATCATGTCAATTGCTTTTGCCATTGAAAAGTCCATCCTGCCGTTGCCCGAAAATCCAAGGTTGATAGTTTCCCTGTCCAGCATCCTGCCCAAAATAGAGGTATATGCCATCCCCGGACGTGAAGCACAGCCACCTTGCGTTATGCTTGTCCCGTAAAAAACCACAGGCTTTTTCTGCCCGCTTTTGACCAGTCTTGTGTTTTGCGGCATCCTCAGTTGTGCTTCGGGTTCTACCCCAATCTCTACCTTTTCTACTCCGTCATAGAGCGGAAGGTATGCAATATACTCCCTGTTGTGCCTTGTCATCCCTTTCACAAACACGGCAAAATTCTCTTTCCCTGTGGGGCGTGCTGTCCCTACGTAGTGCCACTTGCCGTTTTCCAGCACATAAAGGTCCATCCCTTTGATGCCGGTAGAGGGCATATGGTTCATACTCACATTATGCATCACGGTCCATTTCACCCCCACATAAGAGCTGTTTGTGCTAAACCTCACAGCCAGCCCCGCACTGTTGGAACCCAGGTTCAAAAGTTCCGGCCTCAACTCCTGCCTCAGGGCTTCGGGAACCCTCCCGTATTTGACAGTGGTCTCTTCGAATCCTTTGCCAATCAACATCAAACTGTCAATGTCGGTAAACTTCATCTCTTCCTTTTTTTGTGCCATTGCTGCGGTATGGGCAACAGACACCAGAACGGCAATAATCACCGCTTTTGTAATCCAAAATCCTCTTTTCATGCTTTCTGTGTTTAATTACTATCGTTAATATATCAATCTTTCTACACTCCTACCCATTCTATCTCTATCCCTTTGCGCTCCATTCCCCTGAACCATGTCATCTGACGTTTGGCAAACTGGTGGATTGCCGTTGCGAGTGAGATTTCCATTTGTTCCCTTGTCAGTTTGCCTGTCAAAAACAGGGTCACATATTTGTATTCCAACCCGTAGTAAAGGAGGTTTTCTGTGGGGATCCCTTTTTTCATCAACCCCTCCACCTCTTCTATCATACCGTTTTGCAACCTCTCCCTCAGGCGGCGGTCTATCCTTTCAATTCGCTCTTCCCTGCTCACTTTCATGCCAATATACCTGGTGTGGATTTGAGGGAAATGCTGCTCTGTATAACCAAACTCCTTGGTGTGGATTGCTATTTCCAGAGCCCTTACCAACCGTTTGCGGCTGGTGGTGTCGGTTGTGTTGTGCAGAGGCCTGTGTTGCTCCAGGATCTTAACCAGTTCCTGATGGCTGTGTTTTTCCAGCTCCTCCCTCAATTTGAGGTCCGGCGGAACCTCCTGCAGCCGGTATCCCATTGTGGCCGCCTCTATGTAAAGACCGCTGCCCCCGCACAATATGGGTTGTCTGCCCCTGCTTTTGATATCTTTGTACACTTTATGGAAATCCCTCTGGTATTCAAAGATATTGTATTTGTAGCCCGGTTCTGCTATATCAATCAAATGGTAAGGGATATCCACCCCGTTGTAGCTGTACTCCTCCAGGTCCTTTCCTGTGCCAATGTCCATACCTCTGTACACCTGCCTGGAATCTGCAGAGATTATCTCTCCGCCGGTTTCATAAGCCAGTTTAACCGCATACTTGGTTTTTCCGGAGGCAGTAGGCCCCAAAACACATATCAAATCCACTTTATCCATGTTCAATTCATTTGGCAGAAACTCCAATTTCTGGTTCATTCCACAAATTTAAACTATTTTTGCACTCCGGCTCCAATACAAACCATTCAAAACTGTTTCATTTGACAAAAACATGCCAAGAGCAAAAAGCACAATAGAGATCAAAAACAAAAGGGCTTCGTACGAATACGAATTCATAGAGAGTTTTACTGCAGGGATTGTACTTTCCGGTACCGAAATCAAGTCCATCCGCGCGGGTAAGGCTTCCCTTGCCGACTCCTATTGCTATTTTGTAAACGGAGAGCTGTTTGTCAAAAACATGCACATTGCAGATTACTGGTGGGGCAGTTTCAACCAACATGACCCCAGGAGGGATCGCAAATTATTACTGAGCAAAAAGGAGTTGCGCAAATTGTTCAGGGGTACAAGGGAAAAAGGGCATACCATTGTAGCCACCCGTCTTTTCATTGCCCAGAATGGTTATGCCAAACTGAACATCTCACTTGCCAGGGGCAAAAGGGAGTATGACAAACGACACTCGATAAAAGAGAAAGACCTGCGTCGGGAAAACGACCGCAACATGTAAATCAAATGCGGCCCTACTATTTTTTCCCTTTTGTTTGAGGGCCTTTAGTTGATGGCTTGGGCCGTTGGCTGCCGGCAGAGTGTTCCAAAGCAGCCGGCTTTCCGGTCACATAACCATACACAATCAAAGTTATCCCGGCAACAATAAAGGGGATACTCAGCAATTGACCCATATTCAAAGCCATCCCCTGCTCAAAGGCTACCTGCGGTTCCTTCACATACTCTATCAAAAAACGGGCTCCGAATATCCCAATCAAAAAGAGACCGAATAGCGTTCCCTTTTTTAACCTTGGCAACATCTTCCAGTACAGCAACATGAGCGCTCCAAAGGTAACCATGTATGCAAGTGCCTCATACAGCTGGGTCGGGTGTTTCGGGATTATCTCTCCCCTGAGTACAAAAACAAACCCCCAGGGCAAATCGGTAGGGTTTCCGTATATCTCGGAATTCATCAGGTTACCCAGCCTTATCAACGCACCGGCAAGGGCAGTTGCAATACCAATCCTCTCCATAAGCCACAAATAATCGAAATCGTATTTACGGCCATATTTCTTTATGTAGTACCAAATTGCTACCAATATCCCTATTGCACCACCATGGCTTGCAAGCCCGCCTTCCCATATTTTAAGAATCTCTATTGGCCTGGCAAGGTAATATTCAGGCTCATAAAAAAGGCAGTGCCCAAGCCTGGCTCCTATCACCGCAGAGGCAAGCAGGGTGTAAAGCAACGGGTCCAGGATCTCTGCGGGGAGTCCCTCCCTTTTGAAGAACTTGGTAAAAATATAGTATCCAATTATGAATCCGGATACAAACAGTACACTGTAATACCTTACTGTCACGGGACCTATGGAAAAGATCTCCGGAGAAGGGGACCATGTTATGGCAAGAGGAGTAAACATATCCTTTAAAAATTAGTTCTAAGCATAAAGTTAAGCCAAATATAGCCAATTATCGCCTAAGTCGTGTAAACACGCTAAGCGGCAAAGCCCGCCCGGAATTATCCTTCAGGTACAACTCACCGTACTGGCTGGTTGCCTCTTTATATTTGATTGCGCTTTTGACTATTGTGTCGGACAACAGGGCAGAGTATCCGTTGGAGTAAAGGTTCAGCACCAGAAATGAGTCTTTTGGTGCCAAAATTGAGTTGACAGACTGCATCATCTCAAAAAGCAACTCGTCCAGTTTCCATTTCTCCCCGTCGGGACCATGTCCGTAGGCAGGAGGGTCCATTATTATCCCTTGGTATTTGTTACCCCTTCTGGCCTCCCGTTTTACAAATTTGAGCGCATCTTCCACAACCCATCTGATGTTATCCATCCTGCTGATTTCCATGTTTTGGCGCGCCCATGTGACAACCTGCCTAACAGAATCCAGATGAATCACATCTGCCCCTGCACATTTTGCAGCAAGAGAAGCCCCGCCCGTATAGGCAAAGAGGTTAAGCACCTTTGGCGGCTGCATTCCCATGGATTTGTTCTGCCCTGCAAGCTCTGCCGTGTTATTGTAAATATAATCCCAGTTGGGAGCCTGCTCGGGAAATATCCCCACGTGTTTGAATGAAGTGAGGCCCAGGCGCATCTTCATAAGTTTTTTGTAGGAGATCACCCATTGGTCGGGCATCTCTTTCAGCCGGTGCCATGTACCCGAATCTTCCTTCCCTGCCATTCCAAAACCGGCTCCTGTTGTAAACTTGGTATGTGCAAGGCGTAGCCACTCCTTTTCGCTCAAGTTTTTATTCCACAAAGCCTTTGGCTCGGGGCGGATAAGTATATAGGGGCCAAATCTCTCCAACTTCTCAAAAGCACCTGAGTCAATCAATTCATAATCACTCCATTTATCCGGAGATTCCAGTAATATCACTGCCTGACGGTTTTAATTTGTAAATTAATGCGACCCCGAAGGTAGTGATTTTATTAGAATATTCTTATTTTTGCACCTTGAACCGATTATAAATTAACATTTTTTCCATATGCAAACAATTGACAATTACGATTTCACGGGAAAAAGAGCCATTGTTAGGGTAGACTTTAACGTTCCTCTCAATGAGTCATTCCAAATTACCGATGATACCCGCATAAGGGCGGCTATCCCAACCCTCAAAAAGGTACTGGAAAAAGGTGGATCACTTATCATAATGTCGCACCTTGGAAGGCCCAAAGGACCGACAGATAAATTCTCACTCAAACATATCATTCCTGCAATAGAGCAGAAACTTGGTACAAAAATCAAATTCGCTCCCGATTGCATGGGTGCAGAGGCTGGTGAACTCTCTGCAACTCTCCGTCCGGGAGAGGTGCTGCTTCTGGAAAACCTGAGGTTCTATGCCGAAGAAGAGGGCAAAGCCCGCGGGTTGGCAGAGGATGCTTCCGATGACCAAAAGAAAGCAGCCAAAGCTGCAGTAAAGGAGAGCCAAAAGGAGTTTACAAAGAAACTTGCCTCTTATGCAGATTGCTATATAAATGATGCGTTTGGCACAGCACACCGTGCACACGCCTCCACAGCCCTCATTGCAAAACACTTTCCCAACGACAAAATGTTTGGCTACGTGATGGAAGGGGAGATAAAAGCAATAGACAAAGTGCTCAAAACCCCGGAGCACCCGGTTACCGCAATCATTGGGGGTGCAAAGGTCTCTTCCAAGATCACAATCATAGAAAAGCTGTTTGATGTTTGCGACAACATGATAATAGGTGGTGGCATGGTCTTTACTTTTGTAAAGGCACAAGGCGGCAAGATTGGCAAATCGCTTTGCGAAGACGATCAAATGGAGCTTGCACTCTCTATCCTGGAAAAAGCCAAAGCCAAAGGGGTAAAACTGTATTATTCAGGAGAAGTTGTAGTAGCCGATTCATTCAGTAACGATGCCAACACCCAGGTGTGCATGGACAACAACATTCCCGACGGATGGCTGGGTATGGATGCAGCTCCCTCCACAATAAAAGAGTGGGAAGAGGTCTTGCGTAATTCAAAGACCGTACTTTGGAATGGCCCTGTAGGTGTTTTTGAAATGGCAGCATTTGCCAACGGCACAAACCGTATTGCCGAGATTTTGGCAGATATCACTTCCAAAGGAGTATTCACCCTGGTAGGCGGCGGGGATTCCGTTGCTGCAGTCACCCAAATGGGGTTTGCCAACAAGGTGAGCTATGTTTCTACCGGAGGCGGAGCAATGCTTGAGTACCTGGAGGGTATCGAACTCCCGGGCATAGCAGCAATCCGTGAGTAAAAACACACAACAATATATTAAAAAACCGGCAGTTTGGCTGCCGGTTTTTTTAGTAAAATCCATTAATGCAACAGGAAAATAACCATACTATACGGTCATTATCTCTTTCTCTTTATGGGCAAGTGCCTCTTCTACCATTTTATTACAAGAGTCTGTCTCCTTTTGGATTGCTGCCTCACCATCTTTCACCACGTCTTCCGGAAGACCCTCCTTTTGGTATTTCTTAAGCTGCTCCACTCCGTCACGACGTGCATTTCGGATACTGATGCGGGCAGTTTCACCCTCTGCCTTTACCCTTTTGACCAAATCCTTGCGTCTCTCCTCTGTGAGAGGCGGAACGTTTATCCTGATGTGCTCCCCGTTGTTTTGTGGGGTAAAGCCAATGTTGGCCACCATAATTGCTTTCTCTATGACGGGAATCATCTTTTTGTCCCATGGCTGGATCAGCATAGTCTTGGCATCCGGTGTTGTCACACTCGCAACCTGCGGTATTGGAGTTGGCGAACCGTAGTAGTCTACAAGAACATTGTTAAAGACAGCGGGGTTGGCTTTGCCTGCCCTGTAAGATTTAAGCTCCTCTTCTAAATGCAAAAGGGCTTTTTCCATTTTTTCCTTTGCTGCCTCAATAACCTCTTTCTGTTTACCTATGTCCATAGTTTTTGCTTTGTAAATTTATAATCTGTCTTTTCAATTATTGGAAACCACTGTGCCAACCGGCTCTCCCCTGAGTAGTTTCTCCAGGTTGCCACTGGTGTTCATGTCAAACACTACTATTGGTATTGAATTCTCTTTGCACAAGGCAAAAGCAGTCTGGTCCATTATCTTGAGGTTCTGCTCCAACGCACTGTCAAATGTGAGCGACTCAAATTTGACGGCATGGGGGTTTTTCTCCGGGTCACTGTCGTAAACCCCATCAACACGGGTCCCCTTCAAAAGAGCAGAGACACCCAGTTCTGCAGCCCTTAGGGCACTTGCTGAGTCAGTCGTGAAAAAGGGATTGCCGGTTCCTCCGGCTATGATTGCAACGCCACCTCTGGCCATTAGTTCCAACGCCTTGTCCCTTACGTAGTATCGTGCAAATGGTTCCATTGGAGTTGCTGTGAACACTTCACATTCCAACCCTTTTGTCCGGATTGCCATGGATAGTGCTATACTGTTGATTACTGTTGCAAGCATGCCCATCTGGTCACCCCTTACACGGTCAAAACCAACTCCGGTTCCGCTCAATCCGCGGAATATATTCCCCCCGCCAATGACCACCGAAACCGAAGTGCCGTTTTTCACGGCAGATACAATTTGTTTGGCATATTCTTCAAGGACATTTTTGTCCATACCTTTACCGGAGTCGCCTCCAAGGCTCTCCCCGCTAAGCTTTAATAGTATCTTAGAATACATGTTCATCAAACAAAAGTAATTAAAGATTATGAAAATACCAAGCAAGAGATTATCTTTGCAAACGCAATAAAGTATTGGACGGGACTCCGGAAAGAATTAACAAATATTAATATAAGATGGGAAACATTTTGACGTCGTCTATTGGCAAAAAGCTCATAATGAGCATATCGGGACTTTTCCTGATTATTTTCCTTTTAGTACACCTTTTGGCAAACTCTGCATATTTGCTGGGGCCGGAGGCCTTTGATGCAGTAATAGAATTCATGGGATCGCCATTCATCGTAGTGATGGTACCGGTACTTGCAGCCGGCTTTGCAATCCATATAATATATGCTGTTTTCCTAACAATCCAAAACCGCAAAGCAAGGGGCAGCCAAAGGTATGAAGTGAGCAACCAGGCCCAGACAGACTCCTGGGCATCCAAAAACATGTTTGTACTTGGCATCATTATCCTGGGCGTACTGGTCTTCCACCTTTCGCATTTTTGGGCAAAGATGCAACTACCCGAATTCACAGGAGGTCATGCAGAAAACGGCAATGTACTCATGTCCCAGACATTTGGCAATATATGGATCCTTGTTTGCTACCTTATCTGGTTTGCAGCATTATGGTTCCACCTGACACACGGTTTCTGGAGTGCATTCCAGACAATGGGTGCCAACAACAGCAAATGGCTTGGGCGCCTGAAAGTAGTATCATATATCTACTCTACGTTCATTGCCTTGGGTTTCAGCATTATTGCAATATATGCCCACCTGAATGCATAACAAAGACAACTGTCAGAAAAAGCACAATTAGTTTTACAAAACCAATAAAACACTTCCATATCAATATGGAAGTGTTTTTTTGTAGGTCCTTTTTTAATAGGTCAGTCAGACAAACAGTTCCCTTATGATGGCATCGGATACAAAAAGTTTATGGGACGGTATCCTGGCAAAGCCACCCTCTTTCACCAAATCACCAGTATAGGCCAACCTCTCCAGTTTATCAATGAATCCTCCCGGAAATCCTTTAAGGTAACCATCCACAAGAGCCAAATCCATACCTTTGACGGTCCTTAAAGAGAGCATTACAAATTCATTGAACCTGTTTTCCAATGTCAGTTGCTCTTTATTGAAATACCTTATTCCTTGTTTCCAGCCTGTTATGTATTTGTTTATCCCTTTGTTGTTCCACTCCCTTACATTCCCGTCAAACGAATGGGCGGCCGGCCCCAATCCATAATAGGGGGTAAAATCCCAGTAGGAGCTGTTGTGCCTTGACTCCTTGCCTGGGAGACAAAAACTGGAAACCTCATACTGCATGTAACCCTTTTCAGAAAGCATCTGCTGCAACATATTGTACTGGTCATAAGAACCTGAATCTGGCAAGGGTTCATAAGATCCCGAAAGGTAATCTTTGTAAAGCCGGGTGTTTTTTTCAATCCCAAGCTGGTAACATGAGATATGCTCCGGAGCAAGGTCAGTTGCCTTTGATATGTTACCCCTCCACTGATCCATGGAAAGCCCTTCAAAACCAAAAATCAGGTCAATGGAAATATTGCCAAAACCGGCATCCCTAAGCAAACGAAACGCATTTTTTGCCTTTGCAGAATCATGCCTCCTGTTCATCCACCTTAGATGGTCATCTACAAATGACTGTACACCAAGACTCACCCTATTGAATCCGGCATTTTTCAGTTTCATTGCATAATCCCGGGTTACGTCATCGGGGTTGACCTCTATGGTGATTTCGGGAAAACCTTGCATCCCGGCTCCATTGCTTTGGACCAATGTGAAATTGGCCTTGACGGCATCCAGTATTTGCTTCAGTTGCACACTACTCATGACTGATGGTGTACCCCCTCCAAAATAGATGGTTTTTACAAGGTTGCGTTCCTTGCCACTTTTTTTGATATCCAAAGACCTAAATTCAATCTCCTTGATTACTGCATCTGCATAAGCATCCCTTTTACCCAGCATGGAAGTGGAGTAAAAGTCACAATAAACACAAAACTGTGAGCAAAAGGGAATATGAATATAAATCCCGGCCAAATACCTGTTTTTAAAAAACCCGTGGCACCTGCCTACCTCAACAGCAAATCTGCAGAGCCCAGCAAAGACTCCTCTGTATAGACATCCACAGTGTAAACACCTTTTACAAAAGGCTGGTTGCTTGCAAAGAAGATGCACACTTCCAGTTCACTTCCCTGATAATCTACCTCCCTTACTGCAGAGTAGATCATCTGCTCACCTGCAGAGGTGAATATCTGTTGCTGTGAAGTGGTCATGAGTATTCCGTCGGGTCCCTTGACCCTGATGTATATCCTTCTTGGACCTTTTACGGCAATTGAGTTCTCCACCAGGTGAAGGCAAGTCTTTAGCTTGGCCACACGGCTGCTGCGGTCGGTATCGTTGTCCCTGGAGTTTATTGCAGTCAGGATAAAGCCCCTTCCCTTCAATACAGAGCCAACCTCAACTTTCTTTGCATACTCGTCTGTGGTGGTCCTGAGTTCATCGTACCTCTGCCTTGTCTCTTTTGCCTGCTCTTTTGCCTGGGCAACATCTTTCCTTAACGATATATTGAGGGTATTCAGGGAATCGATTTGATGTATATAGCTCCTCATTATGCTCCTGAGGGTCCCCAACTCCTTCTCGTATTGCCTTATCTTTGACCTGTTGGTGGCCTCTGTTTTTTGAACCCGCTCTATGAGCTGCTCTACCTTTTCCTTCTCCCGGCTGAGTTCTGCATTAAGGCTGTCGTTGTTTGTGTTGAGTATTTGGTAATCATCCCGCAATTGGAACATCTGCTCTGTCAGCTGATCCTTTTCTACGGTCAGGTCATTGATCATACCGTTCCTGTCTATCCAAATCCAGGCAAGCACAGCTGCCAGCACAACAGCCACCGCTGCCATGACAATTACCAATACCTTTAAATTCTTGTCAGTTCCCATCTTATTTTATTTTATTCTATTGCTTTGATATACTATATCCTTACAAAAATATAAAATTTCTCCTACATAGGTAAAGATAATTTTTATAGCTTTGCAACAACAACATAGTAAAAAACTTAATATTATCTCTTTATGAGCACGGGATTTGACTTTAAAAAATATTTGGGAAGGGTTGTCAAATACTTGGTATACCTGGTAATTGTATTTGCCCTTATAATTGCAATCTTCTCACTTACAAGCAACCAGACTTTCAGTGTGTACAATTTGTTCCGCCCCGGAACCGGTATCCAAATTGCCATCTTCCTTTTTGTAATGTCTGTCATCTATCCTTTTTTCGGGTATGCTACCAAAAAGGTATACTTGAACAAAGGTTACGAATATGACAAGAAGACCATCCAGGATATTTTCCTTACCAACCGCTACAAAATAGAATGCGAAGGTACGGAGTTTATAAAGTTCAGGCACAAGTCTGCCTTTGTGAGGACTTTGAGAATGTTCGAAGATACCATCACACTGGACTTTTCTGACAATCCAATCAAACTGGAAGGTCAAAGGAAAGATGTTTACAGGATGGCACGTATGATTGAATATGCCGTAAGGAACGACCGTAACGACGAATAACAGGCAGTTTTAAAACGACTTACCTGTCATAGGCTTCAGAATCCCACTCGGGCTCTGTTAGTTGTACCTCTCTTTTCAACCGGAAGGAGAGGTATGTTATTTTTATACCTTGCCCAAGGAAAATGGATTCGTACCGGGTCCTTATGGACAGTAAATCGTCTGCCCTTTCAGTGCCGTAGATATCATTGTTAGCCTCAATCAATTCCAGGTTGTTCTGCAAAACCAACGCCAGGGTGTAGTTGTGCAGGAACGCACTGTCTGTCTTTAGATGCACAATCCCGCCATCTTTCAGGAAACTCCTGTATTTGTCCAGGAAAATGGCAGATGTCAATCGCTTCTTGTACCTTTTGATTTGAGGATCCGGAAAAGTGATCCAGATTTCAGAGACCTCATCCCGGTCAAACACAGACTCTATGAACTCAATCCGGGTACGTACAAATGCAGCATTTGCAATTGACTCTTCGGTAGCTGTTTTGGCTCCTCTCCACATCCTTGCGCCCTTTATATCCACTCCAATGAAATTCTTCTCTTTGAACCTCTTTGCCATTGCAACAGTGTACTCTCCCCTGCCGCATCCCAACTCCAGCACTATTGGCAATCCATTCCCGAAATGGCCTTTATGCCAGTTACCTTTCATTTTGTAATCCTTGCCAAAAACCTCTTCGAATTCGGGTTGGTACAAACACCCGAATGTTTCGTTCTCCCGGAACCTTTTGAATTTGTCTTTTCCCATCTATTGTTTAGTAACTAATACTCCTATTGCTTTTTCGGGCAAACCGTAATGACCCTTTACCCTCATTTTGAAAACCCACTCACCCAATTGGGAAAGCCTCACTCCTTTCCTGTAATACCATGAGAAATCGTTCCAAACACCATTCTCTATTCTCTTTGCTTCCACACCGCCTGTTGTTACAGGCAGGTTCAGAGTGTCGGCATATTGCCCCCCCGAAGGGGTGGTCACAAACAGGATGATATTGAGCCCGGGCCGGTTGTAATTTGCCGGAAGCCTGGAAAAAATTTCAAGGTTGTATGTTGCAGAGGTGTCCCTGCAAAAGTAGGTGCTTTTGAAATAACTATAATTGAAATCCTGGCGGACAACATTGTCCTGGTTTTGGCTTTTCCCTTCCCCGCCGGCACAACTGCACAAGAAAAGGATCGGTAACAAAAGCCATGCAAACATCCTATTTCTTGATCCTTTTTTTCCCACGGTAGCCTTTGTTGTTCTTCCTTGGAGCACTTTTTTTGTTGCCGTTGCCGGTATCGTCAAACCTGGATATGCTGTCTTCTCCCACAGCACTCATGAACTCCGGATTCTTGGCCTCTTTGAGAGGATTGATATTGGAAACCACAACCCCTTTCCTGTTCAGGCGTACAATCTCCTTTACCCTCTCTGCATCCAGCGGGAACATGTTTGTCATGCTGTTCTGCTCATACGAAAACCACATCCTTGCCTTTAGTGTATCTGTCTTTACCAGGTAAGCGGGACCCTCTTCTGTCTCCAGGGGACCCCGTAGCTGAGGGATATTCGTGTGGGCATCTATGTATGCGGCAGCTTCGTAGTTGATACAGCATTTGAGTTTGCTGCACTGCCCGGCAAGTTTTTGAGGGTTGAGTGAAAGGTCCTGGGTCCTTGCGGCCTGTGTTGTGATGGATTTGAAATCTGACATATACCTGGCACAACACAACTCCTGTCCACATACACCAATCCCGCCAATGAGACCTGCCTCTTGCCTGGCACCTATCTGCTTCATCTCTATACGGATCCTGAACTCCTCTGCAAAAAGCCTTATCAGTTGCCTGAAATCTACCCTTTCATCGGCAATGTAATAGAATATTGCCTTTGTTCCGTCTCCCTGGAATTCCACATCCCCGATTTTCATGTTAAGGTTGAGCGAAGCTGCCAATTGCCTTGCTTTTATCATTGTTTGGTGCTCCCTTGCAATTGCCTCCTGCCATCTCTCTATGTCCAGCGGTCTTGCCGTACGGAAAACTTTCCTGAATTCGTAGTTGGCCACATCAATTTTGTTCCTCTTGAGTTGTGGCAATACAACCGGCCCTGACAATGATACAATTCCTACATCATGACCATTTTGGGCCTCTACAACCACAATGTCGCCCACCTTGAGTGATTGTCCCGATGTGTTTTTGAAATAGAGTTTGCGGGTATTCTTGAACCTGACTTCAAAAAGGTCTTGTGTGAGCGAGTCCGGTATGCCTTTCAGCCAGTCCTGGACACTTAATTTACAACAACTTGGGTGAAAGTTGCATTTGAGCTCCCCCTCCGTTGTCCTGTAAGAAACAGTACCCCTTGAACAATCTGTTATTTTATCTTGAGCTTCCATGATTATGCTTTATAAATTACAAAGATAGAAAAAAGCGGTTACCCAGGTCGGCAAATATGTACTTGGAGTTTACATTCCTGGATACATCTTCGAGTGCCTGGTTCAATATATCGTATGCCTTGCCATAGAATGAGGGCTTTAGTTTTTCCGACCAATATAGCAGTTGCTTCATCTTGGAGGGTGGCACATTGGCAATCTCGGGCAACCCTTTGGACAGCATCAAGGCCATCCTTACAAATTCCAGCGCATATTCCAGGAACATCTTTTGGTTATCCCTGTTGGTAGCAGAAATCTCTTCCCAAAATTCAATCACTTTGGACAAATCTTTGGACGCACACCCTTCCAACAAAGAACCCAGCTGTATATCATGCTGCTGCATTATTTGCGTGTCAAACATCAACTCCCTGGCCCTTACAAGGCTCCCTCCGGAAATCCTGGCAAAAAAAGTTGCTTCGTCACCACTAAGGTCAAACTCCTCCATCAACTCCCCCGAGAGCTCATCCAATCCTATGGGCGGGATCCTTACAATCTGGCACCTGGACAAAATCGTGGGAATGATCTTTTCGGGTGCATGGGTAATCATGAATATGTATGTACCTTCGGAGGGTTCCTCTATGAATTTCAGCAGTTTGTTTGCAGCCTCCTGGTTCATCTTCTCCGGCAGCCACACAAACATGAACTTGTCTCCCCCCTCATATGACATCAATCCCATTTTCTTTATTATCAGGTTGGCTTCGTTCACACCAATGTTACCTACCTTGTTCTCTATTCCAATTTTGTTGTACCAATCCTGCTCTGTGAAATATGGGTCTTTTATGATAATCTCCCTCCATTCCTGCAAAAAAGTATCACTTACAGGCTTTTTGTCAGAAGAAATTGTTTTGGTTGTATTCACCGGCATTACAAAATGGATATCCGGGTGTATCATTTTACCTGTCCTGTTGCACACAGGGCAACTCCCGCAGGAATCGTGGGCACTCCTGTTTGGGCAAAGCATGTAGGAGATGAACGACAAAACCAAAGGGAGGGCTCCGTAACCTGGTTTTTCACAAAGCATTACCGCGTGGCTCAATTTATTGTCTTTAAACATTGTCACCAGCCTCTCCTTGGCCATGCTTTGCCCTACTACTTGTGTAAACTGCATACCGTACCTTTTTATCCAAATATAATCATTTCACATTTGCCGCAATCAAATCCCAGCCTGAATCTTTTGCTTCCATTTTCCAGCCATAATGGTTCCACTGCTTTTGAAGCATCTCCGGAAACCTCTGGATTTACATGATGGGGACATATTCCCAACTCATATTTTATACAATATTTGCATCGCATCAGCTCTGCCTTTTCGGGAGCAGATATTTCAAAAGCCATACCCTCTACTTGTGCTCCCAACTTCTGGTACAACTCTTTGGATTTGGAGTTTGCAATGTTGTACCGGTAATCCAGGACCCTGCCTTGCAGCGGCTTGTTTTGCAATGTTTTTGCAGGAACAGAAGAAAAGAATGGACGGGTCGCTGTTTCTGCCTGCCCACATTCCAACAGCGCGGCAATTTCCCTGCGGCACTCATTCAAGAAAGAGACCGGATAGAATTTCTGCTTGTCAGTCTTATAAGAGGCAACTACAAATTTGTAAAGCCCGGCTCTTTTTTGCAACTGATTATAAACCGCCCTCTTGGCCCTTTCGCTATCCTTGGCTGTTTCAAACGAGCTCTCTTTTACAAGGGAAACCCTTTTCCCATCCTCCGATTGTGCATCCAAAACAATCCTGTCACCAACAGATTGGAAAACTATCCTGGCCTCCATGACCCTCTCGGGCATGTTTGTTTCCAGCTCTTTTTCAAATTCCTTGTCATAATTGCGGTAAAGCACAGAGCCCTTTGGTATGGATTTCCTGTGGTTTGTGTATATGACATTGCCTTGAGCAACATTGGCCCTTAACCCCTGTACAATACCATCGGGGGTAACAATGCAAAGCCCGTCGCCATTCACTATCCTTATCCCTGAGTCGTGGGAAAAGACCAGGTTCCCATGTTTGTCAAAGGAAACATCCTTTACAACCCCTAGTTTTTCTCCGGTACCTTTTGCAGATCTTCCACTATTCCACATGCCACGTTTCCCATCGGCAAAGAGAGTGGTGAATCCTCTGTTGAAAGTGTTTTGGGGGCGTGGTGTAAAGCCACCGTACAATGTCCCGTAAGAGGCCTTTGCATAGGATTTGTCACTCTCCAGGAAAGAGTCGGTTATTTTCCTGTAATACCGCACTATGTTTTTGACATACGATTCATCTTTGAGCCTTCCCTCTATCTTGAAAGAGGTTATCCCGGCATTTGCCAATTGGGGAATGAATCCGGCCAAGTTCAAATCTTTCAACGAAAGCAGAGGTTTGTTGCCTGCTATCAGCCCCCCGTTGTTGTTCACAAGGTCAAAATTGTTCCGGCATATTTGGGCACACTCACCCCTGTTACCGCTCCTGCCCGTCAACCTGCTGCTTATATAGCACTGTCCGCTGTACGAAACACACAACGCCCCGTGCACAAAGCTCTCCAGTTCTATGGAGGTGGCAGCCCTAATTTGGGTAATCTGTTCAAGGGATAGTTCCCTGGCCAGGATAAGCCGTGAGAAACCAAGGCTTTCCAATAATTGAGCCTGCTCTGCACTCCTGATGTTGGTTTGGGTAGAGGCAAACAATGGCAATGGAGGCAACTCCGTCTCCAGCAATCCAAGATCCTGGACAATCAACGCGTCAGCTCCCGATTCATATGCAGTTTTTGCCGCAGAAACTGCCTGTTCCAACTCGTTTTGGTACAGGATTGTATTGATGACAACATATACCTTGACCCCAAATTTGCGGGCATATGAGGTGAGCTTTTCAATGTCGGCAAAGGAATTCCCGGCTGCTTCCCTGGCTCCGAAAGCAGGACCGGCTATATAGAGGGAATCGGCACCGCAATTTATAGCTGCAATGCCGATTCCTCTATTTTTTGCGGGTGCAAGGATTTCTAGTTTCCTTAACTGCACTTTAGTTGTGTCTTCACTTTGTATTCTGCCATTTGCTTGTATGTAGGGTCATTGAGCAACTGCTTGTAATAACCGCAAGCTTTGGCACTGTTGCCTTTGGCTTCGTAAGAAACTGCCAGGTTGTACATCATGCTGTTCTTGTCCCTTGCATTTGGTTCCATGGACAGGTAACTGTCTATAGCTTCTATTGCCTCGTCATATTTCTTGAGCTGCACACCGGACAAACCAATAAGTTTATGACCATTGGATGTCACACTGTATTCGTTGGCTTTCTTTGCATTTTCGTAAACAGCTTTCCAGTCACGACCCTTGACTGCAGCAGCAGATCTTTTAAGGTAAATAACAGATATTTGTTTTGGAGCGTTTGCTGTTTCGCCATATTTGGCAGCTTTCTCAAATGCAGCAAGTGCCGCATTTTCGTCATTCAGACGGCTTTGGGCCAGACCAATCCTAAGGTAGGCATCTTTATTTGCAGAATCAAGTGCAACCAGTTTATTGAAACCTGCTATTGCCTCTGCAAGCTTACCCTCGTTCAAAAGGGCAGATGCATCTGCCATCAGCAGCTGCGGCATCAGGCTCTCAACCTCTTCTGAAACACCCTCTACGTTAAATTTCTTGGCCACATCGGCAGCCAGCTTGAGCTGTTCCATGGAAGAATCTATATTACCCGACGAAGCCAGTTCCTTTCCGTAACGCAGGTAAATCTGTGGCAGAACACTCTTAGCTTCTGCAACCAGGGCATTGCCATCCTCTCCACGGTCTTCTTCGGGCAAAGCTTCCAACATCTTGAGGGCTTTGTTGAAGGACTCTATTGCAACCACATAGTTGCTCTCACTTAGGGCTTTGGCTCCTGAATTGTACAATTCTGTAGCGGTTGCCATATCCTGCCCTTGCACCGATATTACAGTGAAGAGAGACAACAGGCAAACGGCCAAAAATGTCTTGATTTTTCTCATTTGGTAATTTTTAAAATGAACATTAATAGTTTAAATTTAGCGTAAACGCAAAAATAATAAAAATCATCAACCACACAAAATTTAATTATGGTACAAAATATTGATTACATTTGTACTATCTTAAAAATTAAAGAGCATTAACTATTTATGAAACGATTTATTTTATCTATGGCACTTGTGTTCGTCTCTTTGAACATATTTGCCCAAACTCCGCCGGTATTGCCGCTTGACCCCAAAGTCAAAACGGGCAAACTGGAAAACGGCCTCACCTACTTTGTAATGCAAAACGCAGAACCAAAAGGTCAGGCAGAATTTTATATTGCTCAAAAAGTGGGCTCCATATTAGAAGAGGAAAACCAGAGAGGTCTGGCCCATTTCCTGGAGCACATGGCATTTAACGGCACCAAGAATTACCCTGGCAACAAGGTTATCTCATATCTGGAAACCATTGGTGTCAAATTTGGTGCAAACCTCAATGCATACACTGCAATTGACCAAACCGTATACAATATTTCGGCAGTCCCTCTCAAAAGGGAAGGTATAATTGATTCATGCCTGCTCATATTGCATGACTGGGCAAACGAAATATTGCTGGAAGAAGAGGACATAGACAAAGAACGTGGAGTTATCAGGGAAGAACTCAGGACCCGCAACAATGCACAAATGAGGATGCTGGAAAACCTGCTGCCCGAAATTCTCCCGGACAGCAAATACGCCCACAGGTTGCCGGGAGGCCTTGTAGAGGTTATCAACACATTCACATACCAGGAACTCAGGGATTATTACGAAAAATGGTACCGTCCCGACCTGCAGGGAATAATTGTGGTAGGGGACATTGACCCGGATGTGATTGAGCAAAAGATTGTAAAAATGTTCTCCGACATACCAAAACCGGTAAATGCTGCAGAGAGAACAGAGTTCGAAGTTCCGGACAACACCCAACCACTCATTGGCATTGCTTCCGATCCGGAGGCTACATCCACAAGCGTTATGCTCATGTTCAAAAAGGATGCTATGCCAAAAGAATTGCGCCCTACAGCCACTTCCCTTGTGTTCGGTTTCATGAACAATATGGTAAGCAGCATGCTCAACTCAAGGCTGTCGGACATCACCCAAAAGGCAAACGCACCTTTCATGGGAGCACGTGCCTCATACGGCGACTTCATAGTCTCCAACACAAAACAGGCATTCGACCTTAGCGCAAACGCAAAGGACGGAGGTCTGGAGAGCGCAGTGACAGCATTGGCACAAGAGGCCGAAAAGGTTAGAAGGTTCGGATTCACCGAGTCAGAACTTGAAAGGGCCAAAGCAAACTACACAAGCTGGATGGAGCAGATATACAAAGAGAGGGAAAAACAAAAGAGCGACTTTTTCGTACAGCAGATCCTCAACCATTTCCTTACAGGAGAGGCATACCCGGGCATCGAAGCAGAATATGCCATGATGCAGCAGATAATGCCAATGATCACACTGGAGCAAATCAACGCATATGCAATGTCCCTCCCGACAAAAGAGAACATGGTACTTGCAGTGATGATGCCGGAGAAAGAGGGATTGCAGGTTCCTACAAAAGAAGAGCTCCTTTCGGTATACAACAAGGCTGTGGAAGCAGAACTTGAGCCATACCAAGAGACAGTTTCCAATGAACCGCTCATTTCCGAGACCCCTGCAATTGGCAAAGTTGTTTCGGAAGTAAACGAACCAATGAGCAACTCAACAATATGGAACCTTTCCAACGGGGCAACCGTGGTTGTAAAGAAAACAGACTTCAAAGAAGACCAAATCCTATTCAGTGCATCCAGCAAAGGCGGATACTCTCTTTTTGATATCAACGACATTGTCAATTCAAAAGTTGTTTCGGACCTTATTTCAATTGGAGGACTCGGTAATTTCAGCTCTTCCGATTTGAGAAAAGTACTGGCTGGCAAAAATGTCTCAATCAGCTCCAGTGTCGGGCTCACAAGTGAATCGGTAAGTGGCAAAACCACACCAAAAGACCTGGAAACCTTCATGCAGCTTCTTTACCTAAACTTCACATCCATCCGTAAAGATGACGAGGCATTCCAATCTTGGTACAGCCGTATGGAGGCACAGTTGAAAAATGCAGAGGCCAATCCTATGACAGCATTCACCGACTCCCTAAGGGCATCACTTTACAACAATAGCCCTTATGCTACCAGGTTCAAGCTGGAAATGTTGGACAAAGTAGATTACGAAAGAGCGTTAAACCTTGGTCGTGAGCGTTTTGCAAATGCAGCAGATTTTGTGTTCACATTTGTTGGCAACATAGACGAAGCTCAGCTGAAGACTTTGGCAGAGACCTACATAGGTTCACTCCCTGCAAACAAAGGGCGCAAAGAAAACTGGAACACGGTAGATTACAATTATGCAAAAGGCACTCTCAAGAATGAGTTCCAAAAAGAGATGCAAACACCAAAATCTTCTGTCTACAGCATCTTCTCCGGACAAATGCCTTACACTATAGAAAACATAATCTTGTCCCAAATGGCATCACAAGTGTTCGATATGGTGTTCACACGCACAATACGCGAGCAGGAACAAGGCACATACGGTGTTGGTGTGGATATGTCATTGAGCCATTACCCCAACGAAAGCTACTCATTCCTATTTGGATTCGATACCGATGTTGCTCTCAAGGAGAGGCTTCTCAAAAGGGCCTATACAGAAATTGACAATGTTGTGGAACAAGGTGTTGCCCAGGAAGATTTCAACAAGATAATTGAGTACATGAACAAGAATTACACCCAGAACCTGCGTGAAAACAGCTACTGGTTGTCGGTTATCAATAGTCGTTTCTTGATTGGCAAAGACATGCACACAACCTACAAGACAGCACTTGATGCCGTGACTCCTCAAAAACTCCACGAGTTTATCAAGCAAATGGTAGACACAGACAACCGTCTGGAAGTTATAATGAACGGAGTAGCTCCCGAATCAAAATAATTCAAACTGATGAACCATCCTTCCATAATAGAGATTGATAACTTTCTGGTATCTTCCGATATCCTTACAGAGAAATTCATATGTGACATTTCCAAATGCCAGGGAGCTTGTTGCATAATTGGCGACAGCGGAGCTCCTTTGGACAACAAGGAGTGCGATCTCATCAAAAAGGAGTATGGTTCAATATCCAAATATCTCAGGACAGAGGGGATCCTTGCCATAAAAGAGCAGGGTCCCTTTATCCGGGATATTGACAATGACATGGTAACTCCCCTTGTAAAGGGGCAAGAGTGTGCCTACGCAATATTTGACAAAGAGAACAACTGTTCCTGCGGAATTGAGGTTGCACACAGGAGCGGAAGCAGCTCCATACGAAAACCCATATCTTGCTGGTTGTATCCAATCAGGGTATCATCCCTTTCCAGTGGCATGACAGCACTGAACCTGCACAGATGGAATATTTGCCTTGATGCCTATGCAAAAGGTCACAAAGAGGGTGTGGAGGTGTTCCGGTTTCTCAAAGAACCGTTGGTATTTGCCTTTGGACAGGAATTCTACAACAAGCTGGAAGAGGCTGCCGCTTTCTTAAAGAAACAACTGTAGCAAAAAAGCACTAAACTATCCTTTCGCCCACATACAGGGCCAATTTTTCCAATTCATCTTTGTATTTAGAATCAGGAATACCTTGCAATGTCGCTATTGCTTTGTAGGAATGGTCTGTAAGTATCCTTTGGGCATCTTCCAGTCCATTATTGATTGTGACAAAATGAATGACTTCGCCGGCCATTTTTTCGTCATTTGGCATAGAGTCCTTTATGAATTCCAAAACTTTGCCTTCCTGTTCCTTCCCGGCCCGTTTCATGGCACATATCAACGGAAGGGTGACCTTTTTCTCTTTGATATCTGTTCCGGCGTTTTTACCGGTATCCAGCTCCGGCATGTAATCAAAAATATCATCCCTTATCTGGAAAGCTATTCCCAAATGGTATGCATATGCCTCCATCCTGGAGACTACTTCGGGAGAAGCACCGGCAGAGTAGGCAGCCCCGGCTATTGCAGCAATGAAAAGACTGGATGTCTTTTTGGAAATTATCAAAAGGTAATCTTCCTGGGAGGTATCAAGACTGTTTGCTTTTTGCATTTGGAAAAGCTCCCCTTCGGACAAATCCTCTACTGCTTTTGTAAAGAAGGCCATTAGTTTGGAGTCGTCCTGGGAAACCAGCACAGACAAGGCTTTTGCAAGCCAGTAATCACCTGTAAGTACAGAAGAGGCAGGAGAAAAACGGGACTGTACAGTTTGTGCTCCCCTTCTTTGAGGAGCATTGTCGGCAACATCGTCATGAAGCAGCGTGGCTGTATGTATCATCTCTGCCACAGCAGCACATCTGTAAGTCTTTTCAACCGGCATGCCACAGGCATTTGCCGCCAAAAGGCTCAAAAGCGGGCGTAACTGTTTCCCGGAAGAGCTGTAAAGGTACTGGTTGATAATGTTCAGTAACACCACGTCACTTTGCAGAGTGCTTTTTATAAGTTCATTCACCCGGTCCAGACCCGGAGCCACAGACTCTTTTATTGCCTTAATTTCCATTTATAAAAATCCATTTACCATTACTTGGGCAAGTAATGCATCATATCAACTTTTTCTCGCTTGCTGTCACATATAGCCTGCACCAGCTCCTCTACCGTGCTAACAACAATCAAACTCTGCCTGTAGTTCGAATTCATCATTTTCAACTCAACATATTTATCCAACAACTCAAGCAAGTGGTTGTAAAATCCATCTTGGTTAAAGAGTATCACAGCGCCGTCATAACGCCCCAGTCTTTTGAGGGTGAATGTTTCCAGAAGCTCTTCCAATGTTCCCAAACCTCCCGGGAAAGCAACAACTGCATCGGTGTTGTCCCTCAGAAGCTCTTTCCTTTCGCTCATGGTTCCTGTGATTACCAGATTCTTGATTTTAGGATGGTGCAACTCAAGGTCACCCATGAACCCTGGTATCACACCCTCCACGGAACCTTTTGAACCTTCACTCTCCTGGCCACATAGCATGGTGTCTATAATGGTTCCCATCAACCCCCTTATGCTGCCGCCACAAACAACCGTGAAACCTAACAAAGAGGCCGCCTGAGCGAACTCTTTGGCGGCCTTTACGTACTTGCTTTCCAGTAAATTACTGGAAGAACAGTAGATGCATACTCTTTTTGACATGGTCTTTCTCAAAACATCCAGGCAACTGAAAGCTGGAAACCCTCCATTTTGCCGTCTTTGAATGTCTCTCCGCTTATTGGCTGTGATGTGGCATCTTGCAGCTTACCAAGACCCCACACATATTTGCCTGTAACCTGAAGCCTCCATATATCGATTCCTCCTCCCAGGGCATATCCGTAATCGAGTCTGTTTATATCGTCCCAGCTTGCATTTGACAGGAAATCCCCTTTGCCCATGGCATATGAGATGTATGGGGATACCATTACAAACGGGCGGAACAATAGTAAATCCAAACCAATCTGGATATTGAGCGGAAGTGTAAGATAGTCCATGTACAGGCTCTGGTGTGGAGCGTTCATGTTTTCCGATTTTTTCCTTTCAAACATCAGTTCGGGTTGCAGTGCAAGCCCCAAAACCGGTAGCTTTGCCTGGTATGTCAAACCCAGGTGGTAACCGGTCTGTCGGTTCCAGGTGGCATCGGTATCACTTGTGATATCGTCGAGAGAGTTAAAGTTCAACCCCCCCTTAATGCCCAAACGGCCCTGTGACCAGGCAGTGCCTGCTACAAGGAAGAGTAACAATACAAGGGTTGTTGTCTTTTTCATGATTCAAATATTTTACATTAATGAGTTTATCTTTGATACTATCGCAGATTTTGTGGTGGACCCTACTATTTTGTCTTTGAGTTCTCCATCTTTAAAAAACAATATTGTAGGGATATTACGTATCCCGTATTTAACCGGAACCTCCTCACTGGAGTCCACATCGCATTTGGCTATTACGGCTTTGCCCTCATACTCGGCTGCAAGTTCTTCAATGATAGGGCCTATCATCCTGCACGGACCACACCATGGTGCCCAAAAATCAACTACTGCCGGTTTATCTGTACTCAATATAACCTCTTTGAAATTCGAATCGTTTACTGCTATTGCCATTATTTTCCTTTTTTAAGATTAAACATAATATTAACGCTAAAATAAAGGATTTTTTTCATAAAACCTAAATTAGAGATCCTATACTACCGAATCTGCATCCCAGACAAAAGCCCTTAGCCCTTGTTGTTCTGCACTGTCGTTTGCCTGCTTTAGTTCAAAAATCAATGCCGGAAGCTTATCTTCCTCTACCACAGCCATTGTAGCCATGTTCTTGGATGGCCAGGCATGTGTGCCAAAGTGAGGTTCGCCTTTATGCGAACCTCTACCTTGAACATCAACCCACTTTGTAAACCCCCTGATAGTACATTTGTCCAATATATCCGTTACCACAGATGAGTGGGCCTGATTGTATATTATCATTACTGCTTTCATTATTGCTCTTTTATTGGTTTTTCAATCTCTTCAAATGGGATTTTCTTTGTTTTTTGATATCCCTTACGTTCAATGAAGTGTAAATAGTTGGTATAACAACCAGTGTCAATATGGTAGAGACTGTGAGGCCACCTATGATGGATATACCCATTGGTTGCCAAATCTCCGATCCCTCTCCAATACCAATTGCCATTGGAGTCATACCCAACACTGTTGTTATTGTGGTCATCAAAACCGGTCTCAAACGAGATTTCCCACCGGTCACAACCGATTTCATCACACTCATACCCCTCTCCTTGTTCAGGTTGATGTAGTCAATCAGTACAATACCGTTCTTCACGACAATACCTACCAGCATCACAGCCCCTATCAAAGCTATCAGGCTCAACGATGTCCCCGACATCCAAAGTGCTATGAACACCCCGGTAAAGGCAAAAGGCAACGACATCATTATTATGAACGGATCCCTGAATGACTCAAACTGTGCAGCCATAACAATATAGGTTAGCATCACCACAAGCAACAACAGGGTAAACATATCGCCAAACGACTCTTGCTGCTCTTCAAAAGCACCTGTCATCTTCACTGCAATTCCTGAAGGCATTGTTATTTTTGCAACCTCTTTGTTG
>Ga0334883_1000579_pt1 | contig 64429 bp, 57 predicted proteins | sample GraSluR1_MG_6_FD_207230 | JGI IMG/M metagenome (GOLD analysis project Ga0334883, IMG submission 207230) | Sludge microbial communities from methane-producing bioreactor in Wageningen University, Netherlands - Granular Sludge_09_05-R1 | ecosystem: Engineered > Bioreactor > Anaerobic >... | reverse complement strand
TCTCAGCGCTGTGGTCCCGGGCTACCGGAGGGGCTGCTCCCGGAAGATTCTTCAGTCGGCCGCTTGAGCTGGGCTTCCACCAGGCTGCCCCCGCAGTATCTCTCGCGCAACGTGAGCTTCTCGATCTTTCCGGTGGGGTTACGCGGAACGGTGTCGAAGATGACGGTGCGCGGACGCTTGTAGCGGGGTAGGGCGGCCGCAAACTCGCTCATCTGCTCGGCGGTGGCCACCACTCCTGGTTTGAGCTCGATGACGGCGGCCACGGTCTCGCCCAAGCGTTGGTCCGGCAGACCGATCACGGCGATATCCTTGACGGCCTCGTGGCGGCGGAAGAAGTCCTCTATCTCCACGGGGTAGATGTTCTCACCGCCGGTGATGATGACATCCTTCTTGCGATCCACCAGATAGATGAAGCCGTCTTCGTCGGTGCGGGCCATGTCACCGGTGAGCAGCCAGCCGTCGCGGAGCACGGCGGCCGTGGCCTCCGGGTCGCGGAAGTAGCCCTTCATCACGCCCGGCCCTTTGACAGCCAACTCCCCCACCTCACCAGGGCGGACGAGATCTCCGTTCTCATCCACGATGGCGGTCTCCCACAGGTGACCCGCCTTACCGATGGCGCCCACCTTGTGGGTGTTCTCGACTCCCAGGTGCACGCATCCCGGGCCGGTCGACTCGGAGAGGCCGTAGTTGGTGTCGTACTGGTGGTGGGGAAAACGCTCAAGCCAGCGTTCGACGAGACTCGGCGGTACCGGTTGGGCCCCAATGTGCATGAGCCGCCAGCGGGAGAGGTCGTAGTCGGCGAGGGAGAGATCCCCGCGGTCGAGGGCGTCGAGGATGTCCTGGGCCCAGGGCACGAGCAGCCAGACTATGGTGCAGCCCTCCTCCGACGCCGTCTTGAGGATCCACTCTGGTGTCACGCCCCTCAGGAGAACGGCTTTGCTTCCGGCCAGCAGGCTGCCGAACCAGTGCATCTTGGCTCCCGTGTGGTAGAGGGGTGGGATGCACAGGAAGTTGTCGACCCGTGTCTGCCCGTGGTGATGCTGTTCGGTCTCACAGGACGCCATGAGGGCGTGGTGATCGTGCAGGATGGCCTTGGGGAAACCGGTGGTGCCTGAGGAGAAGTAGACGGCGGCTTCGTCGTGGTCGGAGAGGGCGATCGCTGGAGTCTCGGGAGGGAATTCGGCCGCCAGTGAGAGGTTCTCGGCGAAAGGAGGATGGTCGGCTCCCAGGAAGAACCGGGTCGCCAGTTCGGTGATGCGCTCGCTGATCGCTGCGATGCGTTCGACGAACTCCGGTCCGAAGATGAGGGTTTCCGCCTGCGCGAGGTTCAGGCAATACTCGATCTCGTCGGCTGTATAGCGGTAGTTCATGGGTACGGCGAGCGCGCCCGTCTTGAGCACGGCAAAGTAGATGGGCAGCCACTCGAGGCAGTTGGTGAGGAGGATCGCCACCTTGTTGCCTCTGCCTATGCCACGGCTGAGAAGGAGGTGGGCGATGCGGTTGGCGGCTTCGTCGAACTGCCGCCAAGTGATCTCCCGGCGGGCATAGCTGCCGGTATCGGGTGCAAGCAGATCGTATTCGCACCACAAGGCCTCGGGACCGCCACGGAGTTCCGGATTCACTTCTGAGAGGCAGACCTCGTTGGGGTAGAGCCGGGCGTTCCGCGTGAGTAGGTCGGTGATGGGCATCTGCTCTTCGCTCCTTGTGGCAGTTTCCCGACAGTCGCATCGATTATGCAGAGCTTTGCGCCGGGAGTCCAGCCGGGTGAGGAGCGCGAGTGCCGGCGCAGCGTGCAACGGGTACGGGTGCCGACGGAGCGTGAGCAGGTCGTGTTGTCGGCGGCGTCTTATTCTGACGCGCCGCAGGAGATGTCGTTATTCGTCCAGGAATGCGAGCAGGTCGCGGGCGAACCGGGGCCCTCGAGCCGGGTGGCCCATACCGGGATAGAGCACGAGGCGCCCGTTGGGAATTGCGTGTGCGGTCCGGGCAAAGAGTTCGGGCGAATAGCCCGGGTCTTCGGCTCCTGCCACGACGAGCGTAGGCGCGGTGATCTCCCCGAGGCGGTCGTGGAAGTCGAAGGCGTCCTCGGCCTCAATGGTTCTGACGAAGTCCGAGGGGTCGTCAGGTGCGCCGAGGGCCACGAAGGGCGAAGCCACACGAAGGATTATCCCTCGGTACCACGAGGGTTTGGCGGCCCACTCCATCATGAGAGCACCTACGTGGCGCCAATTCCCTGCGAGCGCGGAATCCCGAGCGCGGAGCTGGATACTCTTGCCGCGCGGGCCCAGTGTGTATGCGGCGGAGTGAATCACCAGTCGTCTTACGAGATCAGGATGATCGGCGGCGAACTGCTGGCAGATGGAACCACCTGTCGAAAGGCCGATGATGTCGACTGGTTGGTGAAGCTCCTCGCGAACCATATCGGCGTAATCGTCGCTCATGTCTCGGATGGAGCATCCCCTGCGAAGACCTCGACGGCGAGTCACCACGTACACGGTGTAAGCGTCGGCGAGAGAGGAGTACATGCTGAAGGTGAAGCGCGCATCCAGTCCGCTCATCGGCCGGTTCTCGAACACGAGCCCCTGAAAGACGACGACGGTGCGGGGTCCGCTTCCGAATCGATTGTAGGGCAGCCCGTTTCTCGAGAAGCCCGAGGAGGCCTCTATTCCAGTGCGGGGAGCCGCCATGGGTGGAGCAGGCGCCGACGGACTGGGCGTCATCGGAAGTGATAGCGCGTGAAGGAGTTGGCTGCCCGGCGAGGATTCGAACCTCGACTAACTGATCCAGAGTCAGTCGTGCTGCCGTTACACCACCGGGCAGAGAAACGATGCGTGCGCATCGGCGCCGTCAAGTCTACCACCCCAGCCGCCTTGACGCCCTGCTGCGATGACAGCAATTGCGAGCGTAGCCTGCCGGACGGGGGATCACTGCCTCTTACCCTGCTTCTTCTCGATTCGCGCCCAGGCGTCTTTCAGCGTGGTGGTGCGGTTGAACACCGGGGCTCCCGGCCGTGAGTCCTCTTGGTCGGCGCAGAAGTAGCCCAGCCGTTCGAACTGGTATCTGGTGCCGGGAGCCGCCTGCGCCAGCGAGGGTTCCAGTTTGCACTGTGTGAGAACCTCGAGGGAGGCGGGGTTCAGGTGGGCGGTGAAGTCCTGCGTTTCCGCCTCGGCCTCCGGTTTCTCCACGGAGAAGAGCGTGTCGTAGAGCCTGACCTCAGCGTCGAAGGCGTGGTCTGCCGACACCCAGTGGATGGTCGACTTGACTTTGCGTCCGTCGGGGGCGTCGCCGCCGCGGGTGGCCGGGTCGTAGCAGGCTCGCACCTCGACTATCTCTCCGCTTTCCGGATCCCGCTCCACGCCCGTGCAGGTGATGAGGTATGCGTAGCGCAGTCGTACCTCCACGCCGGGGCTCAGCCGGCGGTACTTGGGTGGAGGTACCTCGCGGAAGTCGTCCTCTTCGATGTAGAGGACACGGGAGAACGGTACCCGGCGGGTGCCCATGGACGGGTCCTCAGGGTTGTTGACTGCCTGCATCTCCTCGACGTGGCCTTCCGGATAGTTCTCGATGACCACCCGCAGCGGCCGGAGGACGGCCATGGCCCGGGGACTGGTGCGATTGAGGTTGTCGCGCACGAAGTGCTCCAAGAGCCCGAGTTCGACCAAGTTCTCGCGCTTGGCGATACCGATACGGTCGCAGAACGCGCGGATGGCCTGAGCCGGGTAGCCGCGGCGGCGCATACCCGAGATGGTGGGCATGCGGGGGTCGTCCCAACCGCGCACGTGGCCTTCCTCGACGAGACGGAGGAGACGGCGCTTGCTCATGATGGTATAGGTCATGTTGAGACGTGCGAACTCGCGCTGGCGGGGATGCACGCGGGGCAGGTCCAAGGCCTCGAGGATCCACTCGTAGAGGGGCCGGTGGACTTCGAACTCGAGCGTGCAGAGGCTGTGAGTGATGCCCTCGATGTAGTCGCTCAGGCCGTGAGCGAAATCGTACATGGGGTAGATGCACCACGCGTCACCCGTGTGGTGGTGGGAGGCGTGGCGGATGCGATAGAGCACGGGGTCGCGCAGCCACACGTTGGGCGCGGTCATGTCGATCTTTGCCCGTAGCGTGCGGGCGCCGTCCGGAAACTCGCCGGCGCGCATTCGCTCGAACAGTGCGAGATTCTCGGCCACGGGGCGGTTGCGGTACAGGCTCTCCCGGCCGGGCCGGTCGGGGGCTCCGCGCATCTCGTCGACTTCTGCGGGGGTGTGGTCGCATACGAAGGCCCTGCCTTTGCGGATCAACTCCAGGGCATACTCGTACAGCGGTTCGAAGTAGTCCGAGGCATAGAACGGCTCGAGCGCCCCGCCAGAGCCTTCCGCGGGCATGACCGGTGCGATGTAGAAGTCATCACGTCCGTTCACCTCGCGCTTCTCCGCCAGTCCTCCGGCCGGCTTCAGCCCCAGACAGTGGTCGGCCCATCCGGCGATGAGCCACCTCACATCGGCCGTGATGGAGTCGACGTACTCCACATCTTCCTTGGTGGGGTTGGTATCGTCCATGCGCAGGTTGCACTGTCCACCAAACTGGCGAGCGATACCGAAATTGAGGCAGATGGACTTGGCGTGGCCGATATGTAGGTAGCCGTTGGGCTCAGGTGGGAAGCGCGTGACCACCTCGCGGCAGTGGCCGGTGGCCAGGTCTTGCTGGATGATCTCCCGGATGAAGTCTTGCGGCTCGCCTGCCGATTGGCCGTGGCCCGGTTCGTCGCTTGTCATGCCGTGCCTGCCGTTTCGCCCATCATCGTTGCTCCTCACACCAAGGTCCCTTTCGAGGTCGAAGCCTCTTGTCTCACACCCTGTGGGCTCCGTCAAGGGTGGGCCGGTAAGGCAGGTGGGCCGGCGCACAGGTTTGAGACCTCTCGACGAGGGTCACCATAGCATCGGGCAGCGAAGCCTCGGGGAGCGACCCACTGTGGAGTGAACCCGTCGCGCTGCAACACCGTCGTGTTCTGAACTGAACTCATATCGGGCAAATCGAGCAGAAGAAGAGGCATGTGATGGGCTACTTCAGCATCCTGGCGGCAATACCCGGCTTCTTTGTGAGCTCCCTGCTGGTCATGCTCTTGTGGGGGCCGGTGTCGGCGAGGCTCGGGCTTCCGGACATCGGATACGTGACCTCCATGCTCATCACCATCACGCTGTGGTTGGCAGTGGCTCCGCTGGCTGCCGCCGGCCGCGCCAAGAAACACTGAGGGACATGCGGGGCTGGGTCGGCGGGTAGAGTGTCAGGCCACGCCTAAAACTTCTCACACTCTCATCATAGTTCTCTCGCAGGTTGCTCATTGAGGACCTGTACCCTGTGACTGTGTGCGCGCACATCAGTCTGCATACTGCCGCATTGCGAAGTATGGGGAGAGTCTCGGGGAGGCCGGGCGATGAGGAGAGGAAGGACAATCGGCGAGAGACCGGAAACACGGAAAGAACTCGGTGAAGTGGAGCTCACTGGAGGCAGGCGCAGCCAGGAGCGGCGGGCCCTGAGACTGAGAGAGCTTCGGCGGCGGCTTTGGGCTGCCGTCGTCGGTGGAGCGCTTCTTGTGATCGTCGTTCAAGGTGCGGTCATTGCCGGCTGCGGAGGTCTGCCCGGCGCGACGGTGTCCCAGGTACAGCCGGCCGAGGTAGCGGGTGGGCAGCCGACAGCGGTGGCGGAGGCTGGGCTCTCCTCGTCGGCGGACGCTGAGCTCGGGAGCCCGGCAGTGGCGGCTGCCGAGCGCCTCGGTCCCAGCGTGGTGAATCTCAAGGTAAGTGGCACCGTCTCCACTCCTCTCGGCGGGCGGCGCTTGTACAGTGGTGAGGGGTCGGGAGTCATCTTTCGCGAAGATGGCTACATCGTCACCAATGAACACGTGGTGACCGGCAGCGACGGCACCCTCGGGCAGGACATAGTAGTGACACTCGCCACGGGAGAAGAGCTGGAGGCCTCGGTTGTGGGGAGGGACGAATCGACGGACGTGGCAGTGGTGAAGGTCGATCGGAAGGGCCTGCCCGCTGCCGAGTTTGTGCCGGACATGTCATTTGTGCACATCGGTCAGTGGGCGATAGCCATAGGAAGCCCTCTCGGCTTTCAGAACTCGGTGACACTGGGAGTGGTGAGCGGTCTCAACCGGGAGATACCGGTGAGTGTCGGGGGAAGCCAGGCTCTCGTCGATCTCATCCAGACCGATGCGGCGATCAGCCCTGGAAACTCCGGCGGGGCACTGGCCGACGAGAGGGGGCGGGTGATCGGCATCAACGTGGCCTATCTGCCACCGGACCAGACGGGGGCACAGGATGTGGGTTTCGCCATACCCGCGGACGTCGTGGTGAGCACGGCCGGTTTGCTCATCGAGAGAGGAATGGACTCCCAGGCGCGGGGCTGACCCTGAAGGAGCGTCCCGCCGTCTGAGACAGTTGCCCGCAGCTTAGGACTGAAGGAGCAGCAGGTCCCGGTGCGGCAGTGCCACGGTCGCCGTCTGGTCGATGTCGAGGCCTATACGGCGCAGCAGTCGTCTTCCCACGCTGAGTTCCAAGGTGAGGTCGCTGCCGAAGGGTTGGAACTGCAGGGTGGCGACTCTGCCGGTAACGAGCACCGTCGTGACCTTGCCGCGAAGAACGAACTCATCGTCTCGGGGGGGATACTCGACATCGCGGAAGACCACGTATTCCGCGCGTATGCCCACGTGCACGCTCTCCCCGGCTGTCGGGAGGGTACCTTCGGAAACGAGGGGCACGAGGAGCGATCCTCCCAGTGAGGGGCAGTCGACGAGGACGGCGGCGGCGTCCACCCGGGAGACGGTGCCCGCAAAGATGTTGTGGATGCCCAGGTAGTCGGCGACCGCCAGGGTGCCGGGATGTCGCCACACCTCGTCTTTGGTGCCGGTCTGGTGGATGCGTCCGTCGATCAACACGCTGATGCGATCGCCCATGTAGAAGGCTTCAGTGAGGTCGTGGGTGATCATCAGCACGGCGAAACCATGGCGTGCCTGGAGGGTCTTCAGAAGCTTCCACATCTCCTGGCGCAGAGACTCGTTGAGTGCGGCGAAGGGTTCGTCGAGCAGGAGGATGGGCGTACGGGCGGCGAGTGCGCGCGCCAAGGCGACCCGTTGTTGTTCTCCCCCCGAGAGCGTGTCGGGGGTTCGGTCAAGAAGGTGCGTGATGCCCGTGGCTTCTACCAGACCATCGATGACCGGCTGGTATTCTGCGGGGTCGAGGTGCAGGGCGCGGGGGCCGTACTGGATGTTCTGTTGTGCCGTGAGGTGGGGAAAGAGCCCGAGACGTTGGGGAAGATATCCCATCCTGCGACGCTCCACGGCCACCTTCGCGAGATCGTGCCCTTCGAGGAGCACGCGGCCTCCCGTAAGGGGCCGGAGTCCGATGATGGCCTCGAGAAGGGTGGTCTTCCCGGAGCCGGACGGTCCGAGAAGGACGTGGCTCTCTCCTTCGGCCACGGTGAGCCGGGCATCTTCGAGCCGAAACGTACCGGCCTGAGTGGAAACGGAGTCAAGTTCGAGCACGGCGTTCCCGGAAGAGCAGCTTTGCCCCGAGCAGGGCGGCGAGGCCGATCGTGAGAAGGACCAGTATGAGGGCGACGGTGCCGGTGATATCCGCGGTGGAGAGGCGCATGAAGATGGCGACCGGGAGGGTCTCCGTGCGCATGGCCATGGTGCCGGCGACGGTGATGGTGGCGCCGAACTCGCCCAGTGCCTTGGCCCACGCCAGCGCCCCTGATGCCAGGAGCCCCCGTCGCGCCAAGGGTAGGCCGATGGTGAAGAATGCCCGGGAAGGCGATGCTCCCAGAGTTCGCGCTACCGTCTCGTGATGAGTGGGCACCTGATCGAAGGCGGTCTTCATGAACCGCACCGCCACCCCCAGGACGGTCATGAACTGGGCCAGCACGACGCCGGCCACCGCGAAGACGAACTGCACCAAGTGGGCTTGAATCCACTCACCGAGAGGGTTGCTGAAGAAGATGAGGACGATGGCACCCAGTGCCGCAGGTGACACGATGAGGGGGAACTCCAAGATTGCGTCCACCAGTTCCCGGCCGCGGAAGCGATAGCGGGAGAGCGCGTAGGCTGCGGGCACGGCGAGAAGGAGCGCGAGCAGGGTGGCCACGGTGGCGGTCACCACACTGAGCTGGATGGAGAACAGCACTCGGTTCGAAGCGAGCGTCGAGAGCATCTTCGACCAGTCGAAGAAGTAGACGAGAGACACGATGAGCGCGCCGTAGATGCACAGGACCAGGAGGGCGCAGGCTGTCGTCAGGCGCTGAAATGACATGGTCCTACTCCTTGTGCTCCCTAGTCGACGATCCACTCAGGGGGCAACGAGTAGTTTCCACCCACGGGTTTCTCGGAGCCGAGCCAGGCGAAGGCGTCCTCGGGCGTGGCAAAGTAATGATACTTCGCAAACACCGCTTGGCCTTCACTGCTCAGGAGAAAATCGATGAACTGCTGGGCGGCGGCTCGGCTACCCGTGTACTTCGAGACGGCGATGGGCAGATACCCCACGCGCGGGATCTGTGACTCCTCCAGAGGCACCGTCTCGATCCCCTCCGGATCCCAGTACTCGAACACGCTCCAGCCGATGACCGCGTCGACCTGCTTGAGGGAGATGGCGGTGGCGGTCTTCTCGCAGCTGCCGGTGTAGTTGAGAAGATTCTTGCGGAAGGCGGTCCTCTCTTCGGAGGAGAATTCCTGCTCGAGGATCTCCACGGCATAGAGACCCAGGCACACCGATTCGGGGTCGGCGATGGCCACCTTGACATCAGACCGGATCAGGTCTTTCAGCGCGAGGATGCTCTTGGGGTTTCCCTTCTGCACGTTGATGGCCGGTACCAGGTAGGCGATCCTGGCTTCCGTCTCGGCGATGACGTCACCGTCTCTCTTCGCCCGCTCCATGTAGTCGGACGATCCGGGGAAGTACAGATCGCCCTGCTCCGTGAGCTTCATTTGAGAGAGCACACTACCGGAGCCACCGAAGGTCACTTCGACGGTGATGCCGGTCTTCTCACGGAAGAGTTCGATGGCCTCTTCTGTGGGAGGCTTGCTTGCCGCCCCTGCGTACATGAGCAGAGTGGTCGTTTCCGGCTGCGCTGATGAGCCGGAGGCCTCAGTGCCGGGACCGGTTTCGGCATTACAGCCCGCTGCAGGGAGGACAAGGAGAAGGAGCATGAGAATGGCCACACAGGCGCCGGCGTGAGAAGGATAGGTGGTGCGAGGATCGGTGCCACAAGGTTTCGGTGTTCTCAAGTATCCCTCCAAGGGTAGGCTGAGGTTCCGGAAGACCAGCGTGATACTTGGCCAAGTATAACCGCAAGAGACGGGGGACCGCAAGGAAGGGCTGGGGCGCGTCGGTGGGGTCACCGACCCAGCCCACACAGGAGATCCTTCGAGGGCATGGGGTCCTACAGCGGCTCCACCGGGATGTAGATGTCCACGATGTGCATCGCCTTCGGATCGTGGCCGGGATCGTTCAGGTACATCTCGAGGCAGGGGCCGGCGCTGGGCTTATAGCCTGCCTCGGGAAGTGACCGGTTCATCATCGTTACCCAGGCTTCCCGGTACTGGTCCGCCGTGATTTCGAAGTGGCCGACAGCGTACCGGCCTGCGGGTAACGTTCTTGTGCTGATCTCTCCCTCGGCAGCGGCGCCGGCGGGAACGCTGATGGCGACGTCCATCCGCAGCCCTTGTTCATCGATGGTGGCGGGATCCTCCTCGTAAATGCTGAGAACCTTCGTGTCCCCACCCACCAGGCCTCGCGGACCCGCCCAGCCGAACAGCTTCTGAAACATCCGCCCGAAGAGTTCGCTGTCACCCGCATAGGGGCCATGGTGGCGCAGGTAGGCTACGTGCATCTCGGGGATATCCTTGACTTCGATTTGCGCTTCACGGTTATCCATCGCCGACCTCCTTGAACACGGTTCCTGTAGTGTTGATCCGGTGTCGCTGGCGGGTCACGCTTGGCGACCGAGTCTGCTACTTGAGCGCGTAGACGTGGCTGTCATCGCTGCCCACATAGAGGATGTCGTCGGCGATGGTGGGCCAGGATCTCACCGAGCCCCCGGTTTGGAAGCTCCACTCCTCCTCGCCGGTCACCGCGTTGAGCGCGTAGACGTGGCCGTCATTGCTGCCGAAGTACACGAAACCCGTGAGCACGACGGCCCGGGAGAATACGCTGTCGCCGGTTTCAAACCTCCACATCTCCTCGCCGGTGGCAGCGTCGAGCGCATAGAGGTTGTTGTCACTGCTCCCCACATAGAGGAGCCCGTCAGAGACCGCCGGAGACGAGCGGATGTCGTCGCCTGCCGTGAACCTCCACACCTCCTCGCCGGTGGCGGCGTCGAGGGCATAGAGATTGTCGTCGGTGCAGCCGGCGTAGACCAGCCCGTCGGACATGACCGCGGAGGGGACGAAGCCGTTGGTCTGATAGCTCCACCTCTCCTCGCCCGTCGCAGCATCGAGGGCGTAGACATTGGCGTCGTGACTACCCACGTACACCACCCCGGCAGAGACGACCGGCGAGGACTGGACGGCGTAGCCGGTATTGAAGCTCCACACCTCCTCGCCGGTGACGGCGTCGAGCGCGTAGAGGCTCGAATCTTCGCTCCCCACGTACACCACTCCCTCGAAGATAGTGGGAGACGAAGAGATCTCTTTCCCGGCCTCGAACCTCCACACCTCCTCACCGGTGGCGGCGTCGAGCGCATAGAGGCTGTAGTCCCAGCTCCCCACGTAGACCATCCCCTGAGAGACGGCTGCAGAGGCGGTGATGCGATGGCCGGTCCGGAAACGCCACACCTCTTCTCCGGAGGCCACATCCAAGGCGTACAGATTGGTGTCGTTGCTCCCCACGTAGGCTATTCCGTCCGCGATGGCCGGGGAAGAGGAGACCTGGCCGTTGGTCTTGAAGCGCCACAGCTCCTCGCCGCTCACGGAAGGTACGGGGATGGACTCGGTCGTGGTGGTCGTTGAGATGTCTGCTGCCTGGGTTGTCGGACTGGTGCCGGCTTCCTGCTGTCCACCGCCGCACCCCGCGGCCACAAGGCATATGAGTATGACGATCAAGGCCGGTACGCGGACGTCGGCGACACGGACTCTGTACATGAGCTCCACCCCCCTGAATCACGGCAATCTCCACCGAATCCATCGTACCACCGCCCGAGGAGTGTACGGATGGCCGATACGGGCCTCGGGGCACCGCGCTGCGCGGATGAATTCTCTCGCGGCGCGTGTGTCGACGCCCTGATATTGTAGTGGCTCGGTCGCCGGGCTCCGAATGAGTGACCCGGTTCACGCGATCATCACCCAAGCCAAGGAGGAACCAGACGTGACCACCCGCCGCACTGCGCCGTTTTCTGCCGGGACATCGACACCATCCACCGCCAGACTACTGGCAGCCGCCGTGTTCAGCGTCTTCGGGCTGCTTCTGCTGGCCGGATGTGGGGGCGGGGGCACGGAGGGAGAGGCCACCGGCACGACAGCAGAGGGACTGACCACCACGGCCCCTGCAGTGAGCGTCGACCTTGATCCTTCGCAGTTGGGGGAGGCTATCGGCGACGTCTGGGTCGAAGCCATCGAAGAACTGAATGCTCTGCTCTCCGAGAGGCCGGACGCGGCCGCGGTGGGTGATGATGTTCGTGCTCTCAAGGAGAAGCACATCGAGAAGCTGGTCGGGTTCGGCCGGCAGAGGGCCTCACTCGGAGCGTCGGAACAGGCGAGTGTGAACGCGGCTGTGAGGGTTGCGCTCAGCGCGGCCGCCGCTGCCGACTGGTACGCTGAGTACACGGATACCCAGGCCCACTACCTGAGTTCAGATCAGGAGTTCTCCCGGCTACTCTCCAGCTTCAACATCCTCACACAGTACGCTGACTTTGAGCTGCTCAAGCAGCAGGAGCCTGACGAAGCGGCACGCCTAGGCATCGAATAGGACTACGCGCCGCGATCGCGCGCTGAATGGACGGCTCGCTGAGCCCTCACCGTGCGTGGTGGGGCAGCCGCCGGGCTATCGCCTTTCGAATCTTCTCGTAACTGGGAGGCGGGCCCTTCTGCAGGCTCCTGCCTTCTACGAGGACTGCATCCGAGAGGCCCCACTCGGCCACGCAGCTGCGCTGTGAGGTATCGATCTCGCGAAAGACGACTCCGTCACCCAGGTCGGCCGCGGCCCGCTTGGCCCGCTCGTACACGAGATTCTGGGCGAGACACCAGCCGCTGGAGAACGCGGTGACGTTCACCTTTCCCGGCGTGGATTCGGGTCGTCGGCCTACTTTCGGGAACCAGCGAGGGGGCTGGGCGTCGGGGGTGAAAGGCTTCCACAGAAGTACCGACATGCCCTGGCGATCGGCCGTGCGATAGCCTTGCTTCTTGAACCAGGAGGCTTTCATCCAATAGGGAAGCGCCAATCCCCACGCCGCCATACCCTCGGCACCGAGAGCACGCGCGTCTTCCTCGGCGGCTCGGATCAGGGCCTTGCCCATGCCGCGCCCCCGGAAGTTGCCGCGCCCCTGCGGATGCCCATGCACGTGAATGCAGTAGATGAAGTAGAGACCGGAACCGTCTACGCAGGAGTGCTCGATGGGTATGTACTGGATCATGCCCCCTTCGACCCCCTGGTCGTCAACGGCGAGCTTTGCCCGCAGCCCCAGCTTCTCCGACCGGTCAAGCCACTGCCGGCGTTTCGATCCGGCCTCTTTGGCTTCGTCCGACCAATCCTCGAGGCAGAGACAGAAGAGGTCTTTCTTGTCCTCGGTGAGGTCGAGTACCTTCACGGTCCTCAGACGCTCAGAGTTCGGCGAGCAGGTTGGTGAACAGCCCGTGATGCGCTCTTTCGTCTTTCAGAATCCGCTGAAACAGCTTCATGGTGATGAGGTCGTTCTCCTCTTGGGCCACTGCGATGATGCGTGTGTAGAGTTCGATGGCACCGCGTTCCTCTTCCCTGTTGAGTTCCAGCATCTCCGTGACGGAGTCGCCGACACTCACCAGGTTGGGCTCGGTGGTAGGCCTTCTTCCGAGCAACACGAGTCTCTCCGCAATGGCCTCGGCGTGCCGCATCTCGGTGATGGCGACCTTCTTGAGAGTCGCACCGGGGAGCCAGTACAGGGAATGGCTGGCCACGAACTTGCTCTGCTTGGTACCTCGAGGTGCGGCCGGGTCAGACGTCGCCCGGCCTGCCTCAACGGCGTGCTGCAGCATGTGCTGCACGGAGACTTGGAGTTCTCGCGCCAACGCCTCGTTGAGTAGGTCGGGCAAATCGGCAACTGATGTCTCGCCCTTCACGGAGTACCCTCTTGAACGGCCCCCCGGCTCGAGATGTGTTCACCCATTGTACCCCCAAAGGAGGCAAGTCGTGATTCCGCAGGTGGTACTCCAGGACGCCGTCAGCCTCGACGGAGGTGTAACCGGCTCCATGCCCGAATTCGACGAGCACTTCTCCCCGACGGCGTACCCTCTCTACTCGTCGGCGTGCTTCAGTCGGCGGTCACGCGGAAGGAGTCGAGGAACAGCACTGACGTCTGTCTATCGCTAATGCGGGCGAACACCTCGCTGTGAGGGCGAGTCGAGCTTCTCTCTCAGGCTGAGTTGCGTGGTTTCCGTTTCACAGTCAAGAGCAGCGCGAGGTCGCGGACGGCTTGATCGCTGTCGATCGTGAGGACAACCCATTTTCCGTCGTGATAGATCTGGGCTGCGTCATACTCCTGGAGGGTATGGCGGGACAGACAGTTCCTGATGGCTTCCACCTTCTCCCGCTCCTTTGCGCCGAACACCATGAGGAGGGCGAGGCGGTTCTTCTCGGGGATGAGCGTGCAGAGTGGTCTGCTCTTCTTGAACCGGAGCCCCCAGCCGTGTTGCTTGCCGCCGTAGAGCCACTCTGGAGCGAAGACACCCGGGTAGAGCTCTTCGATGAGGCTTGTGACACGCCGCCAGTACCCTTGAGCCTTCTCGCCGAGCCACTCCTCGAGCTGCGGGCCTGAGGGCGCGTGTTCCTTCGCTGTCATGCGCAGGTCTGCGGTGCTCATGTCCTTGCTGGAAGAAGCTGGGAGTCTCTCGTGCGCCTACATTATCACCATACCTGCGGCGAAAGGAACCACCGCCAGGAGTGCGAGCAGACGCAGACGCGGCCTCGCCGGCCGAGTATCCCACTGGAACAAGACGAAACACAGCACCACGTTGACCAGGATGCCGGCGGCAAGGATCAAGAGCGGCCACACGTGAGTGGCGGACCAGGTTCCGTCAAGTGCCAGCGCGGTGAATCCCCGCATCGAGTTTGTAGCCGGCAGGAGCGACGCGGCCGTGCGGAGTCCCTCGGGGAGCATCTCCTCCGGCACCATGAGTCCTCCCAACATCACGGAAGGAAGGTACACGGCCTGTGCCAGCAGCGTTCCCGAGCGGGTGGATTGGGCCACGATGCCGATGAGGACTCCCAGAGTGGCGAAGCACGCCGACGTGAGCAGAAACACGAGCGCGAACCACCCCCAATTCGTCGGCAGGCGGGCGCCGTAGAGCAGGGCTCCGCCCACGGTGAGGATCGCGGCCACGGCGGCTGTGTGGATCAGGCAGCCCACGACGGGAATGGTGATCAAGGCGCCGGCGGGAACCCCGTTCACCCGGAAACTCCGGAATACGCCTGTCTCCCGGCCACCTACCAACGTGAAGGGGATGGTGAGGAGCGTGGCGGACATGACCGCGAAGACGATCATGCCCGGGATCATGATGTCGAGGAACCCGGGGTTCAAGGCGGGCATGAACATGCCCACCATGAGGAAGAACCCGATGGGGAAGAGGTAGGTCATCAGCATCAACGACTTGTCCCTGATGCCGGTCTTCAGATCATGTGAGAGGTGGGCCGCGTACCCACTCATGCGGTTCATGGTCATTGCCTCCGGGTGATCTCCATGAAGCGTTCTTCCAGTGAGGGGCGCTCGACCCTGAGATCGATGAGTTCGTCTTGGCATTGCTCCACGAGGGCGAGCAGCGAGGTCACCGGTCGGAGCGGGTTGTCCGAGAAATAGCGGACATAACCGTCTTCCACGGACACGAGAGCGGCGTCGGGCAGCTCCGGCTGCTGTTCGACTATCGTGCCTTGCGTGGTGGAGACGCTTATGCGAGTTCTCTTGTCGCCGGCCGCTGTGATCTGGCTGGGAGTGCCCGTGACCGCCAGGCGGCCGGCGATGAGTATGGCGATCCTATCGCACAGCTTCTCGGCCTCGGCCATGTCGTGGGTCGCCAGGACGATCGTCTTGCCGGCTTCCCGCATCTCGGCCATGAGGTCGTGGAGCTCCAGGCGGGACTCGACGTCCAGCCCGGCCGTCGGCTCGTCCAAGAAGAGGACCTCCGGATCGTGGGCCACGGCGAGGGCGAGAGACAGTCGTCGCTTCTGCCCCATGGAGAGGTTGGCGTACTGGTCGTCGGCCTTCTCGGAGAGCCCGAACCGGTCGAGCAGAGTCCGGTTTGGCTGCTTGCGATGATACCGGCTGAACAGGTTCATCGCCTCGTACGGGGTCATGGTCTCCGGCAGCCCCGAGGCCTGCAGCTGCACCCCGATGATGTCCCACAACCGGCGAGGCTCGGAAAGCGGGTCGATGTCCGCCACACGGATTGTGCCACTGTCTTGCCTGCGCAGCCCCTCGATGCACTCCAGAGCGGTGGTCTTGCCCGCTCCGTTCGGTCCCAACAGGCCGAAGATCATGCCCGTCGGTACGGTGAACGACAGACCGTCCACCGCGACCGTGGCCCCGTAGCGCTTGCAGAGGTTCTCGATCTCGATGGCATGCGTGTGTCTCATGAAGTGGTCCTCTCCGCCCACAGGTAGAAGGCTTCTCCGCTGTCGGTCAGAAACTCGACGAGGGTGTCGTCGGACAGGGAGCCGAATGCTCCCGAGTTGACCAGCACAGCCAAGCCGTGGGTGAAGATCCAGGAGTAGCGGACAAGGGCTTCCTGGCCGCGGACCGACAACCCGGTAAGCGCGTCACCGCCGGCGATGTCCTCACCGAACTGGTCGGTGAGCGACCCCCTCATGCCCGCCAACTCCTCGAGCGGGATGGGCTCCGGCTTCTCCAGAAAGAGGAAGCGGAACAGGTGCCGCTCGTCTCGGGCGAAGATGACGTACCCCATGGCGAGGTTGAGCAGGGCATCGGCGGTGTAGGGGCGCTGCTGGAAGCCCAGGAGAAGGTCGCGGGCTTTCATCCGCAGCTCCTTCTCCAGTTCGGCGACAGACTTCACGTGGGAGTAGATGGGCATGGTGGAGGAGCCGAGCTTCCTGGCGACGGATCTGGTGGAGACCGACGCCCATCCCTTCTCCCGGATGAGCTCGAAGGCGGCGTCGATGACGCTGGCGCGTGAGTACACGCTGGGTTGTGTCACGGGATGGCCTTCCGTATAGCGTCTGATGCAATGGATGACACATGTTATATAACGAGAGTTATTGTGTCAAGACGGCGAGGTCCCCGTGGTTGCTTGACGCGCTGTGGAGTGGTGGATACAGTGGGAAGGGTCTGTGACAATGGCGAGGCGGTCGGCGGCGGGGAGGGCAGTGGGAGCCTCCGGTTGCTACGTAGTGCTGCCGCTGCACAACCATCGCATGGCGTTGACATACATCCGAACCATCATGACCTGTATCTGGAGACGCACCGCTTGGTCTTGGGCGCGGTGCCCGACGTGCGCTATTCGGTCGACCACGTGGACGGTGGGATCGGCTACCGCCCGCACCAGTCGGCTATGACGGCTGGGGAATGGCGGCCCTGGTACCCTACAAGGGGTGGGTATCTCTCATATTCTTCCGCGGCGCTCTGCTCCATGACCCCGAGGGGTTGCTCGAGGGCACGGGGGCGCTTGTGCGGCACGTGAAGTTGCGCTCTTTGGATGTGCTCGAGGCTCGGCGTGAGGCCCTGACGAGATTGCTGGCGGGCGCGGTCGACGGCGGCCGGGAGTGAGACCGCTGTAGCCCCTGTCGGCCTCTTGGCGCCGTCGTCCCGGAAGGCGTCTGACCACCGCGCCGGCTGCTAGGCTGCCGCGGCGTGATAACCGCCAGGGGGCCGCAGGCAGGACTCCACCCGGCCGCTCGTGGACAGCAGTCTGTTGCGCTGACTGCCGCGCCCGCGCATCTTTCGGTGCTGGATGCGGATACGTCGAAGAACATGTACGAGGAGAAGGGAGGGATTGTGGGCGTACCTGACTACCAGACCTTGATGCTGCCCTTGCTTCGCTTCGCCGGCGACGGACAGGAGCATTCTCTGCGCATGACGATCGACGCCCTTGCCGACGAGTTCGGTCTTACGTCGGATGAGCGCAAGGAGCTACTGCCAAGCGGTCAGCAGTCTGTCTTCGACAATCGGGTGGGCTGGGCACGGACGTATCTTTCAAAGGCGGGACTCCTGGAGAGGACTCGGCGGGGTCACTTCCGGATCTCAGAACGCGGCCGTCAAGTGCTCGCTGCCCGTCCCGACCGAATTGACGTGAAGTACCTGGATCGGTTCGAGGAGTTCCGTGATTTTCGCGACCCGAGAAGAACGCGATCGGGCTCCGGGAGCACCGACGGAGCCAGTTCCGACCAGGAGGAGACAACACCGGAGGAGTTGCTGGAGTCGGCGTATGGGCGCTTGCGGGACAGCCTCGCAGGCGAAGTGTTGGAACAGGTGAGGTCGGCATCGCCGAGCCTCTTCGAGAAGCTGGTGGTCGAACTGCTGCTCAAGATGGGATACGGCGGCAGCCGTCAAGATGCAGGTCGGGCCATCGGTCGCAGCGGTGACGAGGGAATCGACGGCATCATCAAGGAAGACCGGCTGGGTCTCGACATCATCTATATCCAAGCCAAGCGCTGGGAGTCGAGCGTGGGCCGCCCCGAGGTGCAGAAGTTTGCCGGGGCGCTTCAAGGTCAGCGCGCCAAGAAGGGCATTATGCTTACCACCTCCACCTTCTCGGCGTCTGCGCTTGACTACGTTTCGAAGATCGATAGCAAGATCGTCTTGATCGATGGTGCGCAGCTTGCTGATCTGATGATCGATCACAACCTCGGAGTCAGTGCGACTGCGAATTACGAAGTCAAGAAGGTCGACACGGACTACTTCACGGAATAGCGATGGTGAGCCGATGAAGGGGTCGGCGTCCCGGTCTGGAGGAGGCGGATTGTGCTGCCCACAGTGATTCTTCACAACGCCGTGAGTCTCGACGGGCGCATCACCGGGTTCATGCCCGACATCGAGCTCTTCTACCGGCTCGCCGGCCGTTGGAAAGAAGACGCCACCCTGGTCGGCAGCGGAACCGCCTTGAGCCCGATGGAAGAGATCCCGCCCGAGCTGCCCGCAGACATCTCACCACCGCAGGAGAGGCCCGACGATTCGCACCCCCTGCTCGTGGTGGCCGACAGCCGGGGCCGGGTGCACACCTGGCACTATCTGAGGAAGCAGCCCTACTGGCGTGACTGGATCGCTCTCTGCGCGGGTTCGACCTCGAAAGACCACCTCGAGTATCTGGAGAGAAGGAGCATCACACACCTCGTCACCGGAGATGAACAGGTTGATCTGAGGGAGGCACTCGAAACACTCAACACGCGTTTCGGCGTGAACGTGGTGCGCGTGGACAGCGGTGGCACATTGAATGGTGCACTGCTCAGGGCCGGGTTGGTCCATGAGCTCAGCCTCCTCGTTCACCCCCAGCTCGTGGGAGGCACTACCGCCCCGCCCTTCTTCTTCGCGCCGGAACTGGAGGGATCACACATGACGATCTCCTGCCGCCTGAAGCACCTGGAGAGGATGTCCGAGAGCACTCTGTGGTTGGTGTATGAAGTGGCAAAGGGGGAATGACGGCGACACCCGCGGCAGTGAAGCTGTGGCAACGACGACGGCGGTGAACGCGTCGCGGCGGCAACGGTGAAGCCGTGTGGCAAGAGTCGGTGGCGGTCGGGGAGCAAGGAGGGCCGGCCTTCAGCGAGGGGCGACGGCCGCCCAGGGCAGAGTGAGCTCACCGAGACGCCAACGGGCCCGGCCCCCGGCGGGCGGCCGCTGGATGACCGGCCACGTCGAGGAGAGATGCTCCACGGCGGCGGTCCAACGTTGGCGCGGCCCGAACACTGATTGCGGGGCGGTGCTTGCCCAGGAGCGGCTGAAGTCGGCAAAGAAACGATGAATGCGCTCACCGGGAACGTTGCGGTGAATGAGGGCCTTGGGCAACCGTTCGGCGAGTTGCGACGGGTGACACAGACTGGATACCCGGGTAGAGAAGGTGAGGGTGCGGGGCTGAGCGGGAGAGACAGCGGAGGGGCGCAGTGTTACCCACGCAGCGCGTCGGCCCATTTCGTCACAGGTTCCTTCCACCAGCATGCCGTCCGGCGCGAGACCTGCGCAGAGGCGCTCCCACGCCCGTTGCGCCTGTTCATCATCGTATTGCCGCAGTACGTTGAAGGCTCGCACCAGCAGGGGCGGTCTCGGCACCGGCAATTCGAACCCACCGCGCGCGAAGGTCAACCCCTGATAGTCCTCCGGCCGGTCGAGCCCGGCCAGGAACCGCACGGCCTGCTCCACGCGGGCGGGGTCGATCTCCAAGCCGACCACCTCCACGTCGGGCCGGACGCGTCGCAATCGTTCATAGAGCTCGACCGTTGTGACCGGGGAGGCGCCGAAACCCAGGTCGACCACGAGGGGTGGCGGAATGCTGGAGCGCAGCAGTGGGGCTTGGGTGCCGACCAGCCAGCGGTCCACGCGCCGCAGCCGGTTGGGCGCCGTCGTCCCGCGGGTCGCCATGCCTTCGGGACGGTGAAGGAGCGGCGGCTTCTTCAGCACCCGGGAAGGCAACCACGGCGTGACCGGGTGCCGGCGCGGTGGAGGTAGGTCGAACTCACTGCGCCGCCTTGATAGCTACCGCTACCATCTCGGCCGAGGGGAAGGGTTGCGGTTCCCGACCGGGAACGGGGTAGCGCCGTCAACCGTGCAGCGACGTGGGCGCGTGCCACATGCGCCGGTCAACATCGAGGCCGTTGACGGTGACTGATGGAGACCCGTGCATGCCGCAGGCGTCGGCCTCCCCTTCATCGCGCACCGTCCGCACACTCATGGTCTCGCGGCTCAGCCCCAGATCGTCCAGGGCTCGCAAGACTTCACGCGTGGCCTGACCGGCACCGGGGCAGCCTGGGCTGTGCATCATCACTACTTTGATACTCGGAGCTGCGTGCCCGTTTGTCATCTGCCACCTCTCGCCGTCGTTGCTCTCATATCCCCACGTCGCGCCGGTTCAGACCCCACACAGCCAGTACGGCCAGCCCGATCGCCACGCCGGCAAGCACGCCGAAGCCGGCCCAGTCAAAGCCGGTGCGCAGGGGATCCATGCCCAGGTAGTAGTAGAAGGGAGAGAATCTCCGGGGCAGGTCGAGCCATTCGAGCATCGGTGCCAGATTGTTCGCCAAGAAGGCCACGAGGGCCACTCCGGCCGTCACCCCGGTGGTGAGACCTCTTCGACCCGTGAACGCTCCCAGGGCGAGGGCGACCGCACCTATCACCACCCCCAGGAGGGTGAGGCCGGTGCAGGCGGCAGCGATGTTGGCGAGCGCGATATCCATGTCCGCGATGCGTGAAGCGATGGAGACTCCCACCCAGGCCATGAAGCCGAAGGCGACCATTCCCACCACCAGAGCGGCGAAGCGCTGCATGACGAAACGAGTTCGGGTCAAGGGGTGGGCAAGGAGGATGTCGAGCATGCCCGATTCTTCTTCGCCCGCAATCGCCTGGCTGCCGATGGTGAGGGCGAAGATCGCCGTCAGGAGGGAGCCGATCAAGGTGAAGAAGGTGGAGTTGAGATAGCCTTCGGGTGAGGCGTAGTCCATGGCACCCATCAAGGCGCTCAAGTATTCGGGTAGCTCGGCGTCGAGTATTCCGGCATCCGCGTACTGCTTGTATCCGGCTACATAGACGAGACTCACGCCGAAGATTCCCAGCGACCACCACCCGAACATCTTACGCTGATCGTGAAGGGTCTTCGTGAAGACGTTGTGCAGCATCGCCTTACGGTGCATGGCCTTAGGCGGCATCGTTCTTACCCTCCTCAGCCGAGTAGGCTCCGGTCGCGCCGTAGAAGGTCAGGAAGAGTGCCTCCAGATCGGGCGGCCGGCTGATCACCTTCTCGACCGTGAACTGGGCGGCCCTCTTGATCAGGGCGTCGGCCCTGCCTTCCACTACGCAGCGCATGACGTTCCCCTCGATTGCAGGATTGCGGATGCCGGGGAGGCCGTCGAAGGCCCCCGAAGGCACAGGTTCTGCGAAGTGGATCTCAGTCGAGTAGCCCGCGCGTTCGCGTAAGGTCGCCACCGACTCCACCGTGACCAGCCGGCCTTGGCGCAGGACGGCGATACGATCGGCCGCGACGTCGACTTCCGCTAGCCTATGGGAGGACATGAAGACGGTGCGCCCGGCGTCGCGCACTTCACGGACGAGGGCGAGGAACTCCTGCTGCAGCAGAGGGTCCAGCCCGCTACTGGGTTCATCGAGGATGAGCAACTCGGGGTCGTGCATGAAGGCCTGTATCAGCCCCACCTTCTGCTTGTTGCCCTTCGAAAGCGTGCGCACCGGCCGACTGGTGTCGAGGTCGAAGCGCTCGGCCAGTGTACGTACCTTCTGGGGGGACACGCCTCCCCGCACGTTGCCGAGGAAGGTGAGCAGTTCTTCCACCGCTTCTCTTCCGTTGAAGGGCAGCGCTCCAGGCAGATACCCGATCCGCCGGCGCAGGTCGGCGCTCCCCTCGCGAGGGTCGAGGCCGAGGACGCGGGCGGAACCGGCTGTCGGTCGCAGCAGGTCGAGGAGCAGGCGGATGGTGGTGGTCTTGCCCGCGCCGTTGGGCCCCAGGAAGCCGAGCACCTCGCCGGGCTCCACCTGCAGACTCAGTCCGTCAAGAGCGAGCACGCCTCTTCTGCCGTAGCGCTTGGAGAGTCCTTTGGTTTCGATGGCGGCCGTGTGCGTCGCCTCCCTCGCGCCTCGCGCGGATTCGAGAGCTTTGGCGCCGACCGGCCAATGGTACCGCGGGGACGGCCCTCGTGCCCGCGGTACCATTGGCCGGTCGGGAGAGTTGCGCCTGCCGCGGGCCTGGCTCAGAGACGCGCGCGCCTCAAGAGCTGGGCGTTCACGGCCACGATGACCGTGCTTGCGGACATCAACACTGCCCCCACCGCCGGCGTGAGCAGTATATCCCAGGCTGCCAATGCGCCGGCCGCCAGGGGTATCGCTACGATGTTGTAGCCGGCGGCCCACCACAGGTTCTGTAGCATCTTGCGGTAGGTGGACCGGGAGAGCGTGAGTATCTTGGGGATGTCGCGAGGGTCGGAGCGCACGAGTACGATATCCCCCGCCTCCACCGCGACGTCGGTTCCTGCCCCGATCGCGATGCCCACGTCGGCCGTAGCGAGGGCGGGAGCGTCGTTCACTCCGTCGCCCACCATGGCCACGCGCCTCCCTTGCTCTTGGAGCTCCTTCACCCTGGACGCCTTGTCTTCCGGGAGCACTTGCGCGAAGACGGTGTCGATGTGGAGTTCGGCGGCGACAGCGTCCGCCACCGCCTGTGCGTCCCCGGTAAGCATGGCGACCTCTATGCCCCGCTCGTGCAGCTCGCGCACGGCTTCGCGGCTCTCCTCGCGCACGGCGTCCGCCACCGCGAAGACCGCCAAGGCGCGCTTCTCATTCAGCAAGTAGATGGCTGCGCGGCCCTGGCCCGCGGCCTTGTCGGCCGTCTCGCGAAGTACCGGGGGCACCTCCGCGCCCTCATCCTCAAGGATGACGGGACCTCCCATGTAATACGGAGACCCATCGAGCACGGCGGTGACGCCCCTCCCCGATATGGCCTTGAAGTCTTCCGCTTCTGGTATGTCGATGTCGCGATCGCGAGCCGTGTTCACGATTCCCCGGGCAATGGGGTGTTCGGATTCGGATTCCACCGCGGCCGCGATACGCAGCGCATCCTCCTCCGACAATTCCTCGACCACGGTCGTCTCGACCACGCGGAACTCGCCCAGGGTGAGGGTACCCGTCTTGTCGAACACCACGGTGTCCATGTTGCGGGCCTCCTCCAGACCCCGTCGATCCCGCACGAGTAGGCCCCCCTGCGCGCCCAGGCTGGTGGAGATGGCAACCACCAAGGGAACGGCCAGCCCGAGTGCGTGCGGACAGGCGATGACCAGGACGGTCACCACCCTCACCACCGAGAAGTCGATGGCAGCCCCAAGGAGCAGCCAGACCACGAAGGTGATCACGCCGGCCCCGATGGCGGCACCGGTGAGGAGCTGGGCGGCACGGTCGGCCAAGTGCTGGGCTCGGGATTTCGATTGCTGGGCCTCGGACACGAGTCGCATGATGCCGGAGAGTTTCGTGTCGTCTCCTGTGCCGGTGACCTCCACGCGCAGCGAGCCTTCGCCGTTGATGGTGGCGGCGATGACCTCGTCGCCCTCGCCCTTGTCGACCGGCGCGGATTCTCCGGTGAGCATGGCCTCGTTGACGGTGCTCTCTCCCTTCTGCACTACGCCGTCGACCGGGATGCTCTCTCCGGGGCGCACGAGCACGACGTCGCCCTTCTTCAGTTCGTCGACGGGCACTGTCTCCTCCCCCTCGTCGGAGAGGCGGGTGGCGGTGTCGGGAAGCAGCTTGGCCAGTTCTTTGAGGGCACCTTGGGCCTGGGTGATGGAGCGCATCTCGATCCAGTGTCCCAAGAGCATGATGGTCACCAAGGTGGCGAGCTCCCACCAGAGCGACTCAGCATCTATGAGGCCCAGCTGCACCACCCAGGAGAAGATGAAGGCGACTGAAATGGCCAGAGAGATGAGGGTCATCATCCCGGGCAGACGCCCCTTCAGCTCGTGCAGGCCCCCTTTGAGGAAGACCAAGCCGCCGTACAAGAAGACAACGGTGCCGAGAACGGGCGGGATCCAATCGGAGCCCGGGAATTCCGGTGCCCGGTACCCGAGAAGTTCTTGCACGTGCACCGACCAGAAGACAACGGGAATCGTCAAGACGAGCGAGAGCCAGAACTTGTCACGGAACATCTGGGGGGTGTGACCCTCGTGCCGGTCGTGTTCGCTGTGGTTGCTGTGATTCTCATTCATGGGTCAACTCCTTGGTCTTGGGGGTGACACTCCCCGCTCAGCCCTTGGAGGAAACCCCAGAGGCAGTCATTCGCTTGGCCATGCTGTGGATTGGGAATTCTGAAGGAGCGCGGCCATCTGTAATCTGGGCACAGGGTTGCAGTTGACGAGTGTATGATGACCAACCAGCGCAACATCTCGCGGTCCTTCGTCGTGGTGGCGAGACGTTGGATTGGTGAAGCCCCGCCGGCCCGGCTCTTGTGACATTCAGGAAGCACACGGGTCCCGGAGTTGTGCCCACGGGTCTCCGGGGTAGACTGGGGGGACAGGAAACCTCAGGGGCATAGAGAGGGGGCATCATGAGCATGTCTTCACGGTCTCGTCGTCTTCGCGAATGTGCGCATGAGCGGGCGATGGGGGCGCCCCGCTGTAACGGGGGACGGCATCTCGCCCCCGTGTTCATCGCCCTCCTGTTCGTGGCAGCTCTTGTGGTTGCGGGTTGCGGAGGACAGGCCGACACGGCGGGCGGCAGTGCGGGGGATGGGGCGGGCGATACTACGGAGAAGGGCACAGGCAGGCTGGTGGTAGTGAGTGAGAGCGGGTCGATCGAACCCGGCGACACCCGAGACCCGAATCATTCCGACCTGCCCTATGACGAGTACACGTTCGAGGCAGAGAGGATGGATCGTGTACGTGTGGAGGTGACGGCCGAGGGCTTCACGCCGCTGCTCAAGCTCATGGAGGTGTCCACGGGAGCCCATCTCTGGGAATGGGAAGAGGCGTACTCGGATGAGGACGCCCTCATTTACACGATTGCCGGACCGGGCACATACGAGGTGCGCGTGTACGCCCTGGATGACGCCACCGGCAGTTATGAAGTGGTGGTCACCCTAAACGACTAGTGGTCACACCCTTCAACGCCGAGACGGGGGTTGAAGGCGAGTGAGATGCCGGTGCCGAGGTGGCGCCTTCCGCGCGTTGCCGGCATTATGGTGCCTTGCCTACCGGAACCCGAACAGCGGCGGGAACGCGATGACCACAAAGGCGGCCCAGACAGTGTACACGGGTAGGTAGCGCATCTGTACGCCGACGATGGTCTGGTACGTCAGTCGCCGGCGGATGAAGCGCGCGTACCCCAGCCCCAGCAGCACGAGGTTAGCGAGCAGCAGGATGTTCATCCCCAGGGCGGCGAGCCGATTGGGGCTCACGCCGTACTCGGCCAAGCGGGAGATGATGCCGGAGAGAGCGACTCCGTCGACCACCAGAGCCACGACGATGAGGGCGAGAACCAGCACGTCCCAGAGGTCGCGCGGCTGTTCGGCGTCACGCGCGCTCAGCGTGTAGAGGGTCATGCCGAGGACCAAGGCCAAGAGAAGATCGAACCAGATGAGGAGCTCCCGATCCTCCGAAGGTGCCTTGCCTGACATTAGCATGGCCAAGAGCAGACTCACGAGAACCACCAGCAGCAGCGGAGTGAAGATGTGCGCCAGGACCGGCGCTATGCTTTCTATCTTGCCCTTCTTTCGTTCCACGAGATATGCCGCCACAGTGAGCAGGGCGCAACCGCCGAACACCACCGCCCAATTCACGACGAAGTGTTCGATGTCGATGTCGACGAACTGAAACACCCCCATCGAGACCCCGATCAACACCACTCCCCCGAGGCCGAGCAGCACCGAGTAGATGAAGACCTCGCCGGCGAAGCGCACGAAGTCGAGACGGGTGCCCGTTCTTCTCCAGCCGGGTCCGCCGTAGAGGATGCTGAGTACGAGCAACAGGGCGATGGGTAGGTGCACCGCCGTCAGTAGAGCGTTGTGGTGCGGGTCGTGAGACGGATAGAGGTTGACGAGAAGGGCGGCGGCGGCGAACGCCGCCGCCGCCGGCAGGATGAAGCGCAGGGAGAGGGCCCGCTTCCAGATGAGGTAGGCGGCCACCGAAGGGAAGGTGAAGAGCGAGACGTTCTTCAGGTAGAGGAGCGAATTATCCTCGGCCACCTCCCAGCCGAAGAGGGCTGGGAGCTTCCCCAGTAATCCCGCCAGAATCGCCAGCCCGATGACGACGAGCACCTCGTTGCGCCGGCGCCTGCGAGACAGTCCGTCGGGTGCGGGCGTCAACAGTTGCCGCCAGAGATTCTCGGTCGTCACCTTGGCGAATTCGTCGCCCAGGGCTTCATTATCGCCCATGCGGCGGATAGAGACCAAGAAGGCTTCCTCAGTGGTCACCCCGCGGCCGGTGAGGTCGTCGATGCTGTCGCGGAGATGAGACTCGAGTTCCTCCAGGTCTTGCTCGGCAAAGGAACCCGATGATCTCAGGTGGCCTCTCCACTTGCGGATCTGCGATTCCAGTTCAAACATCTTCGTCTCCTCTGTCACCGGTCCGGCTCAGCCGTTCCAAGGCGCCGTGCACAACCGACCACTGCTCCGTGATGCGCTCCAACTCGGCCATTCCCGCCTCGGTGAGCCGGTAGTACTTACGACGGCGTCCCGTGTCCGCGGTCTCCCAGCGGGATACCACGAAGCCCGCCTCCTCCAGGCGGTGGAGAACCGGGTAGAGCATGCCGTCGGTCCAGGTGAGACGGTCATCGGAGACCTCTCGAACCTTGTGGATGATGGCGTAGCCATAGTTGTCTGACCGGCGCAGGATGGCCAGAACGATGGGAGTGGCAGATGCTGCCACCAGTTCCTTCGAGATGCTCATGGCTTGTCGGTCATCCTGCTCACCTGCCGGTTACCCAGATCATCTGTGAGCCACCGCGGCCGCCCTGGCCTCCGCTCGTTACATAATAGTACTATGCATAACAGTATTAGGTAACAATTCGGCGGCGTCAAGGGCCAAGGCTGCTCCCGCGTAGCGCGCTCCAGGTCCGCATTTCTCGCCCTCGACACGTGGCGGAGGCGAGTATAGTCAGGAACAGTGTGATGTATCCCCATGTTGCACGTGTCGGCGCCAAAGTTGCGAGCACAGGACAAGGAGAGAATTGTGACCACCAACGCCGCGCTGACCGCACCCTGCGGCCTGGACTGCTTCAACTGCGAGTTCTACAAAGACAATGTGACCAACGAACTCCTCGAATTGGTGCAGACAAAGATGCGCGTACCAAGCGAGGCGATACCCTGCGAGGGTTGCCGCCGGCAGGACGGCAGGCATTTCCATCTTCCCCCGGACGGGTGCGCGACTCTCAATTGCGCGAAGAGCAAGGGTGTGGATCTGTGCTGCGACTGCGAAGGTTTCCCGTGCTCGCTGCTCGCGCCCGTGGCCGCCAACGCTGCTCGGTTCCCACACAACATGAAGGTGTACAATCTCTGCCGCATCAAGAAGGTGGGGCTCGAACGGTGGGCCGAAGAGGAAGCCGGGTCGATACGAGAGAAGTACTTCACGACCAGCTTCATGGTGGGGCGAGGGCAGGCAGACCAGTCTGCTACCATGGCCTCGTCTTCGCGTGTACAGAGTCGCACCTCATAGGAGTGGCACATGGCTAAGAAGCAGGAAGTCTCATCCATTCTGGCCTCGCTTGCGGTCGTTGTCGTCGGGGGCCTTGTCGCCTGGGCGGGCTCACAGAACGGGGTCGCGGTCGGAAGCCTTCCGGTCTTTGCGCTCATCGTCATCTACGCGTATGTGGTGCAGTGGCTGGCCTTCGTTCCCTCCTACCTGCGGCAGACCGAACGGTACTACGATCTCACGGGCAGCTTCACCTACATCTCGGCCATCGTGCTTGCGATTGTGCTGGGCGGGGCCACCGACGCCCGTTCGATCCTGCTGCTGGTGCTGGTGCTCGTGTGGGCGGGGCGCCTGGGGCCGTTCCTCTTCCGCCGGGTACGCCGGGCGGGTAAGGACGACCGCTTCGACAGCATCAAGCGTTCGCTCCCCCGTCTACTCATGACGTGGACTCTGCAGGGCCTGTGGGTCAGCCTCACGCTGGCCGCGGCATTGGCGGCCGTCACTTCCACCGAGCCCAAGGCGCTCGACGTGTTCGCATTCGTGGGCCTTGCCGTGTGGCTGATCGGCTTCACGTTCGAAGCGACGGCAGACCTCCAGAAGAGCCGCTTCCGTGGCGACGCGGCCAATAAAGGCTCCTTCATCACCTCCGGCCTGTGGTCGATATCGCGGCACCCCAACTACTTCGGGGAGATCACTCTGTGGACCGGCGTTGCGCTCATCGCCTTCCCCGTGCTCCAGGGCTGGCAATACGTGACCTTGATCTCACCGGTGTTCGTCTACCTGCTCATCACCCGCGTGAGCGGAGTGCCACTTCTCGAGAAGAAGGCCGACGAGAAGTGGGGCGGCCAAGACGACTACGAGGCCTACAAACGGCGGACGCCGGTCTTGGTGCCCTTCTTGGGACGTCGGCAGAGGTAGAGTCGGTCCGACTGGCCGAAGGCGAACCTCTTCTGTCTCCCGGAGTACGGTCTCGAACGAGTATCGCGATCTCCCTCGCGGCTCCCGTGCGCATCACTCTCCGGTGACGCGGAAGGAGTCAAGATATGCCGTGGCCGTCTCGTCCATGTCCTCCGGGACGGTGAGGAACATCACTTGGTAGAGCATCGGGCCGGCCAGGATCATGCGGGCGATCCCCTTGAGCTCGCTGATTTCGGTGCCCGGCTCGCCGGGGGCGGAGAATTGGAGCTCGACACCGGGGTTGCCGCTCACTTCGATGGTTCTCTCCTGTTCCAGTGTACCGTTGATGTTGTTCAGTGCCCCGTCACGGCCGCCTTGGAGTATCTCGGCGATCGCTTGCTCGTCCCCTGAGGCGATTGCCTCTGCGGTGAGAGGGGGCATGGTGTTGCTGCTCACCAGCCAGACGGCTTTGTCGGCCTCCACCAGGTAGAAGCTGATGGTGACCTCTCCCTCGGCGGTGTCGATGGTCTCCTGTTGTACTTGAGGCTGTTCCGGCATCCGGATGGTGAAATCCCCATCGGGGCCTGTGTATTCGATCCACCCTTCCAATGGATCAGCGGGTGTTGTCGTCTCTACTGAGGTTCCCAAAGGGATGTTCGTGGCCGCTTCCCCACCTCCGCAGGCTACGAGCAGCACTACCACGAGGAGAAGAAGCAGGAGCATGAGGGGATACGCACGTCTTGACATCATGCCTACCTTTCGTGAGCTGCGGATGCACGGACGTCTGCGGGGAACTTCCTTCGCGCATCCGATGTGACCAGAATATGGCTATTGGAGAAGGGAGGCAAGGAGAATCGAAGGCCGTTGACGGGGGTGCCACTCGAGGCGGATGGTCTTCCCTTCCGTGCCGATGGTCCGGGTGGGTGCATGAGAAGACCCGGGCTGGGGTAACGGGTCGTCAACCCGGCGGTTCGTTCGCCGGCTCTCAAGGAGGTCATCACGATGGAATCGGTACAGACCTCGGTTCTGGAGGAGCGGGTGCGTCGCTGTGGGCAGCTCATGGCCTCAACAGGACTCGACGCCCTCCTTCTCACAAAGCCCTCCAACATGTTCTATCTGACCGGTGACGGGCGCCTGTGTGCGTATGCCATGGTCACTCGTGAGGGCCGGGTCGCCCTGGGCGTGCCCTCCACCGACGTCGACGACGTGTCTCTGCGGGCGCATGTCGATGACATCGCCGGTTTCGAGGACGAAGTGGGCATGATTCACTCCATCGCGCGCCATTTCGAGCATTTCGGGTTGAGGGAGGGAGCCGTGGGAATGGAGCGCACTTATCTCACCGGGGCCATGATGCACATGCTCACCCATCCCCACGCCAAACCGCAGGGTCTGGAGGTCAAAGACGCTACCCCCACCATGGCGGCGCTGCGACTGGTCAAGGAGGAAGGGGAGGTGGAGCTCATGAGGCGGGCCTCGCGGGTCGCGAGCGAAGCCATGGGTGTTGCCCTGGAAGCCCTGAAGCCGGGAATGACGGAGAGCCAGGTGGCCGCCGAGGCCGAGTATGCCATGCGACAGGCCGGCGCCGACGGCTTTTGGATGAGCTACGTCTCCTCCGGCCCGCGCACGAGTATTGCCCACGGCCTACCTTCCCAGCGGCGGCTCGCTCCCGGGGACCTGGTGATGATCGACCTCCATCCGGTGGTCGACGGCTACAGTTCCGACATCTGCCGTATGGCCTGCCTGGGACGGCCCACCCAAGAGCAACGGCAGATCCACGATCTGTACCTTCGTGCCCAGCAGGCTTCGGTTGCCGCCTGTAGCGCTGGGGTGGGCGTGGCCGACTTGGAGCGCATCCTGGAGGAGACTGTGAGAGGGGGTGGCCACGGCGATCACCTGTTCGGACCTCCCATCCACGGCATCGGCATCGATTTCGAGGAACCTCCGCTGCCTCCCGGCCATGCCTTCTTTCATGGAGAGAAGGAGAGCCCGCCGCTATCCGCCAACGTGGTCGTTGCAGTGGGGAACTGCGGCATCTACACGGGTCCCTGGGGGGTGAGGGTGGAAGACACGGTGGTGATAGGCGGTGGCGGGCCTGAGGTGCTCACCGAATACCCGCGTGCCTTGTATGTGAGCGCTTAGCGGGGATGTGCCGCCGGCCTGTCGCTGGTGTGGACCGTCGAGAGCCGCAGGGGCACCCACCAGACCGCCTACGCCGGGCTGTTGACATTGTGCCAGCTGGCTCTACACTCAGGGAGTAGGTTCCTTGGCGGGGGAACACTGTGCGCCCCGCTCGCATGGCTGAACAGAACCCCGGCACCGGAGGAGCAATGAAGACTCGGAGAATCATCGTGTTGGTTGTGCTGTGTGCGGTCGTGGCCCTGCTGTCGACGGCGGGGACGGCCGTGGCGGCCACCGATCCGAGCGTGGACTGGTATGGGGCCCATGGCAGTGCTTCAGACGAGTATGCATTCTCTGTGCAGCAGACTACCGATGGTGGGTACATCCTTGCCGGGACCGTTCTGGTATCTGATGCCGGGAATCGCAAAGATGTGCTGCTTGTCAAGACCGACGCTTCCGGCAACCAGCAGTGGAGCCGCACTTTCAGCGGCAGTGGATGGGATGAAGCCCATGGAGTGGTGCAGACCGCCGAGGGCGGCTACGCAGTGGTTGCCGTCAGCGGGATTCGCACCTCGCCGGGGAACAGTAAAGGCTGGCTGATCAAGACCGATGCCTCCGGCATTCTGCAGTGGAGTCGATACTACGGTGGTGGGTATTACGATTGCTTTGACCAAGTCATCCAGACAGCAGACGAAGGCTACGTTATCTGCGGCATCTCGGACAACGCAAACGGTGTCTACCCGGATGTCCAGGATGTATGGCTATTGAGAACTGACGCTTCCGGCAACCAGCAGTGGAGCCGCAACTTCGGTGTCGGGCGGAATGAAACGGCAGGTGCGCTCATCCAGACAACGGACGGTGGTTTCGCCATCGCCGGAGCTACGGACGCGGCTTGGTCGGCGGGGGCCGAGGGCTGGCTGGTGAAGACCAACGCATCCGGCGAACTCATGTGGGCCAAGACCTATGCCGGTCCGAACGCCTGGGGGGTGTTCGGATCGCTGAAGCAGACGACGGATGGCGGGTACATCCTGGCCGGTGGCTGCGGGGCGGTCAATCCCGCTTTGGTAGCTGATCCCTGGTTGGTGAAGACCGACACGTCGGGCAACAGGCAGTGGAGTGAGACCTATGCATGCAATACGGACATAGCCGCCGCAGTTTTCGGGCTTCCCGGAGGCGGGTATCTGGTGGCGGGTACCGGCTGCTGGTCACAGGACATGAGTGACAGCGATCTGGGGCTCTTCACCGTTGACTCAAGTGGTGGCCTACTCTGGGAACTCAGTTTCGGTGGTGCCGGTAACGACGAAGTCTACGCCGGAAGTGAGACCGGGGATGGTGGGTGGGTGCTGGCCGGATGCACGACTTCGGTGGGAGCCGGCGGCGCGGACATGTGGCTCGTGAAGGTGCGGCCGGGTAGCAGTGGTGGTGGCCCCGGCACCTTCGTGGACGTTCCCACGAATCACCCGTACTGCGAGGCCATCGAGGGCATGGCGGGCGCCGGCTTGGTGAATGGCTATCCCGTCACGGGAGGTGCCGAGTTCCGGCCCGGCAACGCGGTGTGGCGGGCGCAGTTCGCCAAGATGATCGTGGGCACCGTGGGCTTCCCTTGCTCGGAAGCCGATATCTGTTACTTCACCGACGTGGAGAACGGTGGCCCCACCACTCTCTACCCCGATAACTTCATAGCCGTGGCTGCCATCTACGGTGTCACCAACGGCATCGGCGGCGGGCGCTTCGCCCCGTACCGGGACATCACGAGAGCGCAGGTGATCACCATGGTGGTGCGGGCCGCCCAGAACTACATGACGGGCCTGCGCGCACCGAATGCCGCCTACTACGCGACCGGGGGAGGGATCTGGCGCAACTTCAACGACCTCACCCACGGCTACAACGTGCAGCTGGCGGAGTTCAACGGACTGCTTACCGGGCTCCAGGGAAGCGTCGATCCGGCGGTGTGGATATGGCAACCGGCTACTCGCGGTGAGGTGGCCCAGATCCTCTGGAATCTCTGCAATGCGGGGTTGGCGGGATAGGAGGCGGCCCGGAAGGTCTTCTTGCTCTTCTGGCTTTCCAAGGCGGAGAGGGGAGGTTCGCGCATCTTGTTCCGCAAGCTGCCGTCCTCTGACTCGCCTTCCGGCGCGGCCAGGACCGCTCGCCGCTCGACGGTCCAAAGGGAATGTCTCGCTGACGCTCGCGCTCTCGCGGGTTCGCAATCCCCCAGACTTTGCTGGGAGACACTTCGTACGTGTGTGCGGGAAACCCTACGGAGAGGGGGGATTCGAACCCCCGGGCCAGGTAAATCCTGACCAACGGTTTTCGAGTTCTAGTCCGAAGTTTTCGCCCCAACTGAAGCCCGATCCCGCATTGGCAGCGGGATCGGGCTCTTCTTTCGTGGTTGATTGTAGCCAAAGTATGGCTTGCGTGTTGCGCATATATGTTGTATTGTATAGGCATGCCAAAGCGCGGGGGATCAGTGCACGTAGCCACAATCAAGACAAAGGGCGCCGGCGACCGCGTCTACACCTCCTATCTCTTGCGCCGCTCCTATCGGGAAGGGGGCCGGGTCCGACACGAGAACCTCGGCAACCTCTCGCACCTACCCGAGCCGGCCATCGAGGCGGTACGCAGGATTCTCGGCGGCGAGACCCTGGTGGGGGCCGAGGACCGCTTCCAGGTAGAGAGCTCTCTGCCTCACGGCCACGTGGCCGCCGCGCTCGGGACCCTACGCGCTCTCGACCTGGAACGACTCATCTCCCGACAGCCCTCCCGGGAGCGGGATCTGGTGGTGGCGCTCATCTGCCAACGTCTCCTGGCTCCGGGATCCAAGCTCTCGGCCAGCAGGCGCTTCACCAAGACCACCCTCTCTCAGGAACTGGCTCTCGGCGAGGTCACCGAGGCGGAGCTCCTCTCGGCCATGGATTGGCTTACCGGGCGCCAGGAACGCATCGAGCGGGCGTTGGCCCGCCGTCACCTGGAGCCGGGGGGCTTCGTACTCTACGACCTCTCTTCCAGCTACTTCGAGGGACGCTGCTGCCCGCTCGCCGCCCTCGGTCACTCCCGGGACGATAAGCGGGGCACGCTCCAGATCACCTACGGGCTTATCTGCTCGCCGGAGGGGCGGCCGGTGGCGGTGGAGGTCTTTCCCGGCAACACCCAGGACCAGCAGACCCTGCCTGCGGCGGTCTCCTCGGTGCGGGCGCGCTTCGGGATAGAGCGGGTCATCTTTGTGGGGGACCGGGGCATGATCACCCAGGCCCATGCCGAGACGCTCACCGAGCAGGGAGTGGCCTTCATAAGCGCGCTTAAGGCCCCGCAGGTGAAGGCCTTGGCCGCTTCCGGGGACCTGCAGCTCTCCCTCTTTGACGAGTGCAACCTGGCGGAGATCCGAGCCGATGCCTTCCCCGGAGAACGCCTCATCGTCTGCCGCAACCCCTTCGTGGCGGCCGAGCGTACCCGCAAGCGCGAAGCCCTCCTCCAAGCGACCGAAGCCGAACTGGGCAAGGTGAAGGCCATGGTGGAGAACCCCCGCGGACGTCTGCATGGCGCGGACGCAGGCACCATCGGCGAGCGGGTGGGACGCATCTCCAACCGCTACAAGATGGCCAAGCACTTCCAGCTTCAGATCGCAGCCGGCTCCTTCTCCTTTGCCCGCAAGAAGGAGCAGATTGCCGAGGAGGCGGCCCGTGACGGTCTCTACGTCCTGCGCACCACCTGTGCGAGAGAAGCGCTCGGGACCCAGGCGGTGGTCAGAGCCTACAAACAGCTGAAAGTGGCCGAGCGCGCCTTCCGCACTCTGAAGTCCCCCGCGATCGAGATCCGGCCCATCTACCATCACCTTAAGGAGCGGGTCCGGGCCCACATCTTCCTGTGCATGCTCGCCTACTACGTGGCCTTCGAGCTCAAGGAACGCCTGGCCCCACTCCTCTTCGGCGACGACACCCCCCTCGCCCCCGCCGATCCGGTGGCGCCGGCCGAACGTTCGCCCACGGGGAAGGCCAAGGCGGGCTCCCACCTGACCCGAGACGGCTTCTGCGCCCACTCATTCTCCGACCTTCTGGCAGAACTCGGCACCCTCTGCCGCAACGAGGTGCTCATTGAGCCTGGTGGGCACACCTTCGCCCAGACAACGAAGCCAACCGATCTGCAGACGCGGGCTTTCGAGCTGCTTGGGATCCGCCCGTAGCCAAAGCTGCACCAGGGTTCAACGCAAGAAACCCGGTGGGAGTGCGGAAACGCGACGGGGGAGGGCGAAAACTTCGGCCTAGTGCGCCGGTATCGGGCAGTCTGGCGGCGTCCGGAGAACCCTCTATCGGTGCGGGATTGAGTCAGGTCGACTGTCACGCAATCCGAGTTCTGCCCTCCTCTTGCTAACCAGTTGGTTTGCAGAAGGAGGGCAGTTGCGGACGGTTCTTGACAGTGCCTCTAGCGTCTCACTCGAAACAAGCACCATAGTGGCAGGGCAACGCGCACAAACGACAGGTCGAACCTCGGCTCACGCGATACATCAGGGTCGTTTGCGGAGTCTCTGTGTCGCTACGCCGCCGCCCACTCCTCACTCAGCACCTCGGCCTGCTCCAGCACGGTAAGCGTCGCCTTCTCCTGCTTATCGGGTGGGTAGCCGTACTTGCGGAGGATACGCTTCACGATCACTCGCAAATGAGCCCGCACGTTCTCGCGAAGCGTCCAGTCGATAGTCACGTTCTTCCGCACAGCCGCCACCAACTCGCGGGCAATCTCGCGCAGGGTCTCGTCCCCGAGTACTTTGACGGCGGAGTCGTTGGCCTCCAGGGCATCGTAGAAGGCGAGCTCGTCGTCGGTGAGGCCGAGCGCCATGCCTCGCTCCTCCAGTTCGCGCAGATCCTTGGCCAGCTTGATGAGCTCCTCGATCACCTGAGCCGCCTCGATGGCCCGGTTCTGGTAGCGACGCAGAGTCCCCTCCAGCATCTCGGCGAAGGAGCGGGCCAGCACCACGTTCTTGCGCGACCTGGTCTTGATCTCCCCCTTGAGCAGTTTTTGCAGCAATTCGACCGCCAGGTTGCGTTGGGGCATGCCCTTCACTTCGGCCAGGAATTCGTCTGAAAGTATGCTGATATCGGGCTTTTTGAGACCGGCAGCGGCGAAGATGTCGACCACGTCGTCGGAGACCACCGCCCGGGAGACGATCTGGCGCACGGCCGCGTCGAGCTCCTCGTCGGTCTTTCGTTCCTGGGGGGCACGTTTCACCAGTTGGGCCCGCACGGCCTGGAAGAAGGCCACGTCGTCGCGGATGGCAAGGGCCTCCTTGTGGGGTACGGAGAGGGCAAAGACCCGGGAGAGAGCGCCGATAGCCTCAAGGGCCCGGTCCTTACCGTCTCTCTGCGCCAGGATGTGTTCCTGGGCGTGGGGCAGCAGCGCAAGTTGCTCCTGTGCCGACCCGGCGGTCCAGGCCGACCAATCGAAGCCGAAGAAGAGACCCAGACATATCTCGTACTTCTCCCGCATGACGGCGACGGCCTGTTCCTGGTTAAGAGCGGCATCTCCTGTGCCCCCGCTCTCGGTGTAGGTGGCAAGGGCTTCTTTGAGCTCAGGGGCGAGTCCCAAGTAGTCCACCACCAAGCCGCCGGGCTTGTCTTTGAAGACCCGGTTCACCCGGGCGATGGCCTGCATGAGACCGTGGCCGCGCATGGGTTTGTCCACGTACATGGTGTGGAGGCTCGGAGCGTCAAAGCCCGTCAGCCACATGTCGCGTACGAGCACCATCTTGAAGGGGTCGGCCGGGTTGCGGAAGCGGGTGGCCAGATACTCACGCCGGGCCTTGCTGCGGGAGTGGGCTGCGTAGCGGGGACCCTCGGAGGCGCTTCCGGTCATGATGATTTTGAGCGCACCCTCTTCGTCCTCTTCATGCACCCACTCCGGCCGCAGTTTCGCGATCTCGTCGTGGAGCTCCAGGCAGATGCGCCTGCTCATGCACACCACCATGGCTTTGCCCTCCAGAGCCTCCAGCCGGCGTTCGAAGTGCTCCACTATGTCCCGGGCAATGAGCTCCAGCCGGCGGGTGGTGCCCACCATGGCTTCAAGCTGGGCCCAGCGGGTCTTCAGCTTCTCCTTGCGCTCTGCCTCCTCCCCTTCGGTCACCTCTTCGAAGTCGGGGTCGATGTGGGGGCGTTCGGCCTCATCGAGGGCCAGGGCGGCCAGGCGGCTCTCGTAGTAGATGGGGACGGTGGCTTTGTCTTCGACGGCGCGCTGGATGTCGTACACACTGATGTAGTCGCCGAACACCGCCCGGGTGTTGGCGTCGCGGAGTTCGATGGGGGTACCGGTGAAGCCGACGAACGAGGCGTGCGGCAAAGCGTCGCGCATGTGGCGGGCGAAGCCGTCGATGAAGTCGTACTGGCTGCGGTGGGCCTCGTCGGCGATGACCACGATGTTGGCGCGATCCGAAAGGGCGGGGTGGCGATCGCCCCGCTCCTCGGGAAAGAACTTATGGATGGTGGTGAAGATGACGCCGCCGGCTTCCACCGAGAGGAGATCGCGCAGGTGGGTGCGGCTCTCTGCCTGTACCGGGGGCTGGCGCAGGAGCTCACGGCAGCGGGAGAAGGTGCCAAACAGCTGATCGTCGAGGTCGTTTCGGTCGGTGAGTACCACCACGGTGGGGTTCTCCAGGGCCGGCTCGCGGATGATGCGCCCGGCATAGAAGGCCATGGTGAGGCTCTTGCTTGAGCCTTGGGTGTGCCAGACCACCCCCACTCGCCGGTCGCCGGGGGCACCGCCGGGGCGGCGATCCTCGACTGTTGCGCCGGGCGGGGCTTTCTCCTCTGCTCGTTGGAGGGCGGCGGCCCGGAGCGTTTCTTCCACCGCCACCTGCACGGCGTGGAACTGGTGATAGCCTGCCATCTTCTTGAGGGGGGTACCTCCCCCGTCGTCCTCAAAGACGATGAAGTCTCGTACCAGGGAGAGGAAGCGGCTGGGGGCCAGCAGTCCCTCAATCACCACCTGCAGCTCAGGCATGTGAGTGTCGCCCGAATCGTGCCCTCCGAGTGTCCGCCACGGCTTGAACCACTCCCGGCCGGCCGTGAGGGTCCCCACCCGGGCCTGAACGCCGTCTGAGACCACCAAGAGTTCGTTCGAGGAGAAGAGGGTGGGAATCTCGGCCTTGTAGGTTTGGAGCTGGTTGTGGGCTGTCCAGATGGTGGCGTTCTCGTCGGCGGCGTTCTTGAGTTCGATGACGACCAAGGGCAGGCCGTTTACGAAGAGCACCACGTCGGGGCGGCGGGTGTGTTTGTTCTCGGCCACGGTGAACTGGTTGACGGCCAGGAAGTCGTTTGACAGAGGGTGATCGAAGTCGATGACCTGGGCCTGGGAGCCGCGGATGGAGCCGTCCGGGGCTCGGTATTCCACCGTCACCCCGTCTGTGAGGAGACGATGGAGGTGGCGGTTACGGGCTACCAGGTCGGCCCCCTCGGGGCGGGTCAGCCGGCGAAACGCCTCTTCCCTCGCCTCGGTGGGGAGTTCGGGGTTCAGGCGAGCCAGGGCGTCGTGCAGGCGGCCTTCGAGGATGGTGTGGCTGTAGTCACCGCGCTCACCAAGAAGCGTCCCCGGGGCCATGTCTGCCCCGAGGCGGATGGACCAGCCCACACCTTGAAGCCAGGCGAGGGCGACCTCTTCCACGAGAGACTCGGTGAAGGCTCCTGTCATGTGGACTCCTCCATGGCTTCTCGCAACACCCGCACACGGCGCACGGCTGCCTGCAGTAGACCGTCTTCGAACTGCTGGGCGATGTAGCCTTCGCACCAGTACTCCCCGCGGGTGAGGATTACGAAGTACCTGCGAATCTGGTTGAGGGTGGCCATCCGCATGTCTTCCGGACTCGTCAGTATCCGCGGCGTGACTGGTTCCCCCTCTCCGCGCACCGGTGGGTCCTCGGGCAGAAGGGCATAGGGGTCGATGAAAGTGCTGCTGTCGCAGCAGAACTGGATGAACTCATGCACGATCGGATGGTAGTCGGGCCACCCCAGGACATGGACCAACTTGCCGTCTTTCTCTATCGGGTCTGGATACACCCAGGTGGCAAGCTCGAATCCCGGAGCGAAGATGGGTCCCAGGAGTTCGAGCATCCGATCGATGTCCTGGGTGCTCCAGGTCTTGGTCGGGTGGTCAACGCTCATGCCGATGCCCCGACTACATGCTGTGCCGACTGTGGAGTTTCCTCGGGTACTGCTGACAGTATGCGGTCGGGGTCAACGCGTAGCTCGCCGGAGATGAGTTTGGGAAGGAGGGTGTCGCGGAGGGTCGAGAGGGTACGGGACTCACGATGACATGCGAGACTCCGACACAGAAGTGGGGAGACCACGGCGTCGAATGCGGCAACGAGCGGCTCGGCAGGCAGGACCTGACCTAGCTGCATTATGGCGTCGACTTGAGCGCGTTGATGGCTCCCCGAAGTTCCTGTCACCAGAGCATTCATCTGAGACCTGAAGGGAGATGATCGCGACAAGCAGTAAGAGTATGAGCGGGGAAAGGGGTGCCGAGGATGTAGGACGAGGAACTCTGTCGAGCAAATCGCCCGATCTGTCGGTTCCACATCTGTCAGCCAAACGCGTTCGATCCTGGGGTTGAGCTTGGACAACAGAATAGTTCCCGGCTGTACCTTAGACTTCAGGCTCTTGATATCCTGACCCAGGTCTGGCTTCGGCCACCTGCCCTCATCAAAAGCGGGGATGCTGAAGTGATGGAAGAGCATGTCTGGCGAAACCGCAGGGTCCTGTTGCTCCTTCACTTGCTCGACAACATCACGGAACGTGCCTGCATCCCACCCCTCCGGAATCTCCCCCAACTCCGAATCCACCAGCCGGTCGGGAAAGAGGTCGGCAATGTGCGTGGGCAGCCCGGTGTCCCGTCCTTCCATCTTGGCCCGCACCGGGTCGAAGTCCACGAACCATGACTTGAACAGCGCCCGGGCCATGGCCTCCAGCGTCTCGCTCAGGCGCCGGTTGAGCTCGATCTTGTCGTCCAGGGTACCGAGGATGTGAGCGATGGCGCGCTGCTCACCCAAGGGTGGCAGGGCCAATCTGATGGCCTTTAGCGAGCTGACAGGACGACTGATTGCGGGTACCCTTGTTTGTGAGGTGTTCATCAGAAGAGCATGCTGTCCGAGAGTTGACTTGAAGAAGTAGTAGACGTACATCGAATTCGCCTTCGCTGAATCGCATGCGAGCTTCATCTGACTCTGCGACACGACATACCTCTCGAAAGGCCCCTCAGGCACAATGCCCACCTGGCCAAGTGTTCCGCGATGCGTAAACACCAGGTCACCGGGAAAGGCGTTCGAATTCTTGAGTTCATCAGCTTTCCGTGGCTTCAGGAACACGAAGTCCCTAGCCCGAAAGCGCCCCGTGGTCAGGTTCGTTCCACGAATGACAGGCACGCCGTTGGCCACGAAATTCTCAGTCTTGATGTCAGAGCCAAAGGGACCCATTGCGATGTGGCTCGCAATGGTCTCGATCGTGACCTCCTGCCACTCACCCCCCATGTTCCAATTCCTCCGGGCTCTTCATGATCGCTGCATCCAGCTTCGCCTGCCCGCCGGAGCCCCTGCGGAGGCTAGCTGCCTCATTCTGCTCTTGATACGAGGCTCGGTTCCTCATACCGGTTCGATTCCTTCGCCCAGAATCTTGAGGTAAGCCTCGTAGGCGAACACCCGGTCGCGTTTACGACCGGTGATTTCGCGCACAATTCCCGCCTGTTCCAAGCGTTCAATGGATTTCGCCGCTGCCGGGAAGGAGAGACCAGTTCGCCGGCAGACATCCTTGATCGTCGTCAGGGGCCGCTCACGCAGTACCTGGAATACCCGCAAGACGGTGGACGGGCTCCTCTGTGCGCGTTGGATAGCCTGCTCATCCTGCCGGAACAGTGCGAGAAGCCGCTTGGCGATCTCGACGGCGTTGTTGGCCGTGTACTCGACACCTTCTAGGAAGAAATCCAGCCAAGCTTCCCAGTCCCCGTTAATCCGCACCTCATCCAGCAGCCGGTAGTACTCAGCCCGGTGCTGTTTGAAGTACAGGCTTAGGTACAAGAGCGGCTGAGAAAGGACGCGGTCATGGTGCAGAACAAACGCGATCAGCAGACGTCCGATACGGCCGTTTCCGTCCAGAAAGGGATGGATGGTTTCGAACTGAACATGAGCAAGAGCAGCCTTTATCAGCACCGGGTACGGGTTGCTCTCTCCATGCAAGAACCGCTCCAAGGCCGACATGCAGTCTCCCACATGCTGGGGCGGCGGCGGCACAAAGTGGGCGTTGCCTGGGCGGGTGCCCCCGACCCAGTTCTGAGAGCGGCGAAACTCGCCCGGTGTCTTCTCACTGCCCCTGCCACTCGCGAGCAAGACAGCATGCATCTCTCTAGTCAGGCGATTAGACAGTGGGAACCCTTCCCGTAAACGCTTCAAGCCGTGATTGAGTGCTGCCACATAGTTGGACACTTCCACTACATCATCCAAGGGAACGCCGGGAGCTTCTTCCAACTCAAAGAGCAGTAACTGATCCAGAGTCGACTGGGTTCCCTCGATTTGCGAGGAAAGCACCGCCTCGCGCCGCACGTACGCATATAGGAACAGGTCGGGCTGTGGTAGGAGCAGCATCACACTATCCAGCCGTCCAAGCGCGAGAGTGGCGCGCTCAAGAAGCCGCTGGCGTTGGGTACCAAACTCCAGGGGAGGTTCAGGCGGAAGTGCACGCGGGATGAAGGCCCGGATGGTCTCCTCGGCGATCGTGATGGTTTGGTAATCTCCGGTCGGGCCGCGTTTCATGGGACCGCCTACTGTGTAGCACTCGCTTAATAGTGCCTCGCGCTATTAACTCAATATGCCTCTGTGTTTAATAGTAGTCTAGCGCAATTCATACCCCAACTCCTTTAGGTTGGCAGCGATGGCAGCATCGAGCTTCGCGGCCTCAGCCTGCTGCTCTCGCAGTTGGGCCACCAGCCGCTTCATCTTCTCCTCGAAGGGTTCGCCATCGTCCCCCTGCGCCTCGGCGCCGACGTAGCGGCCTGGGGTGAGTACGTGCCCGTGCTTTCGCACCTCCTCAAGCGTCGCGCTCTTGCAGAAGCCGGCGACGTCCTCGTACTCTCCCGCGTCCGCCTCTCCCCGCCAGGCATGGTAGGTGCGGGCGATGCGCTCGATGTCCTCGTCGGTGAGCTCCCGGTGGGTGCGGTCCACCATGCGTCCAAGCTTGCGGGCATCGATGAAGAGGATCTCGCCCCGGCGGTCGCGGAAGGTGCCGTCCTGGCGGTCACGGGCCACAAACCACAAACAGGCCGGGATCTGCGTGGAGTAGAAAAGCTGCCCCGGGAGCGCCACCATGCAATCCACGAGATCGGCCTCGATCAGGTTCTTGCGGATCTCCCCCTCGCCCGACTGCTGCGAGGACATGGAGCCATTGGCGAGCACGAACCCCGCCACCCCAGAGGGAGCCAGATGGTAGACGATGTGCTGCACCCAGGCGAAGTTGGCGTTGCCCTTGGGAGGCGCCCCGTACTGCCAGCGTTTGTCCTCACGTAGGCGCTCGCCGCCCCAGTCGGAGACGTTAAAGGGAGGGTTGGCGAGGATGAAGTCGGCTTTCAGATCGGGGTGGCGGTCGGCATGGAAGGTGTCGCCGTGGGCGATCTGGCCGTCGATGCCGCGGATGGCCAGATTCATCTTGGCCAGGCGCCAGGTGGTGTAGTTGGACTCCTAGCCGTAGATGGAGATGTCGGTCTTTGGCCGGGCAGAAGCTGAGGTTGTGCTGCCGCCGTTGCCGTCCCCGCCGGCGTGGGCCCGGATGAACTCCACCGACTGCACGAACATGCCGGAGGAGCCGCAGCAGGGATCATACACGCGGCCCCGGTAGGGTTCGAGCATCTGCCAGAGCTGGGTCTCATACCCCACCGTGGCCCCATTGTTCTTCTTTGCAGATGCCTGGGGCCGACCCTTCTTCTCTGCCCCTGAGCCCGGAGGGCGGCCCCGGCGCTTGGGCGCGGGTGGTTCGGAGGGGATGAGCTCGTACTGGGCCATGGACTCCTCCGCATGCCTCGATCAGACCTCGTTGTCATGGAAGTGCTCGCCCCATGCGCTCAGAGTCGAGCAAACCCAGCCGCTAGTCTACAACCTCAGCCCTCAGTAGTGAAATCGAGATGACCAGTGTGGAGAGGAGACCCTTGAAGGCCGTGAGTAGCGCTCCAAGGACGGTTGGGAGGGGTGCCCGCAGAGGGGACAGACACGGGTAGGACCATGGGCTGATGTGCGCGGCCACGGACGGTACCCTGTGGCGTCCCGACACCTTCACAAGCGCGTGGCGAAAGCTGGCTTCAGACAAGGCGGGGGTCGGCTGGGGGATTCGCGCATCTTGCTCCGCACACTGCCGCCCGCGGACCCAGAATCCCCCCAGACCCTGCTGGGAGCCACTTCGTACTCGTCCGCGGAAAACCCTACGGAGAGGGGGGGATTCGAACCCCCGGGCCAGGTAAATCCTGACCAACGGTTTTCGAGACCGCCGCATTAAGCCGCTCTGCCACCTCTCCACGGTAGAGGTAGATTCTAGCCGAAGTCGCTCATGCGGGCCAATCTCCCACTCGGGCCGGCGGAGCGACGGCGCAACCTTTAGGCGGAGGATCGGGCTCAGCACGGAACGGCAGAGTCGTCCTCTCGGCCTCCGGCCGGCCCGCCCAGTCGCTGGCTCTTGTCCCTCTGGTTCGCTACTCTCACATGATGGATCCCGTGCAGCCATCCTCCGTGTCGCCCCCCGAGGCACTTACCCCTCAGCCGAGCGCGCGCCGCGACTCTGCCACTGCCGTCATGCTGGTGGTTGTTGTCGGAGTCTTGATGCAGGCCGGATCGGCCCTTTCGGTACTCGTCATCGAGGCCGTGGGTGTGGTGGAAGCCCTATGGCTGAGGACCTTCTTCGCGGCCGCCATCCTTGCGCTGGCGAGGCCTCGCCTGGTTCGCCTGCCCCCGGTGGGTGACCGGGCGATTCTTGCTGCGCTCAGCCTTGCCCTGCTCGCGATGAACATGTGTTTCTACGAAGCGATCAGCCGTCTTCCCGTGGGTATCGTGGTGGCGGTGGAATTCCTGGGGCCGCTCGGTGTCGCCGTGGCCGGTTCGCGCCGTCCGCTCGACGCCATCTGGGTGATCTTCGCGGGTGCGGGCGTGTATGTTCTTGCCGACCCGTCCGGGTCGGTGTCGTGGAGCGGGCTGGGTTTCGCCCTCGGAGCCGCCGCCTGCTGGGCCGCGTTCCTGCTTCTCGCCAAGCGGGCCGTGACAACTTTGGAGCCGCTGCGCATCACCACGCTTATGCTCATCGCCTCCTCGGTGCTCCTCACGCCCCTGCTGCTTGCCACGGGAGCGGAGGTCGCGGGCCAGGGCCGGACGATACTCCTCGGACTGGCTGTCGCGCTCTTGTCGTCGGCACTCCCCTACGTCTTGGAGATGGTCGCGCTCAAGCGTGTGCGGGCGGCCACGTACGGGGTGCTGTTGAGCCTCGAGCCGGGTATCGCCGCGATCTGGGGTTTTGTGATCCTGGCGCAACAATTGACTCTGCGTGAGATTGGGGGGATTGTAGCTGTGACCGCTGCTGCGGCCGGCGCGAGTTGGGCCGCGGCCAGACAGCCTCGCTCGGCGCCCGTCAGGGACTGACCGAGGTCTGAACGCCGGATGACCGGCCTACCCTGGCGGGTCCGCGTGAGGCGCGTGAGACACGATTCCCGCGTGGGCCTCTCTCTATCGAGAAAGCCGTGTCTGAGTTACAGTGGCGACGTCACGAAGTCGCAGTACCCAATCACGAGGTGATGGAATGAGAAACCGGTGGTTCGCGATACTCTTGGTTCTGTCGGTGTCGATGGTCCTTCTTGCGGGGTGTGGAGGTGACTCCTCGGCCGGCGGTGGGGGTGAGTCCACCGAGACCACGTCGTCAGGGGTATCAGCCGAGCCCGAAGAGGAACCCGAGCCCGAGATCACTCTGAGCGACGCCATTGTGCTCCCCGAGGGCTGGGAGATATCGGATGCCATCAGTGCAGCCGAAGTCGAGGCTATCATCGGGCGGAGTGACTACGAGTACTGGTACGAGTCGCTGAACGACCCCGCCGCGGGCAAGCCCCAGGGTAGCTGGTACGACGGCAGTTTGGCGCTCTCCAAGATCAACTTTCTCGTCTACACGAACGACGGAGAGGCGAACTTCGAGCGGGTGTCCGGGTATGTGAACGACGCGGTGGAAGTGTCCAATCCGTTCTGGGACAAGGCTCTTCTTGGGGGGATGGCCGCGGGAGCTGACGACATGGTGGCCATCCTCGTGTTGAGGGGGGATGTGTGCTTGCGTATCCAGTTCAGCCCCGAGGTCTACGCCGAGCTGGACTTCGAGGAGACCAGCGTGGCCTTGGCCGAGCGGTTGATCAACAACCTGTACGGGGGCGAACGGATGGAGTAGGAGGGCCGGTGCTACAGGACAACGGCGCGACCCCGTGTCTTGGTCGGGCGTGGTGGATCGGCGTGGTTCCCCACCGCAGCGACCCGCGTAGCGGGACCACCGGGGTTACCGCCGGGCGGCGAAGAACTCCCGCAGGACGTCCGCACACTCCTCGGCGAGTATGCCGCCCTGCACCTCCAGCTGGTGGTTGAGCAGCGGATACCGCACCAGGTCCATCACTGAGCCGGCGGCGCCCGCCTTGGGGTCGGGCGCCCCGTACACCAACCGCGAGACACGGGCCTGCACGAGAGCGCCTGCGCACATGGGGCAGGGTTCCAGGGTCACATAGAGGGTGGCCTCGAGCACGCGCCAGCCGCCGAGTAACGCCGCCGCGTCGCGCAGCACGAGCATCTCCGCGTGAGCGGTGGCGTCGTGACGCAGTTCCCGCTCGTTGCCGCGGGAGCCGAGGAGGCGGCCGCCCCGGCCCACGAGGACCGCGCCCACGGGGACGTCGCCGTGGGTGGTTGCCGCCCGCGCCTCCTCCAGGGCGAGGCGCATGAACTGCTCGTCTTCGGCTCGGCCGGCCGTCACGGGGCCGCCGCCTTGCTTGCGGCGCTCACGGGGCCGGGGTCTCGTTACAGGGAGGCGGCATGGGAGGAGGGGGTGGCTCGGTCATCTTCTCGATCTTCTCCAGGTCGGCCCCGCGGCCGATCATGACCATCACATCGCCGGGAACGTTCACATAGCCCGGGCCGGGCAAGAAGGTGAAGCGCGGCTCCGTCTGCCTTCTCACCGCGAGCACGAATACGTCGAGCAGTGCGCGCAGGTTGAGTTGCCCCAGGCTGATGCCGTGCAGAGCAGGAGGGAAGGTCACGTCGCGCACGAGGTACTCACCCTCCAGGGGAACGAAGTCGAGCATGTTGGGGTTCAGGATCTCGGCCGCCACCCGGCGGGCGGTTTCCCGCTCGGGGAAGATGGTGTACGAGGCGCCCACCATCCTGAGGATGGAGGCGTGGTCTTCACTCACCGCCTTGGCGCGGATGACGGGTACGCCGATGCGGCTCAAGTGTAGGGTACAGAGGATGCTGGCCTCCAGGTTCTCTCCCATGCTGACGATGGCCTCGTCGAAGTCCGGAGAGACCACCGAGGAGAGTGCTGTGAAGTCCCGGGCGTCGAGACACAGTGCCCGCTGCACCTGTCCGGCGGCATCATTCACCTTCTGGTCGGAGATGTCGAGGGCCAAGACTTCGGAATCCTCAGCCAGGGAGAGGGCGAGTTCGTTGCCGAAGTGCCCCAGTCCTATCACGCATATCTGCTTCTTGCGGCTCATCCGATCATGACCTTTCCCTCAGGGTAGCGCACACGTATGGTATCCCGGCTCACCATCCAAGTAGCAAGCGTGAGCGGTCCCAGTCTGCCGACGAACATGGTAGCGATGATCCACACCCGCCCTGCGGTCGACAGTACCGGGGTGAGGCCGGTGGACAATCCCACCGTTCCGAACGCGGAGAGCTGCTCGAACAGTACATCTTGGAGTCCGAAGGCGAACGGTCCGGTGGTGCCGAGTTCTGTGGCAAGAAGCAGCAACACACCCACGGTGTTCCAGATCACGGCGAGGGCCACCAGGATGGTGGTTCTGCGCAACACCTCGTTGGGCACGCGTCGGCCGAGCAGACGGGGCTCGTCGTCGCCGGCCAGCCTCGCGCGGAGACGGGCCACCCAGATGGCGGCGGTGGTGGTCTTCAGGCCGCCGGCGCAGGAGCCGGGGGAACCGCCGATGAACATCAAGATGCAGAGCAGCAGCAACGAAGCGTAGGGAAGCATCCCAATGCTCACGGTGTTGAAGCCGGCCGTCCTTGCGGTCACCGACTGGAAGAGGGCCGTCCAGAGCCTCGAACTCCAAGAGGTCTGTTCTCCCGTCATCCCGAACAGGAAGAGGAGGATGGTTCCGCCGACGATCAACACGAGGGTCGCGCGGAGTACCACCTGGGTGTGCAGACTCAGTGGGCGGAGCCGGCGTGAGTCACCGGGTGCCGGGGGATCGGCGGCCGTCCCGCCGTCCGGCGTTCTTCCGCCGAGGTCCACACTCCTCGCTACACTTCCCCTCCTAGGCCCCCCGCGCTTCGTCCACGCCCCGAGACGGCTGGAGAGCTCTTGGAGTACCGTGTGCCCCAGTCCTCCGAGGATGATGAGCACCATGACGGCGGACACGATGACCACGCTCTCCCGTAGCTCGTAGAGGTTGTCGGTGTATATGGAGAAGCCGGCATTACAAAAGGCGGAGATGGAGTGGAAGACGGCCGAGTAAGCTGCGTCACCGGCGGAGGTGCGGCGCACGAGGGCGAGGAAGAGGGCAAGAGCGCCGGCCGTCTCGATCAAGAGAGTTATGCGGAGGATGCGGGCGAACAGGCGCCTGAACTCACCCGCCCGGTCCTCCTGGAAGAAGGCGTCGTGCAGGGCCGCCCGCGAGGAGAGCGAGAGTCGTCGGCCCATGAGGCGGAAGACGAGGGCGGCGAAGGTCATGACCCCGAGACCGCCGGCTTGAATCAGCACCAAGATGACGATTTGGCCGAATAGCGTGTAGTCGGTGGCGGTGTCGACCACTATCAGGCCGGTGACGCACACGGCTGAGGTGGCGGTGAACAGCGCGTCCACGTAACCGACGGCGCCGCTCGCGTGGGCGATGGGCAACGATAGAAGCACGCTCCCCAGCAGGATGAGCCCGGCGAACGACAGTATGAGGAGGCCCTGGGGTGTGCGCCGGGACAGGAGGACCTGGAGGTTCTCCCTCAGGCCCTCACTACGTGGTAGGTTGCGCTTCATGCCCCGCCGGGCCTCCTCCATAGTGCGCCATGTCCCTGAACGTCAACCGGCGCTTCTCGCTCCGGCTGCCGTCTCTCATAGTAGTACCGGCCGCACGGATTGTCCCGCAGTCTTGTGCCATGTTGTGCATGGCTCCTGCTATGCTACCGAGCCATGTACGTCGTCATCGTGGGTGTGGGCGAAGTAGGCCTCCACATCGCCGCCATCCTGAGTCAAGAGGGGCACAACGTCGCGCTCATCGAGCGCGACCTCGACCGTCTGAGCAAGGCGGCCCAGGAGATCGACGCCCTCTCCGTCATGGGCAACGGGGCCAGCAAGCGTGTGCTCCTGCAGGCGGACGTCACGCACGCGAACATCCTGATCGCTGTCACCGATTCCGACGAGGTCAACATGATCGCCTGTATGGTGGCCAAGCGGGTGGGGGTGCCACTCACCATCGCGCGGGTACGGAACGCCGACTACCTGGAATCGGCGGAGGCGGTGTCCTCGGAGCTCACGGGCATCGACTACGTTATCCAGCCGGAGGCTGCGGTGGCGGAGGAGATCGGCAAGTTGGCGGATTTCCCGGGGGCGCTGGAAGTGGAGAGTTTTGCCGGCGGCCAGGTGAGGATGCTCGAGATCCAGGTCGATGAGGAGAGCTCCGGCGCCGGTAAGGCGATAGTCGAGATGGGCCTGCCCCGCGAGGTGTTGGTCACCGGGGTGTTGAGAGGCGACACCATCACCATTCCCCGTGGCGACACGGTGCTGTCCGCGGGCGACCGGGTGTTTCTCGCCGGTCAGCCGGCGGCCGTCCGTGAAGCCGCGGGCCTGCTCTCCTTGAAGATGAAGACTCCCAAGAGCGCCATACTGCTCGGGTGCGGTGAGATGGGCCTGCGGGTGGCCCGGGCGTTGGAAGCGCGGGGCATGCGGCTCACCATCTTCGAGAAGAACTACGAGCGGTCGGTGGAAGCGGCTTCGGTCTTGAGTCGGGCACTCGTCCTTCACGATGAGGGTTTGGGCGAGAGCATCCTCCTCTCCGAGGGCATTCAGGACGTCGATCTCTTCATCGCCGCCACCGGCGACGACCGCCTCAATATCCTTGCCTCGCTGCAAGCCAAGCGGTTGGGCGCCGAACGCACCATCTCCATAGTCGAGCGGGCGGAGTTCTCCGACATCCTGGAGGCCATGGGGGTTGACGTGGCTATCAGTCCCCGCCGTCTTACGGCTTCGGCGGTACTGCGCTTCGTCCGGGCGGGAGAGGTGGTGAGCGCCGCCCTTCTCGACAAATCGGCGGGCGAGGTACTCGAGTTCATAGTAGCGGAAGGAAGCCCCATCGCGGGAGTTCCACTGCGTGAGGTGCGCTTCCCCCGCGGGGCCATACTGGGAGTGCTTGTTCGCGGCGGCACCGTGCACGTGGCCGGTGGCGACACAGTGCCGGAGCCGGGAGACATCGCCATTGTGTTCGCCGCCACGGATTCTGTCACGGCGGTCGAAAAGCTGCTCGAGGCGCGCTGATCACACCATGCTGCACTGAAGGATCATGAACCTTCGTTTCGTGGGACATCTGCTGGGGCTCGTCATCGTGGCGGTGGGTGCCGGAATCTTGGTGTCCGCCGGTGTGTCGGCCCTCTATGGCGACCCCGACGTGTGGGCGCTGCTCTTCTCTGCGGCGGTGGCGCTGGCTGTGGGAGGGCCTCTCTTCTTGGCCACCCGTCTGAAGGCCCGCACCTATATTGGGTATCGGGAGGGCTTTCTTTCGGTCGGACTGGGGTGGATTGCGGCCATGGTGTTCGGGGCCGTGCCCTATCTCGCCTATGGCCTCTTTGGGCCGGTGGACGCACTCTTTGAGAGCATGTCCGGGTTCAGCACCACCGGAGCCAGTGTTCTCAACGACTTCGACCAACCCCACGGTCTTATGTTCTGGCGCAGCCTGACCCAGTGGTACGGGGGGGTGGGAATCGTTGTTCTGTTCATTGCGGTTCTGCGTCCTTTGGGGGCGGGTGCGATGAGACTCTTCTCCGCCGAGGCCACCGGCCCGGTGCCGGAGAGGCTCACTCCCAAGATCCGCGACACCGCTCGCAACCTGTGGCTCATCTACGTGGGGTTCTCGCTGCTCGAGGTCGTTCTGCTGATGGCTTTCGGCATGAATGCCTTCGAGGCCTTCTGTCACACCTTCTCGACCATGGCCACAGGTGGTTTCTCTCCTCTGGGCGCGAGCATCGCAGCGTACAACAACCTGGCCTTCGAACTCATCATCGTTGTGTTCATGTTCGTGGCCGGAGGTAGCTTCGCGCTGTACTTCGCCGTGATTCGGGGCGAGCCGGTGCGGCTCTTCAAGAACCCCGAGTTCCGAGTCTACGCAGGCATCATGGGGGTGAGTGTGGCGGCGGTGGCCGTGAGCCTCATGGCGAGCAAGAGCCACTTCACTGCAGGGCACGCTTTCCGGGAAGCGCTCTTCCAGGTGGTGTCGATCCAGACCACCACGGGGTACGTCACCGCCGACTTCGATCTATGGAACACGTTTGCCAAGGTGCTCTTGGTGCTCTTGATGTTCGTGGGGGGCTCGGCGGGATCCACCGGCGGGGGGTTCAAAGTGGCCCGCATCATGGTGCTGTTCGAAAGTGCGCGGCACGAGTTGACCCGGCAGATGCATCCCCAGGCGGTGTTGCCCCTCAAGCTCGGCGGCCGTGTGGTCCCGGAATCGGTGCGGCTCAACGTGCTGGGGTATTTCGTGCTCTACGTGGGCATCTACGCGGTGGGCACACTCCTGGTGGCGGCGAGCAACGTCGATCTGGTGACGGCGGCGACATCGGTGGCGGCTACCCTGAACAACATCGGACCGGGGCTTGGGGCGGTAGGCGCGAGCATGAACTACGCGTTCTTCGACCCCTTCGCTAAGATCGTGCTGACGGCGCTCATGGTGATCGGCCGCTTGGAACTCTTTGCCATTCTCCTGCCCTTCACAGCGGCTTTCTGGCGGCGCTGAGCGCCGCCCTCCGTCCCACCGGCGCCGCCCGCGAGTGCCACAGGTCTCCGGCGAGTGGCCACAGCGAGGGTGCGGGGTGCGTCTAGGCCGGGTCCTCCGGGTAGTAGGCGACGCCGGCGAGGCCGGGGCCTGCCGCTGCGCCCATGACCGGGGTGAACTCAGTTGTGAGAAGCTCGCGGCAGTGGCAGCGGCGGGCCAACTCACTGTGCAGGAAGGCGGCGCTGTCGGGCGCGTCGGCGTGGAGTACCGCAGCATGGAGAGCGCGGCCGCCAGCCCGCGTCTCGGTGAGATCGAGAATGCGCTCGAGTGCGCGGCGCATGGTGCGCCTGACGCCGAGCAGCACAGCCCGTCCGCGATTGATGCACAGATAGGGACGGATGTGGAGCACCGAACCGGCAAGCCCGGCGATGGCCGGCACCCGGCCGGTCCTCTGCACGTAGCGCACTGTGTCGAGGGCGGCTACAACCAGAGCTCTTGATGCCACCTCTTCTGCCCGTTGCACCACCTCATCAAGAGTACTCCCGGCTGCCGCCGCCTTCGCTGCCGCGAGGACGGCAAATCCGCAGGCCATACTCGCCGAGCGGCTGTCGATCACGCGAATGGGCATCCCCTCCAGGGAACTGGAGGCCAGCGCCGCCGCTTGTGTGGCGGCGGCGAAGGTGCCGCTCAGTGCGCCGGCGACGTGAATGGAGACGATGGCGTCGGCCCGGGATGCGAGCTCCCCGTAGACACCGGCGAAGTCACCCACCGAGGGACTGGCCGTCTTGATGTCCATGTCGGGCGAGGCTCTGAGTAGGCTGTAGAAGCGGCCGGCGCTCATGTCGATTTCGTCCCGATAGAGTTGCCCGTCGAGGTGCAGCTTCACCGGCACCACGGTGACGCCGGTGTCGCGGCGGATGTCTGCGGGTATGTTGGCCGCAGAATCGGTGACTATGGCGATTCGGGTCACTGCTGCACCTCGAGAACGGTCGGCGGCAAGGTCTCATCGCATGGTACCCGGTGAGGGGTTGTGCGAAGCAGAGGCCGCCGCGCTCCCGTGAAGAACAGAGGAGGTCATGGGTGGGTGCGATCGTTCGACGCCGGAATGCCGGCACGCAGAATGCCTTGCCGAGAGGAGCCGCGTGGGCGGTGGCGAGAGGCCTCGTTCCCGACGCCCTGCTCTCCGCGGCGATAGACGCCCGCATCCGGCGCGTACTGTCCCGCTTCGATTGCCTCACATGGGAGGAGCTCGCAGCCCACGACTCAAGACTTCAAACCACCTTGGCAGCCGCCCCCATCGCGGTGGCGACCGACGCGGCGAACGAGCAGCACTACGAGCTCCCGCATGAGCTCTTCCGCCTCATGTTGGGACCACGCCTCAAGTACAGCGCGTGTCTGTGGCCGGAGACAGTGGCCGACCTGGGCGGAGCCGAGGAAGCCATGCTGGAACTCACGGCGCAGAGGGCCGGGCTGGGGCCGGGGCGGCGAATACTCGAGTTGGGGTGCGGCTGGGGTTCGCTCAGTCTCTGGGGGGCGGAACGTTTCCCGGCAAGCGATTTCACGGCGGTGACGAACTCCCGCGGGCAAGCGCAGTACGTACGTGCGTGCGCGCACGAGCGTGGTCTCAAGAACCTCCGGGTGATTCTCGCCGATGCCCGGCACTTTCAGCCCGAGGAGAGCTTCGACCGTATCGTGTCGGTGGAGATGTTCGAGCATATGAAGAACTACTCGGAACTCTTCTCCCGCATCGCCGCCTGGCTCAACCCTGGCGGAAGCCTCTTCGTGCATGTGTTCTGCCACCGGCGTTACGCCTACGAGTTCAAGGCCGGCGATCAAGGGGCGTGGATGGCCCGCCGTTTCTTCACCGGGGGCACGATGCCCTCATTCGCCCTGCTCCCCTCCATGAACCACGACCTTCAGCTCGAAAAGGTGTGGATGGTGAATGGAAGGCACTACGCCCGCACCCTCCAGGCTTGGCTCGACAATCTCGACGCACATCGCCGGGAGGCGGCAGGAGTGTTGGCCGGGGTGTACGGCAAAGGCTCCGCCGACACCGCTCTTGCGGAGTGGCGGTTGTTCTTGCTCGCCTGCCGGCAGACTTTCGCCATGCGGGAGGGCAGGGAGTACTTCGTGGGCCACTACCTCTGGTCGACTGGGTGTACGGGCATTACAGCTAGGCGCTCAGCCGGCCCGCCTCTTCCTGAATGAGCGCCCAAGCCCGTTCCACATGGTGCTCTTCTGTGTGGGTCTGCCCCACCACCAGTCGCAGGGTGAGTTGGTCGTCGATGCGGGTGTGCGTGAGGTAGAGGTCTCCCCTCGAGTTCAACGCGTCCATGAGGGCTTGGTTTGCCGCGTCGCCCCCGCGGTGCCTGAAGCACACCAGATTGAGCGGTGTCGGTGCGGCCAGGTCGAAGTCGGGGTGTTCCTCCACCCAGCCCGCGAAGCGCTGCGCCAGCTCCACGTGCCGGCGCACATGGTAGCGCAGCCCCTCCACTCCGTAATGCCGGATGACGAACCACAGCTTGAGCGCCCTGAACCGTCGGCCCAAAGGCACCTGCCAGTCGCGGTAGTCGATGACCGCACCCGATTCGGTGGCCTGGTTCCGCAGGTATTCCGGCAGGATGCTGAGAGCCTGAATGAGCATGGCCCGGTCCCACACCCAGAAGCAGTTGCAGTCGAAGTTGGTGAACATCCACTTGTGGGGATTGAAGGCGTAGCTGTCTGCCAGCTCGAGGCCGGCGAAGTGGTACCGGAATTCGGGGCACACGGCGGCTGTGCCGGACATGGCTCCGTCGACGTGGAGCCATACGCCGTGGCGCTGACAGACCCGGCCTATCTCGCCCACCGGATCCATGGCGTTGGAGGAGGTGGTGCCTATGGTGGCGCACACGAAGGCCGGGAGCAGACCCGCTGCCATATCGGCTTCAATCATGCGCTCCAGGCGGTCGGGGCGCATGGCGAGGGTGTCGTCCACCTCGACGAAGCGCAGGTTCTCCCTGCCCAGGCCGGAGATCATGACGGCCTTCTCGATGGAGGAGTGGCCTTGGCTGGACGTGTAGGCGGTGAGGCGGCCGTCGCAACCCTTGAGGTTGCCGGCGCCACCCGTGGCGTGCTCGCGGGCGGCGAGCAGGGCGCAGAGGGTGGCGCTCGAGGCCGAATCCTGAATCACCCCGCCTCCTCGACCCGAAGACAGAAACTTGGGCGGCAGGTCGACGATGTGGGCCATCCAGTCGAGCACGTGGGTCTCCAGTTCGGTGCAGGCCGGGCTGGTGGCCCACAGCATGCCCTGGATGCCCAGTCCGGCGGAGAGCAGCTCGCCCAGAATGGCCGGTCCGGAGGTGTTGGCCGGGAAGAAGGCGTAGAAGTTGGGCGATTGCCAATGGGTGATACCGGGCATGATGATGCGATCGACGTCGGCGAGCATGAGCTCGAACGGTTCACCTTCCTCGGGTGGGTGAGGGGGCAGCTGCGCCCGTATCTCTCCCGGTTTCACCTGGGACAGAACCGGCAAGGACTCCACTTCACTCCAGTAGTCGGCGATCCAGTCGATTGCCATCCTGCCGAACATGCGGAACTCCTCGGCCGTCATGTGGTAGCCGAAGGAGGGTTCCACCTGTTGCTCGGGATCCCGGCCGTTGTCGCTCATGGTGCCTTCCCCCAGACTCTTGTTCACGCGCCGGTGTCGACAGAGGTTGCCCCCGGAGTGCACGCGCTGTCTTCTGTCTAGGACAATTCTATTGCATTCTTGCTTGTGGCGCTGCGTTCAGGAGGCTTTGGCGGCCAGTTCCTCTCCCCACCTGCGGGCGCGGTCGACCTCTCCGTCGCGCAGGGGGCCGTGTTTGCCCTTCACGATGAAGCGTTGCCCTTTCGCCACGGGCTCGTACCCGGCCTTCTCGAGGGCGCGGAGGATGCCGCTCGTAGCTCCGCCCGGCGACCACCAGATTCGCGTCTCGAAGGCGGCGGCCCGGCCCTTCCCCTGGGGAACCGTAGTGAGCCACGAACGCATGGAGGGCTGAGAGACATCGGGCGCCGGTCCGTTACCGGGATTGGCACGGATGCCATCTATTGCTTGGTCGGAAGGCACGCTGAAGCCGAAGACGGGAGACCCTGCCACGAGGAGGTCGGCTCCGGCCAGCGCGGCGGGATTTGCCTCGGCGGTGGAGAGCAGGGTTGTGTCCGGCCCGAGACCCTCCGCGACGGCTCGGGCGATTCTCTCTGTGTTTCCCCACACCGACTCGTAGACGACAATTGCTTTCATTCGAAACACCTCCTGCACGCTTCGACAATCTGTTTCAAGTGTACGCTCGACTGCTGGCTGGACTCCTTCGGCCCGGCTATGCCCTGCGATACCGTATTGCCAGCATGGTGATGTCGTCGGATTGCTCCGTGTTGCCCGCAAAGTTGGTGACCGCCCCAAGCACACGCTCGGTGACCGTCCTGCTCTCGGCGCCTGTGTCGGCCTCGAGAACCTTCACGAGTCGGACGGCTCCAAAGAGTTCTCCCCACTGGTCCATGGCCTCAGTGACCCCGTCGGTGAACAGGAATAGTCCGTCTCCGCACGAGAGCTGCACTTCCACTTCCGGGAACTCCATGTCGGGTTCAAGGCCCACGATCACCCCACGCAGGGAGTCGACCTCACTCGCGGTCCCCGTCCCGGCCCGGAGGAGGAAGGGGAGGTTGTGGCCCGCGTTTGCGAAGGTGCAGAGGCCGGTGGCCGTGTCGAGGACGGCGCAGAAGATGGTGACGAACATGCAGTTGTCGTTGTCGACCGCCAGTTCGTTGTTGACCAGGGACAGCGCCGTGCCCGGGCTGCCCGATTCACGCAGGAAGGAGCGCAGGTAGGAGCGGGTTGCCGCCATGAACACAGCGGCGGGGACGCCTTTGCCGGAGACGTCGGCTATCGCGAAGGCCAGCCGCGACTGGTCGAGGAAGAAGAAGTCGTAGAAATCGCCTCCCACCTCTCGGGCAGGATGGAGAGCGGCCCAAACGTCGATGTCGTCTCGCTCTGGGAAGGCAGGAAAGGTCTTCGGCACCAGGCTCTGTTGGATGTCGGCCGCGATTCGCAGCTCGCTTTCTATGCGTTCCCGGGCAGCGGTGCCTCGAGGTCGCCTTGGGCCAGCGTGTCTGTGGCGGCGGAGAGGCGGACGAGGGGCCGGGTGATGGAGCGGGCGATGAGGGGCGCGACAAGAAGGATAAGTGCCAATCCGGCCGGCGTCAGGCGTGTGGCAGGCTCATGAGGAGCGCCTCGTGTCCGCGGCGCGTTCCCCGGGAGAGTGCACCGCCGTAGAGTTCGACGGTGAGCGTGAAGTACTCCCACTCGTGCGGGGGGAACTGGAGAAGGCCTTCCGTGCGGCTCGCATGGCCGTGGGGGTGAGGAATGACGGCGAGCTGCACCTCTCGCTCTTCCTCGTAGGTCTCGAGTTCAATCATGCCCGCCCGGTTGAGCGCCAGCCGTTCGAGCAGGCCCGAAGTGACGTCGCTGAACCTGGCCCGGTCCACGCGCACCTTGGGCAGTTCAGGCTCGAGGTCGGCGGCCAGCACGATCTCTTCGAAGAGGTTCTTGTGGCCGAGACGAAGTATGAGTTGTCGCACGAATGCCTCTTCGTCATCACTCGAGTCGAGGAATTCCGCGTCCGAACCGGGATGGCGCATGAGGCGTGCGGTGAGCACTTCGAGGGCGTCGTTCAACACGATGGTCTCGGCATATGCTTCGATGGGGAAGCCGTTCACCGCATCGACGTAGTCGGTGATGAGGTCACCAAACCTGCGCAGCAGATCGGGATCGATTACTCCCTGAAGTCCCTCCCGGCCGAAGTTCCGTTCGATGTGCTTGGCTATCTGCAGCCCCTTGAGCGGCACCGTGAGTGCGGATGTGCCTTCCACGAAGCTCTCGACGAAGCCGCGGAATTCGAGGAGATAGCCTTCAACCGTGTCGATGTCGAGGGCCGCTGTGATGCGGTTGGCACGCTCCGGTTCCTCGAGCTCGTCGAGCCAGGCCGCCACGGTGAGGAGACGTCCGGTGATGATGGAGAACTGAATCATGGCCCGGAAGAGAAGCGCCCGCACGTAGCGATTGAGGAACTGCGCTCGTGCGCGGTCGAGCACGACCACGTCTTGCAGGCGGGCAACGCGGTCTCGGGCCTTCGTGAGGAGAGTAAGAGCCTCCGTGGTGTCGACTCTGTGTCCGTGCCCGGGGTGCAGAGTGGATATTGTCCCGGTTTCGAGCAGTCGTACCAGCCCGGCAAGAGTGAGGGCGAGGTCGCCCCTGTCCCATCCCACGATGCCCGCGAGGCCGGGATTGGCGGCGAAGAAGACATCGGCCACAAAGAGGGTGTCGCCCACGCGCAGAGACAGACTGTCGGGGCTGTGCCCGGGGGTGTGGAGGAGGTCCACCATCTCTCCTCCGGGAAGGTGAACCGTGAGGTTCGGCAGGCCGGAGATGTCGTGGAGTCCGATGGTCAGACCGAAGCTCTCTTCGCCGGTGAGCTTGAGCGACCGGCGCCCCCCGGTGCCTCTCGCCCCTTCGGAGGGAGCGATATCGCCGGGGGTGAACAAGTCGAGGCCGACCGGGATACGAGGGAAGGTGCGACCGGTGAGGTCGGATTGGGTGTAGCGGGCGTCGCCTGCGCGGAGGGCATCCGCACCGCGGGCGTGAAGTGCCAGCGTGACTCCAGGCACCGACCCGTCCACCCAGTCGAGAGCGGCGAGCGCGTGGTCTCTGTGGGCATGGGTGATGAGTACGAGGATGGGGAGGGGCTGGGGCGGGGTAGAGGGTGCGGCGGCTGTGGAGGGCTCTCCGGCGTGCGACGTCGCGGTCGCGGGCTCTTCTGCGTGCGACGTCGCGGTGCCGCCCGCCCGCCCGCCCGGCACCGTTGCCGATCGACCTGCGGCCGCGAGTGCGGCCGCTTTGAGTACAGCGGTTTGTTCCTCATCTGCACCCGGGTCGACTACGACGACCAGCGAGGGGAACGCGAGTAGATAGCTGTTGGAGCAGATGACGCTGGGCTTGCGCTCGAGGGCGAGCATGCGCGCCTGCGACCCCGTGATCGATTCCCAGCCGAGCACCTGGTTGCGGGATGGGTGATCGGGCGTTGGTGCGGCCGGATTCTCCTTCACATCGGCAACCTCCCTGGGGACCGCCGTTCCTTGTGGGGGGAGTGAGCGGTACACACGTCACACCACCCGCGCCGCGCGGGTTCTTACACCTCTGCGTGGGGCTTCTGCAGGTAGACGAAGACGAGTCCGGGGGCGATCTGCTCCTCCCGGCAGGGTTCGTAGCCGAGCTTGCGGTAGAGGGAGAGGTTCTGCTCGCTCTTGGTGCCCGTGAAGAGCTCGAAGCGGGCAACTTCGGGCAGCTCTTTCTCGATGGCAGCCATGAGCGCAGTGCCGATACCCCGGCGCTGATACGTGGGTTCAACGATGAGGCGTCCGATGAAGCCCGTATCGTCCTTCACGTGTGCCCGCACGGAGCCCACAAGCTGAGAATCCACCGTGGCCTTCAGGAAGATGTGGTCGTCGAACTCGGTCGTGATCTCATCCAGGGTCTGAAGAAGCGGAGGGATGCGCTGATTGTGGTAGAGGTCGGCTTCACTCTGATACGCCCGGTACTGCAGGCCGAGAATCACCGCTGCATCGGCCTTTACCGCCCGCTCGATGACCATGCCGCCCCCCTTCGCCGACATGCATTCAGAAAGCCCCAGTGGCGGCACAATTATACTATGCGCGGTCGGGAGGCACGCGCCGTCCGTGCCCGCCGCGCTCGTGCCTCGTGCGGCCCCAGTGCCTGCCGGTCCGGCCGTGCCACCCAGATTATGGTCTCAGTGCGGTCCCATACGCCGGCTCTCCACGCCAGGCACCTCCAGCTCCTCCCGTTCAAGCACCTCCCGGAGATGGTCTTGACCACGGGTGATGAGATCCCGCATGGCGTCGGCGGCGGCCGCGGGCTTCTTGTCTTCCATCGCGCCCGCGATGCTTCTGTGACTCGCGTATATCAGCGGTAGGAATTCGTGGTCCACAAACGACAGTGAGGTGATGGTGATGTACAGCCGGCGGAACGAGTTGGGGAGGAGCGGGTAGAGAAGGTTGCCTGAGGCAAGAGCGATGAGGTGGTGGAAGCGGAAGTAGAGGAGTGTTGTGGTGGCCACGTCCTCTCGCACCGCCTCTTCTTCGGCCTTGAGCGCCGCTCGCAGAGCCGCGAGTTGCTCCGCAGTGCGGTGCTCCGCTGCGAGCCGGGCGGTCTCCAGCTCGAAGAGCAGCCTCATGTCGAACATGCTGTCCAGAAGCGAGGGGGCGAGCGCGCCCTTGTTGTGAGAGAGAAGGGTCGACAGCATGGAGAGCGAGCCGTCCACCCGGTAGTCGTTGACCACGGCGCCCGACCGCGGCTTCATGGTGATCAGTCCGCGTGCCTCCAGCTCCAGGAGGCCCTCGTGCACGACCGGCCGGCTCACTCCCATGGTCTTCGCCAGCTCTCGTTCAGAGGGGAGCTTCTCTCCGGCGGCCACCTCGCCGGAGAGGATCAACTCCTCGAAGCGCTCGATGAAGAGCGTCTTCAGGCTCTTGGTCTTAAGGGGTTGCAGTCTGTCCTTTATGAGCTCAGAGCGTCCTCACTGCCCACTGTGCCGGGCCCCAGTGTTGCACGCACCACGCGCCCTGCTCGGTGCCGGGTTGGATTCTAGACCATGTACCGAGCCGGGAGAGACGGCACCTGCTCAAGGAGGTTTCGCAACTGGAGCTTCCTGTGCGGCGGCATACGCACGGCAAGGAGGGCAAGCGCGAGCGTCGCGAGAACGAGGACAACAATTGACGGCTTCTCATCGTCTGTTCCACCTTTCCTCTCAGACACCGTCGTGTCAAGTGCTCGCGAAGTTCGCGAAGTAGCGGTTGGACTCGCGAGCAGGCGGCCGGACAGTCGTGTGTTAACATAACCGGGTCGCAGGCTGAGACGAGGCGCCGTCCACGCTGAGCTGTTCAGCTTGGCTTCTGCCCCGAAGGTTTGCAGCCCGACCCACGTATGCCAGAAAGGTTGTGATACCAGAGCCCATTGCTCCAGGGCACACCGTTCAAGGTCAATCTTGGGCCCATACTCCGGGTCCTTCCCATACCAGAGCCCCGGCCGGCTCCCCCTCTGCTCCGTGTTATCTGTGAGAAACCGTTCTTCGGCATGTCATGCCTTTGCCGTGGGCGCACGTAGCCGCCGGCGTGCTGCTGTGCTTGGGCTCCCATAGAAGACAAGGAGATCGACACATCATGAGTGGCATCTGCGGCGAAATCCGCTTCGACGGCAATGCAGTCCGAAGTGCCTCGATTGAGGAGATGGTACGGAGCCAGTCACACCGAGGGCCCGATGGATCGGGCATCGTTATTCAAGGTCGTCTGGGCTTCGGCCACACACGTTTGAAGACTGTAGACTTGAGCGAGACTTCCCAGCAACCCCTCTCCGACCCGAGCCTCGGCATGGGGATCGTGTTCGATGGAGCCGTCCATAACTTTCGTGAGCTGCGCAAAGAACTCGAGGGCAAGGGCTATCGCTTCTTCTCACGCGGTGACGCCGAGGTTGTGCTCAAGGCGTTCCACGCCTGGGGGCCTCGGTGCGCAGAGCGATTCAACGGCCTGTTCGCCTTCGCGATCTGGGAACGTGACTCGGGCAAGGTGACGCTGGTCAGGGATCGGTTGGGGCTCAAGCCCCTCTACTACACAACGGCTCCCCACGCTTTCCGTTTTGCCTCACATCTCCCTGCTCTTCTGGTCTCGGGCGACGTTGACACGGAAATCGACCCGGTGGCTCTTCACCATTACCTGACCTTTCATTCCGTCGTGCCGGCTCCGCGCACGATTCTTCGGGGAGTGAGGAAGCTCGCACCGGCGACGATCATGACGATCGTCGAGGACGGGACGCTTGCGTGCGATGAGTACTGGACGCTTTCCTTCGACCGCAGCGAGGAGGAGGAGAGAAGGAGTGCGCGCGAGTGGCAGGAGTTGGTCCTCGCAGCCCTGCGGCGGGCGGTTGACCGGGGTCTCGTGGCCGATGTGCCCGTGGGGGTTCTGCTCTCCGGAGGCCTTGATTCCAGTTTGATTGTGGGACTCCTGGCGGAAGCGGGGCTGGAACGTATGGATACGTATTCCGTGGGATTCGAGGACGTGAACGAGGAGGCTGGGGACGAGTTCTTCTACTCTGACCAGATTGCTGCTCGGTTCGGCACCGAGCACCACAAAGTGTTCGCGGACTCCCAGCATCTGCTTTCGGTTCTGGACGCAGCCATTCACGCCATGTCTGAGCCCATGGTGAGCCACGATGCGGTGGCTTTTCACATGCTGGCGCACGAAGTATCGAAGGAACTCAAAGTGGTGCAAAGCGGACAGGGGGCCGACGAGGTGTTCGGGGGTTATCGTTGGTATCCGCCGCTTCTTGAGAGCAAGGCACCACTCGATGACTATGCCGCCGAGTTCTTCGATCGCGACCATCGGGAGATGGAAGAAGTGCTTGCACGCGATCTGGGTACCGGTGATGTGAGCCGCCGGTTCGTGTCCCGGCACTTCAGCCTGCCCGGGGCCGGTATGCCTGTCGACAAGGCCATGCGCTTGGATACCCGCGTGATGATGGTTGAAGACCCGGTGAAGAGGGTGGACAACATGAGCATGGCCTGGGGGGTGGAGGCTCGGGTGCCCTTCCTCGACCACGAAGTCGTCGAGTTGGCTGCCCGTATCCCGGCTCAGCACAAAGTCGCAGACGGGGGAAAGTGGGTGCTCAAAGAGGCCGCTCGCTCGGTGATTCCTGCCTCCGTCATAGACAGGCCCAAGGGTTATTTTCCCGTGCCGTCGCTCAAGTATCTGCAGGGGCCCTTTCTCGACTTGGTGACCGATGCGCTTTGCGGGCGGACGGCGCGTGAGCGCGGATTGTTCAGGCCCGAATATGTGGAAGATTTGTGCGCCCATCCCTTGGAGCACATCACTCCTCTACAGGGATCCAAGCTGTGGCAACTTGGGCTGCTCGAGCTCTGGTTGCAGGCCAACGATCTCTGATGACGGCTCCGCGCAGCGATCGCGAGCCAAGCACCCACTACCCCAGAAAGGAGACATCTTGTCTGGTGTGAAGAGCACACAAACACCTCGCGGCGGGCCCGTGCCGGGAGTCCAGCCTTCCGAGCCGCTGCTGGGGAAGGAGGGTGCCGGCGTCGCTGTCGATTGCGGATGGGGCCGGGTGCTCTTCGGGCACACCTATCCGAACCCCGTTGCTCTGTGCGACGCGCTTCGGGCGGAAGAGCCGGGAAGGCGTGATATCGCCTTCTACGTGCATGATCCGCACGTGGTCATAGCGGCGGCGCCGCAAGAGGTCTTCTTGGATCCGTCCGATACCTACCGGCTCGAACTCACCACGTACAAGCCGGAGCCCCCCAACCAGACACTTGAGACACGACCTCTGCGCTCACAGGACGTGGCTGCCGTCAACCGGATATTCGACTCGAGGCGCATGGTCACTGTGGACGAGAGCTTCTACGAGGAATCGAACCATGAAGCCGGTCTCGTGCACTTGGTGGCGGTTGATCGCCGGATGGGGGAAGTTGCCGGAGTCGTGACCGGCATCGACCATCCGTTGGCTGTGGGAGGGTCGAGCAGAGGGACAAGCCTGTGGAATCTTGCGGTAGACCCACGCACATCGCATGCAGCCGTGGGGGAGATGCTTGTCGACGCACTTGCCTCAAGGTTCCAGCGTCTGGGAAGAGAGTTCTTGGACCTGTCCGTCATGCACGGGAATTCGCAGGCCGTACCCCTATACAGGAAGATGGGCTTCAAGCGGTTGCACCTCTTCTGCCTCAAGAAGAAGAATCCCATCAACGAACCGCTCTACGTGGGCCCTGTCGAGGGTGGTGAGCTCAACGTCTACGCACAGATCATAGTGGACGAGGCGCGAAGGCGTGGCATCGTGGTGGAAGTAGAGGACGCCGCCAACGGTTACTTCAACCTGCGGCTGGGTGGACGGAAGGTACGCTGTCGCGAATCACTGTCGGAACTGACGAGTGCCGTGGCAATGAGTGCGTGCGCGGACAAGCAGGTGACCACCCGAATCCTGGCTCGGGCCGGTCTTGAAGTACCCGCACAGTGTCTGGCCGGACATCCGGATGCCAACGAGGCCTTCTTGCGCGCAAAAGGCAGGTTGGTGGTGAAGCCGGCCTGCGGCGAACAAGGTCGCGGCATCGCCGTTGACATCGATGAACCTACGGAACTCGCCGATGCCGTCGAACGTGCGCGTATCCATGACCCGAAGGTGCTTCTGGAAGAGTATGTCGAGGGTGATGACCTGCGTGTCATCGTCATCGATCATGAGGTGGTTGCCGCGGCAGTGAGGCGTCCTGCGGAAGTGGTTGGAACAGGCACCTTGTCGATTGCCCAGCTCATCGAGAAGCAGAGCCGTCGCCGGACGGCAGCCACAAGAGGTGAGAGCTCGATACCGGTTGACGATGAGACGGAGCGCTGCATCCGCCGCGAAGGTTACACTCTCGACTCCATTCTTCCGGCACATGAGCGGCTGCGGGTAAGGAAGACCGCCAACTTGCATACGGGGGGCACCATTCACGACGTGACTCCCCGACTTCACCCTTCGCTGGAAGAAGCGGCGCGCGTCGCATCGGTCGCCCTCGATATCCCGGTGGTTGGCCTGGATCTTCTCGTTGAGGCCGTCGATCGCCCTTCATACGTGATCATCGAGGCCAACGAGAGGCCCGGGCTCGCCAATCACGAGCCCCAGCCCACGGCCCAGCGCTTTGTTGACCTACTGTTCCCGCAGAGTGTGATGAACGGCTGGACGGAGACCGGTGGCAACGGCAAAGCGCCGATCAGCACAGAGCGGTTGACTTCGTGAGCGAAAGGCCGAGTCACGCTGGTTCAGTCACTTCGGTGTCAGTGGTATAGGTGCGACGGCTCTCTTCCCCGGCCACAGGTTGAGCAGGGGACTGTATTCGCCGATGGAGAAGCCGGCCGGCTCGCGGAGATCCCCGTATTATCGACGACTCTTGGAGGGTGGGGTCGTCTACTTACTTCCTGCGAGTGCACCGAGAGAATCATGTGTGCCGGAGTCAAGTGGGCTCCACGTCTGCGGGCGCTGTGTCCCCAGTGTCACGCGCTTACCGGAGCCAATGTGAGAAGCATGTATCGGGACCGCACACATTTTGGCCGCCAAAGGCCTTTCTCGGCACTCCCAAAGGGCTCCCAGAAGACACGAAAACACCCGCTTCTGCAGGTGTTTTCTGTGATGCGCCCAGCAGGATTCGAACCTGCGACCTTCGGATTCGTAGTTCCTTCACAGGGGTTTTGGGGGATTACGGCGTGTCTCAGTTCGTCGGCCAAATAGGGTTATTTGCGGGGGGTTCCTGTGGTGGGCCGAGACGGGCCAAGACGGGCCAAAACACAGTTTCGAGTTTTTTTGTGGGCAAAGTGTGGGCAGCGCGACCGCGACCGCCGCCGCCGTGAGGCCCCAAGGCCTTCCCAGAAGAACCACCACCCACAGCGTACGAAAAGGAGACACACACGATGGAAGCGACAGAAACACACCCCTATAAGCTGGCCGTCCTCGAGGATGGCCGAGAGATCGTCTTCAGCACAGATGGACAGGACTACTTCGCCCCGGTGACTGATGAGCCGGTCTGGCACGATGCCTTCTTCTACGGTGACGTCGAAGACTTCGAACAGCTGACCGAGAGTGTAGTTGCGGCCGCAAGAGACATCAGCCAAGAGGAAGCCCG